>Ga0209159_1000007_pt1 | contig 166209 bp, 174 predicted proteins | sample GraSoiAngelo_144_FD_185901 | JGI IMG/M metagenome (GOLD analysis project Ga0209159, IMG submission 185901) | Grasslands soil microbial communities from the Angelo Coastal Reserve, California, USA - 14_1009_02_40cm (SPAdes) (version 2) | ecosystem: Environmental > Terrestrial > Soil >...
CCGACCCGCTGCCGGTAGCCCTTCGACAGCCGGCCGATGAGCCGGTGCTGGACGTCGGTGATGAGGCAGCGCTCCATGACCTCCGCGACCCGGCGCCGACGCTCGGCGCGCCCCACGCCCTTGACCTCGGCGACGAAGTCCAGGTACGGCGCGACGCGGAGGTCCCCGTAGAGCGGGACGTTCTCCGGGAGGTAGCCGATCCGCCTGCGGACCTCCAGCGACTCGGCGAACACGTCGTGCCCCGCGACCCGCGCCGTCCCGCTCGAGGCGGGCATGAAGCAGGCGAGGATGCGCATCGTCGTCGACTTCCCCGCCCCGTTCGGGCCGAGGAAGCCCACGATCTCGCCTGGCGCGACGCTGAACGACACGTCGCGGATCGCGGTGATCGGTCCGTAGCACTTCGTGAGACGCTGGACTTCGATCATACGAGGCCGACGGCCGGATTATACACTGGAACCGGAGCCACGCCAGCGGAGGGGGCCCGCCGCGGGCGCGCCCTCATCCCCTGCCACCACCGGCATGATGTCCCCGAGCCACGGGGGCACGGCGATCATCTTCCCCGTGGTCGGGTCCAGGCAGGCGTGAAGCGTCGAGCCCGTGGCGACCGTCGCGCCGTCCTCGCGCACGATCTCGTAGGCGAAGCGGAAGCTCGCCCGCCTGCGCTCGCTCACCCAGCAGCGAACCTCGAGCAGGTCGTCCAGACGCGCCGGGCGCACGTAGCGCACGACCGCCTCGACCACGGGGAGGTGGACCTTCCGGTCCACGTCCGACATCGGGAACCCCTGCGCCCGGAGGAATTCGACGCGGCCCACCTCGAAGTAGGTGAGGTAGTTGCCGTAGTAGACGATTTGCATGCAGTCCGTGTCCTTGTAGCGGACCCGCACCTTGGTGGTCGCGCGGAGGGGCTCCATCTACAGATACTGACCGTAGCGGATCTTCTCGACCACGCCGCGCACGCTCTTGTAGCCGTCGATCGCGTCGAGCACGTTTTCGGTGGTCACGAGCGACGGGGGGACGCCCGCCGCGGCCGCGTGCACCTTCGCCTCGAGCGTCCGCCGCACGATCACCGAGATGTCCGCCCCGCTCATGCCGCCCATCACCGGGAGCACCTTGTCGTAGTCGATCGGCGCGAAGAGCTGCCGGCCGGCGTTCTTTTCCGTCCGCCCGCGGATGAGCTCCAGGATCTCACGCTGGTCGTCGGTGTCCGGGAGCGCGATCTCGATCAGATGGTCGAGGCGTCCCGGCGCGACGAGCGTGGGGTCGAGCGCGTCGGTGCGGGTCGTCGTGGCCACGACGAGGACGCGCGTGGACGGTTCCATCGCGTCGAGCTTCTCGCACAGCGCGGCGACCAGGCGGGCGCTCGCCTCGCGCGCTTGCGGGGGCGGCAGGAGGTGCTCGAGCGACAGCGCCTCGGCCTCGTCGAGAAAGAGCACCGCCGTTCCCTCCCCCGTCGCGATCCGGAGAATCTCCTGGAGCAGCTCGCCCGTGTTCGCGCCGAACTTGGAGGTGAGGTTCGTCAGCTTGAGGTGGTAGAAGATCGCGCCCGACGCCGTCGCGAGGGCCTGGGTGAGCTTCGTCTTGCCCGTGCCGGGCGGGCCGTACAGGAGCAGGCCCTTCGGCGGCGTGATGCCCCACTGCGCATAGAGATCGGGGTTGGTCAACGCGACCGCGAACCCGCGCAGCTCGGCCTTCGCCTGACGGACGCCGCCCACGTCGTCGAAGGTCACCGTCGGCCGGATCTGCGTCTCGACCCGTCCGGTGAGGTCGCCGAACTTCTCGCCGAGCTTCGCGAAGACGTCTTCGAGGCGCCGCTGGAGCGCCCACTCCTGGTCGTTGCCCTTCTCGCGGTCGGCCATGGCGCTAGATGGACGGCTCGCCGCGCGGGCGCCGCGCGCCGGTCTTCTCGAAGACACGGTCCTCGACGAGCACCGGCGCCTTGGCGCGGATCGCGAGCGCGATCGCGTCGGAGGGGCGGGCATCGAGCTGCATGTCCGCGCCGTTGGCCGCGAGGTAGATCGTCGCGTAGTAGGTGTCGTTCCGCAGGTCGGTGATCACCACCCGCGTCAGCGCCACCTTGAGGCGGCCGAAGAGCGTCAGGAACAGATCGTGCGTCAGCGGGCGCGGCGGGGTGGCGCCCTGGAGCGGTACCGCGATCCCGGTCGCCTCCGCCAGACCGATCGTCATCGCCAGCGACCGCTTGTCGCGCTTGCCCTGCAGCAGCACCGTCGGCTGCTGCGTCTGCTGGTCGATCATCACCGCGACGACCTCAACTTCCTGAGGTCCCGTCACCTTCGGCGGGCTCACGTCCGCCCCGTCGGGGGCCAGGGACGCCCGCCCGGGCGCCCCCAGCACCGCGAGACTCACCACCGCGATCACTCCGGCCCGGCCGCTCGTGGTCATCCTCGCCACCCCGTTTCCGCTGCGACTCCCGAGAGTATAACGTCGTCCGCGCGCGGTGCGCGAGTGCGGCTGTCAGGCGCGCTCGAGCCGGAGGCTCAGCGCGAATCCCATGAACAGCAGCGACGTCAGCATCGTCCACATGAACGCGTAGCCGACACCGTGCGCGACCCAGCCGAAGACGAGCGCGCCGGTCGTCTGGCCCGTGAGGAAGACGGAGCTGAAGATCCCGACGACGACGCCGCGGCGCTCGGCGGGCGTCTGGTCGGTGACGAGCGCCGCGAGTCCCGGGTAGAGGAACCCGTGGGCCCCACCCGAGAGGAGGCCGGCCAGGAAGAGCACGGGCACCACCGGCGTCTGGCTCGTCCGGGCGACGAGAAACCCCATGCTGGCCAGGAGCGCCGTGGCGACCGCCTGCATGAGCATGGACGGGACGATGACGGCTCGGCGGCCGCGGGTGTCGATGAGCCGTCCGCCGAAGACGCGCACGCCGATCGCGGCCAGCGCGTACGCCGTGTAGAAGAGGGCGAGCGTCTCGACGCCGAGGCTCTCCGCGAACGTCGGCAGGAACACGAAGATCGTCCCGGCGCCGAGCCCGAAGAACGCGGTCACCCCCATACTGAGACGGAAGACCTCGCGGAGCGCGCCGCGCTCCCACGGAAACCCGTGGAGAGGGCGCGGCGTCGCACGCCCCGGCTCCCGCAGGCCCAGCACGATCCAACCGGCGACGGCCGCGGCGGCGGCGGCCAGCGCGAAGAGCACGCGAAACCCGAGGCGGCGGATCACCCATTCGCCGAGGAGCGGCGCGATCGCCGTCGCCGTGAGCCCGGCGACCCCGTAGATGCCCAGTGCCCACCCTCGTCGCGCCGGCGGCACCAGGTCGATCACGAACGAGTAGTTCGACACGAAGAAGCACGAGAAGCCGAGCCCCTGGAGCGCGCGGACGAAGGCGAGCAGCGGAATCGAGGTCGCGACGGTGGAGAGCAGAGCCGCGAGAATCACGAGGGCGATCCCCACGAGCATGAAGGGCTTCCGGCCGGCGGCGTCGGTCCACGGGCCGATGAGCGGCTGGCAGACGATACCGACCGCGTTGTAGAGGCCCATGACGAGGCCGATCTCGACCTCCGTCCCGCCGAGGGCCGCGATGTAGAGCGGCAACAGGATGAAGCCGTTCATGCTGAGGAAGAAGAAGAAGTTCGTCACCGTCGCCCGGAGGAGGGAGTTGTCGGCTAGAATGGGCGACACACGCGATTATCGCATGACGACGATCGACTCCGTGTTGCGCCGGTCGCTCGACGACCGGTCCGGCGCACTGATCCTCACGCTCGATCCCGCGTTCCAGGGGTTGCCCGAGACGGCGCACGGAGGGTCGGTCCTCGCGGCCTTCGACGCGCTCGCCGGCCTCACCGGTCCGCGTCACGTCGGTGGTGTCTACCGCAGGCGCGTCCCCCTCGGCGTCCCCCTCGCCCTCACCCGTGCGCATACCGACGCGACGCACACCTTCGTCCTGCGCGACGCCACCGGCACGCTCGTCGACGGTCGTGTCGCCTCGGCAGTGGATGGCGCGTGCGGCGCCCCGGTGCCCCTCCTCGACCACGCTAGCCACCGACCCGATGTCGGACATTTCAGGAGCGCTGCACCTGGCGACGCCCAGACGCTACGGGTCTCGGAGGGGCACCGGGACACCACACGCCATCCGCTGCCGGTGTCGCGCACGTGTTTTGCGTGTGGCGTCGACAGCACGCTCGGGCTGCGCCTGCGGCTCGAGTTCGACGACGCGGAGGTCCGCGGCACGTGGGCGCCGCGCGAGCCGTTCAGGACGGCCGACGGCACGCTGACGACGGTCGCGCTCACGACGCTCTGTGACGAGGCGGCGTTCTGGCTCGGCGCGCTCGCGACGGGCGAGTCCGGCATGACGACAGAGCTCGCCGTCACGCTCCGCCGGGCGGTCCCCTTCGGCGGAACACTCACGGTCGCGGGCGCCCGCGCCGACGCGCGGCCACGGCCCGACCCGCGCTACTGGAACACAGAGGTCCTCGTGCGGACCGAGGATCGCACCCTCGTTGCTTCGGCGCGCATCACATTCGTCGTCGTCCGCGGCGCCGCGCGGCGGCTCGTCCAGGGCCTGCTCGCCATCAACGACCCGGCGATCGTCGCCCGGGTCTTCCCCGCGTACGCCCGCTAGCGGCGGCCGGGCCCCCGCGTGACGCTCCGCGCCGCCCGCTGGGGGATGCTCCTCGTGCCGGCGTCGCTCTACGTCTTCTCGTGGGTTCACCGTGTCGCCCCCGCGGTCGTGGCCGCCGACCTGATGCGCGCCTTCTCGATCACCGCCGCAGCGCTCGGCAACCTCGCGGCGATCTACCCGTACGTGTTCGCGGCGATGGCGCTGGTCGCCGGCAGCCTCGCCGACACGCTCGGCCCGCGGTGGACGCTCGCGCTCGGCGGCGCCACGATGGGGCTCGGCGCGGTGCTCTTCGGCAGCGCGCCGACCTTCGACGTGGCGTTCGCGGGGCGGCTCCTCGTCGGGCTGGGCGCGTCGGTCCTGCTGATCGCGTGGCTCAGCCTGGCCGCCGCGTGGTTCCGGCCCGACGAGTTCGCGACGATCTCCGGCTTGACGCAGACGGTGGGGAACGCGGGAGCCCTCCTGGCGGCCTCCCCGCTCGCGCTCCTCGTGGACGCCGTCGGATGGCGGCACACGTTTGTCGTGATCGGCGGCGTCACGCTCGTGCTGGCCGCCGGCGCCGGCGGCTTGATCCGCGACCGCCCCGAGGCGATGGGGCTCGCCCCGGTCAATCCAGAACACGCGCGGCGGAGCGTGCCGACGCTCCGTGCCGTCCTACAGGGCGTCCCCGAGGTCATCCGCAATCCGCGTACGTGGCCGCCGATCCTCGCCGCGTGCGGGATCTACACGACCTTCATCACCTTCCTCGGTCTCTGGGGCGTGCCGTACCTGACCCAGGTGTACGGCCTCACCCGGGTCAGCGCAGCGGCCGTCGTCTCGACGCTCGCGGTCGGCACCGCCATCGGCTCACCCGCGGTCGGCTGGCTGTCCGACCGCTGGCTCCGCCGACGCCGGCTGCCGATGGTGGCCTTCGCGGCCCTCTACGCCGTGTGCTGGATCGCGCTCGTGCTGCCGGCCGACGCGCGCCTGCCGGTCCCGTGGCTCATCCCCTTCTTCCTCGTCATGGGGCTGGCGGCGTCGGGGCTCGTCCTCGTGTGGAGCTCTGTCCGCGAGGTCAACGACCCCGCGCGGGTCGGGATCGCGCTCGGCTTCTGCAACGTGCCCATCTTCCTCGGCGTCGCCTTGCTCCAGTGGCTGACCGGCGTGATTCTCGACGCGAAGTGGACCGGGCTCGCGACGGGCGGGGCGCGCCACTACCCGCCTCAGGCGTACCAGGCGGCCTTCGCCGTCTGCCTCGTCATCGCCGCGGGAGGTCTGGGGGCAGCGCTGCTCGTGACGGAGACGCGTTGCCGCAACGTCTGGCGGCCCGCCGAACCGTCGTGACCGCCCTAAGTATCGGAACCGACACATTGACCGTATGCCTAGACGAAGTAGAATGTATGCCTATCGGGATGATCGGCTGGAGGCTGTCATGGGGCGTGACGCACCGCTCAAGCGCAAATCCTTCTTCGTGAACGAGCGCGAGCTGCGCTGGGCCAAGAAGCTCCTGGGCGTGACGACGGATGCCGAAGTCATTCGCGTATCCGTCCAGCGGATCACCGAAATGGAGAAGTTCTGGCGGTTCATGAAGCGTAGCCGCGGCAGTCTCCGGCCCGGGAGCATCAGGAACCCGTAGGTGCGGTGGGCCGTCCTCGACACGAGCGTCTACATCGGTCACTGGGAGCGGCGGCTGTACGAGGACGCCCTCACGGTCGTGCGGAGGGCTTTCATCGTGCGCCATTCCGCCGTTGTGCTCTCGGAGTTACGGCGAGGCGCCCGGACCCGTGAAGCTCAGCGACGGGTCGAGACGCTTGCTCGGTTTGCGGCAGCTCGGTGGGAACCGACCGCAGCGGACTGGTGGGAGGCGGGCGGACTGATCCGAAAGATCGGTGATGCGAAGGGCTGGGACACGAGCAAGCGCCGGGACTTTCAGAACGATGCCTTAATCGCACTCACCGCGCGTCGTCACGGCGCGACCGTCGTGACCGCAAACGGCCGCGACTTCGCCCTGCTCGCTCGCGCGCTCGAGATCGAGGTTCTTGCCGTGTAGCTCCGTCCGTCCTTCTTCCCCGTCGGTTATCCCTTCAGGTGCTTCGCGAAGAACGCGAGGCAGCGCTTCCAGCCGTCTTCCGCCGCCTCCTTCTTATAGACCTGCGGGCGGTCGTCGGAGAAGAACGCGTGGGGAGCGCCCGGATAGAGCACGAACTCGACGCTCGGGTGCGTCTTCTTGAGCTCGGCCTCGAAGCGCTTGACGTCCTCCGCCGGGATCCCGCCGTCGGCCTCGCCGTACAGGCCGAGCACCGGCGCCTTGATGCGCGGGATCAGGCTGAACGCGTCGACGCCGGGCGCGTCCGGGTACGTGCGCTTGACGTGGCCGTACCACGGCACCGCCGCGGCCACGCCGGGGTACTCGGCGGTGAAGTGGAGCGTGAGCGCGCCACCGCCGCAGAAGCCGGTCACGCCGAGCCGGTCGGCGCGCGCCCACGTCTGCTGCTTGGCGTAGTCGGCGGCGGCCGTAATGTCCCCGAGGTACTGTTGACGGGTCACCTTGCCGGAGATCGCCCCCATCTCCTGGAAGGTCTTCCCCTGCATCCCGCCCTCGCGGTGGTAAAGCTCGGGCGAGATCGCGTAGTAGCCGGCGTGCGCCAAGCGCCGGACCACGTCCTTGTGGTGCTCGCTGTTGCCGGTGAAGCCCGAGATCACGACGATCACCGGGTAGCGGCCCGGGGCCTCCGGGTGCGCGTCGTACGCCGGGATCATCGTTCCGCCCACGCTGAGCTGGATGTCGCGGTCGATGATCCCCTTCGTGTCGGTGACGATCGCCTGCGCCAGCGAGATGCCGGGGGTGAGGACGCCACCCACCGTCGTGTACGCGCCAAACTTCAGGACTTCCCTGCGACTGAGCGGATTGGCCATCTGCGCCTCCTTGTACTTGTTCAATCAATCGGGCTTGAGATACGGAGCCGGGTCGCTCCTGGCTCAGGCCACCCTCGGCGGGAGGCGGCCACGCGGACCTCGCTACAAAGGCACGAGCCGGCCGCGTCCGTCCAATCAACGATCCATTGCGGACCCAGGTTCCCGCCCTCAGCGCCCCGACGGGTTCGCCTTCCCGGCGGCGAGCCATGCCTGCCACTCCTGCGGGGCGAAGCCGACGGCGACCTTGCTCCCGCAGCGCACCAGCGGCGTCCGAAGCAGCCGCGGCTCGCCGAGGGCGCGCGAGAGGAGCCGCTCGGGTGAGTCGCCCGCGACGTGCAGGCCGAGGGCGCGGAAGCGCGGACGCTCGCGGTCGATCAGCGCGGCGGCACCGCAGCGCTCGGCGAAGCGGCGGAGCTCGCCGCGCGTGGCCGGGCGCTCCGCGAGATCGACGAAGTGCGCCGGGATCCGTCGCTCCGCGAAGAAGCGGAGCGCCTTCCGGGTGTCCGGGCAGTCGTTGAACCCGAAGATCTGGACGTCCGTGGTCAAGTTATTTCAGCCTCGGCTCGCGCCCCGGCGGCGCTCACCTCGCACTGGCACGGGCTTCGACGGCGCGCGCCTTCACCTCCTCCCAGACGGCGAGCGGGATCGCGGGGGTCCCCGGGTGGGCCGCCTTCCCCAAGTGAGGCCCGTGATAGTCGGAGCCGCCGGTCGCGACGAGGGTGTGCCGGCGACAGAGCTCGAGGTACATCGCGGTTTGAGCCGTCGAGTGCTCGGGATAGTAGGTCTCGATCCCCATGAGCCCCGCGCGCACGAGGTCGGGAATCAAATCGTCGCGTCCCGCGAGGCCGGGGTGCGCGAGGACGGGCACGCCGCGCGCTCGACGGATCACGGCGACGGCGTCCGCGGGCGCCAGGCGTTTCCTCGGTACGTTGGCCGGCCCGCCCGCGCGCAGGTAGCGATCGAACGCCTCGCGGACGGAGGCCACGTAGCCGCGGTTGACCATCGCCTGGGCGACGTGGGGCCGGCCCGCCGACCCGTCCTTCACGAGCGCCAGGACCTCGGCGGGATCGATGGGCATGCCGAGCTCGGCGAGGCGCTCCGCCATCCGGTAGACCCGCTGCCGGCGCTCCTCGCGCTGCTCGCGCAGGAAGCCTTGAAACCAGGGGGCCTCCCAGTCCACGGCGTAGCCGAGGACGTGGATCTCGGCGGGCCCGCCGTCCCCGCGGCCCGGCACGTCGCAGTTGATCTCGAGCCCGGGGACGATCTGCAACGGTGGATGGTGCGACGCCTCGTCGATCGCCTCGGCGAGCGCGTCGGTCGAGTCGTGGTCGGTGATCGCGAGCACGCGCACCCCGTGCTTGACCGCGAGGCGCACGAGCTCGCGTGGTCGCAGCGAGCCGTCCGACGCGGTCGTGTGCGAGTGGAGGTCGACCGCGCCGCCCACGCTAGCCCGCGAGGTAGGTGAGGATCGTGCGGACGGCGACGCCCGAGGCGCCCTTGGGCACCAGCGGGAGGTCCTTCTCGCTCCACGCCGGCCCCGCGATGTCGAGGTGCGCCCAGGGCAGGTCGCCCGCGAACTCCTTGAGGAAGAGCGCCGCGTTGATCGCGCCGGCGCCGCGCGGCCCGACGTTGTTCAGGTCCGCGATCTCGCTCTTGAGGTGGTCGCGGTACTCGTCGATCAGCGGGAGCTGCCAGAGCCCTTCGCCGGCGGTCCCGGCGGCCTCGAGGAGCCGGTTGGCGAGCCCCGCGTCGTTCGACATGAGACCGGCGCAGAGCGGGCCGAGGGCGACCACGCACGCGCCGGTCAGCGTCGCGACGTCGATCACCTCGTCGGGCTTGACGCGCGCGGCGGCGTAGGCGAGCGCGTCCGCGAGCGTGAGGCGCCCCTCCGCGTCGGTGTTCCCCACCTCGATCGTCGTGCCGCTCATCGATCGAAGGATATCGCCCGGACGGAGCGCCGTGCCCGACGGCATGTTCTCGGTGGCCGCGATCAGGCCGTGGACCTCCACCGGCGGCCGGAGGCGGCCCAGCGCACCCATGATGCCGAGGACCGCGGCGGCGCCGGCCATGTCGTTCTTCATCCGCAGCATCCCCTCGGAGGTCTTGAGGTCGAGCCCGCCCGAGTCGAACGTGATGCCCTTGCCGATGAGCGCGACGCGCTTCGTCCGACGGCCCGGCGACGCGTACGTGAGGTGGATGAACTTCGGCGGCTCGGCGCTCCCGGCCGCCACGCCGAGGAATGCGCCCATGCCCAGGCGGCGGCAGTCGGCGCGTTCGTAGACCTGAATCGCCAGCCGGTGCTCTTTCGCGACCTGGGCGGCGGCTCGCGCGAGGTCGCTCGGACTCAGCTCGTTCGCGGGAGCGTTGATGAGGTCGCGCGCGTACGCGGTGGCGCGGGCGAACACCTCGCCCCGCTGCGCGCCCTCTCCGACCTCGCGTCCGCGGCGGCCGTCGGCCTCGACGACCCGAAGCTCCTCGACGACGCGCTCGGACTTCTCCCGCTTGAAGCGGTCGAACGTGTACGTCCCGAGGAGCGCGCCCTCGACGAGGGCCTGCGCGCGCTCCCGGGCGGGCAGCCGGTCGCCGAGGACCTCCGCGGCGACGGTGCGGGCGCCCAGGTCGCGCGCGCGGCGGAGCGCCCCCGCGGCACCGCGACGCACCACCTCGAGCGTCGTCTCGGCGCGCCGGCCGAGGCCGGCCACGACCACCCGGCGCTTGCCCGCGTGGACGTGCGTCACCTGGCCCGCCTTCGCCTTGAACCGCTCGGCATCGAGCACGGCCTTGATCTGCCCGCCCACTACACGGTCGAGGCGGGTGATCGTGTCCGGCAGCTTCGTCTCGTCCGCGTAGAGCCCGACGACGAGCGCGTCGGCCGCGACCTCCTCGAGCCGCTTCGTGGCGACCAGGACCTTCACGCGCCGACACCCCCCCTGAGCGCCTGGGCGCGGTGGATCATGTCCACGAGCCCGTCGGTCGTGTCGAGGTCTGCGACCCGGTCGATCTCAACCCACCGTGCTTCCGCGGCGTCACTGCCCGACGTGAGCCGCGTGGACTGGGGGTACGCGAGGTAGTCCACCAGGACGTAATGATACTTGACCCGTCCGTCGGCATCGCGGGTGACACGGTCCACGACGCCGGCGACGCCGACCACGGCGATCGTGAGCCCGCATTCCTCGGCGACCTCCCGCACCACGGCGTCGCGCGTCGTCTCGCCGAGGTGGACGAGGCCGCCGGGCAGGCTCCACTTGCCCAGCGCCGGCGGCCGGCCGCGCTTGACGAGGAGCACGCGGTCGCCGTCGAGGACGACCGCGCCGACGCCGACGCGGGGCTCGGCCGGGTATTCGCGACTCACGCGGGGCCGGCGAGCCACTCGGCGGTGGCGTACTTCTCCTCGACGAGCCGGGCGGCATGCGCCGTCTCGTCGGCGGTGAGGCCGTCGGGCGTGAGGCGGAGACCGTGCTCCCCCTCGAAGGCCTGGGCCAACGCGGCGGCGACGTCGTCGAACTTGGGCCGATGGCCGAGCGTCGCCTCGAGCGTCGTCAGGGTGGCGAGCGGGTCACGCGTGGTGGGAAAGAGCTCCCGGAGGCGTGGCGCGTCGACGCCGAGCAGGACCGAGCCGTGCTGGAGGAAGCACCGGCCGCGCCGCCGCTGGGCGCTGCCGACGATCTTGCGCCCGTCGACTTCAATCTCGTAGCTCCCGGTCCGCGCGAAGCAGAACGCGGGCGGCGCGATTCCGCCGCCCGCGACCGCGACCATCTCGACGGGCGCGCCGAGCGCCCGAAGCCCGGTGACCAGGGCGCCCCCGATCCACCGATAGGTCTCGAGCAGGTCGCGCGCACCGCCGAGGTCGTCCGTCGTGGCGACGACGCTGTAGGTCAGCTCGCGCTCGGGGCCGTCGTGGTAGATCGCGCTGCCCCCCGTCGGCCGCCGCACAAGGCCGACGCCCAGCCGGCGGCACGCCTCGACGTTCACGTGGCGATCGAGGGGCTGGCCGTAGCCGAGCGAGACCGTGGGCGGCGCCCAGCCGAAGAAGCGGATCGTCGGCGGCGAGGTTCCCGCCCGGCGCCCCCGCCAGAGCGTCTCGTCGACCGCCATGTTCGTCGCGCCGTCCGCCGGCTCCGTGACGAGCACCCGCCAGGTGGCGGTCATGGCACGACCAGCTCGAGCTTCGGGAAGTACGTCCGATAGCGACCGGCGTCACGCGTGAGGAGAGGCATGCCCCGGACAGCGGCGTGGGCCCCGATGTAGAAGTCCGGGAGCGGCGCCCGGCGTGCGCCACCCGCGCGGCGATACTTCACGAAACACTTTCCCGCCAGGAACGCCGCTTCCCACGGCAGCGCCTCGCGCCGGAAGAACTCGTCTGGCAGCGCTGCGTCGAGGTCCTCGATCCTGTCGAAGCCGACTGACACCTCGGCGTAGACGATGGGATTGATCACCAGCTCGTGATCGGCGCCAAGCCGCGCCAGCGTCGCCGCCGAACGCTCGAACCAGTGTGGATCGTTTGTGAGCACATCGAGCAAGATGTTACTGTCCACCAGGATGTCGGCCACGTAGCTCCCGCGTCAGCGCCGCGTCAGAGCCATGATCTGGTCAGTGCTCATACCGGTCGTCGCCCTGCCGCGCATGGCCTCGACCAGCCGGTGACTATGATCACGGCTCGTCGTCGCCTTCTTGAGGATGACCACTCCCCGGCTCATCGTGAATCTCACCTCCGTGTTGGGTCGGAGCCCGGCCTTCTTCCGGATCGCGACCGGAATCGTGACCTGACCCTTGCTCGTGATGCGCATGCCTCTCCCTCCCATGAGGTAAGACTCTTACCAGTAAGAGTAATACCAAACGCGCCATCTGGCAACTCGCTCACCTGCCGTCGATGAGATCGACACGCTGCTGGACCGAGTGTTCGCGAAACGTCGCACCTTCCACGAGGCGAAACGTCACACGAGAGTCGTGTCCGAGATGACGACGCGCGATTTCCAACACCTTGGGGTCGCTATCAACCGAGGTGAGTCGGGAGTTCGCGTCCATGCCCGCGAGGAGCCAAGCCGTACCCACGCCGGTGCCGGTACCAATTTCGAGAAATTCGCCGCGCGGCTTTGATGCCGCGAGTGCGCGAAGGAGTGAGCCGGTCTTCGGCTCCGACGCGAGGGTAAAGCCGACGCGTTCGGTGTCGCGGCGGATGCCATCCAAGGTGGCCGGAATGTTAGCGGGTTCGCGATCGTTCATCGGCGACGCTAGGGCCGCGGCGTCCAGCGGAGATCGGGCTCCCGCGCCGCTTTGGTCTGGTCGAGACGGCGCACGGGTGTCGTGACGGGCGCGTCCTGGACCACCTGGGGTGAGCTCTCCGTCTCAGCGGCGATGCGGATCATCGCGTCGCAGAACTGGTCGAGCGTCTCCTTCGCCTCCGTCTCGGTGGGCTCGATCATGAGCGCCTCCTCGACGATGAGCGGGAAATAGGTCGACGGCGCGTAAAACCCCAGATCGAGGAGCCGTTTGGCAATGTCGGTGGCGGTGACGCCGAGTCTCTTCTGGCGACGCGCGGACAACACACACTCGTGCATACACGGACCCGGCACCGCGATATCGTAAACCTTCTCGAGGCGCTTCATGATGTAGTTCGCGTTCAGGATCGCGTTGTCCGCCACGCTTCTGAGCCCGTCGGCGCCCATCGTGCGGATGTAGGTGTACGCGCGCACGAGCATCCCGAAGTTCCCCCAGAACGCCTGGAGCTTGCCGATGGACTGCGGACGCTTCCAGTCGAGGGCGTAGCGATCGCCGTCCTTCGTGACCACGGGCACCGGCAGGAACGGCTCGAGGTGCGCCTTGACGCCCACCGGGCCCGCGCCCGGGCCGCCCCCGCCGTGTGGCGTCGTGAACGTCTTGTGGAGGTTGAAGTGGCAGACGTCGAAGCCGAGATCGCCCGGGCGCGTGATGCCGAGGATCGCGTTCAGGTTCGCGCCGTCCATGTAGACCTGCACGCCCTTGGCGTGGCACATCTCGGTGATCTCGACGATGCGGGGCTCGAACATGCCGAGCGTGTTCGGCACCGTGATCATGAACGCGGCGACGTCGGTGTCGAGGTGGCGCGCGAGCTCGTCGAGGTCGACCTCGCCGTTCGGCTGCGATGTGACCTCGACGACGTCGTAGCCGGCGAGGGCGGTGGACGCAGGGTTGGTGCCGTGGGCCGAGTCGGGCACGAGCACCTTCGTCCGCTTCTCGTCCCGCGCCGCGTGGTAGGCGCGGATCATGAGGACACCCGCCAGCTCGCCCTGGGCGCCTGCGGCCGGCTGGAGCGACACCGCGTCCATGCCCGCGATCTCGGCGAGCATCCCCGCCAGCTCGTGCATGAGCCGGAGCGCGCCCTGGCTCAGCGCCTCCGGGGTGAGCGGGTGGAGGCGTGCGAAGCCCGCGAGGCGCGCCATGTCCTCGTTGAGCTTCGGGTTGTACTTCATCGTGCACGAGCCGAGCGGGTAGAAGTGCGTGTCCACGCCGTAGTTCAACCCGGAGAGGCGCGAGTAGTGGCGCACGATGTCGAACTCCGAGACCTCGGGCAGCCGCGGCGCCTCGGCGCGCAGGTACGCCTCCGGAAGGAGCGACCGCGCGTCGCTCGTGGGCACGTCGGAGTCGGGCAGCGAGTATGCCACGCGGCCGGGCGAGGACAGCTCGAAGATCAGCTTGTCGTAGCTCGCCGCGCTCATCGCACGACCGCCCGTTCGAGCGCCTCGGCGAAGGCGTCGATCTCCTCCTTCGTCCGCTTCTCCGTGACGGCGACGAGGAGGCAGTCGGCGAGCGCCCGGTCGAACGCCTTCAGGGGCACGCCCGCGAGGATCCGCTCCTTGGCGAGGCGCGCGACGACCCGGTCGGGCGGTTTCGGCAGCTTGAGCGTGAACTCCTTGAAGAACGGCGCCTGAAAGCGGAGCGATACTCCCGAGAGCGCGGTCAGCCGCCGGGCGGCGTAGTGCGCCTTCGCCGCCGAGAGCTCGCCGACCTTGACGAGGCCGTGCCGCCCGAGGGTGGCGAGGTAGATCGTGGCCATGAGCGCGCAGAGGGCGACGTTGGTGCAGATGTTGGAGGTCGCCTTGGCGCGGCGAATGTGCTGCTCGCGCGTCTGGAGCGTGAGCACGAAGCCCCGTCGCCCGTCACGGTCCACGGTGGCGCCGACGAGACGGCCCGGCATTCGACGCACGAGCTCCTTCTTGGCTGCGAAGACACCGAGGTTCGGCCCGCCGAAGCTCATCGGGACGCCGAGCCCCTGCCCTTCCCCGACGACGAGATCGGCGCCGAGCTTGCCCGGCGCCGCGAGCACGCCGAGATTCACGGGATCGGCGACGACGATCAGCAAGGCGCCGGCCGCGTGCGCGATCTCGGCGACCGAGGCGATGTCTTCGAGGCACCCGTAGAAGTTGGGCGACTGGACGACGAGCGCGGCGGTCTTCGGCCCGCAGAGCCGCGTCGCCGCCGCGAGGTCGGTCGTCCCGCCGGGGGCGCCGGCCTCGCGCAGCCGCATCCGGGGCCCCCCGCAGTAGGTCGCGGTCACGCGCCGGTAGAGGGGGTTCACACCGCGGGAGAGGACGACCTCGGCCCGATCGGTGGCGGCGTGCGCCATCAGCGCCGCCTCCGCGACGGAGGAGGCGCCGTCGTAGATGGACGCGTTCGCGACGTCCATGCCCGTCAGCTCGGCGAGCATCGTCTGGTACTCGTAGATCGTCCTGAGCGTGCCCTGGCTCGCCTCCGGCTGGTACGGCGTGTACGCCGTGAAGAACTCGCCGCGCAGCACCAGGTGGTTGATCGGGCTCGGGACGTAGTGGTCGTACGAGCCCGCGCCGAGGAAGCAGGCGTACCGGTCGGCGTCGGCATTCGTGTCGGCGAGCGTCTTGAGGTGACGGATCAGGTCGGCCTCGGCGAGTGCGGGCGACAACGCGAGCGGCCGTGAGAGCCGCACCTTGGGGGGGATCTTGACGAGGAGCTCCTCGACCGACGCGGCGCCGATCACACGGAGCATCTGCTCCTGCTCGGCGGGCGTGTTGGCGATGTAGCGCGACGCCATCAGTGGGCTCCCGCCGCCAGGAACGCCTCGTACTGCTCGGCCGTGAGGAGCTCCGCCCACTCGGGCTGGTTCGAGGGCGCGATGACGATCATCCAGCCGCGGCCGTACGGGTCCGCGTTCACCGTCTCGGGCGCGTTCGGCAACTCCGTGTTGACCTCGACGACCTGGCCCGACACGGGCGCGAACAGGTCGGACACCGCCTTGACCGACTCGACGACGCCGAACGGCTTCTTCGCCGTCGCCGTGACGCCGACCTTCGGCAGCTCGACGAAGACGACGTCGCCGAGCTGCTCCTGGGCATACGCGGTGATGCCGACCCGAACCCGATCACCCTCTCGCCTTGCCCATTCATGGTCTCGCGTATATCGGAGCTCCTTCGGGACGTGTGCCATCGTTACCCCTTCTTCACTCGCGACGGATGGAACGGGGTGCGGACGACGCGCGCGGCCTTGGCCTGCCCCCGGATCTCGACGGCGAGCGGCGTGTCCACCGCGGCGAGCGCGGTCTCGACGTACGCCATCGCGATGTATCGGTCCACGGAGGGGCCGTAGGAGCCCGACGTGACGACGCCGACCCGACGCCCGTCCTTGAGCACCGGGTAGCCGTGACGCGCGACCGCCTTGTCCACCATCTCGATGCCGACCAGCTTGCGACGCACGCCCTCGGCGCGGACCTTCTCGAGCGCCGCCCGGCCGATGAACTCGCCCTTGGCCGGCTTCACGACCCAGCCGAGCCCCGCCTCGAGCGCGTTCGTCGTGTCGTCGATGTCGTTGCCGTAGAGCGCGTACTTCATCTCGAGCCGCAGCGTGTCGCGCGCGCCGAGCCCGATCGGCTGCGCCCCGTCGTCGTGCCCCGCCTCGAGGAGCGCCGCCCAGAGCCGCGCGGTGGCCGCCGCCGACGCGTAGAGCTCGAACCCGTCCTCGCCCGTGTACCCTGTTCGCGAGATCAGCGTGTCGATCCCGGCGACCGCGCCGCGCGCGAAGCGGTAGTACCCGAGCTTCCCCACGTCTTGGTCGGCGAGCCTGCCCACGAGCTCCTCGGCCTTCGGGCCCTGCGCGGCGATGAGCCCGGTCTCGGCGGAGACGTTACGCCAGCGCACCCCTTTCCGCTGGTACTCGGCGAGCGAGGTGTAGGTAGTGACCCACGCCCAGTCCTTGTCAATGTTGGCGGCGTTCACGGTAAGCATGAACCGGTCGCCCGCGAGCCGGTACACGGTGAGGTCGTCCACGATCGTGCCGTTCGGGTAGCAGAGCAGCGAGTACTGCACCTGGCCCACCTCCAGCGCGGCCACGTCGTTGGTGGTGAGCGACTGCAGCGCGTCGAGGGCGCCTGGCCCGTCGACCTCGAACTCCCCCATGTGGCTCACGTCGAAGAGGCCGACCGCGCTGCGCACCGCCCGGTGCTCCTCGATGATCCCGGCGTACTGCACCGGCATCTCCCACCCCCCAAAAGGGACCAGGCGCGCGCCGGCCTTGACGTGCGCCTCGTAGAGCGGAGTGCGCTTGAGTGGTGCGTCCACGAGCGATCCAGTAGACCATCGCCGCGGGGCCAGGGTCAAGGCCGGACGGCCGTCGCGAGCTCCGTGCACCACGCCTCGATCGCGGTCCGCATCGCCTCGGGTTGCTCCGTCGGGATCCAGTGGTCGGCGGCGAGGCGGACGACCCGGCAGTTTGGCAGCGCGCGCAGGCGGCGCTCCGTGAGCACGGGGTCGCTCAGCGCGCCCCCCGTGGAGAGAAGCGCCAGGACCGGGACGCGGATCGCCCCGAGGTCGGCGAGGCCGCGGCTGACGGCCATCAGCGACTGGAGATACGCTCCGGTGGGCGTGGTGGCGAGGTCGAGCCAGGGCGACGCGTAGCGGCGGACGAGCGTCTCTCGGGCCTGCGACATCGCGGCCCGTGTCTCGCGATCGAGCGCGACCAGATCGAGCGGCGGCACACGTCGGCGATGGATGCCGAGCGCGTTGAGGGCGCGGACGAGCCGCGCCACCACCGCCGAGAGCGGCCGGAGCCAGGCGGCGGCGCTCAAGCTCCCACGGAGCGCGTCCCGCAGTATCGGCTCGATGAGCACGAGCCCGCGAACCGCGTCAGGATTGCGCCGGGCGAACTCGACGGCGACGTTGGCGCCGAGACAGTGGCCGGCGACGACGGCGCGCTCCACCCGCTCTGCTTCGAGGACCGCGGCGAGGTCGGCGCACCACTCGTCCATCCCGATCCGCCCGCGATCGAGCGAGGTCCCGTGACCGCGGAGGTCCGGGCGCAGGATGTCCCAGTCCGTCTTGAGCGACGTGCCGGCGACGAACTCCGACCAGCGGCTCTGGTTGCTCGCGAGGCCGTGGAGCAGGAGGAGCGTGCGCCGCGGGGTCCCGGGCCGCCAGAGCCGGTAGCCGATGACCGCGCCGTCTCGGGTCTTCAGGCTCCGCGCGCTGTCCAGGGCGACGACCGGCCTTCGGCCCGGATTACTTCACCGCGTAGCCGCGGCCCTGCATGCACGCCGCGTAGGCACGGTCGTATCCTTCCTTGCTCTTCGAATACTGGTACGTCCCGCCACCGGCCGCGCCGCCCAGACCGCCGACGGTCGCGCCGACCGCGGCGCCCCTGCCCGCGCCGCCGCCGGTCGCCGCGCCGATCGCCGCCCCCGCCGCGGCGCCGCCGATTGCGCCGACCACCGCGCCGATCGCCGCGCCCTTGCCGGCCTCGGTCGCGGGATCGAAGCCGGTCTGCTGCTTCGCCCACGTCTGGCACTCGACGCTGTCACGCGTCTGTAGCTCCATGCTCTGGCCCTTGGCCGGGTACACCATGACCGAGGGTTGCGTCGACGACGCGCAGCCGGCGAGCACGAGCGTGATCACAAGAGCCGCCCCCGCTCGCTTCTCCATGCGCCCTCCTCGAGGATCGTCCCTTCGCCGCCGGGATGCGGTCAGGCCTTCGGAAGCCACTCGCGCAACGGCCGGACCCGGCACCCCGCCTTATCGAGCCCTTCGCGCACCGCCCGCACGATCTTCGACGCGCCCGGCGTGTCGCCGTGGCAGCAGATGGTCTGCACCGAGATATCGATCTCGACGCCGTCGAGCGTGCTCACCTTGCCTTCCATCGCCATCTTGACCGCCTGCGCGGCCGCGCGCTCCGGGTCGGTGATCAGGGAGCCCGCGAGCTTGCGGGAGACCAGCGAGCCATCCACGTTGTACGCGCGATCCGCGAAGCCCTCCGAAGCCACGCGCACGCCCCGCTTGCGGCAGGCGGCGTCGTACTTGCCCGACGCCAGCGTCATCAAAATCAGCTCCGGGCCGGACTCGAGCACCGCCTCGCCCGCCGCGACGGCGAGCGCCTCGTCCTTCTCCATCATGTTGTAGAGGATCCCGTGGGGCTTCACGTGCTGGAGGTCGCTCCCGGCCGCTCGCACGAACTCGCGCAGCGCGCCCGTCTGGTAGCAGAGGTAGTCCTTGACCTCCTGTGGGGTGACGTCCATGACGCGACGGCCGAAGCCCATGAGGTCCGGCAGGCCCGGGTGCGACCCGATCGCCACGCCATGGCGGAGCGCCAGCGCGACGGTCTTGCGCATGACGTGGGGGTCGCCGCCGTGGAAGCCGCACGCGACGTTCGCCGAGGTGATCCTGGGCATGATCTCCTCGTCGGCGCCGAGCGTCCACCGGCCATAGCTCTCGCCCATGTCGCAGTTGAGATCGATGGACTTCGTCGCCATCCCCGTGGCTCCTTAGCTCCGCGCCATGACGCGGGCGAGCGCGTTGACGAACCGGTCGATGTCCTCCTCGGTCATCGGGAGCGAGCAGGCGCCGAGCCCCCGCTGGCTGAGGAGGATGCCTTCGTTCAGCAGCCCCATGAAATGGCGCATCGGGGCCTCGGGGTCCTTCGGGCGGCTCGAGCGGTAGTCGGTGAGCGGCTCGCCGGTCCAGTGCAGACAGAAGAGCGAGCCGACGCCCGACACCTGGCCCTTCCGTCGCGTCGCGGCGAGCAGACGCGCCACGCCGCCGCGGAGCCGCTCGCCGAGCGCGTCGAGGCGCGCGTACGCTTCCGGGGTGAGCGCGTTCAGCGTCGCGACGCCCGCCGCCATCGTCGCCGGGTTCGCGTTGAAGGTCCCGCCGTGGCTGATGCGCTGGGCGCCTTTGCGCGGGTCAAAGTAGCTCATGATGTCGGCCCGGCCGCCGAAGGCGCCGACCGGCAGGCCGCCGCCGATGATCTTGCCGAACGTCGTCAGATCGGGCCGAACGCCGAACCGCTCCTGCGCCCCACCCCACGCGATCCGGAACGAGATGACCTCGTCGAAGATCAACACGATGCCGTGGCGCTCGGTGAGGCTGCGCAGGTGCCCGAGGAACCCGTCGAGGGGCGGGATGACGCCGCCGATCCCGAGGAGCGGATCCACGAGAACCGCGGCCAGGTTCTTCGCCTCGGCCTCGATGATCTGCTCACACGCCTCCGGATCGTTCCACGGCAGCACCACGGTGTGCTTCAGGACGGCGGGCGGGACGCCGGCCGAGGCGACCACCGGCTTCGGCCGCTTGCGGCTCCCGGCCGCTTTCGGGTCGGGCGCGACGCTCACGAGCACCCAGTCGTGGGTGCCGTGGTAGGCGCCCTCGAACTTCGCGATCTTCGGCCGGCCCGTGAACGCGCGCGCGAGGCGCACGGCGTTCATCGTCCCCTCGGTGCCCGAGTTCGTGAAGCGGATCTGCTCGACCGACGGCACGCGCCGGGTCAAGAGCTCCGCGAGCCGCACCTCGTGCTCCGTGGGCCCCGGGAACGAGAGCCCGTGCGCGACCGCCTCCTGGATCACCTTGACGACCTCGGGCGGCGCGTGGCCCAGGATCAGGCTCGTGTAGTTGCCGTTGAAGTCGAGCCGGTCGGTGCCGTCGGCGTCCCAGACGTGGGCGCCCTGGCCACGCTGGACGTAGAACGGGTACGGGTCGAAGAACGTGGTCGTCCGGCTGTTGCCGCCCGGCATGACCGCCAGCGCCTCGTCGTGCAGGGCGCGGGAGCGGACCGTCTTCGCCGTGTACTCGTGGACCTCCTTCTCGATGCTCATGCGATCTCCTCCCTGAGCCCTGTCTCGAAGATGGCGTCGGCAAGGTACAACAGTCGGTGGGCCTCGTCTACGGTGACCGCGCGGAATCGGAGCGACTGCCCGGGCTTGACCTGCCCGACGCGCCCGACGTCGAACGAGCAGACGGTCGCAACCTTCGTGTAGCCGCCGGTGGACGGCCGATCGACCAGGTGGATGATCGGCTGGCCGTCGCCGGGGACCTGGATCGAGCCGAGCGCGATACCGTCCGAGATGATGTCGTGCCCGCGCGCGTGCGCGACCCGCTCGCCGGACAGCCGCGCGCCCATGCGGTCCGACTGGGGCAGCATCACGTAGGCGCTTTCCAGCAGCGCGCCGATGCCGGCGCGGGTGAAACGGTCGGCCTGCGGCCCGAGCACGACGCGGATCGTGGGCTCACCCCCATACGCCGGCACCGCACGGGGGGCGAGGCGCCAGGGGCGCGGCAGGGGCGCCGCAACGGCGTGGAGCCGGTCGTCTCTCCGGAGCGCCCGCCCGTCGAGCCCGCCGAGACGGCCGCGGAGATAGGTCGAGCGCGAGCCCATCACCGGGGGAACGTCGAGGCCACCCGAGAACGCGACGTAGCTCCGCACCCCCGAGCGCGCGGGACCGAGCCTGACGACGTCGCCGGGCTGGAGCGCGAGGGTCGCCCAGCCCGGCGCCTCCTGGCCGTTGACCGTCACGGGCATGTCGGCGCCGGTGGTGGCGACCGCGCACGGCGCGTCCACCTCGAAGCGCGGCCCGGCCAGCGTACACTCGAGGGCCGCGGCGCCGTCGGGGTTGCCGACGAGGCGGTTGGCGAGGACGAAGGCGAGCCGGTCCACCGGGCCGGACGGCGGGATACCGTAGCGGAGGTGTCCGACACGGCCCAGGTCTTGAATGGTGGTCTGAGGCCCCGGATCGAGGATCTTGATCACGTGATCACCGGGACGTAGCTTCGCGCGTCCACGCGCGCGGCGATCGCATCGTACTCGCGGCGGTCGATCGCGCGGAAGCCCACGCGGTCCCCGGGGCGGAGCAGAATCGGCTCGAGCGCCTCCGGATCGTAGAGGCGGAGCGGCGTGCGGCCGAGCACCCAGAAGCCGCCGGGGCTCTCGACCGAGTAGACACAGCACTGCGTGCCGCCGATGCCAACGCTCCCCGCCGGCGTCTTCGTGCGCGGCGTTTCCAGGCGCGGGATCGTCAGGCGCTCCGGCATTCCGGTCATGTACGGGAGCCCCGGGGTGAAGCCGATGAAGTAGACGAGGTACTCGGCCTGGCTGTGGAGACGTACGAGCTCGCCCGTCGAGAAGCCGAGGCGCCTCGCCGCCGCCGCGAGGTCGAACCCCAGCTCCGCGTCGTCGTAACAGCAGGGCAGCTCGACCAGGCGCGAGGGCGGCAGGACGGCCGTCCCCGCCTGGGGCAGGAGCTCCGTGATCGCGGCGCAGAGGGCGTCGTAGCCGACCGCGCGCGGGTCGTAGTACACGAGCAGCGAACGGAAGGCCGGCACCGTCTCGACGACGCCCGCGAGACCCTTCTGCTGGATCAGGAACTCCAGGGCGCGTACGCGCGTGTTCACCTCGACGCTGATCTCCTCGTCGAACTCGACCAGGACGGCGAGATCACCCGCCGGGAGAAACCTCACGCTCACAGGGCCGCGAGCGCGGAGTTCGGCAGATCGGTGAGGAACATATGCCCCGGGCTGTGCGTGATCATGAACGGCGGCTTCGAGGCGAGCGCGACCGCCTGGGGCGTGACGCCGCACGCCCAGAAGACCGGCACGTCGCCCGACCGAAACTCCTGACGGTCACCCCATTCGGGCCGGGCGAGGTCTTGGATCCCGATCGCCGTGGGGTCGCCGATGTGGACCGGCCCGCCGTGCGCGCCGGGGAAGCGCGCGCTCGCGGTCACCGCCTTCGAGAGGTCGGCGGCGGCGATGGGGCGCATCGAGACGACCATGGGCCCGTGGAAGACGCCCGCCGGCCGGCACGGGATCGACGTCCGCCACATCGCGACGTTCTTGCCGTGCTCCACGTGCCAGAGACGGACGCCGGCCTCGAGCAGCGCCCACTCGAACGTGAACGAGCAGCCGAGCAGGAACGCGACGAGGTCGTCGCGCCAGTACGGCGTCGCGTCCGTCACCTCGTCGGTCAGCTCGCCGTGCGTGTAGATCCGGTAGCGTGGGATGTCGGTTCGGAGATCGGCGCCCGGGGCGACCCCGACGGGCTCGGCCGAACCCACGTCGGTGACCTCGAGGAGCGGGCACGGCCGCGGGTTGCGCTGGCAGAAGAGGAGGAAGTCGTACGCGTAGTCCCTCGGGAGCACCGCGAGGTTCGCCTGGACGTGGTTGGCGCCCAGTCCCGCGGTGATGCCCGTCAGCTTGCCGTTCCGGATGTCCCGCCGGATCTCCCGCGGATGGCGCGCGTCGATCGGCATGGGGCCATTCTACCTCCGATCCCCCCGGGTGTTCGCGGCGCTCTCTATCGCCGGCCGAGCCGCGGCCACACCTCGGGATTGACCAGTACCTCGGGCTTCTCGCCGCGCAGGACGCGCAGCATCTCCCCCGCGACCTGCACGGCCATCTGCCGGTTCGCCTCGCGTGTGACGCCCGCGACGTGTGAGGAGCAGACGACGGTCTCGAGATTCAGGAGCGGGTTGTCGAGAGGCGTCGGCTCCTCCTCCCACACGTCGAGGCCCGCGGCGCCCAGGTGACCGCGCGTGAGCGCCTCGAAGAGCGCGCGCTCGTCCTGCACGGGGCCGCGCGAGGTGTTGATGACGATGGCCCCCGGCTTCAAGAGGGCCAGCGTCTTCGAATTGATCATGTGCCTCGTCTCGGGGGTGAGCGGCGTGTGGCACGTGAGGACGTCGACCTGCGGCAGGAGAGCCTCGAGGCTCTTGACCGGCTCCGCCCCGCGGCGTCGCACGTCGTCGTCCGGGACGTACTTGTCGTAGCCCAGGACGCGCATGCCGAGCGCGGCGGCGAACTTCGCCATGCGCCGGCCGATGTTGCCGACGCCGACGATGCCGAGCGTCTTACCGGCGAGCTCCGTGTTGCCGACGACCCGCGTGGCGCCCCAGTCCCCTTTTCGAGTGAGCGTGTCGATGAGCCGCGTGCGCTTGACGCAGGCGAGCATGAGCATCAGCGCGTGCTCGGCCACGGCCTGCGAGTTCGAGCCGGGGGCGTGGACGACCGCCACGCCGAGCCGGGTCGCGGCCGGGATGTCCACCGTGTCCAGGCCGACGCCGTGCCGGCCGACGACCCTGAGCTTCTTGCAGGCGGCCATCAGGCTCGCGGTGCAGCTCGGCCGGATGCGGAACAGTATTCCCTCGGCCTCCACGGCGGCTCGCACGAGCCCGGCCTCGGTCTCGTCGTCCGAGACGACGACGCGGGCCTCCCGCTCGAGGAGCGCCCTGCCGTCGGGATGGATCGGACCCGCGAGCACGACCAGCGGACGGGACACGGTGGCCATCGAAGCGGTCTCCTCTCCCTCGCGTGCGCGAGTGCTATTTCCGGGCGACGAGGACCAGGCGGGCGGCATCGAGCGAGAAGGGCGTGCCGTCGAGCCCGCCGTAGAGCTCCACGCGGCCCCAGCGCTCCGGCCGCAGCATCGCCGACAGCTCGTGGGCCGAGTACAGCCGGATCTCGCTCTCGCCGATGAGCTCGCCCGTGTCCTTCGACTTCGCCGTCGCGCGCTTGATTCGCCACCACCGCGCGCGCCAACGGCTCGTCGCGGGGTCGAACGCGTTCTCGATGCGGACCGTCCAGCCGTTCACCCGCTTGCGCTCCTCGGGCGGCAGCGAGCGCACGAGCTGGTCCCGATTCCGGGTGTCGAGCACGAACACGCCACCGGGCTTGAGCGCGCGCCAGAAGCGGTCGATCACCAGCCGGTCCTCATCGTCGGAGAAATAGCCGATCGAGCTGAACAGGTTCACGGCGAGGTCGAACTCGCCCGGGAACTCCATGTCCCGGATGTCCTGGCAGACGAGCCGGAGCTCGACCCGGGCCTCGGTGGCGGCCTTCCGCGCCCGGTCGAGCTCGGTCTCGCTGAAGTCGACGCCGGTCACCTGATGGCCGCGTCGCGCGAACTCGATCGAGTGGCGGCCGAAACCGCATGGCGCGTCCAGGACGCGCGCGCCGGCGCCGAGCGCCACGGCCCCGACGATCCACTCGGCGTCACTCGCCGCGTCCGTCGGCGATGCGAACGCATGCGAGATCTGGGGCCACGCCTCACGGAAGAACCGCTCGCTCTGAAACATAGCGGCATTATACGAGGACCTCGAGGCGCCTCGCGTAAATCTCCCGGCACGAAGAGCCTCGCCGCCGTCGGCCTGCCCGGACCCCACGCCGGCCGTGTGATATCGTCTCGTGCCGTGAGCACTCTGGTGACGGGCGCGTTCGGCTGCATCGGCTCGTGGGTCGTGCGCCGCCTCCTGGCCGACGGCGAGCGTCCCGTGGTGTACGACCTCGGGGACGACCCGTGGCGGCTACGGATGATTGCGGGCGACGACGTCGCGCGCCGGGTCACGATCGTGCGCGGCGACATTGCCGATCATGACGCCCTGGTCCGCGTCGTACGCGACCACGCGGCCCGCCGCATCATCCATCTCGCGGCCTGGCAGGTCCCGCTCTGTCGCCAGGACCCGGCGAAGGGCGCCCTGGTCAACGTCGTCGGCACCGCGAACGTCTTCGAGGCGGCCCGGGCGAGCGAGGGGCGGGTGGAGCGCGTCGTCTACGCCTCCTCCGCGGCCGTCTTCGGCGCGCCCGAGCTCTATCCGCCCGGCCCGATCAAAGACGACGCGCCCAGGCTCCCGGCGACACACTACGGCGTCTACAAGGTCGCCAACGAGGACACCGCGCGGGTCTACTGGGACGAGCACAAGGTGCCTTCGATGGGCTTCCGGCCCCTCTCGGTCTACGGGCCCGGGCGCGACTTCGGCGTCACCGCCGATCCGACGCTCGCCATGAAGTCCGCCGTGCTCGGACGCGCGTTCAAGATCCGGTGGGGCGGGCGGACCGACCTGGTCTACACCGAGGACGTCGCGCGCGCGCTCACCGCCGCGGCGGCGTCGCGCCTCGACGGCGCCCGCGTCTACAACCTCCACGGCGCCTCCGTGGCGATCGCCGACCTGGTGCGCACGATCGAGGCGGCGTGGCCCCGCGCGCGGGGGCTGATCACGCACGTCGAGCAGCCGATCCCCTTCCCGGCGGCACTCGACGACGCCCGCTACCAGAGGGACCTGGGCCCGGCGCCGCCGACCGCGCTCGCGGACGGCCTCAGGAAGACGCTCGACGAGTTCGCACGGCTTCAGACGGAAGGGCGACTCGACGCGCGGGAGCTCGGGTGACCGACACCCGCGTGAGGCCCGCCACGGCGGGCGACGCCGACGCGATCTGCCGCATCTACAACCAGGGCATCGAGGACCGCGTCGCCACCCTCGAGACCGAGCTGCGCACGCCGGCGGAGCGCGGCCGGTGGCTCGCGAACCGCGACGCGCGCCACCCGGTGATCGTCGCGGAGGCGAACGGTGAGGTCGTCGGCTGGGGGAGCCTCAACGTCTTCAACCCGCGCGACGCCTACCGGTTCGTCGCCGACTTCTCGGTTTATGTCGAGCGGGCCTGGCGGGGGAAAGGCGTCGGCCGCGCGCTGCTCGAGAAGCTGATCGAGCTCGCGCGCCAGAACGGCTTCCACAAGCTGGTGCTCTCCGCCTTCCCCGTCAACGCTGGCGGCATGGCGCTCTACGAAAAGCTGGGCTTCCGCCGCGTCGGCGTCTACCGGGAGCAAGGGGTGCTCGATGGCAAGTGGGTGGACACGATCATCATGGAGAAGCTCCTGTAGCGGCGAGGGTGATCGGCGGCCCGTCCCGGCGCGCTAGTAGCGGTTGGCGATCGGCAGCTCCTCGGCGGGGAAGAGCGTGATGACCTGGGCGCCCTTGGGCGTGACGACCACCTCTTCCTCGATGCGCGCCGCCGAGACGCCGTCGGTCGCCGGGCAGTAGGTCTCGACGGCGAAGACCATCCCCGCCTGGAGGTCCATCGGATCGTCGAACGAGTTGAGGCGGCTGATGATCGGTCGCTCGTGGAGACCGAGCCCGAGCCCGTGGCAAAAGTTGAGGCCGAACGCGGCCATCTCGCTCTCGAACCCGATCTCCTGCGCCTTCGGGAAGGCTCGTGCGATCCGGTCGGTCGTCACCCCGGGCTTGATCAGCGCGATCGCCTCGTCCATCCACTCGCGCGCCTTCTTGTAGGCGCCGACCTGCGCCGCGGTCGCGCGGCCGACGTTGAAGGTGCGGTAGTAGCAGGTTCGGTACCCGACGAACGACTGGATGATGTCGAAGAACGCCTGGTCGCCCGGACGCACGAGGCGGTCGGTGAAGTTGTGGGGGTGGGGGCTGCAGCGCTCGCCCGAGATTGCGTTGATCGCCTCGACGCAATCGGAGCCCATCCCGTAGAGCCGTTGGGTCGCGAGCGCCACGATCTCGTTCTCGCGGACGCCCGGTCGGAGGGCCTCGGCGATGTCCTGGTAGACCCCGTCCACCATCGCCGCGGCCATGTTCAGGAGTGCGAGCTCGTCCGCGCTCTTGAGCGCGCGCGCCTCGAGCATCACCTGCTGGCCGTCGCTCACCCGTACCCCCGCCTCCTGAAGGGCGAACAGGAAGGGGGGCTCGACGACGTCGATGCCGACCGGCATGTCGACGACGCCCTCGTCGCCGAGGATCGCCTTGATCTCGCGCGCGGCCTGGGTGAACAGGCCCGCCTTCGGCGACACGGCGCCGCGCAGGCCGACGAGGCCGGCGAGCGAGTGCTTGGGCGGGAGCCACGGCGCGTAGAGCCGGTGGTGACGGGCCGCCGAGCCGAAGTCCCACACCCAGGGCTCGCCGTTGCCGGTCAAGAGGCACCAGCGCGTGAGCTTGTCCCGGGCCCACTCGCCGATGACCGTGCTCGAGATGTAGCGGATGTTGTGCTGGTCGAAGACGAGCAGCGCGCCGAGGCCGGAGCCGGCCAGCGCCTGGCGAACCCGGCCCAGCCGGTAGGCGTGCAGGCGGCGGAAGTCCACGCGCTCCTCGAAGTCCACCTGCATGTGGCCGGGCGCCTGGAGGGGGCGGTCCCACGCGTATCGCGGGTCGACGGCGTCCGGCGTCACACGGTGCGGCTCTACGGGTCGTCGCTTCTTGGCCATTGTGACTCTCCCGAACAAGCCTGCTACGGTCGGCCGCTACTCTAGCGCATTCGGTGATACTATCGCTTTTACCTTTCGAGGCCCCGACCCAGAACGTTGGGGGGTGTGCCAATGAAGAAGCTACGCGACATCATGCGGCACGGGTTCCTCTTCACGGTCCAGCGCGGGGCGACGGTGGCCGAGGCGGCGCGCACGATGGCGGCAAACAACGTCGGCATCGTGGCGGTGCTCGACGGCGACAGGCTCGCCGGGGTCTTCTCCGAGCGCGACGTCGTCCAGAAGGTCGTCGACCGCGGCCTCGATCCGACCCGCACCCCGGTCGCCGACGTGATGACGGCCCGGCTCGTCGTGGCCGACGCCGACGAGGACTACCAGTCCGCGATGAGCAAGATGGACCAGGCGAACATCCGCCACCTGCCCGTCGTGAGCGGGGAGCGGCTCCTCTCGATGCTGTCGATCCGCGACCTCATGCGGGTCGCGATCGAGGACCGCGGCGCCGAGATCGAGTACCTGAAGGAGTACCTCTACCAGGTCCCACCCGGCGTCGGGCCCTAGTCCCCGCCAGGGGACGGGATCACTCGCCGACGACCGGCAGCCCCTCCACCCGCTCGCCGGCGGCCGCCGACGGCTTCGCTGGCTCGGTCCGCACGCGCCGCATGAAGGGGACGATCGCGAGGAGCCCGAAGAAGATCATCGAGAAGAGCCAGAACTCGTCCGCGTACGCGAGCACGCGCGCCTGGTTGACGAGGTCGCCGTAGAGGGTCGCGAGCGCCCGACGCTCGGCGGTGAACGGGTCGGTGCCCTGCGCGACGAACTGCGCGGCGAGGCCCTTGAGGCGCGCGGCCGTCTCGGCACTCCAGATGTTGACGTGGGCGACGAGCGTGGTCTGGTGGGCCTGGCTCCGGCGCGCGAGGAGCGTCGTGGCGAGCGCGACGCCCACGCTCCCGCCCGCGTTCCGCACCACGTTGAAGGCCGCGGTCGCGTTCCCGAGCCGCTCCATGCGCACCGTCGCGAGGGCGAGCGTCTGCAGCGGAACGAAGACGAATCCCATGCCAAGGCCCTGGACGAAGCGCGGCCAGGCGAGGCTCCAGTAGTCCATGCCGATCGTCATGTTCGACATCAGCGTGAGCGCGACGCCGTTGATGAGGCAGCCGGTGGCGAGCAGCATCCGCTGGTCCACCCGGGTGACGAGCCGGCCCGCGACGAGCAGCGACAGCATGTTGCCCAGCCCGCCCGGCGCGAGCACGAGCCCCGAGGTCCACGCGTCGTAGGCGAGGAGCTTCTGGGTGTAGAGGGCCAGGAGCAGCATGCTCGCGTAAAATCCGAAGACGGAGAGCGAGATGACGACGCTCGCGATCGCGAAGTTCCGGTCGTGGAAGACGGTGAGGTCGAGCACCGGCTCGCGGCACGTGAGCTCGCGGACGACGAACCCGACGATGGCGCACACGGCCACCACGGCGAGCCCGGTGACGAGGCGCGAGTCGAACCAGTCCTCGCGCTCGCCCCAGTCCAGGGCGAGCTGCAGGCACCCGAACCCCACCACCATCAGCGCGAGCCCGAGTACGTCGACCCGGCCGGGCTTCCGCTGGTGCGGCGAGTCGAACACGAACACGCTCGCCATGATGAAGCCGATCAGGCCGATCGGGAGGTTGATGTAGAAGATCCAGCGCCACGACCAGTTATCCGCGATCCAGCCTCCGACGGTCGGGCCGAGGATCGGGCCCAGCATGATCCCGACGCCCCACAGGGCCATCGCCATCCCCCGCTGATGGAGCGGGAACATTTCCCAGAGGATCGCCTGCGAGATCGGGATGACCGGCCCGCCGCCGAGGCCCTGGAAGACCCGCGCGAGCACCAGGGACGTCAGATTCGGCGCGATGCCCGAGAGGAACGAGCTGACCGTGAACAGCACCGTGCAGATCAGGAAGAAGCGCCGGCGTCCCAGCAGCCCCGAGAGCCAGCCCGTCGCCGGGATGATGATCGCGTTCGCGGCGAGGAAGGACGTGAGGACCCACGACATCTCCTCGACGCCCGCCGAGAGCGAGCCCTGCATGTGTGGCAGGGCCACGTTCGTCACGCTCGTGTCGAGGATCTGCATCACGGTCACGAGCATGACCGAGACGGTGATCAGCCACTTCCGTGCGGTGGACAGGGGGGCTGTTGGAGCGGGGTCCACGAGTGCGCGACTCGCGTGGGTGGCCTGAGACAGGTACCTCCCGGCTGCGTTCATCGCACGCGAATCGTCACGATGACCGACATCCCGGCGCGCAGCGTGTGCGGGTTGCCGAACTCGCGCGAGTCGAGAAGGATCTTCACCGGGACGCGCTGGACGACCTTGACCCAGTTCCCGGTGGCGTTCTCCGGCGGCAGCAGCGAGAACCGCGCGCCGGTGCCGGCGGAGAGCGAGTTGACGATGCCCGTGAAGGCGCGCTCGGGGACGCCGTCCACCCAGACCTCCGCGCGCATGCCCGGGCGGATCTTGGCGACCTGGGTTTCCTTGAAGTTCGCGAGCACCCAGACGTCGTGGAGTGGGACGATCGCCAGAAGCGGCTGGCCCATCTGGACCACCTGCCCCACCTCGACGGAGCGCTTGGAGACGACGCCGTCGATCGGCGTGCGCACCTCGGTGTACTGGAGCTGGAGCTCGGCGAAGGCGAGGTCCGCCTGCGTCTCGCGAAGCCGCGCGTCCGCCTGCGCCGCCGCCGCGTCCTTGATCGCCACCTGGTGGAGCTGGCTTTCGGCGCGCGCCAGGGCGGCGCGCGCCTCGGCGACGCGCTGCCGGGCCTGCTCCACGGCATGGACGCGCGAGGCGAGCTCCGCCTCCGCCAGCTGGACCTCCCGCTCGGCCTGGGTGAGCCGCCGCTCGGTCGCCTCGACGGTGGCGCTCGTCGTCTCGTAGACCGCCTCGGCCTGGTCGAAGTCGCGTCGCGCGACCAGCTCGCTCTGCAGGAGCTGACGGAGGCGCTCGAGCTCGCGCCCCGCCTGGCGCTGCGCGCTCCGGACGCCCACGACGTCGGCGCGCATCGCGCCGGCCGCCGCGCGCCGCGACTCGAGCCGCGCGCGCGCCTCCTCGACGGCCGACTCGCTCGCGCGCACCGCAACGGCCGCCCCCTCGAGGTTCGCGCGCGCCTGGTCGATCGCCGCGCGCGTCTCTTCCCGCGTCAGCGGCAGCTCCGAGCGCGCCGCCCTCAGATTAGCCTCCGCCATCGCCACGGCGGCGCGCGCCTGCGCGACCTTCGCCTGGTAGTCGCGCGGGTCGATGCGGAGCAGGAGGTCGCCCTGCTTTACGGACTGGTTGTCGCCGACCAGGAGCGTCGCGACGTGGCCGGACACCTTGGCGCTCACGGGCGTGACCGTGCCCTCGACGTAGGCGTCGTCGGTCGAGACGTAGTGGACCGCGTAGTACCAGGCCCAGCCCCCGTAGGCGAGCGCGGCCAGGGCGACGAGGACGCCGAGGGCCTGGAGGAGCCTCGCCCTCACGCCAGGTCCATCGCCGTCGCGACCGGGCGCGCGAGGAGAGCGTTAATCGGGGCCGATCGGCGTGAGCCGTCCCGCGGCGTCGAAGGCGAGGGGCGCGGGATCGGTGAGTCGGGTGAGGTCGGCGCGCTGGGCCACGGCGGGCAGGAACGCTTCGGACACCTCGATCTCGCCGAGCATCAGCGTGTTCTTGATGCGGATGACCCGCGCCTTCTCCGGCGGCGTGAGCCCGACGCACGAGAGCGCGGTCTCGATCGCCTCGCGGTCCGTGTCGTACGTCGCCGGCACCTTGGCGCCGCCCGGCGCGCAGGCGGTGATCGCGTTGATGAGCGTCGGCTTCATGTCGATCTTGTCCACGAGCCGGCGCGTGGTGAAGTCGGCGTTGCCGATACCGACAGCATTACCATAGCTCTCGGCGGTCAAGTCGAGGGCGACGATCCAGAGGATCTTCGGATCGGCCGGGAACGGCTCGTGGGGGTTCGATGGCCGACCGATGACGTTCGTGTCCATGCCGGCGCCGGAGACGTTCTTCCCGATCTCCTCGACGATCAACACGTCGATCGGGGAGAAGGGCAGCCGCGCCATCCACTCGCGCGCGTCCTTCAGCAGGCGACGCTCGCCCGCCTCGAGATCCTCCGCGGTGAACGCCTCGATCCGGGCGGTCTCGTCGTACCCGTTCTCGACGATCCCGAGGCCGAAGCCGATCCGCGACTTCGACAACATCTCGCGGCCGACCGACGTGATGACGGTCTCGTAGCCGTGGTGGATGTTGGCGCGGTGATACTGGATCGCGCCGGCGTACTTGCCGAGCCCGATCGTCATCATCTTGAAGAGGCCCGACTCGATCGACCCCTTGAAGTCGGTGTGGGGCTTCACGCGGTTGACCAGGCCGATCCAGTCGGCTTCCGCCGCGTAACGGTCGAGCCAGACGGGCAGGCCGAGCGCCTCACCCACCTGGATGACGTCCATGGTCGCGCGGATCGGGCAGCCCATGGCCGTCTCGGTGATGCCGTAGTGCGCGAGCACCGAGAGCTGTCCCTCGGGCGTCCCGCCTCCGTGGCTGCCCATCGCCGGGAAGACGAACGGCCTGGCGCCGAGATCCCGGAGCCACCGGACGGTGGCGCCGACGATCACGTCGATGTTCGCGATCCCGCGGCTGCCCGCTCCGACGGCGACCGCGTCGCCGCGCTTGATCGGGAGTCCCGCGGTGCCGAGGGCCTGGGCGACGGCGCGGGGAATGTCGGTCACCCGGGGGCGAGGGAAGGTCTGGCGGATTTTGAGCATGCGGGGCCACGCCATAGGAGATGCCTCCTGAGTGTTCTCGTAATACCGGGCAGCCCCCCGGAAGTCAAAGAGTTTTTGGCGACAGAATGTGCTATATGTAGGGGCCAAATTTTTATGCGCGTGCGGATACTTCTCGCAAGCCTGCTCCTGGTCGCGAGCGGGTGCAGCTGGCTCCGGCCCGCCCCGACGCCGATCCTCCCCGCGGAGGAGCTCTATTCGATCGGGGCGCAGGAACTCACCGCCAAGCGTTACGACGTGGCCCGCGACAACTTCAAGAAGATCGTCGAGCGCCACCCGAACTCGTCCTACGCGCCGCGCGCGCGCTTTCTGATCGGCGAGGCCTATTATCGCGAGGCAGAGTTCGACAAGGCGATCAAGGAGTTCGAGGCGTTCGTGTCGTTCTTCCCCCGCCACCAGATCGCCGACCTCGTCCAGTACCGCCTCGCGATGAGCTATTACGACCAGATGAAGCCGGTCGAACAGGACCAGGGGCTCACCCAGAGGGCCCTCGATCAGTTCCGGAAGCTCGTCAAGGAATACCCGGAGAGCCGCTACGCGACCGAGGCGCTCGCCAAGATCGACATCTGCCGCGGGCGGCTCGCGCAGAAGGAAGTGTGGGTCGCCAACTACTACTTCACGCAGGGTAATCCGAGCGCGGCGCGCCAGCGGCTCGAACTCGTGCTCAAGCGGTATGCGCGCACGCTCGTGATTCCCGAGACCCTCTACCTCCTCGCCGAAGTGAACTTCTACGAGGGCAAGAACCCCGAGGCCGTGGACCTCCTCCGCCAGCTCTCAAGCGAGTACGGCTACACCGAGTGGGGCCGGCGCGCCGTCCAGCGGCTCCGGGCCCAGCGGTGAGGCGAGGAGAGACCCCGTGCACGACGTCGTCGACCTGCGCTCCGACACGCTGACCCTCCCCACGCTCGAGATGCGCGAGGCGATGGCCCGCGCCGAGGTCGGGGACGACGTGTGGGAGGAGGATCCGACGGTCAAGCGCCTGGAGGCGATCGCCGCCGAACGGCTGGGCAAGGCGGCCGGCCTCTTCGTCGCGTCGGGCACGATGGGCAACCTCGTCTCCGTCGTGAGCCACACGCGCGCGGGCCAGGAAGTCGTCCTCGACCTCGACTCGCACATCTTCAACTACGAGGTCGCCGGCGCCGCGGTCATCGGCTCCGTGCAGATGCGCCCGGTGAAGACGGCGCGCGGGTTCCTCGCGCCCGAGCAGGTGCGCGAGGCGCTGCGGCCGGCCAACATCCACGTCCCCCCGACGGGGCTCGTCGCGCTCGAGAACACGCATAACCGCCACGGCGGAACGTGCTGCACGCCCGAGGAGATCGATGCGGTGGCGGCGGTCGCCCACGACGCCGACGTCCCGGTCCACCTGGACGGCGCGCGCCTCTTCAACGCGGCGGTCGCGCTCCGGCGCCCGGCCAGCGACTTCGCGCGGCACGTGGACTCGGTGACGTTCTGCGTGTCGAAGGGGCTGGGGGCGCCCGTGGGATCCGTCGTCTGCGCCTCACGCGAGCTCATCGCGCGGGCCCGGCGCGTGCGCAAGATGGTCGGCGGCGGGATGCGGCAGGCGGGCGTCCTCGCCGCCGCGGGGATCGTCGCGCTCGAGCGAATGGTGGACCGGCTGGCGGAGGACCACGCCAACGCCCGCCGGCTTGCCGCGGGCATCGCGAAGCTGCCGGGGATCGCCGTCGACCCGGGAGCCGTCCAGACCAACATCGTCATCTTCGGCGTGACGCGTCCGGGAGGCTTCGGGGAGAGCCAGGCGGCGACGAGCGAGCTCGTGGCGCAGTGCGCCGCGCGGAAGGTGAGGATCCACGCGATCGGCCCGACCTCGATCCGCTGCGTCACCCACAAGGACGTCGACGCCGAGGACGTCGAGCGCGCGCTCGAGGCCCTCGGCGAGATTACCAGTCGATGGTAGTGCGAGCCGAGCGGCGGCCGCGGAGGCTCTGCGACGCGCGCCGCGAGGCGAGTCTGTGATCCCAGTCGTGCGAGCCGAGCGGCGGCCGGCGAGTCTGCAATGGTAGCGGCGAGAGGGGGCGCCATGGCCGAACGGCTGCTCGAGGTCAAGGGGCTGAAGACGTACTTCTTCACCGACGAGGGTGTCGTCCGCGCGGTCGACGGGATCGACTTCCACATCAACCGGGGCGAGACGCTCGGCATCGTGGGCGAGTCCGGTTCTGGGAAGAGCGTGACCGCGCTCAGCATCATGCGGCTGATCCCGACGCCGCCGGGACGCATCGTCGCCGGCACGATCAATTACACCGGCCGGAACCTGCTCGAGCTGCCGCCCGCCCAGATGCGCAAGATTCGCGGCAAAGAGATCTCGATGATCTTCCAGGAGCCGATGACCTCGCTGAACCCGGTCTTCACGGTCGGTGAGCAGATTGCCGAGGCCGTGCGCCTTCACGAGGGGCTCGGACGCCGCGACGCGATGGACAAGACCATCGAGATGCTGAAGCTCGTCCACATCCCGAACGCCGAGCGCCGGGTGAAGGAGTACCCGCACCAGCTCTCGGGCGGCATGCGGCAGCGTGTGATGATCGCCATGGCGCTGTCGTGCAATCCCAACCTCCTCATCGCCGACGAGCCGACGACGGCGCTCGACGTCACGATCCAGGCGCAGATCCTCGAGCTCCTCAACGAGCTCAAGGCCAAGCTCGGCATGGCGATCATGCTGATCACGCACGACATGGGCGTCATCGCCGAGACGGCGCAGCGGGTCGCCGTCATGTACGGCGCCCAGATCGTCGAGGAGGCGTCGGCCGGGGAGCTGTTCAAGGAGCCTCTCCACCCCTACACCCAGGGGCTCCTGCGCTCGATCCCGCGCATCGACCTCGCCGCCACCCAGCGGCAGAGGCTCGAGGCGATCCCCGGCACCGTGCCGACCCTGCGCGGGGACATCAAGCCCGGGTGCCGCTTTGCGCCGCGCTGCGCGCTCGCCAAGCCGATGCACTTCGAGAACGATCCACCCCTCAAGGAAATCCGACCCGGCCACAAGGTGGCCTGCTTCCTCTACTGAGGCCCGCCATGCCAGAGCCCCTGCTCCGGGTCAAGAACCTCAAGAAGTACTTCCCGATCCGCGGCGGCCTCTTCTCGCGCGAGGTCGCGCGCGTGCACGCCGTCGACGACGTGTCGTTCGAGATCCTGCCGGGCGAGACGCTCGGCCTCGTCGGCGAGTCGGGCTGCGGCAAGTCCACCACGGGTCGCTCGATCCTCCGGCTCATCGAGCCGACCTCGGGCGAGGTCTGGTTCGGGGCGCAGAACGTCACGACGCTCGACAAGCGCTCGCTGCGCGCGCTCCGGAAGGAGATGCAGATCATCTTCCAGGACCCCTACGCTTCGCTCAATCCGCGGATGACGGTGGGCTCGATCATCGGCGAGGCGCTCGTGATCCACAAGCTCGCCAAGACGCGGAAGGCGCGGGAAGAGCGCGTCGTCCAGCTCCTCGAGACCGTCGGCCTCGCGGCCGACCACCTGCGGCGGTACCCGCACGAGTTCTCCGGCGGTCAGCGCCAGCGCATCGGCATCGCGCGCGCGCTCGCGGTGAGCCCGAAGCTCATCGTCGCGGACGAGCCCGTCTCGGCGCTGGACGTGTCCATCCAGGCGCAGATCATCAACCTGCTCGAGGACCTCCAGGCGAAGTTCGGGCTCACCTACCTCTTCATCGCCCACGACCTCTCCGTCGTCGAGCACATCTCGACGCGGGTCGCGGTCATGTACCTGGGGAAGATCGTCGAGATCGCGCCGGCGAAGGAGCTCTACACGAACCCGAAGCACCCGTACACCGAGGCGCTCCTCTCCGCCGTGCCGATCCCCGACCCGACCATGAAGCGCAAGCGGATCCTGCTCGAGGGCGACGTGCCGAGCCCCATCAACCCGCCCTCCGGGTGCCGCTTTCACACGCGGTGCGCGCTCCGCGTGCCGTCGTGCTCGGAGAACGAGCAGGTGCTCAAGGAGGTCTCGCGGGGCCACTGGGTCGCCTGCCAGGTGCGCACGGGCGTCGCGATCAAGTAGAACCCTTGGCCGTCCCGTTCGTCGGCCGCATCGCCCGCTAGGCAGTTCCTGACGCCCCGGCACTTGCTACCAGGCCCGGGGCGCTGGTGTGCATAGTGGCCTTCGAGGGATCGAACCTCGCGATCGAAATCCGCTCGGCGAATGGCAAGCCTGAGCGCCTGCCCGCGCTCATCGCCGATTTGCTGCGCCTCAAGGTGGATCTCATCTTCGCCGCTGAGCCTGTTGCGGCCGCGGCAGCGAAGCGGGTGACCGCCGAAGTTCCGATCGTATTCATGACCGGTGGCGATCCCGTCGTTGGCGGGCTCGTCGCCAGCCTCGCCCGCCCTGGCGGAAATCCGACCGGGTGCGCCGGGATGGAGCCCGAGCTCGCCGGAAAGCGCCTGGAGCTTCTCAAGCAGATCGTTCCTCGGCTTACCCGAGTGGCGTTTGTGATTAACCCTTCGAGTCCGATGAGTCCGCATCACGTAAGGGAGGCACAGAAGGCTGCCACTGCACTCGGTGTCCGGTTGCAGGTCGTCGAGGTCCGGGACCCGGACGAGTTCGAGAGGGCGCTCGTGGTGATCGCCAAGGATCGCCCTGATGCGCTCTACGTCGTCGGCAATCCCAACCTCTTCTCGCAGCGCCCGCGGGTTCTGGGCCTCGTAGCGCGGAACAGGCTTCCCGCCATCTGGGTCGAAAGCACATGGGTCACCGACGGCGGTCTGATCGGTTACGCGCCGAACCAGCCCGACATGTTCCGGCGCGGCGCCTGGTACGTCGATCGCATCCTCCGCGGCGCCAAGCCCGCCGATCTGCCCGTCGAGCAGCCGACGAAGTTCGAGCTGCGAGTCAACCTCAAGACTGCGAAGGCACTCGGCCTGACGATCCCGCAGACGCTGCTGCAGCGGGCGGATGAGGTGATCGAATAGCGCGGGCTGGCCCAGCGCTCCGGCATGGACGGGCACCGGGGCACGGCCGTCCGCTCATGCCCGGAGTAAATCTTCACCGGGGGAGCGGCGCTCGCTCCCCACGACCTGAGTTAGTCCCAGAGGTACGCGCGCGGGTTGACGGAGTGACCCTTCACGAGAATTTCGTAGTGGAGGTGCGGGCCCGAGGAGCGCCCGGTGTTGCCGGAGTACGCGATCACCTGACCCCGCTCGACGCGCTCGCCGTGCTTCACGAGGGCCTGCGAGAGGTGGCCGTAGAGCGAGCGGATCTCCTGGCCGTGGTCGACGATGACCGTAACACCGTACTCCGGCTGCGTGCCGGCGAAGAAGACCGTGCCGCCCGCGGGCGCGCGGACAGGCGTGCGGGGCTGGGCGTTGATGTCGAGGCCGCTGTGGAACTCGGTGACGCGCGTCCAGGGCGAGAGGCGGTTGCCGAACTCGGAGTTCACGCCGCCGCGCACGGGCCAGCGCGACGGAAGCGCCGCCAGCGCCTTGCCGGCGCGCGCCATCAGGCGGTCCAGGGCCCGCAGATTGTCGCCCTGCTCCTTCACGCTCTCCGCGAGCCGCTCCAGCTCGGCCCCGACTGCGATCCGCCCGGCGATTTCGTCCCCCGGCGCGATCCGCGCGGCAACCTTGACCCCGCCGCCACCGATACCCTTGTCGCGCGCGCCCGGAGTGAGCTCGGGACCGAACGGTTCCCAGATGCGCGCGTGGAGCTCGCGCCAGCCCACGATCTCCTGCCGTAGGTCGACGACGCGGCGGTTGAACGAGTCGATCGTCGCGTGCTGCTCGGCGATCTGGCGGGCGAAGGTCCTGGCTTCGCGGGTGAGCTCGCGCAGCTGCACCCAGTCGGTGGCAAGCGTGCCGACCACGGAGACGGCGAGGGCAAGCGCGGCGAACGCGCCCCTCGCGACCGGACGCGTGAAGTTGAACCGAACGACCTTGGTGCCATCGCCCCGAACGATCAGGAGACTGAACTGATCACGGCTCGGCACACGCGCGCGCGGCCTCGGGAACTCCGGTCTTGGTGGCTCCGAGACTTCCCTCACCGTCTCGACCGCCCTGTCAGCGGGACACTCTTCCGCCTGCATGGCGGAAGGATGACCGCAAACGCCGTGCCGGGCGGGATGGCTACACACAATCAAGGAGTTGGAGCACACTGGCTGCCATTCCGGCAAGCCGGCGGGCAATTTCGTGTCACTATTATGACACGCTGTATCGGTCCGTAACCCCGCGTGAGATCGGCATTTATTGACACTTTGCGTCGCCGCGCAGTATCATCGCGGGACAGGCCCCGGAGAGGAGTTCGATGGACGAGTTCTACCGGATCAAGCGGCTTCCGCCCTACGTCTTCGCGATCGTCAACGACCTCAAGACCAAGGCGCGCGCCCGCGGCGAGGACGTCATCGACCTCGGCATGGGCAATCCCGACCTCGGCACGCCCAAGCACATCGTCGCGAAGCTGGTCGAGGCCGTGCAGAATCCGAAGAACCACCGCTACTCGGCTTCCCGCGGCATCACGCGGCTCCGCGTCGCGATCGCCAGGTGGTACCGCGACCGGTACGGTGTCGAGCTCGACCCCGACTCCGAGACGATCGCGACGATCGGGGCCAAGGAGGGGCTGGCCCACTTGACCCTCGCCGTCCTCCAGCCGGGCGACGGCGCGCTGGTGCCGAACCCGACCTATCCGATCCACTCCTACTCGGTGGTTATCGCCGACGGCGACCTCCGATCCGTCCCGCTGACGGCGGACGGAGACTTCTTCGCACGGCTGGAAGAGACCGCGAAGCTGGCGTGGCCGAAAGCGAAGCTGCTGATCCTTTCGTTCCCGCACAACCCAACGACCATGTGCGTGGACCGCGCGTTCTTCGAGAAGGTCGTCCTCTTCGCGCGCGAGCACCGCCTCATGGTCGTCCACGACTTCGCGTACGCCGACTTCTGTTTCGACGGGTACCGGCCACCGTCCTTTCTCGAGGTGCCGGGCGCGAAGGACGTCGGGGTCGAGGTGTTCTCGACCTCGAAGTCCTACAACATGCCCGGCTGGCGGCTCGGCTTCGTGTGCGGCAACGCGCGGATGATCTCTGCGCTGGGGCGGATCAAGTCTTACCTGGACTACGGCGCCTTCCAGCCCATCCAGATCGCCGGTATCATCGCGCTCGAGGGCGACCAGACGTGCGTCGCCGAGATCGTCGAGGTCCACAGGAAGCGCCGGGACGTCCTCGTCGACGGGCTCAACAAGCTCGGCTGGTCGGTGCCGAAGCCCCAGGGCACGATGTTCGTCTGGGCGCCGATCCCCGAGCCGTTCCGCGTGATGGGCTCGCTCGAGTTCGCCAAGCTGCTCATTCAGGACGCGAAGGTGGCCGTCTCGCCGGGCATCGGGTTCGGTGAGTACGGCGAGGGCTACGTGCGATTCGCGCTGGTCGAGAACGAGCAGCGGATCAAGCAAGCGCTCCGCGGGCTCAAGCACCTCGCCCGCTGACGGCCATTCCAACCGCGGCGGGTCCACTGAGATGAATGGGGTAGTGCGAGCCGCAGCCGCAGGCGAGGCGAGTCTGTGAATGGGGTAGTGCGAGCCGCAGGCCGTCGCGGGGCCGCAGTGCGAGCCGCAGGCGAGGCGAGCCTGTGACCGGGGCCCCGCCGGCCGAGGCGAGTCGATGAAGGAAGTCAGGATCGGATTGCTCGGCCTCGGGACCGTCGGCGGCGGGGTCATCAAGATCCTCGAGTCACGCCGCGCGATGCTCGAGGAACGCGCCGGCTGCCGGCTCACCCTCGCCGCGGTCGCGGACACCGATCTCACCCGACCGCGCGAGGGGCTCGACCTCACGAAGCTCCCGATGACCCCGGACGCGGCGCGCGTCCTCGCGGATCCCTCCATCCAGATCATCATCGAGCTCGTCGGCGGGCTCGAGCCCGCGCGCTCGTTCATCTTGAAGGCGCTCGCCACCTCCAAGCACGTGGTCACCGCCAACAAGGCGCTCCTCGCCCACCACGGCGCCGAGCTTTACGACGAGGCGCGGCGCCGCTCTGCGACGCTCGCCTTCGAGGCGGCCGTCGCGGGCGGCATCCCGCTGATCCAGGCCGTCAAAGAGGGGCTCGTCGCCAATCGTATCCTCTCGGTCTTCGGCATCGTCAACGGGACGTCGAACTACATCCTGTCGAAGATGACCGACGAGGCGCTCGACTTCTCCCTCGTGCTGAAAGAGGCGCAGGCCCACGGCTACGCCGAGGCCGACCCGACCCTCGACATCGAGGGCATGGATTCCGCGCACAAGCTCCAGGTCCTCGCCACGCTGGCGTTCCGCACCTTCATCGACCTCAAGCACATCCACACGGAGGGCATCACGCGGGTGACGCAGCAGGACATCGCGTACGCGCGCGAGCTCGGCTACCGGATCAAGCTCCTCGCGATCGCCAAGGCGGCCGACGGGGGCGTCGAGGTCCGGGTGCACCCGACGATGATCCCCGCGGGCTCCCCGCTCGCGGCGGTCACCGGCGTCTTCAACGCGATCTTCATCACCGGCGACGCGGTGGGCGATCTGATGTTCTACGGTCGCGGCGCGGGGCAGCTCCCGACCGCCTCGGCCGTCTGGGCCGACACGCTCGGCATCGCGCGCCGCATCGCCCACGGCATCCCCGCGCTTGCGCTCGAGCTACCCTCCGCGGGTCCCGCGGCGCTGCCGCTCGCTCCGATGGAGCGCATCCGCTGCTGCTATTACCTGCGTGTGATGGCCCAGGACCGGCCCGGCGTGCTCTCGAAGGTCGCGGGGATCCTCGGGGACAACGACATCTCGATCGCGAACGTCATCCAGAAGGGGCGCGGGACGCGCGAGGCCGTGCCGGTCGTCATGCTGACGCACGAGGCGCTCGAGCGCGACATGCGCCACGCGCTCGCCGCGATCGATCGCCTGCCCGACGTCGCCGCGGCGACGACGATGATCCGCGTGGAGGGCGGGCCCGCATGAAGGCCTGGCGCGGCGTCATCGAGGAGTATCGGGACTTCCTCCCCGTGACGGACCGGACGCCGGTCGTCACCCTCTGCGAGGGCAACACGCCGCTCATCGTCGCACCGCGCCTCGCCGAGGCGACCGACGCGCGCCTGTCGATCTTCCTCAAGTGCGAGGGGTTCAACCCCACGGGCTCGTTCAAGGACCGCGGGATGACGATGGCCGTCTCCAAGGCGCTCGAGGCGGGCTCGCGGGCGGTGATCTGCGCTTCCACGGGCAACACCTCGGCCTCCGCGGCGGCGTTCGCGGCGCGCGCGGGCATCCGCGCCTTCGTCATGGTGCCGAAGGGCTCGGTCGCCCTCGGCAAGCTCTCGCAGGCGGCGATCCACGGCGCGAAGGTCCTCACCGTGGACGGCAACTTCGACCAGGCGCTGACGATCGTCCGACAGATCGCCGAGCGGCATCCCGTCACGCTCGTGAACTCGGTGAACCCGTTCCGACTCGAGGGGCAAAAGACCGCCGCCTTCGAGATCGTGGATCAGCTTGGTCGCGCGCCTGACTACCACCTGATCCCCGTCGGCAACGCCGGAAACATCACCGCGTACTGGCGCGGCTACCGCGAGTACCACCGCGCGGGCCGCATGCAGGAGCTGCCACGCATGGTCGGCTTCCAGGCCGCCGGCGCGGCGCCGATCTACGAGAACCGCATCATCCAGGAGCCGCGCACCGTGGCGACGGCGATCAAGATCGGCAACCCGGCGAACTGGGGGCCGGCGCTCGAGGCCGTCAAGGACTCGCACGGCTGGATCGACGTCGTCAGCGACGAGGAGATCCTGCACGCCTACCGGATGCTCGCGCGCGAGGAGGGCATCTTCATGGAGCCGGCGTCCGCGGCCACCCTGGCCGGCCTGATCAAGTGCGTCAAGGCAGGGCGCTTCGAGTCCGGCTCGACCGTCGTGCTCACCCTCACCGGGCACGGACTCAAGGATCCGGACACCGCGCTCGAGTCGGCATCGCGCCCGACGACGGTGCCGCCGTCGATCGACGCGGTCCTCGCCCAGCTCGGCCTCTGAGCCGGCCCAAGGTCCTCCTCGGCGTCACGGTCAGCGTCGTTCTGCTCGTCTACCTCTTCTGGAGCGTCGACCTGGCCGAGCTCGGGCGTCAGCTCCGCGCGACCCGTTGGGGCTGGGCCGCGAGCGCCACCGCCCTCGCGCCGCTCGGCCTCTGGGCACGCGCCCGGCGCTGGCGCTACCTGTTCCCTCCGCGCTCGGACCCGCCCGGGCTGGTCCCGGCGGTCATGATCGGCTACATGGCGAACAACGTGCTCCCGCTCCGCGCGGGCGAGGTCGTGCGCGTGTACGTCGTCGCACGGCGCTGGAGCGCTGCGGGCGCGGGCGGCACGGCCGGCGTCTTCTGGACGGCGCTCGCGACGCTCATCGTCGAGCGAGTGCTCGACAGCCTCGCCGTCGTCCTGATGCTCGCGGTGTTGGTCCTCATCGTCCCGGTGCCGACCTTCCTCCAGGTGGCCGCGCTCGCCGTGCTCGCCATCGACGTCGCCGGGATCGCCGTCCTCGTGGCGCTGGTCGCAGCGCCCGCGCGATGCGCCCGGCTCATCGAGCGACTCTCCGCGCGCTGGCCCCGGGTCCGGCAGCGCGCGCTGGGCATTTTCGAGACGTTCGTCCGCGGGCTCGATGGGATCCGCGCGCCCGCTCACGCGCTCCCGATCCTCGTCTGGACCGCGATCGTCTGGGTCATTCCCGCGTCCGCGGCATCGATGATGCTCCTCGCGATGAACCTCGGCCTGCCCTGGATCGCCGGCTGGGCGGTGCTCGCCTTCGTCGGGCTCGGCATCTCGATCCCCTCGGCGCCCGGCTACGTCGGCGTCTTCCACGCCGCCGCGGCGCTCGCCGTCGGCCTCTTCGGCGTCGCCCAGGCGGCTGCCGTCGGCTACGCGCTCGTTTTCCACGCGAGCCAGATCCTGCCCGTCATCGCGCTCGGCTGGCTCTATCTCCTGCGCGAGCAGCTGAGCCTCGGCGAGGCCGCGCGCGCCAGGCCGTCGTAGCGCGGCCGGCTCGCACCGTGGGTGGCCTGCCGCAGGTGCGCTCAACCGTGGTAGATTTCTAACGCTATGGCGCTGGTCGTCCAGAAGTACGGCGGCTCGTCGGTCGCCGACGACGAGAAGATCCGGAACGTCGCCCGGCGCGTCGCGGCGAGCGCGCCCGGCCGGGAGCTCGTCGTCGTCGTCTCGGCCATGGGCAAGACGACCGACCACCTCGTGGGCCTCGCGCACCAGGTGTCGCCGGCGCCCGACCCACGCGAGATGGACATGCTGCTCGCCACGGGCGAGCAGGTCACGATCGCGCTCCTCGCGATGGCGCTCCAGGCCTTGGGGCTGCGGGCGCGCTCGTTCACGGGATTCCAGGCGGCGATCCGCACCGACCGGGCGCACACGCGGGCGCGGATCACGCAGATCACCACCGAGCGCGTCCGCCAGTCTCTCGACGCGGGCGAGATCGCGGTCGTCGCGGGCTTTCAGGGGCTCTCCGACGAGGACGAGATCACCACGCTCGGCCGGGGCGGGTCGGACCTCACGGCCGTGGCGCTCGCGGCCGCCCTCAAGGCCGACGTGTGCGAGATCTACACCGACGTGGACGGCGTCTACACCGCCGACCCCGCCGTCGTCCCCGACGCCAAGAAGCTCGCGCGTGTCTCGTACGACGAGATGCTCGAGATGGCGAGCCTCGGCGCGAAGGTGCTGCAGTCCCGCTCCGTCGAGTTCGCGAAGAAGTACGGCGTGACCGTCCACGTACGCTCGACGTTCAAGCCGGATCCCGGCACGCTCGTGACGAAAGAGGAGCAGGGCATGGAAGAAGTGGTGGTCACCGGCGTCACGCACGACCGGAGCCAGGCGAAGATCTCGATCCTGCGCGTCCCCGACCGGCCCGGCATCGCCGCCCAGGTGTTCGGCGCGATCGCCACGAAGAACGTCGTCGTCGACATGATCGTCCAGAACATCAGCCGCGACGGTTACACCGACATGTCGTTCACCCTGCCCCGCGGCGACCACCGCCGCGCCGTCACCGCGCTCGAGGAGGTCGCACGGTCGATCGGTGCCCTCGGCGTCGTCCACGACGAGCGCGTGGCCAAGGTCTCGATCGTCGGCGTCGGCATGCGGAGCCACGGGGGCGTCGCCTCCAAGATGTTCGCCACGCTCTCCAAGGAAGGCATCAACATCCAGATGATCTCGACCTCCGAGATCGCCATCTCGTGCGTCATCGAGGACAAATACGCGGAGCTGGCGGTCCGCGCCCTTCACGACGCCTTCGAGGTCGGCAAGGGGGCCAACCGATGAGCCAGGGCAAGGCCGCCGTTTTCTTCGGCCCGGGCAAGCCGTTCGAGATCCGGGAGCTCCCGCTGCCCGAGGTGGAGCCCGACGCCGTCCTCATCCGCGTGGCGCTCGCCAACGTGTGCGGCTCCGACCTCCACTTCTGGCGCGGCGACGCGCCGCTGCGCCTGCCCGACGACGGTTGGATCTACGGCCACGAGATGACCGGTCGCGTGGCCCGGCTCGGCGCGCGAGTGAAGACCGACTCGCTCGGGCGGCCGCTGAAAGAGGGCGACCGGGTCGCCTACACGTACTTCTATCCTTGCGGGCGCTGCTACGCGTGCCTCGCCAACGAGCCCGCCGCTTGTCCCGCGAAGATCGAGCGGCCGCGAGGGCCGTCCGAGTTTCCGCACTTCCACGGCGCGTTCGCCGAGTACTACTATCTGCGGCCGCGCGGCGCGCTCTTCCTCGTCCCCGACGCGCTGCCCGACGAGATGGTCGCACCGGTGAACTGCGCCCTTTCGCAGGTGATCTTCGGGCTCGGGAAGGCGGGCCTGGCCTTCGGCGGGAGCGTCGTGATCCAGGGCGCCGGCGGCCTCGGGATCCAGGCGGCGGCGGTCGCCCGGGACATGGGCGCGGCGACGGTGATCGTGGTCGATCAACTCCCGGGGCGACTCGAGTTGGCGCGGGCGTTCGGCGCCGACCACACGATCAACCTCAAGGAGATCCCCGACCGCAAGGAGCGCGTCACGCTCGTACGGAAGTGGACGGGCGGTGGCGGCGCGGACGTCGCCTGTGACTTCGTCGGCTTTCCGCAGGTGATCCCGGAGGGGATCGAAATGCTTCGGTCGGGCGGCACGTACCTCGAGATCGGGACGATCAGCCGCGGCGCCAAGGTCGAACTCGAGCCGTCCGTGCTCGTCTGGGGGTCGAAGAAGATCGTGGGCGTGATCCAGTACGATCCGTGGGTCATCCCCCGCGCGCTCGACTTCCTCGTGCGCAACCGCGGGCGCTTCCCCTTCGACCGACTCCTCTCGCACAAGTACCCGCTCGAACAGATCAATCAGGCGTTCGCCGACTCGGAGTGGCACGACCGGGAGACGACGACGCTCACGCGCGCGGCCCTCGTACCCTGACAAGCCGCGCGCCGGGTCTTGTGCTTCGCCGCGGGTTGTGGCACGGTGCCTGCCACCGTGGCCGATGGCCACACCCGGGGAGGGACCCATGGCTCAACTTCTGATCAATGGCAAGACCTTCATGGTCGACGCCGATCCCGCGACGCCGCTCCTGTGGGTCATCCGCGAGCGGCTACAGCTGACCGGCACCAAGTTCGGCTGCGGGATGGCCCAGTGCGGCGCCTGCACAATCCACCTCGACGGCGCGGCGGTGCGGTCGTGCCAGACGAGCCTCGCCCAGGCCGCCGGCAAGAAGATCACGACGATCGAAGGCCTCCATCCCAAGGGTGAGCACCCCCTCCAGAAGGCGTGGATCGCCGAGCAGGTGCCGCAGTGCGGCTACTGCCAGTCGGGCCAGATCATGCAAGCGGCGGCGCTCCTGGCGAAGAATCCGAACCCGACCGACGAGGAGATCGTGGCCGCGATGACCGGCAACATCTGCCGTTGCGCCACGTATCTGCGCATCAAGCGCGCGATCAAGCGCGCCGCGCGGGAGGTGTCGTCATGAGCCCCGAGCTGAGCCGCCGGGATTTCCTCAAGTCCACCGCCCTCGCGGGTGCGGGCCTCACGTTGCGTTTCACGATTCCGGGCGTCGACACGGCGTCGGCCGCCGCCTCGTTCGAGCCGAACGCCGCCCTCACGATCACGCCGGACGGCTTCGTCACCGTGCATATCACCAAGGCGGAGATGGGCCAGGGCGTCGGCACCGCGCTCGCCCAGATCGTCGCCGAAGAGCTGGAAGCCGACTGGAAGGACATCCGCATCGATTACCCGATGAACGACCCGAAGTTCGGCCTCATGCTGACCGGCGGGAGCTGGTCGGTGAACTGGACGTTCGACTCCCTCTCGCGTGCAGGCGCTGGCGCGAGGATGCTCTTGATCGAGGCCGCCGCCAAACAGATGGGCGTGGCGGCCGCGGACTGTGTCGCGGCGGACAGTCGGGTCAGGCACCTGCCGACCGGACGGTCGATGGCGTACGGGGAAATCGTCGCCAAGGTCCCGATCACGCGGACCCTCTCCGAGGAAGATCTCAAGAAGATCGCGCTCAAGAAGCCGAGCCAGTACCGGATCGTCGGCACGTGGATCCCGCGGCTCGACATCCCGGAGAAGACCAACGGGCGCGCCAAGTTCGGCATCGACACGTTCCTGCCGGGGATGGTGTACGCCAAGGTGGCGTACCCGCCCACCCGGGAGGGTGGCAAGCACACGTCCGTCGACGACAGCGCCGCGAAGCGCGTGAAGGGCTACATCCGGACGGTCGTGAACGACGACATCGTCGCCGTGGTCGCAGACACCTACGAGAACGCGGTGAAGGCGCGCGACGCGCTGAAGGTCACCTGGAACCCGGGCTCGTACGCCAACGTCAGCACGGAGTCGATCTTCGCCGAGTACGCGCGGAAGGCGAAAGAGGACACCACCTCACCGGCGTGGGTCGAGCAGGGCGACATCCGGTCCGGGATGGCGGAGGCGGTCCGGACCCACGAGGCCACCTTCACGACCGACTACGTCGCGCACATGCAGATGGAGCCGATGAACTGCGTGGTGCGGTTCGAGAACGGCGTGTACGACATCTACACGGGCAGCCAGTTCCAGACGATGGCGGTCGGGACGCTATCGAAGAAGCTCGGCGTCGAGGAATCGAAGATCCGGATCCACCAGCACTACCTGGGCGGGGGATTCGGCCGGCGGCTCGAGCCGGACGTCATCCTGGAGGGTGCGCTGATCGCGCGCGAGGTCAAGCGCCCCGTGAAGCTCATCCGCTCCCGTGAGGAGGACCTCCGCCGCGACTATTACCGGTCCGCCACGCTGCAGGTGCTCAAGGGGGGCCTCGGCGCCAACGGAAAGATCGTGGCCTGGCAGAACACGCTCGTCGCCGCCTACCCCGGAGAGCGGTACGGCGGGCTCGACGACAAGGGGCGCGACCAGTTCTCGCTCAACGGCAGCGACCACGTGTACGATGTCCCGAACCAGTTCGTCCGAGCCATCCGTTCCGAGACCGGGATATCGGTCGGCTACGTCCGTGCCGTGGCACCCAACTACACGTTCTTCGCGGTCGAGACCTTCATGGACGAGCTCGCGCATCTGGCGGGCGTCGACCCGGTCGCCTTCCGCCTCTCCATGCTGGGGAGCACGCCGCGCCTGGCCAGCGTCCTGAAGCTCGCCGCCGAGAAGGGAGGCTGGGGCACACCCCTGCCGCCGAACGTCGGCCGCGGGGTCGCCTGCGTGACCGCGCAGGAGAAGAAGTCGCCCACCTGGACGGCCTCGGTGGTCGAGGCGCAGGTCGATCCGACCACGGGCCGGGTCCGCGTCCGGCGGGTCACGTGCGCGGTGGACTGCGGTATCGTCGTCAACCCCGACGGCGCGCGCGCGCAGATCGAGGGCTCCGTGCTCTTCGGGGTGTCGAACGCGCTGAAGGAGTATGGCACCGTGGCCAACGGCGCCCTCGTCCAGTCGAACTTCCACGACTACCACGTGCTGCGAATGGACGAGGTCCCGGACGTCGAGATCCATGTGGTCGACTCCACGGAGTATCCGACCGGCCTCGGCGAGCCCGGCACCACGACGATCGCGCCCGCGCTCTCGAACGCGATCTTCGCGGCGACCGGCGCGCGGGTCCGGAGCGTGCCGCTCCTCCCGTCGCGCGTGCTGAAGGCGATTCAGCAGAAAGCGTAGCGAGACACTCGGAGGGGGGCGACTTCACAGGCCCGCCCGACGGGGCGCGTCGGCCCCCTCCGAGACCGGGGGAAGCGCTCCCGAGAGGGAGCGAACCTCCAGGACCGATGGCGCGGGCGAAGTCCGCGCTCGAACCGCTCCTGGTCCTACACGCGCTTGAGCTCCTCACGGTCGATCGGGAGCGTGCGGATGCGCTTGCCCGTCACCACGTAGATCGCGTTGCAGACGGCGGGCGCCACGGTCGGCACACCCGGCTCGCCGAGGCCGCCCGGCGCCTCGCCGGAATCGAGGATGTGCACGTCGACGACCGGCATCTCGTTGATGCGGGACATCGGATAGTCGTTGAAGTTCGACTGCTGCACACGACCGCGATCGATCGTGATCCGGCCGTAGAACGTCGCCGTGAGCGCGTACACCACGCCCCCCTCCATCTGCGCCTTGACCTGGTCGGGATTGACCGCGAGGCCGGGATCGATCGCGGCGACGAGCCGGTGGACGCGGACGGCGCCGTCCGCGGCGACCGACACCTCGGCCACCGTGGCGGCGTAGCTGCCGTAGGAGAAGACGACGGCGATGCCGCGTCCACGCCCGGGCGGGAGCGGCGCCCCCCAGCTCGCCTTGGTCGCGGCCAGCTCGAGCACCGCCTTGTGGCGGGGCGACTTGCCGAGCAGCGCCCGCCGGTACTCGTACGGGTCACGGCCGGCCAGGTGCGCCAGCTCGTCGATGAAGCTCTCGATGATGAACCCGTTCTGCGACGCGCCGACCGAGCGCCAGAACCCGATCGGGATGCCGAAGTCCTTGTTGGTCCACTCGATGCGGAGATTCGGCACGTCGTAGGGCATGTTGCGCACGGCTTCCACCGCGGCGGGATCGACCTCGCCCGCCTTGACGCGCCCCTTCTGGATCAGGATGCCTGGCCCCACCATCCGCGTGCGCCACGCGGCGGGCATACCGTTGGCGTCGAGCGCGGCCCGGAAGGAGTTGTACGTCGCCGGACGGTAGAAGCCGTGGGTGATGTCGTCCTCGCGCGTCCACATGACCTTCACGGGTGCGCCGACGGCCTTCGCCGTCTCGACGGCGTCGGTGATGAAGTCGACCTCACCGCGACGGCCGAAGCCGCCGCCGAGGAGTGTCGTGTGGACGGTGACCTTCTCGGGCGGGAGCCCGGTGAGCCGCGCGGCCGTCGCCTGGGTGCCTCCAGGGTTCTGCGTCGGCGCCCAGATCACACAGGCCTCGGGCGTCACCTGCGCCGTCGCGTTCATCGGCTCCATGCACGCGTGCTCGAGGAACGGCACCTGGTAGACCGCCTCGTGCACGCGCCCGCCCGCGGCCAGCACGCGCTCGGCGTCACCGTCGTTGCGGGCGACCTGACCCGGCTGTTTGGCGGCGGCCTCGTACTCGCGCGCGATCATGGCGCTCGACACCTGGGCGGTCGGCCCCTCGTCCCAGGTCACCTGGAGCGCCTTGCGCCCCTGGAGCGCCGACCAGAAGCCGTCGGCGACCACGGCGATGCCGTTGGACACCTGGACGACGTGCTTGACGCCCCTCACCCGCTTCGCGGCCGTCCCGTCGAAGCTCTTCACCTTGCCGCCCAAGACGGGGCAGCGCTCGATCGAGGCGACGAGCATCCCCGGCAGCCGCACGTCGACCCCGTAGATCCCGCGACCGGTGATCTTCTCGGGCGTGTCGCGCCGGTGGACGTGCTTGCCGATATAGCGGAACTTGTCCGGGGTTTTGAGCTTCGGGTCCTGAGGGACGGGCAGCGCCTGGGCCCGGTCCACGAGCTGGCCGTAGAGGAGCCGGCGTCCGGTCGGCCGGTGGACCACTGCGCCCGGCTCGGTCTCCACGCTCTCGACCGGCACCGCCCACTCGCTGGCCGCGGCTTGCATCAGCATCTCGCGCGCCGCAGCCGCGGCCTTGCGCCACATCGCGAGGTGGTCGCGAACGCCGCGGCTTCCGCCGTAGGACTGGTTGCCGGTGACGGGGTTCTTGTAGAGCCCGGGGTTGGCCGGCGCCTGCTCGACGCGGACCTGGTCGAGGACGACGTCGAGCTCGTCGGCGATGATCATGGGCGTCGTCGTCAGCGAGCCCTGGCCCATTTCTGGCACGGAGTTGACGATCGTCACGACGCCGTCGCGGTCGATCCTGAGCCACTGGTTCGGCGCGAACACCCCCGGGCTCTCGGCGCGCGCGACCCCGCGGGCGGCGCGCACGACTGGGAAGCCGACGGCCAGCCCCGCACCGACCGCGAGGCCGCCCTTGAGGAGCGTGCGGCGGGAGACGAGCGTCGTCATCGCGCGCCTCCTTTCCCGAGGGCCGCAGCCCGGTGGATCGCGGCCCGGATGCGCTGGTAGGTCCCGCAGCGGCAGATGTTGCCCGACATCGCGCCGTCGATGTCGGCGTCTGTCGGGGAGGGCGTGCTGGTCAAGAGGGCCGCGGCCGACATGATCTGCCCCGGCTGGCAGTAGCCGCACTGGGGCACGTCCACCTCCGTCCACGCGCGCTGCACCGGGTGGTCGCCCTTGTCGGAAAGCCCCTCGATCGTGGTCACACGCTTGCCGGCGGCGGCCGAGGCGGGGGTGACACACGCTCGCACGGGCGCCCCATCGAGATGAACCGTGCACGCGCCGCAGAGCGCCATCCCGCACGCGTACTTGGTTCCCGTCAGACCGAGCGTCTCCCGGATCACCCACAGGAGCGGCATCTCGGGCTGGACGTCGATCTGGTGCCGTTTGCCGTTGACGGTCAGTGAGATCATGGTGACCTCCTGGGCGAGAATCTGGCCGGCCTCACAAACACTAGCATCGCGTCCCTGTCAACTCTCTGCGACGCGTACGAAATCTTCGACTCTAGTCACGCGCCCCACGGCGTGGGATCGTCGGCGCATGACGCTCTACTCTCGCCATCAGTTGGTCGTGCTGCTGATCCTCCTCTGCGCCGCGGGGCTCGGGCTCGTCATCGGTCACTGGCGCCGCGCTCACCCGGATGCCGTCGAGCGCCTGGAGCAGTTCGACCGGACCCCGCCGCCCGCGGGCTCACTCGCGCCCCCGTCGAGCTCGCCGGGACCGCCGCAGCCAGGACGTCCCCGCACGGCGTCACGGCCAACGCAACCGCCGTTGCGCGCGGCCCGCATCGACCTCAATCGCGCGGACGTGGCCGGGCTGACGCGGCTTCCCGGCATCGGGCGCGCGCTGGCGAGGCGCATCGTCCAGGCGCGCGAGGCCGACGGGCCATTCACCGCAGTGGACGACCTCCGGCGAGTGGGCGGCGTCAGTCGCCGCACGATCGAGGGGCTCCGACAGCTCGTGATCGTCACCCGCTGACGGGTGCTTCATGCCATGGCGCACGATGCCGCTCGCGCCCGTCGCGATCGCGTTCGCCTTCGGCGTGGGCATCGCCCCGTGGGTGCGTGCGGACGTGGCCTGGACGACGTGCCTCGCCGCGCTCGCGAGCGCCGGCGCGCTCCTCCTCGCCGGCCGGACGTCCCGGGCGGCGGCCCTGCTCCTCGCCGGCGTCGCGGCCGTCGGCGCGCTCCGCGGGATCGAGGCGCCCTTGCCGCTCGACCACGTCGCGCGCCTCGCGCTGCCGCGGACCGCGCACGTGGATGGCCGGCTCGCCGCCGAGCCGGTCCAGTGGGCCCCGGACCGCCTCCGTCTCCTCATCGACGCCGAGCGCGTCGACGGCCTCCCCCGCACGGGACGGATCCAAGCGACCGTGTACGGCGTGACGCCACCACTGGCCGTCGGCCAGCGGATCACCGCCGAGCTCACGCTGTACCCCGCGATCGGGTTCCGAAACCCGGGAACGTTCGACTACGCCGAGCGCCTCAAGCAGGAGGACATCCACGTCACGGCAGCGACGCGCGCCGATCGGCTCACGCGGGTCGACGACTTCGCGCCGCCCTGGCCGGCGCGGATCAAGCGGGCGTCGCTGGCGGCGATCTCACAGGCGTTGCCGCCGACTTCTGCGGCTCTCCTGACGGGCCTCCTGCTGGGCGAGCGGACCGCGCTGCCGTCCGAGCTCGACGAGGGCTTCCGCCGCGCCGGCGTCTATCACGTCCTCGCGGTGTCCGGCTTCAACGTCGCGTTGCTCGCCGGGGCGACGCTCGCGCTCTGCCGGCTCGCCCGTGTCGGCCGCCGCCCATCCGCGGTCGCCGCGATCGTCGTCGTCCTCGGCTTCGCGGCGGTCGTCGGACCCGAGCCCTCGGTGCTGCGCGCCGTCGTCATGGCGGTGCTGGTCCTCGCGGCGCTCCTCCTGGAGCGGGAGGCGTCGGTCACCAACAGCCTCGCCCTCGCCGCGCTGGCGACCCTCGCCGTCCACCCGGGTGACCTGCGCGACCCGGGCTTCCAACTCTCATTCGCCGCGACGGCGGGGATCGTGGCGGCGCCGATGCCGCGTGGCGTGATTGCCGGCGCGATCGCCATCAGCGCGGCGGCCCAGCTCGCGATCCTGCCGATCACCCTCACCCACTTCAATCAGCTCTCGACGATCGGTGTCGTCGTGAACCTGGCGGTCGTGCCCCTCGCGGGCGTGGCCACGGTCGCGGGGCTCCTCGCGGTCGGCGTCGCTTTCCTGAGCGCGGGCGCAGCACAGGTCGCCTTCGACGCGGTCTGGCCGCTCCTGCTGGCACTCCGCGCCCTGGTCGCGCTCGCGGCCACGGTGCCCGGCGCGCTCGTACACCTGCCGGCGCCACACTGGGTCGCGAGCGCCTGTTACGCGGGGGCCCTCGCGCTGGGCCTCGTCTGGTGGCGCTGCCGCGTCGAGCGGCCTCGTGTCGGGGGACCGAGCGGCGCGGCCGCCCTCCTCCTGCTCGCGCTCGCTGCCGCCGTGGCCGCCTGGCCTCTCCTCAGGCCCCCCGACGGCCGCCTGCGCGTCATCGTCCTCGACGTCGGCCAGGGCGACGCGATCGTCGTCGAGGCGCCCGACGGGCGCGTGCTGCTTGTGGACAGCGGCGCGGGAGGCCCGATGAGGCTCGATGCGGGCGCGCACGTGGTGGCGCCGTTTCTGTGGAACCGTGGGCACCTGCGGCTCGCAGGCGCGATCGTCACGCATCAAGACGCCGATCACGCCGGCGGGATGGCATCGATCGGCCGCCGCTTCGACATCGGGCCAGGGGTCGATGCCGAGACCCTTGCCCGTGGCCCTGTCTGGATCGGCGGCGCGATGCTCTCGCTGTTGGATGCTCGCGCGACAGACAGGGCGGGGGATCGGGGCCCCTCCGAGACCCGTAGCTTCTGGGCGTTGCCAGGCGCGACGCACGAGACACTTCCGCAGCGGGACCGGGTGGTAGCGTGGTCGAGGAGGGGCGCCGACCCCCCGCCCCGCCCGTCCCGCCGCGACCGGAACGACGAGGCCCTCGTGCTACGGATCGAATACGGGCTCGCGTCGTTTCTCCTGGCGTCCGACATCGAGTCCGCGCGCGAGCAAGCCCTCGTCGTCGCGCGGGCGCCGCTCACCGCGACGGTCCTCAAGGTCGCGCACCACGGCTCGCGCACGTCGAGCACTCCCGCGTTCCTCGGAGCCGTCGGCCCAACGATCGCCGTGATCTCGGTCGGCCCGCGCAATCCGTACGGCCACCCCGATCCCGGCGTGCTCGAGCGTCTCGCGGCGGCGGGCGCGCGCCTCTACCGGACCGACCGCGACGGCGCGGTGATCTTCGAGACCGACGGCCGGACGCTCACGGTCACCCGCTGGGCCGCCCGGACGACCGACCGCGTCTGCCTCGATCCCGAGGCGATTTGCTAGAATTCAGCGCCATGGCGAGGGTCAACGACCACTACCTGAAGCTCCGGTCGAGCTACCTCTTCTCGGAGATCGCGCGGCGCGTGAGGGCGTTCCAGGACGCGCACCCGGACGCCAGGCTCATCCGCCTGGGGATCGGCGACGTCACCCGTCCGCTGGCCCCCGCGGTCATCAAGGCGATGCACGCCGCGGTGGACGAGATGGCGCGCGCCGAGACGTTCAAGGGGTACGGCCCGGAGGCGGGCTACGACTTCCTCGTCGAGCTGATCGCCAAGCACGACTTCGGCGAGCGCGGCGTCACCGTCGCGCCCGACGAGATCTTCGTCAGCGACGGCGGCAAGAGCGACTCGGCGAACATCCAGGAGATCTTCGCCCCCGAATGCGTCGTCGCCGTCATCGACCCGATCTACCCCGTGTACCTGGACAGCAACGTGATGGCGGGACGGGCGGGAGCGGCGCGCGACGACGGCCGCTACGACCGGGTCGTCTACCTGCCCTGCACCGTGGAGAACGGCTTCGAGCCGCCGCTCCCCGAGCGCCACGTGGACCTCATCTACCTGTGCTTCCCGAACAACCCCACCGGGGCCGTCCTCGGGCGCGCGGCGCTCAGACGCTGGGTGGACTGGGCGCGGCGCGAGGGCGCCGTGCTCCTCTACGACGCCGCGTACGAAGCGTACATTCGCGACCCGGAGATCCCGCACTCGATCTACGAGATCGAGGGCGCGCGCGGCGTCGCGATCGAGTTCCGCAGCTTCTCGAAGACGGCGGGTTTCACCGGCACGCGTTGCGCGTTCACCGTCGTGCCCAAAGACCTCATGGGTCGCGACGGAGCCGGCCAGGCGGTGAGCCTCAACGCGCTCTGGTTCCGGCGCCAGTCGACGAAGTTCAACGGCGCGCCCTATGTCGTCCAGCGGGCGGCCGCCGCCGTCTACACCGACGAGGGGCGCCGCGAGATCCGGTCGGCGATCGATTTCTACCTGGAGAACGCCCGGATCATCCGGGAGGGGCTCGAGGCGGCGGGGCTCAGGGTCTATGGCGGGAAGAACGCGCCGTACATCTGGGTGAAGACGCCGCCGGGGCTCGGCTCGTGGGACTTCTTCGACCGGCTGCTCGGCCAGGCGCACGTCGTCACCACGCCGGGTGCCGGGTTCGGGCCGAGCGGCGAGGGCTACGTGCGACTGACCGCGTTCGGCCGGCGGGCCGAGACCGAGGAGGCGGTCGAGCGGATCAAGACCCGCCTGGCGCGCTAACGCCGGGCGGCGAACGCTGCGGGCGAGACCGCGGTGGACGGGAAGGCGGAGAGGATCGGCCGGTCGCTCGTGACGAACCAGACGTGAAGATCCAGAGCGAGCACCACAAACTCACAGTCATAGGCGGAGCACCCCGTACGCGCCGCGAGCTGGAGGACCGGTTGGGATGCGACGGTATATTCCCCGCCCGCCATCCTCAGCTCGGCCTCGTGCGTCATGCGGACCGCGTCGTCGAGGTCGAGCGCGCGTCGACGCGCGAGGCCCGCCACGACGTTGCGGAACTCGGAGCGCCAGAGCAGAGGGGCTACCCACACGGGATCGCGGACTAAGACTCGTTCCGCCTGGCCAGTGTTCGCTCCGCTCACGTACAGGTAGACGAGGAGGTTCGTGTCGACGACGATCACGCGCGCCCGGCGGCCTTGAGTCGCGCCAGCGTCCGGTCGTTCAGACGCATGCCGGCCGGCGTCCGTCTGACTTCGCGCGCGCGCGCCAGCAGAGTCTCGGGGTCCACCGGCGCCGTCTGCGCGAGCGCCTCCAGGCACGCGACGACCTCACGGTTGAGGCTCCGTCGGTGCAGAGTCGCTCTGGCCTTGAGACGGCGGACGAGCGGATCGGGGACGTTCTTGATCGTCAGGGTCGCCATCGGCGCGCCTCCCCTCCATGTATCCAAATTGGTACCAAAATGGATCCACACGAGGATAGGGCGGGGCTTCGGCCCGCGTCAATGAGCTCGGCGGCCCGACCGCCGGCTCCGCCGGCGCAACCGATCCTAGGGGGAGGTATCGGAAGGGGGGCGAAGCCCCCCTCCGAGTAGACTAGCCCTCGTACGCGCGCTCGTACTGGGCGCGCAGGCGCTCGAGCTCCTCGGGGTCGAGACGCATGCCCAGCGAGAGGCCCATCTCGCCGAGGATCGTCTTGATCTCGTTGAGCGACTTCTTGCCGAAGTTCTTCGTCTTCAACAGCTCGGCCTCGGTCTTCTGGACGAGATCAGCGATGGTCCGGATGTTGGCGGTCTTGAGGCAGTTCGAGGCGCGGACGGAGAGTTCGAGCTCGTCCACGTTGCGGAAGAGGTTCTCGTTCAGCTCGGTCCGCGGCCGCGTCTCGTCGCGTTCGGCCGCCTCCTCCTCCGGCGTCGTCTCGGGGAAGTCCGTGAGCAGCTCGAAGTGGTCCTCGAGGATCCGTGACGCCTCGGCGACCGCGGCGGCCGGCGCGACGCTGCCGTCGGTCCACACCTCGAGGATGAGCCGCTCCCTCCCGGTCGCCACGGGCTCGATGTGGAAGTTCACGCGCTCGACCGGCGAGAAGTCGGCGTCGAGCAGGATCGCGTTGATGGGCATGGCCTCGGGTTCGCGCTTCTCGGCGGACACGTAGCCGCGACCGCGCTCGACGCACACCTCCATCTCGAACACCCCGTCCTTGTCGAGCGTGGCGAGCGGGATGTCGGGCGTGAGGACCTCGATGTCGGCGTCCTTCTCGAAGTCGCTCGCCTTGACCACGCCCGTGCCCTGCGCCCGGAGCCGAAGGATCTTTGGACGGTTGACGTGGAGCGCGAAGACCACCTTCCGGAGGTTGAGCATGATGTCGAGCGTGTCCTCCGTGACCCCCGGGAGGTGCGAGAACTCGTGGAGCACGTTCTCGATCTTCACCCACGTCGGCGCGGCCCCATGGATGGCCGACAGGAGGGCGCGGCGGTAGGCGATGGCCACGGTCAGCGCGAAGCCGGGCTCGAAGGGCTCCATGACCAGCTTGCCGTAGTTCTTTTCCTGGACGGCCCAGTCGTGACGCGCGGGAAGCTCAAGCTCCACCATCAAGACCCCCTCAGAGATGACCCGGTCGTGAGGAACACGCGATGCTCGCGCCCCCAGGCCGCTCAGTATACCAGAGGTTCAATGTTACACTCGTAGAATCATGGGGTTGCGTCCTCTTCCGAGCGCCCTGACCCTGGGGGCTGCCGTGCTCGCCACGGTGCTCGTCTGGGAGGTCTTCACCCCCGCGCCGGCGCTCGACGGCGGACGCGTGGTGGTCGAGATCCCCGCCCACCGGGGGGTCTTCGGAGTCGCCGCCACGCTCCGGGACGCCGGCGTCATCCGGAGTCGCGCGGCGTTCATCGCCCTGACCCTGGTCCGGGGCAGCGCGCGCAAGCTCCGGGCCGGCGAGTACGAAGTCGAGCCCACGACCGACACACTGGGCGTCCTGCGGCTCCTCGAGACCGGCCGGGTCAAGCAGCACGTCGTCCTCCACCCGGAGGGCGCGACCGTCACCGAGCTCGCCGGTGAGCTCGAGCGGGAGGGCATCGCGAGCGCCGCGGCGACCCTGCACGTCGCGCACGATCCGGCGTTCCTTCGCCCGCTCGGCATCCCGGGCCCGAGCGTCGAGGGCTACCTCTTCCCGGACACCTACCAGTTCGTGCGCGGGATGACGCCCGAGGAGATCCTGACACGCATGGTCCAGCGCCTCCGCGCGAAGCTCGCGCCCGACACGCTCGCGCGCGCCCGCAGCCGCGGGCTCGACCTCCACGGACTCCTCACCCTCGCGTCGATCGTCGAGCGCGAGGCGGTCGCGCGCGACGAGATGCGATTGATCTCGGCGGTGTTCTGGAACCGGCTGAAGCTCGACATGCCGCTCCAGGCAGACCCGACGGTGCAGTACGCGCTCGACAAGGAGCGCCGCGCCCTCACCCGCGCCGATCTCCTCGTCGACCATCCGTTCAACACGTACCGCCGCCCGGGGCTCCCGCCGGGGCCGATCGCGAGTCCGGGCCTCGGGGCGCTCGCGGCCACGCTCGACCCCGCGCCGGTGAAGTACCTCTACTTCGTCGCGATGGACGATCGCCGCCACTACTTCTCGACGACGATCGAACAGCACAACGCCGCCGTCGCCCGGTACCGGCTCGCCCGCAGTCGCTGAACGTGCTATAAAACCCGCGACATGATGCGCTCCACCGCGCTCGACCCCGCGGTCCTGCGCCCGGGGGCCCGCCACCCGCTGCCGCTGCTCTACCGCCTGTTCCGCGCGCCGGCGCGCCGGCTCCTCGAACGCGTCTTCGACCTCGCCGTCGAGGGGCTCGAGCACCTGCCCGCGACCGGGCCCTACATCGTCGCCGCGAACCACCACAACTACCTCGACGGTGTGGTGCTCGGCGCGGTCGTGTCCGAGCCGATCCGCTTCATCGTGATGCCGCGCGTGTGGCGGGCGACCCCGCTCCACCCGCTCTTCCACCGGCACGTCGGCTCGATCCCGATCAACCTCGAGCGACCGGATCCGGGTGCGCTCCGTCGCGCGCTCGGGGCGCTCGCCGCGGGGCGCGTGGTCGGCATCTTCCCCGAGGGCCCCTTCAGCGTCCGCGGGCGGCTCGAGCGCGGCCTGCCCGGCGTCGCGCTCCTGGCGCTCCGCTCGGGCGCGCCGGTCATCCCCGCCGGAATCACCGGCACGTACGAGGCGCTCGCCGAGCGCTGGGGCCACATTCCGCGGCGGAGCGCGCTGCGCGTCCGCTTCGGGCCGCCGCGTCGCTTTCTCCCGGACGGCGCGCACCGCCGGCGGACGGCGCGGCAAAGCGTGACCCAGCGGATCATGGACGACATCGCCGCGCTGCTCTCGTGACGCCCCGGTCCGGACGCCGGAGGGTCGGGAAGAACAAGCCGTGGTCGGGCCGCTTCACGCGCTCCGCCGATCCGACGGCGGAGCGCTTCACCGGATCGCTCGCCTTCGACCAGCGCCTCTGGCCCTGGGACCTGACGGGCAGCGTCGCGTGGGCGAAGGCGCTCGGCCGTGCCGGGCTCCTCACGGCCTCCGAGCGCGACACGATCGTGCGCGGCCTCGAGGCCGTCCGGGGCGAGCTCACGACCGGTGCGTTCCCGTTCCGGCCCGAGCTCGAAGACATCCACATGAACGTCGAGCGGCGACTCCAGGAACTGATCGGCGACGTCGCCGGCAAGCTTCACACGGGCCGCTCGCGCAACGACCAGATCGCCCTCGACGAACGCCTCTATCTGAAAGACGTCGTCGCGCGCGTCGACGAGGGGCTGCGGCGCGTGCAGGAAGCCCTCGTCGCGCGGGCCGCGGAAACCGTCGACGCGCCGCTGCCCGGGTACACGCACCTGCAGCGCGCCCAGCCCGTCGTGCTCGCGCACCATCTGCTCGCGTACGTTTTCATGCTCCAGCGCGATCGCGAGAGGTTCCGTGACTCGGCGGCACGGGCCGACGTCCTTCCGCTCGGCGCGGCGGCGCTCGCGGGCACCGCGTTCCCGATCGACCGCGAGGCGCTGGCGAAAGACCTGGGGTTCGCCGCGGTCTCTCCGAACAGCCTCGACGCCGTGAGCGACCGCGACTACGTCCTCGAGTTCCTGGCGGCGGGCGCGCTGGCGGGCATGCACTTCTCACGGCTCGCGGGGGACCTCACGCTCTGGGCGACCGCCGAGTTCGGCTTCGTCGAGTTCGCGGACGCGTTCGCGACGGGCTCGTCCATCATGCCGCAGAAGAAGAACCCCGACGTCGCCGAGCTGATCCGGGGCAAGAGCGGCCGTCTCTACGGCAACCTCGTCGCCGTGTTGACGACGATGAAGGGCCTGCCGCTCGCGTACAACGCCGACATGCAGGAGGACAAGGAGCCGTTCTTCGACTCCGTGGACACGCTCGAGGCGATCCTCGGCGTCCTGCCGCCGCTCCTCGCGGCGCTCACCTTCCGCACCGATCGGATGCGACGCGCGGCGGGAGAGCACTTCTCGACCGCCACCGATCTCGCGGACTACCTCGTGAAGAAGGGCGTGCCCTTTCGCCAGGCGCACGAGGTCGTCGGCCGGCTCGTGCGCTACGCCCTCGACGAGGGCAAGACGCTCGAAGACCTCACGCTTCCCGAGCTGCGGCGCTTCTCGCCGCTGATCGACGGTGACGTCAAGGACGCGATCACGGTGGAGGCCTCGATCCGCGCGCGGGCCGTGACCGGCGGCACGGCGCCGGCGGCCGTGCGGCGCACGCTCGCGCTGGCTCGCGGCCTGATCGCCCGCGGATGAGCCCCGGCGCGCGCCTCGCGGCGGGCGTCCTCCTGGCGGCGCTCGGCCTGGCGGCGTGCGGGCGCAAGGGACCGCCGGCCGCGCCCGAGACGCGCGTCCCGCGGGCCGTCGGCGACCTCACCGTCGTCATCCGCGAGTCGACCGTCGAGCTCACCTGGACCAACCCCGTACGGCGTGTCGACTCGACCCCCCTGCGCGACCTCACGCTGGCGCGCGTCTTCCGCGTGGACGACGCCGGGGGTGGAGAGCCGAAGGCCGCGATGCAGGTCGACGGTCGGATCGCCGGCTACATGGAGGTCGCGACCGTCCCCCTCGACGCGCCGGCGCCGGCGCGCGTGGCGGGCCCCCGCGTCACCGTCGTCGACGACCGGGACCTCGCGTACGGCCGGCGCTACACCTACGTGGTCGTCACCGCCGACGCGCGCCGGCGTACGAGCCCGCCCTCGCGACGCGTCTCGGTCACCTATCTCGCCGCGCCCGAGCCGCCCGTGAGCGTCACGGCGCGTCCCGGGGAGCGCGAGGCGCGCCTGGCCTGGCAGCCCCCGGCGCGGCTCGTGGACGGGAGCCCCGCGACGGGCCCGCTCGCCTACGAGGTGCTCCGCGCGGCTGCGGCGGACGCGGAACTCACGCCCGTGGCGACGGCGGCGCCCGGTCAGCTCACATTCACCGATCACGGATTGGAGAACGAGCGCGCCTACTCGTACGCGGTCCGCGCCCTCCGCACCGAGGGCGGGACGACGGCCTACGGCGCGCCGTCCGCGCGCGTCGCGGTGACCCCGCGGAAGACGACGCCGCCCGCGCCGCCGGCGAACCTCGTCGCGATTCCATCCGAAGCCACGGTGCGGCTCACGTGGAGTCCGAGCGCGGACTCCGACGTCGCGGGCTACATCATCTACCGCGCCCCCGCTCGTGGCCCCTTCGTCCGCGTGGGCTCGACGCGCGCGCCGACGACCGCGTTCGTCGATCGCGACGTGCCGCGGGGCACGTACCGGTACGCCGTGACGGCGCAGGATGCGGCGTCGCTCCCCAACCAGAGCCGACACTCCGACGAGGTGACGGTCACCGTGCCTTGACTTCACCCCGCGTGAATGCTACGAACAAACGTTACATGGAGCACTTCGCCTACCGGCACTCCGACCTCTGCTGCGAGCAGGTGTCACTGCGCTCCCTCGCCGCCGACGTGGGCACGCCCGCGTACGTGTACTCGAAGGCGGCCCTGCTCGAGGGCTACCGGGGCTACGACGACGCCTTCGCCGACGTCCCCCACGTCGTCTGCTACTCGGTGAAGGCCAACGCGAATCTCGGCGTGCTCGGGACGCTCGCACGCGCCGGTGCCGGCGCCGACATCGTGTCGGGCGGCGAGCTCTTCCGCGCGCTGCGCGCGGGCTTTCCGCCCGGCAAGATCATCTTCTCCGGCGTGGGCAAGACGCGTGACGAGCTCCGCGACGCGCTCAAGGCGGAGATCCTCATGTTCAACGTCGAGTCGCTGGGCGAGCTCCGGGCGCTCGACGAGATCGCCCGGGAGATGGGCGTGCGGGCGCCCGTGGCGCTCCGTGTGAATCCCGACGTGGACCCCGAGACCCACCCGTACATCGCCACCGGGCTCAAGACCTCCAAGTTCGGGATCCCGTTCGCGCAGGCGCTCGAGGCGTACGCGGAGGCGGCGAGCCTCAAGGGTGTGGAGGTCGTCGGCGCGGACATTCACATCGGCTCGCAGCTCACCCGGACCTCGCCGCTCGCCGACGCGGTCGCGCGCGTCGCCGCGCTCGTGAAGACGCTCCGCGAGCGCTCGGTCGAGGTCCGCGTCGTCGACGTCGGGGGCGGCCTCGGCATCCGCTACCGTAAGGACGAGGCGCCCCCGACCCACCGCGACTACGCGAGGGTGCTGCTGCCGGTGCTGCGCGAGCTCGGCGTCACCGTGCTGCTCGAGCCCGGCCGGTCCATCGTCGGGAACGCGGGTGTCCTCCTCACCCGCGTGCTCTACCGCAAGGACACGGGCGACAAGAAGTTCGTGGTCGTCGACGCGGCGATGAACGACCTCATCCGCCCCGCGCTCTACGACGCGTACCACGAGATCCAGCCGGTCGCGGAGGCGCGGCTCGGTGCGCCCGCGGAGACGGTCGACGTCGTCGGGCCCATCTGCGAGTCGGGGGACTTCCTCGCGAAGGACCGCGCGCTGGCGCGGACCGAGGAGGGTGACCTCCTCGCGGTCATGAGCGCCGGCGCCTATGGCTCCGCGATGGCGTCCAACTACAACACGCGGCCGCGCGCCGTCGAGGTGCTCGTGGACGGTAACCGCTACACGATCGTGCGCCGCCGGGAGACCTACGAGGACCTGGTGGCGGGGGAGACGGTCCTATGAGTGCACCGTTCCAGGGCTCGTTCGTCGCACTGGTCACCCCGTTCCGGAACGGCAGGCTCGACGAGGCGAAGGTGCGGGAGCTCGTCGAGCTCCACGCGAGTCACGGGACCGACGGGATCGTCCCCTGCGGGACCACGGGAGAATCGCCGACGCTCTCGCACGACGAGCACAAGCGCGTGGTCGAGGTCGTGATCGAGGCCGCCCGCGGGCGGCTCAAGGTCGTCGCGGGCACCGGCTCGAACTCGACGGCCGAGGCGATCGACCTGACCCGACACGCCGAGCGCGTGGGGGCCGCGGGCGCGCTGATCGTCAACCCGTACTACAACAAGCCCACGCAGGACGGGCTCTACCGTCACTTCCGTGCGGTCGCCGAGGCCGTCGCAATCCCGATCCTCGTCTACAACATCCAGAGCCGCACGGCCGTCAACGTCGAGACGGCGACCCTGGAGCGTCTGGTCCGCGACGTGAGGAACGTCGCGGGCGTGAAGGAGGCGTCGGGGTCGCTCGACCAGATGAGCCAGGTGATCGCGGCGTGCGGGCCCGACTTCTCGGTCCTCTCGGGCGACGACAACCTCACGCTTCCGCTCCTCGCGATCGGCGGCCACGGCGTCATCTCGGTCATCGCCAATATCCTGCCGCGCGAGACCGCCGACATGGTCCACGCCGCGCTCGAGGGTGACTGGAAGCGCGCGCGTGACCTCCACTACCGGCTCTTCCCGCTGGCGCGGGCCGCGTTCCTCGAGACGAACCCCATCCCGATCAAAGAGGCGATGGCGATGGCCGGCATGATCGAGCCGGAGTTCCGGCTGCCGATGTGCCGGATGAGCGACGCGAACCGCGAGCGGTTGCGCGCGATCCTCACGCAGTATGCCCTCGTGAAGTAGCCGCCCACGATGCCCGTGGCCTCACCGACCGTCGGGCGCGGACGCGCCCCGGCGGAACGTCCCATTGACGTCGTCGTGGCGGGCGCCGCCGGCCGCATGGGGACGCGCCTCGTCGCGTGCCTCCAGGGAGCCGACGACCTGCGCCTGGTCGGCGCGCTCGAGGCACCCGCGCACCCCGCGCTCGGCCGGGATGCCGGGGAGCTCGCGGGAATCGGGCGCCTCGGCGTGGCGGTGGGTGGCGATCCCGCCACGGTCGTCACCCCCGACCGCGTGCTGGTCGAGTTCTCCGTTCCGGAGGCCTCCCTCGAGCACCTGCGTCTGGTCGCCCGGAACGGGGCGCGGGCGGTGATCGGCACCACCGGTTTCACGGATGCCCAGCGCGCGGAGATCGGGGACCTGGCGAAGCGCGCCGCGATCCTCGTCTCGCCCAACATGTCGGTCGCCGTGAACGTCGCGTTCAGCCTCCTCGGCACGATGGCCAAGGCGCTCGGCGACGAGTACGACGTCGAGCTCACGGAGACCCACCACCGCTTCAAAAAGGACGCACCCAGTGGCACCGCCCTCCGGATGGCGGAGATCGTCGCCGCGGCCCTCGGGCGTGACCCCGACCGGGTCCTCGTGCACGGCCGGCAGGGGCTGCCGGGCGAGCGCACCCGGGCGGAGATCGCCGTCCTCTCGCTCCGTTCCGGCGACGTCGTCGGCGAGCACACCGTGTCGTTCGGCACCCTGGGCGAGCGTCTCGAGCTGACCCACCGGGCGCACACCCGCGACACCTTCGCGCGCGGCGCCCTGCGCGCGGTGCGGTTCCTGGCGGCGCGTCCGCCCGGGCTCTACTCGATGCAGGACGTGCTCGGCCTCGCCTAGGAGGCGGTCGGCGTGCAGATCGTGCGGTTCAAGGTGGGCGACAGGACGCGCTACGGCGTCCTCGAGGGCGCGACCGTCGTCGAGTACGCCGGGACGCCCTTCACGATCTTCAGGCGAGGACGCCACCGCTACCCGCTCAAGCACGTGGTCCTCCTGGCCCCCGTGCTGCCGTCCAAGATCGTCGGGATCGGCCCCAACTACCGAGACCACGCGACGGAGCTGGGGCTGGCGATTCCGGACGAGCCGGTCATGCTCTTCAAGCCGACGACGACCCTGGTCGGGCCGGACGATCCGATCGTGTATCCGTCGATTTCCGTGCGCGTGGAGCACGAGGCGGAGCTCGCGGTCGTCGTCAAGCGCCGCTGCCGCGACGTGCCCGCCGCGCGCGCCCGCGAATACATCCTCGGCTACACGGCGCTCAACGACGTGACGGCGCGGGACCTGCAGGAAAAGGACGGGCAAGGCACGCGGGCCAAGGCGTTCGACACGTTCTGCCCGATCGGCCCGTGCGTCGCGACCGACATCGACCCGAGCGCCTTGACGATCGAGGCCTACGTCAACGGCGAGCTCCGGCAGTCCGCGAGCACCAAGGAGATGGTCTTCCCGATCGAGGACCTCCTGGCGCGCGTCTCACAGGTGATGACGCTGCTTCCGGGTGACGTGATCGCGACGGGGACCCCGCCGGGGGTCGGTCCGCTCCGGCCGGGCGATCGGGTCGAGGTGCGGATCGACTCCATCGGGAGCCTCAAGAACCCCGTCGTCAGGCTCTGATGGCGGACAAGCTCCTGCTCGAGGATGTGCGGTTCTACGGCCAGCACGGCCTGACGAAGGCCGAGCAGACGGTGGGCGCCTGGTTCTCGGTCGACGCCGAGCTCGCCCTCGACCTCGGGCCCGCGGCGCTGTCCGACGACCTGGGCGCGGCGGTCGACTACGGCGCGGTCGCCCGTCGCATCGTCGAGATCGGAACGGGCCAGCGCGTCAACCTGATCGAGCGTCTCGCCGGCCTCATGGCCGACGCCCTCCTGCGGGAGTTCCCGGCGCAGGAGGTACGGGTCCGCGTCCGGAAGCTCACGCCTCCGCTCCACGGGCTCGTCGGCACGCCCGCGGTCGAGCTCGTCCGGAGACGCCGATGACACGCGTGTTTCTCAGCCTCGGCTCGAACCTCGGCGATCGCCTGGGGCTGCTCCGCGCGGCGTGGGAGCGGCTCGCGCGGCTCGAGGGCGTCGAGGTCGTGGGCACCTCGCGTCTCTACGAGGCCGAGCCCTGGGAGAGCGAGCCCGGCCGGACGCGCGACGAGACGCGCTGGTACCTCAACTGTGTCGTCGCGGTCGAGACGACGCTGCCGCCGCGCGCGCTGCTCGAGCGGGTCCAGGCGATCGAGACGGCGCTCGGACGCACGCGGCCGACTGGCACGCCCGAGGCGCGGCGCTTCGCCGCCCGGACCCTCGACATCGACATTCTCTTCTACGGCCACGAGGTGGTGAGCGTCCCCGACGACCTCCACATCCCCCACCTGCTCCTCGCCGAGCGCGCCTTCGTCCTCCGGCCGCTCGCGGACGTGGCGCCCGACCTCGAGCACCCGACGCTCTACCGGACCGTCCGCGAGCTGCTCCGAGACGTCGCCGACGACCACGAGGTCCGCCCAGGCGAGTATTCCCCGCGCTGGTTCGAGGGCTGAGCGCCGTGGCCTCCGGCGAGTTCGAGCGGCAAGCCCTCGAGCACCTCGACGCCCTCTACAACTTCGCGATGTACCTGACGCGCAACCCGCCGGAAGCGGACGACCTCGTCCAGGAAACCTATCTCCGAGCGTTCCGCTTCGCCGACCGGTTCACACCGGGAACCCACCTCCGCGCCTGGTTGTTTCAGATCTTGAGGAACACGTTCCTGACCTTCTATCGGGTCCGCGAGCGCGAGTCCGCGATCGCGGACGACGGCGTGCCGGACTGGGACGCGCCCATGTTTCACGACGCGCCCGAGGACTCGTCGAGCGTCATGGAGGCGCACACAGACCTCGAACGTGCGCTGCGCCGCCTGCCAGAGGAATTCCGGACCGTGCTCTTGCTCGCGGAAGTCGAGGGCATGCCGCTCGAGGAAGTCGCGCACGTGATGGAGTGCCCCGTCGGCACCGTCAAGTCGAGAATCTTCAGGGCGAAGGAGCGGTTGCGCACGTTGCTGCGCGATTACAAGCGATGATGAACGAGCGTTCTTCGGACTCGTCGGACGAGGAGCTCGGTCAGCAGCTCCGGGCGGAGCTGCCTCGATACGCGGCCCCGGAGCGCCTGGGCGCGGCGATCGTCGAGGCGGCGACGCCAGCGCCCCGGCGCCGATTCGCGTGGCTCGCGCCCGCGTTCGCCGCGGCCGCCACGGCGCTCGTGCTCGTCCTGGCGTTCGTGCCGCTGCTCCCGCGGATCCTGCCCGCCGATCCGGCGCAGCGGCTCATGCGCTCGGTCGTCGCCGAGCACGAGCGCGCGCTCATGTGGGGGGCGCGACGCCCGGAGGCCATCCCGACGGCGCTTCCCTGGCTCACGCAGGAGTCGGGCATCGACCTCACGCGGGTCTTCGCCGGCGACGACCTCCTCGCCTTCAGGGGGGCCGAGCCCGTGTACCTGGAGGGGCGGCGCGGCATCGCGCTCCACTACCGCGACGCGGACGGCCATCTCGTCACGTATATCGTGCTGCCCGCGCCTGCGCTGCCGCTCCCGGACCGCCAGCGCGTCCAGGTCGAGCGCTGGAAGCCGGCGCTCATGTACGACAACGGCTTTTCGGCGTGGGTGTGGAAGCATGGCGACCTCGCCTGCTTCCTCGTCTCGGACATGGTCTCCGAGGCGGAGCTCGAGCGGTTCAAGAACTACTTCGTCCGCGTCCGGACGGCGACGGAGCCCGTGCCCGCGTACTGAGGGGCGGCGAGAAGATGACCCGAGCGGCTCGTTCAGCGGCGGCCCAAGACCCTCATGACTAGATCTTCTGCGCGCCGACGAGCTTCGCGAGCTGCCGGTCGAACGTGCCGACGGGCAGATGCCCCGCCTTGCGAGCGATCTCGAGGACCAAGCAGTCGGAGAAATCCACGCGTGGATGTCGCCGGTAGTGCTCGAGCGCGGCAGTGACGACGTCGGCGTCCTGGATCGTCACGTGCTGGTGGTTGAGAAGCATCTCGACGGCTGTGACGATCGCAGTCGGGGCAAGGCCGTAGACGGCGCTCAGGACCCAGGTCGTCTCCGCCAGCACGAGGTGACCGACCCACCCGCCGGGCGCCACGAAGGACTCGGCGGCCGCCGCTTGCCTGGCATCGTCGCGCGTGATGAGGCGAACGAGGACGTTCGTGTCAACGGCCCGCATGCCGCTTCCGCGCGTGGCGCCGGATACCCGTCTTGAGCTGCTCGAGCGTCTTCCGCTTTGGGGCGCGCGTGGAGAAGACCGCCCGATGGATATCCTCGGAGGAGTAGCGCCCCGCCCGGCGGACGACAATGGCGCCGCCGTCGTCGCTCCACTCGAGGACGGCGCCCGGGCCAACGCCAAGGCGCCGGCGGACCGCCGCCGGGACGGACACCTGGCCCTGGGCGGTGAGCCTCGAGTGGGCAATCGGCGACATACGTATCAATTACCATGGTAATGTGCCGTAATCAACGTCACGATTCAGAGACACCGCATCGTCTAGGTCGAGCGGCGAGAGGTCTCGTGAGGCTCCGCTGATGCTCCGACCAGGACGGTGAACGGCAACGCCATCAGGGCAACGGCCACGAGCAGCACTTCGGTATCGCCGAAGTTGTACTCGAAGAGACCCGCCACGAGGAACGCGGCGATCGCCGCCATCGGCCCGAGAACGAGCGCGCGCGTGTCCTCGTCCTCCCGGCGAGCGCGCGCGAGGGTCCGCGCCGACACCCTGAAGAACGCGACCCAGATCGCGATCCACGCGACGAGCCCGGGGACGCCACGCTCGACAGCGATCTGGAGCGGCGTGTTGTGCAGGTGGCTCGTCGAGCGCCGGAGCGCCTCCGGCCCTGCCCACACGGGATAGAGCTGCTTGACCTGGCCCGGGCCGACGCCCGTGATCGGGTGCGCCCGGACGAGGCGGAGCCCCGTGTCCAGCATCGCGAGCCGGTCGCGCGCGGTGTCGTCCCTGAGATCACCGATGGTGCGGAGGCGGGCCAGCACGCCCGGCTCGACGACGAGCGCCCCGGCGACCACGACCGCGAGCGTCCCCAGCACGAGGCCGCGCCGACCGAGGGCGAGCGCGCACCCCACGGCGCCGACGGCGAAGCCGAGCCAGGCGCCGCGGACATAGGTGAGGCCGAGGGCCACGACTCCGAGCCCCCAGAGCGGCGCCATCCAGGCGCGCTCCCGGCCCGCGCGCGCCAGGCGCGGCAGCGTGGCCACGAGCACCTGCGTGAGGACGCCCGCGAGCGTCATGTAGATCGAGAAGAAACCCCGCGCGCGCGCGCACTTGTGGAAGAGCAACCGCACGGGGCCGGACTCGACGCTGCCCGACGGCGGGCAGAAGCCGACCTGGAGGATGGAGAAGAGCGCCACCACGGAGACCGCGACGAAGAGGCCGGTCAGAAAGCGCCGGGCCGACGGCGGGTCGGGCAGCGCGTGGCGCACGACGTAGAAGGCGCCGAGCGTGAGCAACCCCTTCGCGGCCACGAGGCTCTCCGCGGGGCGCGGGGACGTGAGCGCCGCCACGAGCGTCCACGCGGCGAAGGCCACGAGCGGTCCGGCGAACGGCCAGCCCGCGCGCCGCGGGCCGGGGTCGCGCGGGCCGAAGACAAGCCACGCGGCGAGTACGACGAGCGTCGCCTCCGAGAGCGAGATCGACGCGGCGAGCCCGAGCGTGAGCGCCAGGAGCAGCCAGCCGCGGACCGCCACGGGCCAGGGCCCGCTCGCAGCCGATGGAGCGTCGGCCGGGTCGCTCAATACGCGTTGCGGTTACGGAACCCGAACCAGAAGGTCAGGCAGAGGATCTGCAGGTCGAAGCCGAGGCTCCAGCGCTCGATGTAGAAGAGGTCGTACTCGATCCGCTTCTCGATCGAGGTCTGACCCCGCCAGCCATTGATCTGCGCCCAGCCCGTGATGCCCGCCTTCACCTTGTGGCGGAGCATGTACCCGGGCACCCGGCGGCGGAACTCCTCGACGAAGCTCGGGCGCTCGGGGCGCGGGCCGACGAGGCTCATCTCACCGCGCAGGACGTTCCAGAGCTGCGGCAGCTCGTCCAGGCTGAAGCGCCGGAGGAACGCCCCGAGCCGCGTGCGCCGCGAGTCGTTCGGCCGCGCCCAGACGGGGCCGGTCTCGCGCTCGGCGTCCACGCGCATCGTGCGGAACTTGAGCATCTGGAAGGGGCGCCCGTCCAGCCCCATCCGCTCCTGGCGGTAGAGGACGGGGCCGGGGGAGGCGAGCTTGAGGAGGACGGCGATCGCGAGCATCGCGGGCGCGGCCAGGACCAGTGCCCCGCCGCCGACGACGAGATCGAGCACGCGCTTCGCCACCCGATTCCAGCCGTAGAGCGGAGACTCGCGCAGGTGGATGAACGGGATCGACTCGAACTCCTCGACGCCGCCGCGGAGCGAGGCGAGACCAAAGACGTCGGGCACGAAGTGGATCGCGACGGGGTCGTCGCCGATCTCGTTGAGGACGGTGGTCAGGTGCCCTGACTCGCTGTGCGGCAGCGCGATGAACACGATGTCGACCTGCTGCCGGTCGAGCACGGCCCGGACGTCCTCGAGCCCGCCGAGCCGCGGCGCGTCGCCGCCGGGCGTCTCCGCCTTGTCCGAGAGGAGCCCGAGGACACGGATGCCGACGTCCGGCCGGCGCCTGAGCACACGCAGCACCTCCACCGCCGGCTCACCGCCACCCACGACGATCGCGTACCGCTGGTTGTAGCCCCGACGGCGCGCGAACCGGAGCAGCTCGCGGAACACCGCGCGCGAGAAGCTCACCGCGACGATCGACTGCACCCAGAAGCCCGCGATCACGAGCCGCGAGTAGTCGTACCCACGGAAGGCGAACGTCATGATCGCGACGAGGACGAGCACGCCGAGCGTGGACGCCTTGGCCACGTCGAGCCACTCGGAGAAGTGTGAGCCCAGGCGGCTCGGCCGGTAGAGGTCGAACGCGCGGAACGCGAAGCCCCACACGAGCAGGATCGGCACGAGCTGGAGCGCGTAGTCCCGGAACGGCGGCACGTCGGTCACCCGCATCAGGTGGAACCGGACCGCGTACGCGGAGACCCAGCAGACCGCGATCAGGCAGAGGTCGAAGGCGAGCGTGAGGTGCTCGAGGAGGCGCGAGTGGGCCTTCAGCATGCCTGTCGCGCGCCGGCCTCCCGCCACCGGGTCTCGACGTATTCGGCGAGCCGCCGCTTGAAGACGGGACGGTCGAACTCCCGCGCGCGTTCCCGCAGGGCCTTGGGATCGAACCGGTCCTCGGCCGCCTCGAAGGCGCGGATCGCCCCCGCGAGCGCCTCGACCGTCTGCTCGGCGAAGAAGAGCGCCGTCGGCGCCGCGTGCTCCGCGCCGAGGGGGACCATCGTCTCGAGCACGCCGCCGCGCCCGAGCGCCACCGTCGGACGCCCCGCGGCGGCAGCTTCGAGCGGCACGATCCCGAAATCCTCGACCGCGGGGAAGAGCACGGCGCGGCAGCGCGCGTAGAGCTCGGCGACTTCGCGGTCGTCCCGCCAGCCAAGGAACTCGATGGATGGGCCGGCGAGCGCCTTGAGCCGCCGCTCTTCCGGACCGGTGCCGACGATGAGGAGGCGCCGGCCGAGCCGCCGGGCCGCGCCGATGGCCAGGTCGATGCGCTTGTAGGGGACGAGCGCCGACACCACCAGGTAGTAGTCGTCCACCCGGTCGGCGATGCGGAACCGCTCGACGTCGACCGGCGGGTGGATGACGTCGGCCTCGCGGCCCCAGACGCGCCGGATGCGTTCGGCGATGTGGTGGGAGATCGCGACGATGCCGTGGATCGACTCGTTGCGCCGATCCCACCGACGGAGCCCGGCGGCGACGGGCGGGGCGAGGAGCCGCGTGGCAAGCCCGGCGCGCGCGCCGAGGTAGTCGTCGGCGAGGTCCCACACGTAGCGCATCGGCGTGAAGCAGTAGCAGAGGTGGAGCGCGCCCGGCGGCGTGCGGACGCCCTTGGCGACGCAGTGGCTCAGCGAGAGGACGAGATCGTAGCGGGCGAGGTCGAAGCGCCGTACCGCCGCGGGGAACAGCGGGAGATAGCGGCGATACTGCGCGGCGGCGGCCGGGAGCCGCTGGACGAACGAGGTCACGACGCGGCGGCGCTCGATCACGGGCGAGACACTTCCGGGGACGTGGACCAGCGTGAAGAGCGGCGCGTCGGGGAACAGCTCGCAGACGACCTCGAGACACCGCTCGCCCCCACGCATGCCCGTCAGCCAGTCGTGGACGAGCGCGACGCGCGGGCTCGACCGCGCGGCAGCCGCGCGGTCCACGGCTAGCTGGCCCGAGACCGGATGCGGCGTCGCCAATACTCGAGGAGGTCCGTCAGCGTCGTCTCGAGCGGGATGGTGGGGCGCCAGCCGAGCGTCGTCTCGATCTTCTCCCGCGAGCCGCGCAGGATCGGTACGTCGGAGGGCCGGAGCCGCGTGGGGTCCTGACGGACCTCGATCCGCGGCGCCGTGGACTTGCCGACGTAGAAGTTCAGCACGCGCTCGATCGACCAGTCGACCCCCGAGCAGAGGTTGTAGACCTCGCCCGGCGTGCCCCGCTCGAGCAGCGTCCAGTACCCGCGTACGATGTCGCGGACGTCCGAGAAGTCGCGTGTGGGCTTGAGATCGCCGACCAGCACCACCGGCTCGCGCAGGCCCGCCTCGATCTCGGCCACCTGCTTGGCGAAGTTCGACGTCGCGAAAGTCTCGCCTCGACGGGGGCCCTCGTGGTTGAACGCGCGCGCGCGCACGATGTGCATGCCGTAGCTCTTGAAGTACTGATAGCCCATCAGGTCCTGCGTGACCTTGCTCACCGCGTAGGGTGAGAGCGGACGCAGCGGGTTCGTCTCACGGACCGGCAGCTCGTCGGGGTACACGAGGCCGTACTCCTCGCTCGAGCCGATCACGATGAAGCGCGCCTTCGAGCCGAGCTGCCGCATCCCCTCGAAGAGGTTGAGCTGGCAGATCGCGTTGGTCGAGAGCGTCTCCGTCGGGGTCTGCCACGAGGCCTGCACGAAGCTCTGAGCCGCGAGGTGGACGATATAGTCGGGCTGCGCCTCGGCGAGGAGCGCGCGCACGGACAGGAGATCGCGCAGATCGCCGTCGACCAGGCTGATCCGATCCCGCAGGTGCTCGACGTGCTCCGTCTTGCTCCGCCAGCGGAGCGAGCCGACCACCTCGGCGCCCTGCGCGAGCGCGAACTCGGCGAGGTGGCTGCCGACGAAGCCGGTGATGCCGGTGATGAGGACGCGCACTCGCCTATCCTACTAGAAGGCGGCGCTCAGCGGAACTTCAGGACCAGCCCGAGGACCCACATCCAGACGGGCACGGCGACGCCGAAGAGGGCCACCATGGTGGTCACGCTCCACCGGAAGTGCGAGCGCATATCGACCCTGATTTCGCGGAGCTCTCCGAACACCTGCTCGAAGCGCCGGTCGACCTGCTCGAAACGACCGTCCACCTGCCCGAAGCGGCCGTCCACCTGCCCGAAGCGCTGATCGATGTGCCGCCGCAGGTCGTCCAGGCGCTTGTGCACGTCGTCGATGCGCTTGGAGAGCTCCTCAGCCACGCGTTCATGCTAGGGGAGGTTTCGCTCTCACACAAGCTGGATGAGTTCAGACACATCGGCCTGACACTCGACCTGAAGCGGGAGGGTTCGATGTCGCCGCGCCCGACGTCGTGGAACTTGGGCCGCTCAACCCCGACCGCCCGCAGCATCCCCTTCAGCGCCAGCGGAGGCTACAGGTGGTCGCGCGAGCCTCGCGCCCGGCGGAGGGCGCGGCGCCACGCGGCGGGCACCGCCAGCGCGAGCGCCGGGCGTGCGGCGAAGAGGGCGCACCACCAGGGGTACGCCCCGCGTCGCACCGCCCGCCAGCGCACGCGCGCCTCGGCCCGGAGGCGCTCGGCGTCGCGCATCGCCGTGACGCGTCCGGGCAGGAGGCGTCGCACCACGAGCGGCTCGGACAGGTTCGCCAGCCGCGCGAGCCGGCTCATACGCATCCAGAGGTCGTAGTCCTGCGCGACCGGCAGCGTCTCGTCGTATCCGCCCGCCCGCTCGACGACCGCCCGACGCATCATGACCGAGGAATGCACGAAGGGATTGCGTCGGATGAGCACGCGCCGGAGCGCCCCATCGTCCTCCGGCGGGCGGATCCACGCGACCTCGCGTCCCGCCGCGTCGACCGCGCGCGCGCCCGTGCCGAGGAGCCCGACGTCCGGGTGCGCGTCCAGGAACGCGCGCTGGCGCGCGAGCCGCTCCGGCAGGGCCAGGTCGTCGGCGTCGAGTCGTGCCACGAGCGGCGCGCGCGCCCGGGCGAGTGCCTGGTTGAGCGCGCGCGTGAGTCCCACGCGCGCCTGGCGCTCGGTGCGAACGCGCGAGTCCCGCACCGCCGCCAGCAGCTCTGGCGTGGCATCGGTCGAGCCGTCGTCGATCACGATCAGCTCGAGGTCGCCCGCGGTCTGCGCGAGCACGCTCGCCACCGCGTCGCGCACCCACGGCGCGCCGTTGTACACGGACATGAGCACGGAGACGGCGGGAACACTCACGCGGCGGTCGTCGGGCCCGCGATCTTGCGGAAGAGGAGGTTCAGGTACGGCAGGCACACGACGGGCGGCAGGCCCACGGCGTGCGCGGCGGCCGCGAGCCCGGCGAAGACCGGCAGGAGGGTCCGCCGCGTGCGCGAGCGCGCCGTGTCGCGGAAGAAGCGCCAACCGTAGCCCGCCGCCTCGGTGACGTCCTCGAGACCACGCCAGCCCGACGAGGGCAGGCAGTCGGCGAGGGTCGCGTTTCGCCAGCCGGTGCCGTCTGCGACGAACTCCGCATAGGGGACGTCGCGGAACACGCGCCGACGCAGGGCGCGGGCGTAACGGTAGGCGATCGGCGCCGGGAGCCACTGAACGAGCGGCAGCCCGACCGAGTGCGTCTCGAGCGGGAACCACCGGTTGGGCGTGTCGAGGACCGCGACGTGACCGCCCGGTGCGAGCACGCGGTAGTACTCGTCCACCTGGGCACGTCGCGTGCGCGCGGGCAGGTGTTCCACGACGCCGACGGCGAGCACGATGTCGAACGCGCCGTCCGCCCACGGCAGCCGCCGCGTGGCGTCGTGCGAGATGTGGGCGACCTCGCGCACGCGGCCGAGCCCGAGCTCCTGCACCTTGGCGCGCGTGAGCGCGACGAACGCGGGGTCGGTGTCGAATGTGTGGATGCGCGCGACCTCCGGCTGGTCCGCGAGGTACTCGGTCATGTGGCCGAAGGAGCAGCCGACCTCGAGGACCTCAAGCTCGTGCGCGCCGCGCGCGTGGAGATAGCGGAAGAGGGGCCCGAGGAAGTGCCGGCCACGCGTCTCCTTGAAGTCGAAGTAGAGCGGCGCGCGTCGCACCCCTTTGCGCTCGATGAGCATCCGGATCACGCGCTCGCTGTAGCGCGTCGGATATTCGCGGCCGTCGACGGCGAGGACGCGGCGCTCCCCGAGATCGACGATGCGATACGACTCGTCCATCGGGAGCAGTATAGCGTCAGGCCTTCCGGGCGACGACCAGCAGCATGTGGCCGAGCACCCTGAGCGCGGCCTCCGTGTACAGGAGTCGCCGCGCCGCCGCGGCGAGCGTCGACCGTCGGCGCTCCTCCCGGCCGGGGACGGCACGGACTCGTTCGCCCGAAACGACACTCCCTCCCGAGCCCGTCCCGCCCCCGGCCGCGCGCGATCGCCATCGAAACACACGTCGGAGCGCCTGGCGGAGGAGCCGTGCGGGGTCGTACGGGTGCGCGGAGCGCACGCTGAACCCGTGGCGAGCGAGCGTCGCCGTGATCTCGGCGCGGGAGAAGGCGTACTGATAGAACTCACCACCCCGCCGGGCGAGCGCCCGGTTCCGACGTCGGATCCAGGGCGCCCCGAGCCGGCGTGCCCCGTTCACGTACGGCACGGAGACCAGGAGCACGCCGCCCGGCGCCAGCACCCGACGCGCCTCTGCGAGGATCGCGTCGGGGCCACCCGCGTCGTGCTCGACGACGCCCAGCGAAATGTAGCCGGCCAGCGCGCCGTCGCGGACCGCGAGCGCCCGGAGCTCCATCACGCCGAGCGGCGCCGGCGCCACGCGACGGCACGCGGCGAGCGCCTCGAGACTCCAGTCCACGCCTGCCACGCGCCAGCCCCGCTCGCGCAGGAGCAGGACGTACTGACCGAGTCCGCACCCCGCCTCGAGGATCGGGCCAGCCGTGGGCAGCGCCTCCGTGATCAGCGTGGTCAGCGGCGAGCGGCGGGCGACCGCGAGCTGTTCCGCGACCGAGTGGCCGCCCCAGTGCTCGGTCCAGAACGCCTCCCGCGCCGCCACCGCGTAGTAGGCGAGCACGGTCAGCCTTTGCGAGCGAGCGCCACGAACCCGGTCGCGAAGCTCGAGAGAAACGGCGAGCGCCGGACCGGGCCGAGACCGTCGAGTACCAGCAAGAGCGCCGTGAGCGGCGCGAGGCCCGCGCCGACGAGCCACCGCGCGGGGCGCGACGCGACATGCGCCGCCCCCTGACGCAGCTGGTTGGCGAGGGTCGTGAAGAAGCGTCCCTGCGTCGCGAGCGCGAGCGTTCGGAGGCCCGCGGTCTCGACCAGCTCACGCGCGCGCATCTCGGTGAACCGGTGACGATCGGTCGGGCCGTCGGCGCGATGGAAGAACGGCACCGTGAGCACCGCCGTGCCACCCGGGACGAGGACGCGCGCGATCTCGCGCATCGCGGCCTCGGGCGAGACGACGTACTGGAGGACCTCGACGCACACGACCCAGTCCACGCTCGCGTCGCGGAGGGGCAGACCCTGGGCGTCGGCGACGACGTCGGGGCGCTCGCCCGCCTCGAGGTCGACTCGCACCCAGCGCCGGACCCGGTCGCGCCGCGGCCGCCAGCGACCGCGCGCCATCACCTTCGCGCCGATCTCGAGGACCACGCCTTCGAGCCCCGGCGTGAGCCGCTCGAGGTCCACGTCGAGGAGGATGCGACGGTAGCTGAGCCCCAGCGGGCGCATCACTCGCCGGCGCGGGCGAGGCGCTTGAGTAGCTCGATCTCCTCGGCGACGAGCCGGGCGAGGTCGTAGCGCTCGACGACTCGCGCCCGCGCCCGCGCCGCGAGCGCCCGGGCGCCCTCGGGATCGCCGAGCACGCGCGCCAGCGCCTCCGCCAGCCCGCCGGGATCGCCGAGGTCGAAGAGGAGGCCGGTCGCGCCCGCCTCGATGACCGCCCGGTTGCCGCCGACGTTCGAGGCGACGCAGGGCACGCCGGCGCTCATCGCCTCGAGCAGGGCCTTCGGGTGCCCCTCGGTTCGAGACGGCAACACGAACGCGTCGGCGGCGGCGAGGTACGCGGGCACGCGCCGGTGCTCGACGACCGGCACGAACTCCGCGGCGACTCCCCGGCGGCGCGCCTCCGCCTCGAGGCTCGCACGCGCCGGTCCGTCCCCGACGAATGTGAGCCGCAGCTCGAAACGGCCGGCGAGCCCGGCCGCCGCCGCGACGACCGCGCCGAGGTTCTTCTCCGCCGACAGCCGCCCCACGTAGAGGACGTTCTTCAGTCGCCCCGGGCGCCGCGGTACGGGGGCGAAGCGCGTGGTATCGACGCCGTTCGGGATCAGGTGGACCTTCGCCCCTCCGACGCGCGCGGCGACGTGGGCCCCGAGCTCCGACGTGGTCACGATCACGGCATCCGCCGCGCGGAGCGCGAGGGACTCGACCGCGCGGCGCAGCACGCCGGTCGTGCGGGAGCGCGCGAGACGGCCGTACCAGAAGCCGTAGGTCGTGACGAACGGGACGCCGAACCGCCGCTTCGCGACGACGGCTGGCAGCGCTCCCGTGATCTGGAACACGCGGAAGATCGCGCAGCGCCGAAACTCGCGGGCATACCTGAGCGGCATCACGACGCTGTAGACCCAGGGGTGCCACCCGCCGCCGGGGTGGAGACTGACCCGTGCCAAAACCTCCGGATCTGTCGTGTACGGGTCGAGCGACTCGGCGAGGTAGCTGAAGTACCGGACCGCCTCGAAGGCGCGGGCGTAGGGCGTGAGGTAGCCGTCGATCAGGCGCGCGTGCTGGCCGGTCCTCGCGAGCTCACCGAGGCCGCCGCGGATCGCGGGGAGGAGCCCTAGGATCATCGGCCGAGCGCGCTCGCGTAGGCGGTGAGGAGCCGCTCCACGCTCGTGTCCGCGCTCAGCCGCTCGGTCACATGGCGGCGGGCGCCCGCGCCGACGGACGCCCGCAGACCGTCGTCCGCGAGCAACGTCGCGATCGCGCGCGCCAGCTCCGCCGGCGCGCGTCGCTCGACGAGGATCCCGGTCTGCCGGTCGATCACGAGCTCCGGGGTCCCGCCGACGCGCGTCGCGACGACGGGCCGCCCCGCGGCCATCGCCTCGAGGATCACCCGGCTCAGCGCGTCCGGGATCACCGACGGTACGACGACCACGTCGGCCACCGGATAGAGCGCCAGGACGTCGCGGTTCGGCAGGGGCCCGAGGCGCCGCACGTGCGGGTCCGACGCGTCGAGCTCTCCCTCCCCGACGAACACGAAGAGCACGTCGGGGAACGCGCGGGCCACCTCGCCCGCCGCCGCCGTGAGATCGGCGGTGCCTTTCCCGGGCGAGAACTTGCCGACGTAGAGGACGATCCGACGGCCGCCAAGCCCGAGACGGTCGCGCAGCGCCTCGACCTCCCCGGGCGAGGGCGGCGCGGCGGCCGGCGGGACGTTGTAGATCGCCTGAACGCGTCGCACGCCCTCGAGGAGACCCGAGCGCCGGTAAATGTCGAGGATCCCCTGGCTCACACCGATGACGCCGTCGACACGACGTAAGAAGCGCTGTTTCACCCGCGCGTCCAGCCAGAAGTAGAGGAACGCGAGCTTCGAGCGGAGCTTCCGGCGCGGGTTCTTCACGTACAGGGTGAAGTACTCCTCGGAGCACTCCCGCCAAAGCTTCCGCACGCTGCAGTCGGGCGGCATGCGGTCGTCATGGTGGAGGCAGACCGGCGCAGCGTTGATGATCGAGCCGTCGCGAATCGTGAGAAAGACGGGAACGCCCAAGAGCCACCCCGCGAGCGTCGCGGGAATGAGCGAGTGCTTGTTCTGGGCGTGAATCACGTCCGCGCGCTCGCGTCGCGCGACGCGGAGCACCGCGAGCGCCGCCCAGGCGTAGAAGAGCGGGTTCGCGAGCCACCTCGGGGGCGCCGGCTGGCGTCCAGGCTGGAGCTTCTTGGGAAAGGGGAACCGGACGATGCGGACACCCCCGGATTCCGCCCGCTGCGCGGCGCCCCAGTTCGGCGTGACGACCGTCACGCGGTGGCCGCGCACGGCCAGGCCGCGGGCGAGCGCCTCGAGGCTCCACTCCGCCCCGCCCGGGGCGAACGGCGGGAAGTACTCGTTGACGAGGCAGATGTTCACGGCCGGAGCCGCGCGACGACGCGGAAGCCGGTGGACTCCGCGGGGCGCGCGAGCGCGACGTCGCGCTTCCAGCGGCTGAGCCGCGCGTAGAGGCGGAGCGAGACGCCGCCGAGGGCGTCGATCACGCCCGCCCACGGCGTGTCGTAGACGACGGGCATGAGCGGGCCGATCGGCTCGAAGCCGCCCGCGCGGAGCTCGGCGAGGAATTCGGCCTCCGTGTACTCGACCTTGTGATCGGGATCGGAAAACGCGAAGAGCCCGGCGGCCCGCAGCCTCCGCCGCCATGCGGTATCGCGGTTCGGGCCAGAGACCAGGAGGCGCGCCGACGGCGTGAGCACGCGCCGGATCTCCCGGAGCACCTCCCGGCGCGGGTGGAGGTGCTCGATCACGTCGAGGAAGAGCGCCGCGTCGAAGCTCCGGTCGGGGAACGGAAACGGTCGCGCCAGATCCCACGCGAACACGTGCACGTTCTTGAGGCCGAGCGCGCGGGCCTCGGCCGCCGCGACGTGGAGCTGGGTCACGTCGTGGTCCATCCCGAACACCCGCCGTGCGCGCCGTGCCGCCTTGAGCGTGTGCGCGCCGTTGGCGCAACCGACGTCGAGGACGACGTCCGCGGGCTCGAGGTACTCCACGTACCAGTCGTGCCACGGCGCGTCCACGAGGTGCTTGGGATGGATCAGGTGACGGCTCTTGCCCGTGTACCTGACGAGTCGCACGCCCACGGCCTTGCCGCGGCGGTTGACCGCGTCGACGGCGGCGACCAGCGGCCGCGGCCAGCGGACGCTCACCGCGTCCCCCGCCCGAGACGCTCGCCGGCCTCCCGCACGGTGACGAAGGTCGTCACGCGGTCACGGAGCACGCGCCGGAGCGCGTCGAGCCCGCCGAGCACCACGTCCCGGTCGTGCAGCGCGACGACGTCGCCGTCCGTGACCCACGTGAGGCCGGCCACCGGGCCGAAGCGCCCGGGGTCGAGGCAGGAGACGTAGCGGATACCGGCCGCGGCCGCGGCATCCAGCGTCGCGCGCGCGAACACGTTGCCCGGCGGCACGAACGTGACGACGCGGAGACCGGAGAACTCCTGGAGGATCTCCTGCGCGCGCGCGACGTGCTCGCGGTGCGTCGACGCCGGGAGCCAGTCGTGGAACTCGCGATGGCACTCACGGTTGCCGGCGAAGAAGCGGGGCCGGAATCGCCCGTCCCCGAGAACACAGTGAGTGTAGCCGTGGTTGGCGATCTCCAGCAGCCCGCGCCGCGCGCCCTCGCGGATCACGGCCGCCGCGTCGGGGAACTTCCGCGGAAACGGCGTCACGCGGCCGTCGGACTCGACCCAGCCGGCGGTGATGGCCACGGTCATCCGCGCGCCCGCCGTCTCCAGCGCGCCGAGCATGGCCGTCCACTCACTCGCAGAGAGCTCGCGATACGGGCCCCAGCGCTTGATCGGCGGCAGGTATTTGAGGAACAAGAAGTTGCCCGGGAACGGCACGGCGAGCCGTCCCACCCGGACCCGCGTGAGGCCGTAGACCTCGTGCCGCTTCGAGGCGGCACCGACGTCATCGAGCCTGAGGGCGACGGCGACGCCAGTCATCCACGACCTCGGCGTAGATTCTCGCGGTGGCCGCGGCGCAGTGGTCCCAGCGGAAGCGCCGGTCCACGCGCTCGCGGTTCGCGCGCCCGAACTTCTTGCGGAGCATCGGGTCCGAGAGGAGCTGCAGGACCCGTCCCACGAACGTGTCGGGCCGCTCGGGGTCACAGAGGAACCCGCCCTCTCCGTCCACGACGAGCTCGGGCAGCGAGCCCCGGCCCGAGACGACGACGGGAAGCCCGCACGACATCGCCTCGGCGACGCTCAGGCCGAACCCCTCGAGGGCGGACGGGAAGAGCAGGAGCTCGGCCATGTTGTAGTAGTCCACCTTCTCCGCCTCGGGAACGTAACCGGCGAAGATCACGCGCCCGTCGCGGGCGAGCGGCCCCGCGAACGCCTCGAGCCGTCCGCGGAGCGGCCCGGACCCGGCCACGACGAGCCGCGCGTCGTCCCGCGCCTGCGCGACCCGGCGCCACACGTCGAGGAGGACGAAGAGGTTCTTCCTGCGCTTGAGGCCGCCGAGGAACAGGACGACGACCTTTCCTTCGACGCCGTGACGCCGGAGGAGTGCCTCCGGGCGTGGCCCCGGCCGAAAGCGCCGATCCACCCCGTAGGAGACGACCGAGAACCGCTCGGCGGGGACACCGAGCTGCTCCACCGCCTGGCGGCGTCCGAACTCGCTCCCGACGACGACCCGATCGACCGCGCGCATCACCCGCTTCTCGACGAGCGGGTTGAGCCAGCTGGGATCGAGGTGATGGTGGTGCGCCACGATCGGCACGTCGAGCCGGTACCGCCGCCGAGCGATCAGGGCCGCGGGCCCGATGTAGCGCAGCGAGTGCGCGCGCAGCAGGTCGAAGGGATGCCCGTCCCAGACGCGCTTGATCGCCCGCGGCACGACGAAGGGCGCGACCGGCCACCGGAGGCCCCGCCCGATGGGAAGCCGGTGGATCGTCCAGTTCGGGACACCGTCCGGATGTCGCTTGTGGCGCGCGAGCAGGATATCGATCGACATGCCGCCGTCGGCGAGGTGGCGCAGCAGCTCACGCTCGTACGTCTCGCCTCCGGACGTCGTCTCCGGATCGATGCCGCAGTGGGGAGAACAGATCCTCACGTCCGCTCCTCGCGCGCCGCGACGAGCTCGATGTACGGGTTGACGCCGGGCGCTGCCCCGCCTCTGCGACCTCCTCTACTGCCTCCGGCGCTTCGGCGCCGACGCCTCATCGCCCTGACGGCCGATCCCCCGCGGCGGCGAGGAACGCGAGCACGCGCAGGCGCTCCTCCGGCGTGATCCCTACCGAGCACGGCAGGGAGACGCCGCGCGCATAGAGGTGATCGGCGACCTCGATCCGGTACGCCTGCTGACCCGCGAAGACCGGCTGCCGATGGAGGGGACGCCAGAGAGGGCGCAGCTGGATCCCCTCGGCGTTCGCGCGCGCGATCAGCGCGCGCGCGTCGCCGTAGCGCGCCGGATCCAGGAGCGTCGAGGACATCCAGAAGCTCGACGTCGCCCACGGCGCCTCTCCGAGGGGCTCGGCACCGCCGAGCGCCGCGAGCGCCTCCGCGTACACCCGCGCGGTCTCGCGCTTCTCGGCGACGAAGCCCTCGAGCTGCTCGAGCTGCGCCACGCCGAGGGCCGCCTGGAGGTTCGTCAGCCGGTAGTTGAAGCCGACCTCGCGATGGATCCACTCCGGACCCTCGTCGCGCGCCTGCGTCGTCAGGGACCGCGCGCGCCGCGCCAGCGCCTCGTCGTCCGTCAGGATCATCCCACCGCCTCCGGTGGTGATGATCTTGTTGCCGTTGAACGAGAGACAGCCCACGGAGCCGTGCGCGCCCACGCGGCGCCCCTTGTAAGAGGCGCCCAGCGCCTCGGCCGCGTCCTCCACGAGGGCGAGCGGGAACCGCGCGGCGAGCTCGAGGAGGGGATCGAGATCCGCCGGGTGGCCGTAGAGGTGGACCGGGAGCAGCGCCCGGACGCGACGCCCGGTCGTGCGGTTCACCACACGGCCATCCCGCACGTCGCACTCGCGGGTGAGGAAGTCCGCCACCTTCTGCGGGTCCACCGTCCAGGTCCGCGGCTCGGAGTCCATGAAGACCGGCACGGCCCCGCAATACCGAACCGCGTTGGCGGTGGCCACGAACGTGAGGGCCGGGACGAGGACCTCGTCGCCCGCCTCGACGCCGGCGACGAGGAGCGCCACGTGGAGCGCGGCGGTGCCGTTGACGGTGGCCACGCCATAGCGCACACCGAGCCAGCCGGCGAGCTCGCGCTCGAAGCGATCGACGAACGGGCCGACAGAGGAGACCCAGTTGGAGTCGAGGCACTCCTTGAGGTACTGCCACTCGTTGCCGCGGAGGCACGGCACGGCGTTGGGAATGGGCCGCGTCATGGTCGCCCTCGCTCGCGCTCCCGCCAGGCGCGGTACCACGCGAAAGTCTCGCGCACGCCCGCCTCGAGGGTGACCTTCGGCACGTAGCCGGTCAGCGCCCGGAGTTTCGTCAGGTCCGGGCAACGGCGCCCGACCGAGCCCGGAGGCGCCGGGCGCGGCTCGATCCGCGGCGCGAACTCGGCGGCCTTCAGGACGAGCGCCAGAAGGTCGGCGACCGCCGTCTCCTCCGTATCGTTGCCGATGTTGACGATCTCCCCCCATGCGCGCTCGGTGATCGTGAGGCGCAGGATCGCGTCCACGGCGTCGTCCACGTGGCAGAAGGCGCGTCGTTGCTCGAGCCCGTAGACCCGGAACGGGTCCTCGCGGTCGAGGGCGCGCAGGCAGAGCTCGGGGATCACGTGATCGGCGCCCATCCGGGGCCCGTACACGTTGTGCAGGCGGCCGATCACGAACCTGAGCCCCTTGGCGCGGGCGTAGTGGATCACGGCGGCCTCGCCGAGGATCTTGGTCGCGGCGTACGCGGCCCGCGGGCTCTCGATGTCGTCCACGGTCAGCGGCACGGCCTCCGGCGTCGGCACCGGCACCGTACCCCGGCCGACGCCGCCCGCGTACGTCTCGCTCGTGGAGGAGAAGAAGAGCACGCCGGCCGTCGGCGTACTCCACTCCAGGACGTTGAGCGTGGCGAGCGTGTTCACCCGGACCACACGGGCGGGATCGCCGGTGACGTGGCGCACGCCGACGACCGCCGCGAGCATGAAGACCTGCTCCCACTCCCGTGGCAGACCCGCGAGCGCGCCGGGATCCGTCAGGTCCGCCTTCACGAGCTCGACCGACGGACGCGCGAGCAGCGCGGCGAGCTCGGCGTCGGTACGGCCGCGGGAGAGGTCGTCGACGAGCGTGATGCGGTTCTTCGGCTCCTCGCCGAGCCGCCGCGCCAGGTGGTAGCCGACGAAGCCCGCGCCGCCGAGGATCAGGATCCTAGCCATAGCCGATCGACGCGTAGCGGACCTCGCCCGCCGCGCGCACGGCCTCCGGGTCGAGGACCCGCCAGCAGTCGTAGACGAGCGCGGGCTTCCGCAGGGACGCGAGGAGGGCCGGCAGGTCGAGCTTCGCGTACTCGGGGTGGTCCGTGATCACGAGGATGCCGTCCGCGCCGGCGAACCCCTCGGAGAGGCTCGCCGGGGTGACGCCGAGCCCGGCCAGCACCTCTCGGGCGACGAGGAAGTCGTGGCCGCGAAGCGCGAGCCCGGCGCCACGCAGGACGTCGAGCATTGGCAGGACGGGCGCGCCCCGCATGTCGTCGGTCGGCGGCCATCCCTTGTACGCGAAGCCGAGCAGGAGGACGCGCCCGCCCTCGAGCCCCCCGCGCGTCTCACGGAGGAGCTCGAGGAACCGGCGGGCCACGTGGCGTGGGAGGTGCTCGTTCAGGGCGCGCGAGCGTGGCACGAGCCACGGCTCGTGCCCCACGGCCCGCGCACTCTCGATCAGGATGTAGGGATCCTTCGACAGGCAGCCGCCTCCGACGAAGCCGGGCCTCGCCAGATCCGGCCGCGGGTACTCCAGATTCGCGGCACGGATCAGCTCCAGCGGGTCGAGCCCGAATCGCTCCGCCATGAGGGCCACCTCGTTGCCGTAGGAGTAGATCAGGTCCGTGTGACAGTTGTTGATGAGCTTCACCATCTCCGCGGCCTCGAGAGACGACACCGGAACGATCCGCGACGTGAGCCGGCGAAAGAGGGCCGCCGCCGCGTCGCGGCTCGGGCCGTCGAGCCCGCCCACGATCTGGGGCAGCTCCTCGAGCTCGCGCAGCGCCTGCCCCTGGATCGTCCGCTCCGGGCAGAAGGCGAGCCGCGCCCGGCCCCAGCGCGCGACGAGCTCCGGCAGCACCACGGCACGGCTCGCGCCGACGGGCACCGTGGATCGCACGACGACGAGCGTGTCGGAGTCGAACGCGGCGGCAACGGCGCGCGCGGCGTCACGGAGGGGCTCCAGCACGGGCTCGCGCGTCACCGGATCCACGGGCGTCGAGACGCAGAGCACGGCTCCATCGACGGGCTCCCGCGGCAGCTCCGGGACGACGCGCAGCCGTTCCTCGAGGAGCGCGGGGAGCTCCTCGGCGACGCCGGGCTCGTAGAGGTGGGGCCGGCCGGTCTGGAGTGCACCGACGACCCGTGGCTCACGGTCGTACCCGAGGACCGTCACGCCCTTCTTCGCGAGGGCCACGGAGAGCGTGAGCCCGACGTAGCCGAGACCGACGACCGCGATCCGGGTCAATCCAGGAGCCCCTCGGCCACGTCGCGGTTGGCCTTCTCGAGGTCGGGATGGCGCCCGACGTCGAGCCAGTACTCGCGGATCGCGTACGCCGCCACGTGCTCGCCCCGCGCGAGAAGGAGCCTGATCAGCTCCGGGGCGTCGAAGTACTGTCCACGCGGGAGCATGTCCACGACCGAAGGCTCGAGCACGTAGATGCCGGCGTTGATCGGAAATTCCTTCCGCGGCTTCTCGTCGACGCGCTCGATGCGCTCGCCCCGGAGCGCGAACTCCCCGTACGGGATCTCGATCTGGTAGAGCGAGACGCCCACGGTCATCGCCGCACCGACCCGGGCCCGGTGGAACTCCCACATCGCCCGAAAGTCGCACTTGGTGAGGATGTCGCCGTTGACCACGAAGAACGGCACGTCCAGCCCGTCGCGCACGAGCGTCAACGCGCCCATCGTGCCGAGCGGCTCCGGCTCCTCCACGTACTCGATCCGGACGCCCAGCCGCTCGCCGTCGCCCAGGTGCTCGCGGATCAGCTCGGATTTGTGGCGCAGCGCGACCATGACGTCCACGATCCCCGACTGGCGCAGGCGCTCGATGAGCAGCTCGAGGATCGGCTTGCCCCCCACGCGGAGCATCGGCTTCGGGGTGGACTCGGTCAGTGGCCGGAGCCGCATGCCCTCGCCGCCGGCCATGATGACGGCGCGGCTCCGGAGGGGCGGCACGGGTGCCAGCAGGTCCTCGAGCCGGAGCAGGTCCACGACCGTGCGGCGCTCGTCCACGACCGGGACGTGACGGATCGAGCGGCTCCGCATCAGCGTGAGCGCCTCCCCGCGCGACCCGCCCGCGGGGGCGACGACGGGCGTCCGGTTCATGACCTCCTCGACCTTCGCGTCGAGCGCGACGCCGCGCAGGAGCGCCTTGCGGACGTCGCCGTCGGTCATGAGGCCGAGCAGACGCCGGTCCCGGTCCACGACCAGCGCGACCTGCCGTCCGCTCCGCGTCATCGCCTCGAGGGCGGTCCGGAGGGTCGCGCCCTCGGGCACGAGCAGGTCAGCGAGCTGGGCCATCGCCTTGCTCACGCTTCTGGATCAGCCGGGCATCGAGCGCCACCTCGCGGAGCACCTTCACGATGCGCGCGGCCGCGTGTCCGTCGCCGTACGGGTTCGGGAGGCCCTCGAGCCGTCGCCGGAAGCCGGGCGCGAGCACGGTCTGGATGCCGCGGAGGATCTCGTCGCGCTCCGGACCGACGTCGACCACGTTGGCCCCGCGGAGGCGACCCCGCTGGCGACCGCCGACGTTCACGACGGGCAGCGCGAACGAGGGCGCCTCGATGAGTCCGCTCGACGAGTTCCCGACCATCGCGTCCGCGTGTCGGAGCAGGGACAGGTACAGTCGGTCGCCGAGGCTCCGCGCGAGCCGCACGCGCAGCGAGTGCCTCGCGAACTCCTCGAGCCGCTGGATGATGGTCCGGCCCGCGGTGTCGGCGTTCGGGTACGTCACCACCAGCGTCGCGTCCACTTTGTCGAGCGCGGCGAGCAGCTCGTCGACGTGCGCGGCCGTATCGCCGTACTCCAGCGTGACCGGATGGAACGTCACGAGGAGCCACGGTCCCGGCGACGGCAGTCCGAGCGCCCCCGCCACCTCGTCGCGCGACAACAGCTCGACCGTGCGGAGCCGGTCGAGACCCGGGGCCCCGACCATGTGGATGCGCCAGGCCTCCTCGCCCATCGCGGCGATCCGCCGCGCGTGCTCCGGCGCCGAGGCGAAGTGCAGGTGCGCCAGCTTGGTGATCGCGTGGCGGATCTGGTTATCCATCGCCCCCTCCGACGCCTCGCCGCCATGGATGTGAGCCACGGGGAGCGCGAACGGAAGCGCCGCGACGGCGGCCGCGAGCATCTCGAACCGGTCGCCCAGCAGGACGAGGAGGTCCGGGCGCTGCCGCGCGTAGGCGCGCGCGAAGCCCGCGACGCCACGCCCGGTGGACGCGGCCACCGCCTCGGGCGTGTCACCGGGCTCGTGCATCGCGATCCGCTCCGCGATCGGCCAGCCGTCGGCTTCGATCGCCTCGACGGTACGCCCGAAGTCGTCGGACAGGTGCATCCCGGCGACGAACAGGCGGAGCTCGATGTCGGGCGCGACGCGCATCGCCTCGAGCACGGGGGTCAGGTGCCCGTAGTCGGACCGGCCGACCGACACCACGCCGACGACACGCGTCGGGCCGCTCACGCGTCCCCCAGCGCGGCCCAGTCGATCACCTCGTCGGCGGCGAGGGCCCGCACGACGGTGCGGCCGAGGGCGCGATCGAGGTCCGCCGGCGAGATGCCGGTGCCGGGCCGCTTGACCGCGATCAAATCCGCGGTGAGCCGCTCGCCGGGACGGATGGCGCGCGCGGCGACCAGGCTCTTTCGCGCGACTCGGCGCGTGTCCGCCTCCGACGGCATCGGCCGCTTCTCACCGTCGCCGAGCGCCGCTTCGACCCGCCGGACGGCGCGCACGAGGCCCGCGAGCTCGTCCGGCTCGAGCGACGCCCGGTGATCCGGTCCCGGCAGCCCCTTGTCCAGGGTGAAGTGCTTCTCCACGATCGCCGCGCCACGGGCGACGGCGGCGAGCGCGATCTCGATGCCCGTCGTGTGATCCGACAGGCCGACCGGGCAACCGAAGCGCTCGCGGAGCGTGTCGACCGCTCGGAGGTTCGTCTCTTCGGCCGGCGCCGGGTAGGCGCTCACGCAGTGCAGGAGCGCGAGCGGCGGATCGCCGGCCCCGCGGATCACCGCGACCGCGGCCGCGACCTCGTCGAGCGTCGACATTCCGGTCGACAGGATGATCGGGCGGCCCTTGGCGGCGACGTGTCGGAGGAGGCGCGGGTTCGTGATCTCGCCGGACGGGAGCTTGAACAGCGCCACGCCGAGCGCCTCGAGCGTGTCGGCGCTCGCCTCGTCGAAGGGCGAGGAGAAGAAGAGGATCCCCCGCTTGGCGCTCTCGTCACGAAGCGCTGCGTGCGCCTCGGGCCCGAGCTCGAGCCGTCCCAGCATTTCCCACTGCCCCTCACCGCTTCCGGTGGTCTCGGCCTGGTAGGCCGCCTTCGGCGCGTGCCGCGTGACGAGGGCCTCGGCGCGGAACGTCTGGAACTTCACGGCGTCGGCGCCGGCGGCCGCGGCGGCGGCGATGAGCCGGCGGGCGAGCGCGGGATCGCCGTTGTGGTTGACGCCGGCCTCGGCGACGAGGAACGCGGGCGCCGCCGCGCCGATGACCCGATCGCCGACCCGGAAGCTAGCCAGGCTCACGCGCGGATCTCTGCGACCACTTCGAGCAGGCGTTCGGTCAGCCGGCCGTCGACGGGATGGAGGTACTGCGCCGCGAACGTGCGCCCGCGGGCCACCAGGGCCTCGCGGGCTCTGGCATCGCCGAGGAGGCGTGAGAGCGTCGCGGCGAGCGCCTCGACGTCGCCCGTGTCCACGCGGTCGACGGCGCCGGCGCTCACGTAGGGCGGCATATAGCCTCCCTCGAAGTCTTTGCCGCGCGTCTGGACCGCGACCACGGGGCACTCCATCGCCATCGCCTCGACGCCCGCCATCGACGTCACCATGACGGCGACGTCAGCAGCCCGGAAGAGGCGATGGATGTCGTACGACTGGGTCAGGACCGCGTCGCGCCACCCCCATGCGCGCACCTGGTCCCGCAGCAGCGCGAGGTGCTCGTTCGGGTGGACCTTGACGATGACGTGAGAGCGTCCGAGACGTTCGACCGCCCGGGCGACGGTCCGGTAGAACCCTTCCTTCTCCTCGGACGAGAAGAGGACCGAGACGTACTTGGACACGAGGACCAGCAGCGGGCGCCCCGGAGCGAGTCCGAAATCGGCGAAGACCTGCGCGCGCAGCCGCTCCCGCTCCACCAGGCAGGCCGCGTTCGAGCGCGGATCGCCGACGACCGTGAGCCGGGAGGGCTCGAGCCCCTGCTCGACCAGGGCGGCGCGGACGTGGTCGCCGATCAGGAGGAGCCGGTCCGCGACGTCGAAGGTGTTGGTGCGATCGCGGCTCAGCAGCGAGGCGCCCCAGAACAGGACCACCGGGATCCCGCGCGCCCGCGCGGCGAGCGCCAGCGCGCGCTCGGCGTAACGGCGGTCGCTCGCGATCACGACCGCGTCGGGTCTGAGGGCGTCGAGCGCGCGAGCCGCGGCTTCGAGATAAAGGCGGGCGATTACGACGCTCTGGCCAACAGCGTTCCGGGCGAACCGGCGCAGGATCCGCCCGAGCCGCACCGAGCCGTGACGCGCAAGCGCGTCGTATTCCGGATCTGCGTCCAAGCGATGGAGCAGGCGCCGGCACAAGGGCCGCATCTCGCTGACGAGCCGCCGGGCCTCGGCGCGCGGCAGATAGTCCATGAAGTAGGCGCAGGGCACGCCGTCCGCGGCGACTCGCGCCACGCGCGCGTCCATCGTGTCGTCGACGGATGCCGCGAGCACCGTCGCGTTCACGCCGTCGTGACGCAGGCTCGCGGTCAGTGGCTCGACGACCTCGAAGTGCCGGGTATGACACGCCGTGAAGACGATCCGCGGTCGGCCCTGGCGAACCGGCGCTGGCCGGCGGGAGTGGCGGAGGAGCTGCCGGAGCGCCAGCCGATCCTCACGAGCGCGAAGCGTCCGCCAGAGCGCCGCGAGTGCGAATGACGACGGGACCCAGGCGGCTGCGGTCACGGGAATCGCGCGGTCCTCAGCGAGGTACCGCGCGATGCGCTCCGCGATCGAGGCGCCGGTCACGAGCGCGACACGGTGCGGCTTGACGTCGTCCATGACCCGCTCGATCGCGGCAACAAACTCGAGCACCTCGAGCCTGAGCAGGATGCCCTTGGCGACGGGGAGCAGGTCGGGGACCCACACGCCGCCCACCAGGAGCGCCGATTCCGTCCCGCGCCGTGGCCACCACGCAGTGACGAGCCGGGCGCCGAGGTCGGCCCAGGGCTTGGCCTCGACCTTGAACGACTCTTGGTCGTAGAGGCGGAGACTCACGCCGGCCGGCAGCGTCGTGCGATCGAGAAGCTCCCGGCCCGCCAGGAGCGTCACCTCGTCGGCGGACGGCAGCCGCGCGAGCGTCGTGGCGACGGCGCGGCGGTACCGCCGGACGTGCGCGCCATAGAGCGCGCGGACCCAGGGTCGGCGGAACTCGCCCAGGCTGCGCGACGTCTCCGTCACGACTATGACCCGGCTCAACGTGCCGCCTCTCGCGCACGCGCCGGGACGCCGAGCACGGTCGCCCCGTCCGGCACGTCCTCGATGACCACGGCCCCCGCCGCGACGACCGCGTCAGCGCCGATCCTGACACCGGGGACGACAACGGCGCCGGCGCCGAGGAACGCGCCCCGCTCGATTGTCACCTGCCCCGAGAGGACGACGCCAGGCGACAGATAGCAGTGGTCGGCGATGCGACAATCGTGCTCCACGATGACGCCGCTGTAGCACACGCCGTTGACGCCCACCTCCACCCCGGCGCCCAGCACGCACCCGCCGAAGACGACGGAGCCGTCGCCGATCCGAGAGCTTCGCGCGAGCACCGCACGGGGGTGGACGAGGGCCTGGGTCGCGAGCCCGCAATCGTAGAGGAGCCGGAAGAGCTCAGCGCGACGGGGCAGCGCACTGTTGCCGACGCCGACGACCGCCGCATCGATCTTCCCGGCGCGCGCCAGCGCCCCGACATCCGCGTCGGTGCCGAGGATCCCCGGTCGAGGTGCGCCCGCGCGGTCGGTGAATCCGGCCACGGTCCATCCCGCCTCGCTCGCCAGCTCCGCGACCGCGCGGCTGTGGCCCCCCGCCCCCAGGATCAGCAGCCGGTGGCTCATCGTAGCGGGGGCCGCGAGGCCGGTGCACGCCGTGGGTGGCGTGCCGCGGGTACGGCGTGGCTCCGTCCGGCCAAGACCCGTTGCCTCATCGTAGCGGGGGCCGTGAGGTCGGAACACACCGTGGGTGGCGTGCCGTGGGTACGGCGTGGCTCCGTCCGGCCAAGACCCGTTCCCTCATGGACGCGGGGGCGTGGGGGCGCGCCCGTGCGCCAGGATGAGCTCGGCCAGCATGAAATCCCACTCGGTGTCGATGTTCACGGACGACTCGAACCCCATGACGATCGCCCGGTTGTCGTCGCCGAGAACACGTCCCTGGTCCATGAGGACCGTATAGCGGGTCACATAGACGGCGCCCGACGGCTGGTAGACCTGCGGCGCATCCTGGCGACGGACGTACTTGTGGCCGTCGGGGAAGAGCGGGACGGTGCGGTCGCCGTCGAGCGTCTTCATGAAGAACGGGTGATAGGTCGCCTCGGTCACCGTCTGCGCAGAATCCGCCCCGGTCTCGAGGAGCTTCGCGATCGTGCGGTCGACGTCGGCGCCCGTGCGGAACGGAGACGTCGGCTGGAGCGTCACGACGAGATCCGGACGCGGGCCGCCATGCGACTCGAGCCACCGCACGGCGTGCTGCAGAACCGGCACCATCCCCGCGTCGTCGCTCGCCAGCGCCGCAGGCCGCAGAAACGGCGCCTCGGCGCCATGACGGCGCGCCTCCGTCGCGATCTCCGCGCTGTCCGTCGACACCATGAACCGCGACAACCGTGCGGCCTCACGGCACGAGGCGATCGCGTGGCCGATCAGCGAGAGACCGCCGAGCATCTTGAGATTCTTGCCCGGCAGTCCCTTCGAGCCGCCGCGTGCCGGGATGACGCCGAAGACGAATGGGGACGCGTTCACCTCAGACCCGCACCCAGCGGCGCTCCGCGGACGCCCGCCGGGCCGCCTCGATGACCTGCATCGTCTTGAGCCCGTCCCAGCCGTCGCAGCGCGGCACGGCCTCATCGCGAATGCACGCCAGGAAGTGGCGCGCCTCGTCCACGTACATGTCGTTGAGCTGACAGGTGAAGGGGTAGACCTCCCAGCGGTTCGCCTTCGGGTCGAAGACACGCACCTCGTTCTCGAAGCGCCTCCACTGGAGCACGCCGGCCTCTCCCAAGATCTCGATGTGACTGTGGACGTTCCACGCGAAGAGGTTCATATGGAGGTTCCCAATGGCGCCGGACGCGAACCGGACGGTGAGGTCGGCGAGGTCATCGGTCGAGATCTCGAGCCCTGAGACCCGTTCCACAACGGCGCTCACCTCGACGATGTCGCCGAGGAGCCAGCGCATGTAGTCAATCGCGTGGCTCTCGTCGAGGAGACAGCCACCACCCTGCTTCGCGTCAGCCATATAGAACCGCCGATAGTCCTTGCCTGGATATCGAGTCGTCAGGTGGTACGCGTATTCGGTCCGCCCCGCGAGGACGGCTCCGATCCTGCCCTCCTTCAGCAGCTTCTCCGCGAGGAGCATTGGCGGCCAGTAGCGCCAGTTGTACGCCGTCAGGATCCGCAGCCCACGCGCGTCACAGGACCGGAGCAGATCCTCGATTCCATCCGCGGAATACGACAGCGGCTTCTCGATCATGAGGTGCGCGCCTCGCGACGCCGCCATACGGGCGATCGCGAGGTGCGAGTCCGGGGGCGTGCAGATGATCACTCCCGAAGCGCCGTCGAGGGAGGCCTCGAGCGCCGCCGGGAACTCCGCGAAGGAAAATTGCGCGCGCGCCGCCTCGCGCTGGGCGGGATCCACGTCGAACGCCGCCAAGGTCTCCACCGCGAGCGCCCGGAGGTTCCCGAGATGCCGACGACCGATCGATCCGAGCCCGATGACCGCGACCTTCATGCGAGCGTTGTGTGCGCGCGCGCCAGCGCCGGGTCCTTGGCACCGGTCGCCTCTGGGTGCAGCCGATTCCATTCCGCTTCGTATTCGGCGATGCGCTTGAGGTCGCGTAGGACCATGAGCTCACGGAGTCCGTAGAGCTCGACAGCGTTGAACTTCTGAGAGATGACCGCAGTCACGCGCGTCGCGTCGCCAAGGTCTAGGAGGAACGCCTCGAGGTCGCCGCCGTACTGCCGGAGGATCCGGCTCTTGTACTTCTGGTACCACTCCGTGCCCGGGTAGGGCGTCGCGAAAAATGGCTTGACGTTGAGCCCGAGCCGGTTCCAGGCGAGGACGTTGTCACGGATCGAGTCGAAGTCTTCGTCTGGGAAGCCGACCATCTGATTCGGGATCGGACGGATCCCCGCCTCGAGCGTCCAGCGGAGCGACCGCTCGTTCGTTTCCGGCGTCGCCCCCTTGCCGATGGTCTTGAGAACGCGGCCTGAAAAGCTCTCGTATCCGTAGAGCAGGTGCGCGCAGCCCGACTGCTTCAGGAGCGAAAGGAGCTCCCGGTTGACGAGCGTCGCGTGGCTGGTGCCGCCCCAGTGAACTCCGGAGCAGCGCGCGGGATCGTGGGGCACCCCCTCCCGGACGCACTGCGGCTGGAGCCCCTCGTCGATCCAGAGGCGCGCGATCTCGGTCAGCCACTTCTTGCCCGATGACTGGTGCATCGTCATGAGGTTTTCATCGAGGAAGGCGATGAAGTCGACGCCGAACCGCTCGCGGGCGTACTTCACCAGGCTGACGACGTAGCGTGGGCTGTGGTAGCGGATCACGCGCTTGTACGTGAAGGTCACGTCTCGCTCGCCATCGCGCTCGACCTGCTCCATGTCGCCGGCGATCCCGAGGTGGAAGCAGAACCGGCAGATCAACGAGCAGCCGTAGCTCGCGTTGACGTCGAGCCGCCGGCGCGCGAGCATCCCCTCCTCGGAGAAGAGCGCCATGCTGTTCTTGAAGTAGATATCGAGCGGAAAAAACTCCCAAGCCGGGTACGGCAGCAAGTCCAGATCGCGCAAGAGTGGCTGCTCCGGGTTGAGGTGCGACCCGCCCGCGGGATCGCGCCAGACGAGCCCTCGCACGGGGGCCCAGTCCCGATTCGCGGCGTCGAGCCGCCGGAGCACCTCCACGAAGGAGACGAACGCCTCGCCCACGACGCTGACATCGATCTCCGGCATGAGCCGCATAATGTCGTGCGGCATGCTAGTCACGAACCCGCCGCCGGCCACGATCAGCGCCTGCGGCGCCAGCGCCCGCGCCATCGCGACGATGTGCTTAATCGACCGGTAGGCGGTCGTGATACCGCCGACGGCGACGACGTCCCAGCGGTCGGCCTTCAGGACCTGGGCGAGCACTGCGTCGGAGGCGCGCCACGCGTTCGCGTCGTACACCTGGACGCGATGACCTTCCCGGACAACGATCGCGGCGAGCAGTGCGATGCCGTACGGCACGTGTCGCGGGTCGTCCTCCTCGCGGATGACGGGATTCACGAAGAGCACCTTAGCCATGTCCACCTCGAAGGGCCTCGACGGTCCATGCTCCCGGCTCGGCGGTCGCCGACGTCGGCAAGTCGTTGGTGTCGAGCCGGGGCAGCTCGAGCGGCCGGCCCAGGTCGGGCGCCACGGCCGCGCGCGTCGTCAGCCCGAGCGCGCAGCCACGACTCCGCAGGAGTTCGAGGGTGGTCTCGTCGTAGCTGCCGAACGGATAGCACATCACCCAGTCCACGGGGACGCCCCCGTGGACCCGTGCGAGGAACGCGAGCGTCCGGGAGATTTCAGCGTCCTGCGCCCGCCGATCAAGCGCGTCGAGCCACACGTGCTCTGCGCCGTGCCCGCCCACGTCCATCCCAAGCCGCCGCAGGCAACGCAACTGTTCCAGATCCATATAGAGCTCTTGCGCGAACGCCCGCACGTCCACGCCCACAAACTCCTCAAACAGGCGCTGCGTCAAGACCGACCGGACGTCGGTGGGCAGGCCGCGCTGTAGCACGCGCTTGACGAAGACAACCTCCGGCCCATCGAAGCGTGAGCCCACCGCGTGCTGCCGCCAGAGCGCGTCGGTCGGCGGCAGCGCGACGTCCCCGCGCCAGCCCTCGATCATATCGAGGAGTTGACGGGCGAGCTTCGCACGGTCGGGGCACGCCGCCAGGATAAAGTGGATCTTGTGGGTGTCGAGTACGCGCCCTCCCTCGACGGGCACGGCGGGCGGATAGAAACTGGCGGGCAGCCCGCGATCGAGCAGACGCGGGAGCGCTGTCGTGAAGTGGTCGAGGAACCCGTCGTCGAACGTGAGGAGGCACGCGTTCGGCGGGAGCCGGCGTTCGCCTCGCCTGGCCGCGACGACGTCCTGCACGGCGCAGACTCGGTAGTGCTGGATGATGTAGTCCAGCTGGCCCTCGAACGCCTTCACCGTGAGAGCCTTCAGCCCCGGATAGCGGCTCCGCGCGAGGTCGCGGATGTAGTGATACATCACAATCGTCAGCGCGCTCACCGCGTGAACACCCCCAGGAACGCCGAGCTCCAGCCAAGGCTCGCAGGCGTCGATTCGAGCGGCTCAAGCACTGCCGTGAGCCGGTTGTAGAAGCGCGGCACCAGCGACTCGAGCGCCGGCGTCAGCACGTGCGGGTGCACGCCAAAGAACCGCGGACGAGAGAAGCCGGCAGCCGCGGCCGAGGCCGCGAGCCCTGAAGGTGTGTGTTGCCGCCGGTGCCGCCCGAACGCCCGGAGCGTGTCGGCGGGCCCGCGCGCCCCCGCCGCGTCCTTCGCTAACGCACGCTCGAGATCCGGTAGAGCCTCGCGCAGCTTCGCCACCACCGTAGTGAGCAGCGGACAGATGCTCTCGTCGGGCCGGAAGGCCGACAGCTCGGCGAGGAGCGTCGGCACGGCCCCGGCCTCGACTTCCTTAAGTGTGTACTCATTGCCGCTCACCATGTTGAAGAGCCGGTTGCGGCACGACACGACGAGCGCCCCGCCCACGCGCAGGAGACGCGCGGCCTCTGCGAAGAAGGCGGCGTCTTCCTCGAGGTACTCGAGGACACCGATCGCGGTCACCGCGTCGGCCGACGCGGTGGCGAGCCCATTCCCGAGGATGTCGGCGACCTTGAAGCTCACGCGCTCGCGGACGTCGGCCGGGAGCGTGGAACGTCGCGCCTCGGCCTCGGCGATCATGCCTTCGGCAGCGTCGACGCCAGTGGCGTCGAATCCCAGCCGGGCGGCGTGCAAGCAGAGATCGCCTCCGCCGCAGCCGAGGTCGAGGAGCCGGCCCCGGGCCTCGCCCAGGCGATCGCGCACCGCGTTCATCGCCAGGCGGAGCCGCTGCGCGCCAACCGAATACGCCAGCGGGTCTTCGTCCTCGCCGTAGGCGCGCGCGAGCCACGTGTGCGCGGAGTCCGAGAAGTACCGCCGGACGTGCTCCCGCTCGGTCACGGCCGGCCCCCGCCGGCGACGAACGTCTCGAGCGCAGCCATCGGCACGTTCGCGCCGAAGAGGATGCCGCCCTCGGTGCAGTTGAAGGTCTCGCAGCCCGCGTCGCCGGCCATCTCGAGGAACACGTCCCGGAACCAGTAGTAGGCCGGGTCGGTGAGCCACGTCTCGCTGACGAACGGATTCTCCACATGGATGAACGCCTCGGCGAACCCGTCGCCCAAAAGCTCACGGAGCTCGGGGTAGTATTGCGTCCGCGCGTATGGCGTGCCGGGCACGTAGCCGAAGTCCATGCCAAGCAACCCGACGCGCGTCTTGCCGAGCACCGCGTGGGTCACGACCCATGCGGCCGTGCCCACGTTGCCACCGCCGTTCAGGCAAGGCAGCCCGTTCATGGCGTGGAGCCGGCGCGACAGGCTCCCAGGCCGGTCGTAATCGTCGTACATCGGGTTCCACCAGTAGAGCGTCATTCCTGCCTTCTCGCAGCGATCCACCACCGCTGGCGCGGCAGACGTGGCAATCGCGACCTTCATCCCGGGGCCGCAGCGGTCGACCAGCTCGATGAGGACCCGGTTCGCCATGATTTCGTCATGCGCATGCGCGGGATCCATTTCCTGGCGCCGGAAGTAGTCATCGCGCGGCGGGGCCACGAGCATTGGATCCCCGAACCAGCGTACGATGCGCTCGGCGTGCGGGTCCACGGTAACGACCACGTGCGGAGTCACGCCGTGGCGGAGGCAGGCGCCGAGGGCGCCGTCCACCGCGACGATCGTCCCAGTGAACGCTGATGCTTTGAGGCGCTCGAGGCTTCGGCGACGGTGCAGACTCGGTCCGGCCGCGACCACGACCGCTGAATTCCCCTCCCCAAGAGACGCCTCCGCCAACTCGAGAATCGAGTGGCGGATCACCCTCTGGTTTCGCTCAGCGTTTGCGAGCCCGACCGCGGCCACCCGCTCGAAGGTGGCTTCCGTGAGCCGGCTGGCGATCCGGCGGCCGAGCTCCATCACTTCTCGGGGGTGTCGCCGTTCCAGAGGAAGCCTTTCTTCCGCACGAAGCAAATGCTCCCGCCGAGCCGGGACAACGCCTTCTTCTCGAACTCCTCCGTCGCGGAGGTCTCGGCCTCGTCCGCAGGCTCTTCGATCTTGACCGTGAGTTCGTAGTTGCCCTTGAGGAACTCCGTCATCACGTCAGCTCCTTCGTCAGCTCGGCCTCGTTGAACTGGTACCGGTACAGCCGGCTGTACGTCGCGCTGGTCGAGAGCAGTTCGGCGTGCCGGCCCACCGCGTCGACCCGACCGCGGTTCAGGACGACGATCCTGTCCGCGTGGAGGATGGTCGACAGCCGATGGGCGATGACGATCGACGTGGCGCCCTGGATGACGCGGTCGATCGCCTGCTGCACGAGCCGCTCGGACTCGCTGTCGAGCGAGCTCGTCGCCTCGTCCAGGAGCAGGATCGGCGGCCGCCCGGCGATCGCCCGCGCGAGCGCCACGCGCTGGCGTTGGCCGCCCGAGAGGCGGACGCCGCGGTCGCCGGCGACCGTCTCGTAGCCGTCGGGGAACTCGCCGATGAAGTCGTGGGCGTTCGCGATCTGCGCCGCCCGCATGATGTCCGCGTCCGTGAGGTTCTCGCGCCCGTACGCGATGTTCTCGCGAATGGTCGCGTTGAAGAGGAGGGCCTCCTGGGGCACGACGCCGAAGAGGCGCCGGTAGGGCTCCTGGCGCAGCGTACGCAGGTCGCGGTCGTCGATCGTGACCGCGCCCGACACGGGATCGTACAGACGCAGGATCAGGTCCGCGAGCGTCGACTTGCCGACGCCGCTCGGCCCGACCAGGGCGACGATCTCCCCCTTCCGGACCTCGAAGCTCACGCCCTCCAGCACGCCCTCGCCTCCGTAGTCGAACGATACGTCGCGGACGGCGATCCGGTCGCGGAACTCCGTGATCGTCTCGGGCCCGTCCTTCACCTCGGGCACGACGGTAAAAAGCTCGGCGATCCGTGTGGACGCCGCGAGCGTCGCCTGGATCTGCGTGTACGCGCTCGCGAGCGCGCTGATCTGCGTCAGGACGGCGCGCCCCACATAGAGGAACAGAAAGAAGGTCGGCACCGCGAGGCGTCCGCCGAGGAGCTCGCGGGCCGCCAGGAGCACGATCCCCGCCTCCACGACGTAGCCGACCGCGGTCCGCGCCGGCTCCTCCGCGTGCTTGTAGGCGCCGTACTTCACGTTGACCCGGAGGACCTTCCGGAGGATCGCGCCGAGCCGTACCGCCTCGAACCGCTCCGCGGCGAACGACTTCACCACGCGCACCGAGAGGATGGTCTCTTGAAGCCGGGCCACGAGGTCGGCGAAAACCGTGAACTGGTCGGTGGCGAATCGCCGGATCGGCCCGCGGATCCCGCGCGTGACCCCGTAATGGAGCGCCGCCGCGCCGAGGGCCGCGACGACGAGGGTCGGGCTCGTCCGCACCAGGAGGTATCCGTAGAAGAGGACGAGGAGGGGCGCCGACAGCAGCGTGCACGCCACGGTTTCGAGGCCGGCGCTCGTCGCCCGCGTGTCCTCATCGAGCCGAGAGACGAGCTCGCCCGTGCGCTGGCGGCTGAAGAAGCCGAGCGAGAGCCCGAGCAGGTGGCGGAACAGGTCGAGTTGCATTGCGGCGCCAGCCCGCACGCGAATCCAGAGTGCGAGCATGTAGTTCCAGAACTCCAGGACGCCCTTGAGGAGACCGACCGCGACGAAGACGCCGCAGAGCGCGGCGATCGCGGTGAACCGGTCGACACCATGACCGACGCCGAGCCACTGGAGCACGGCGGCGCCCAGGTTGCCGAGGCTCAGCCCGCGCCAGCCGACCGGCTGGTCGCCGGAGGCGGGCGGCGCGCCGAGCGCCAGGTCCAGGATGGGGGCCATGACGAGGGGCAGGAGGCCGGTCGCCACGGTGGCGATGTAGCTCGTCGCCAGGAGCAGGAGGACCGCCTTCCAGTGCGGCTTCAGATACGAGCGGAGGAGACGGACGAAGTGTCGGAGATCGCTCACGCGGCGGGCCCGTCACCGTGCGCCCGCTCGAGGCGCCGGAGCGTCAGGATTTTGTCGGGAGCGACGCCGAGCCTCATGAGCTCGGCACGCTGGGGCTCGGGCCGGTCGAACGTGGCGACAATTACCGCGTCGTACTCCTCCGGGACCAGTTCCGTAACGGCGCGGACCGGGAGGCCGATGAACTGGCCGCCCCCTCGGGTGCCGAAGACGGCGACCGGCTCGAGACCAGCCTCCTTCAGCGTCAGATACGCGAGCTCTGCCGCCTCATCGGTGCCGTGGAGCGCGACCCGTTTCAAGCCGCTCTCCGGGAAGCGGTGGAGCTCCTCGCGGAGGGTCTGGCGGGTACGCCGGTAGAGGTTGAGGGCGTACGCCACGTGCTCGTACGTCAGCCGGGTCTTCTCGCGGATGCCCGTGGGGGTCAGCACATAGCGCAGCCGCTTCCGGGCCGCCGGCTTCTTCCGGAACTCCGCGATCTTGATGTAGCCCTTCTTGGCGAGGCGCTTGAGGTAGAGGTTGGTCAGCCCGAGCGCTACGCCCAGTCGCTCGGCGAGGGCTCGCTGCGTGAGCGGCACGCCTTCGCCGATCGCCCTGAGGATTTCGAGCTCACGCTCGGCTGATCTTTCCATGTGGCGAACCAGTGTTCAATATGTGAACATAGGGCGGCGTTCAGGGTCAAGAACTCTCTGTGAGGAGAGCCGTGAGAGCGTTGGTCACGGGTGGCTGCGGCTTCATCGGGAGCCATCTGGTCTGTCGGCTCGTCGAGGATGGCCACCAGGTGGTCGTCCTGGACAACCTGGCGACCGGCCGACGTGAGAACCTGCGCGACCTGCCGCGCGGCGCGCCGGTCACGGTCGCGGCGGTCGATGTTGCTGACTACGAGGCCATCGCTCCTCGCTTCGACGGGGTCGACGTCGTCTTCCACCTGGCCGGGCTCGCCGACATCGTTCCCTCGATTTCGACGCCGCGCCACTATCACCGGGCGAACGTGGACGGGACGGTCGCCGTCGTCGAAGCGGCGCGGCGGGCGCGGGTGGCGCGACTGGTCTACGCGGCGTCCTCCTCGTGCTACGGGATCCCCGAGATTTGCCCGACGCCCGAGACGGCCCCGCTGAAGCCTCAGTATCCGTACGCGTTTACGAAATTGGTCGGCGAAGCGGCTGTGCTACACTGGGGTGCGGTTTATGGGGTTCCGTCGGTTTCCCTCAGACTTTTCAACGTTTACGGCCCACGCTCGCGCACGACTGGAGCGTACGGCGCAGTCTTCGGCGTCTTTCTCGCCCAGCGCGCCAACGGAGCGCCCCTCACCATCGTCGGCGACGGAAGCCAGAAGCGCGACTTCGTCTTCGTCTCCGACGTCGTCGAGGCCTTCACCGTCGCCGCGACCTCAGACGTCCGCCAGGAAGTGTTCAACGTGGCGTCGGGCGCGCCGCAGAGCGTGAAGCGCTTGGCGGACCTCATCGGCGGCCCCGTGACGTATCTTCCGAAGAGGCCGGGCGAACCCGACATCACGCACGGGGACATCACGAAGATCCGTCGCACCTTGGGGTGGTCACCGAAGGTGCGCTTCGAGGAAGGCGTCGCACGAATGGTCGGCCACCTCGACGACTGGGCGGACGCCCCGGTCTGGACTCCCGAACGGATCCGCGAAGCGACACGCGAGTGGTTCGCCCACCTTGGAACAGACTAAGGCGCCGGACCGGGGCCCGCTCGGGCGCAAGATCCGGCCGCTCGACGAGTTGGCCGATATCCTCCGATCGCTCCGCCAGCGGGACAAGACCATCGTCCAGTGCCACGGTGTGTTCGATCTCCTGCACCCCGGCCACATCCGCCACTTCGAGGCGGCGCGACGCCACGGGGACATCCTCGTGGTGACCGTCACGCCCGACCGGTTCGTGCACAAGGGCCCCGGCCGTCCGGTCTTCAACGAACGGCTCCGCGCGGAATCGATCGCGGCGCTGGAGTGCGTCGACCTCGTCGCGATCAACAAGTGGGCGACGGCGGTGGAGACGATCAAGCTCCTGCGTCCGCACGTCTACTGCAAAGGCAGCGACTACGCGGACCGCGAGAGCGACGTCACGGGAGGCATCACCGCGGAGGAGGAGGCGGTCCGCCGGCTCGGCGGCCGCGTCGAGTTCACCTCGGACATCATGTTCAGCTCGACCGAGCTGCTCAATCAGTTCTACGGCGTCTACCCCGAGGAGGCGCGACGGTTCCTCGACGACTTCAAGACCCGTCACTCCTCCGACGAGGTCATCGCCGGCCTGACGGCGCTCCAGGGGAAGCGCGTGCTCGTCATCGGTGAGGCGATCATCGACGAGTACCACTACTGCCAGCCCATGGGGAAGTCTCCGAAGGAGACGATCGTCGCCACCCGATACGTCCGCGAGGAGTCCTTCGCCGGCGGCGCCCTCGCGTGCGCGAATCACCTCGCGGGGTTCTGCGGTGACGTCCACCTGGTGACGAGCCTCGGAGAACGCGACTCGCGCGAGGAATTCATTCGCGAGCATCTCAAGTCGAACGTCCAGCCCGTCTTCTTCTCCCGTCCCGGCGCCTCCACCATCGTCAAGCGGCGCTACATCTGGGAGCCCTTCCTCACCAAGATGTTCGAGGTCGTCTTCATGGACGACTCCGACATCCCCGAGGTCGTCGAGGACCGGGTCGTGGACCACATCAAGCAGACGCCGGCGCCCTACGACCTCGTGATCGCCGTCGACTACGGGCACGGGTTTCTCACTCCACGGGTGGTGACGACGCTGTGCGAGAAGGCCCCGTTCCTCGCGGTGAACACCCAGGCCAACAGCGCGAACCTCGGGTACAACCTCATCACGAAGTACCCGCGAGCCGACTACGTCTGTATCGATGAGCCGGAGGTTCGCCTTGCGGTCCATGATCGCTGGAGCCCCGTCGCCGAGCTGGTCGACAAGGTCAAGGGGCTGCTGGGCGCGCGCGCGGTCGCCGTGACGCGCGGCCACCTCGGCTCGCTCGTCTGCGGGGAGGACGGCGCGCGCTCGGAGGTTCCGGTCTTCTCGCGCGAGGTTGTCGACCGCGTGGGCGCCGGCGACGCGTACCTCGCGGTGACCTCGCCCTGCGTCGCCGCCGCCATGCCCATGGACGTCGTCGGCTTCATCGGCAACGCGGTGGGCGCCCTCGCCGTCCGGATCGTGGGCAACCGGTCGTCGGTGGAGCCGGTGCCGCTCTACAAGTTCATCACGGCGCTCCTCAAATGACGCCCCCGCGGACGCCGGCCGAGCGAACCAAGCGGGCGGTCGCCGGATTCTTCGACGATCTGTGTGCCGCTCAGAAGACCGTCACCGTGTTCGACGGTGCCGGGCACCCCCTCGACTTCGCCGACGGGATGGCCCTCGCCGTCGACATGCTCGTGTCGCAGACGAGTCGTGGACGGAAGATCATGTTCGTCGGGAACGGCGCGAGCGCGGCGATCTCGAGTCATCAGGCGGTGGACTACTGGAAGACCGGCGGCATGCGGGCTGTCGCGTTCAACGACGCGGCGCTCCTCACCTGCATCAGCAACGACTTCGGCTACGCCCAGGTCTTCGAGCGGCCCATCGAGATGTTCGGGGACGCCGGTGACGTGCTCGTGGCCGTGTCGAGCTCCGGCCGTTCCGAGAACATCGTCCGTGCCGCCCGGATCGCGCGCGCGAAGGGCTGCCGCGTGATCACCATGTCCGGCTTCGACCGCGAGAACGCGCTGCGGCGCCTGGGCGACCTCAACTTCTACGTGGCGTCGAAGTCCTACGGCCACGTCGAGGTCACACACCTCAGCCTGTCCCACTGCCTGCTCGACACCATCGTGGCGATCCACGGCAGCCCTCCCCGGGAGGAGCCGCCGGGCGTCGAGGGTTGAGGGAGAAGCGTCGCATGGATGCCCACAAGATCGACGGTCACAAGCTGGACTTCCATCCCGAGCGGGTGGCGGACTGGGCCAGCGGTAAGCTCGTCTATCCCATCTACGTCGAGATCGCGCCTGCCGGCGCCTGCAACCATCGTTGCACGTTCTGCGCCGTGGACTACATCGGGTACGTCGTGCGCTTCCTCGACGCCGACGTGCTGAAGGCGCGGCTGTCGGAGATGGCGCGCCTCGGCGTCAAGAGCGTCATGTACGCGGGCGAGGGGGAGCCGCTGCTCCACAAGCGGCTGGCGGAGATCCTCGTCCACGGCAAGGCCGCCGGGATCGACAACGCCATCACGACGAACGCGGTGGCGCTCACCGAGAAGTTCGCCTCTGAGGCGCTCCCCGCCACGACCTGGATCAAGGCCAGCGTCAACGCCGGGACACGCGAGACCTACGCCCAGATCCATCAGACGAGCGACAAGGACTGGGATCGCGTGTGGCAAAACCTCGCCCGGGCCGTCGACCTACGGGCCACGCTTCGCGCCGGCTGCACGCTCGGCGCGCAGATGCTGCTCCTCCCCGAGAATATGGCGCACGCCGTCGAGCTCGCCCAGCGTTGCAAGGGCACGGGGCTCGACTATCTGGTGATCAAGCCGTACTCGCAGCACCTCATGAGCATCACCCATCGCTACGAGGGCGTCGATTACCGGCCACACCTCGATCTGGCGGAGCAACTCGAGAAGGTCAACGGCGATGGGTTCCAGGTGGTCTTCCGCCGGCACACCATGGAGAAGCTCGCGGACAGCGACCGGCACTACGCCAAGTGCATGGCGACGCCACACTTCTGGGCGTACATCATGGCCCACGGCGACCTCTACGGCTGCAGCGCCTATCTCCTCGACGAGCGCTTCCTCTACGGCAACATCCTGCGCGAGACGTTCGAGGAGATCTGGACGGGGGAGCTCCGGCGCAAGAGTCAGGCGTACGTCGAGCAGCAGCTCGACATCTCGGAGTGCCGCAAGAACTGTCGGATGGACGAGGTCAACCGCTACCTCTGGGAACTGAAGCATCCGGGGCCTCACGTCAACTTCATCTGACCGCCCACAGCACGTGCCGCCCCTCGCGCCGGAGCGCCTCAAGGGCTTCTACGTGCAGATGACGCGCATCCGCCGCGCCGAGGAGGCGATTGTCGCGCGGTACCCGGAGCAGGAGATCCGCTGCCCGACGCACCTGTCGATCGGCCAGGAGGCGGTGGCCGTCGGCGTCTGCCAGGCGCTCTCGGAGCAGGACGTCGTGTTGAGCGGCCACCGGTGCCACGCCCACTACCTCGCGAAGGGCGGCAGCCTGCGCCGGATGTTCGCCGAGCTCTACGGCAAGGCGACCGGGTGCTGCGGCGGCAAGGGCGGCTCGATGCATCTGGCCTCACCCGAGACCGGAATGCTCGGCGCCTCCGCGATCGTGGCCGGCACGGTGCCGATCGCCGTGGGCGCGGCCCTGGCCGCCGCCCTCCGCGGGAGCGACGACGTCTCGGTCGCCTTCTTCGGCGACGCGGGTATCGAGCAGGGCGTCACACACGAGAGCCTGGCGTTCGCCGCGCTCAGGCGGCTCCCGGTCGTCTTCGTGTGCGAGAACAACCTGTACGCGACGCTGACGCCGCTCTCGAAGCGGCAGGTCAGCGCCGACGTCTCGCCTCGCGCCGTCGCGCACGGCCTCCCGGGCGTCAGTGTGGATGGCAACGACGTCCTGGCGGTGTACGAGGCCGCCGCCCACGCGGTGGCGCGCGCCCGGGCGGGCGACGGGCCGACCTTCATCGAGGCGAAGACCTATCGCTGGCGGGAGCACGTGGGCCCGAACTTCGACGTCGAGCTGGGCTACCGGACGCAAGCGGAGCTCGACGCCTGGATGGCTCGAGACCCCCTTCTCCGGCATGCCCGGATTCTCGAGACGTCCGGGGTCCTCACGGCCGCCGAGCGCCTTGCCCTGGACAGAGAGGTCGAGGCCGAGGTGGCCGACGCCGTGCGGTTCGCGAAGGCGAGCCCCTTCCCGGAGCCCGCGGCGCTCTACGCGGACGTCGACTGAGAGCGGCCGGCGCATGCGAGAGCTGAAATATCGTGAGGCGATCGACGAGGCCACGCGACAGGCGATGGCGAAGGACGAGCGGGTGTTCGTCCTCGGCGTCGGTGTCGACGACGCCAAGGGGATCTTCGGCACCACCCGCGGCGCGACGCTCGAGTTCGGGCCGAATCGCGTGTTCGACACACCGCTGTCGGAAGCGGCGCTCACCGGCGTCGCCATCGGCGCCGCCCTGCGCGGGCTCCATCCGCTCCTCGTGCACGCGCGGAACGACTTCCTCATGCTGACGATGGACCAGCTCGTCAACAACGCGGCGAAATGGCGCTACATGTCGGGCGGAAGCATGCGGGTGCCCCTCACGATCCGCGCCATCATCGGCCGCGGCTGGGGGCAGGCCGCCCAGCACTCGCAGAGCCTGCAGGCGATGTTCGCCCACGTCCCGGGCTTGCACGTGGTGATGCCGGCGACGCCGGCCGACGCCAAGGGGCTGCTCCTGACCGCCCTCACCACGGAAGCGCCCGTGATCTGCCTGGAGCACCGGTGGCTCTACGAGAAGACCGGCCCCGTGGCCGAGGAGGCCTACTACACGCCCCTCGGGCACGCCGCGGTGGTGCGGCAGGGCACCCACGTGACCGTGGCGGCCATGTCGCTCATGGTCCTGGAAGCGCTCCAGGCGGCCGAGTCGCTGGCGGCCGAGTCCATCGCCGTCGAGGTCATCGACCTCCGCACGGCGCGCCCGCTCGACTCCGAGACGGTGTGCGCCTCGGTCGCCAAGACGGGGCGACTCGTGATCGCCGACACGGGCTGGCGGAGCTACGGCGTCAGCGCGGAGCTGGCCGCACGCGTCGGGAGGGAGTGCTTCGGAGACCTCCGGGCGCCGGTGGAGCGGGTGGCGCTGCCCGACGTCCCGACGCCCTGCACCTCGGCGCTCGAGCGGGCGTACTATCCGGGAGCCGCAGAGATCGGGGCCGCGATCCGCGCGACCCTCCTGGTGCGGGGCCGGGCGCCGGCCGCCCCGAGCGTCGAGGCCCGCGGTAAGGAATTCAGCGGACCGTTCTAAGCGGCCGCGCCGAGGGGAGTGCCGATGAAGGTGCTGTTCGTCGAGCGTGACGTCGAGTACATCGACCCGATGAACGTCCAGCTCCTGTCCGCGCTGGCGAAGCAGCGGGGCCACTCGACCTTCCTGACGATTCTCTCGCACGACGATCTCGACGCGGACCTGCGGCGCATCCAGCCCGACGTGGTCGCGTTCAGCGCGAAGACCGGGGAGCACACGACCTACTTCCGCGCCGCGGAGGCCGTGAAGACGTACTCCCGCTCGATCTTCACCATCATGGGCGGCCCGCACCCCACGTTCTTTCCCGGACTCATCTTCACCCGTGAGTTCGACGCCATCGCGATCGGCGAGTGCGACGACAGCTGGCAAGACCTGCTGGACGGCCTGGAGGCGGGGCACTCGATCGACGCGATCCCCAACATCGTCACGCGAGCCAACGCGACAAAGGTCTTGCGGGCGAAGACGAAAGCGCCCGAGGTGGTCCAGCTTGCCGGCGCGGCGGCGTCCGCCCGCCCCGAGTACGACCTGGAGGTCGATCCGACGTTCCTCCGGCCTCGCCGGACCGTGCTCGACGACCTGCCCTTCTACGATCGCGAGCTGGTCTATCGCAAGACCCACCTGGCTCGCTTCCCGCTGCGCTCCTTCATGTCCTCGCGCGGCTGCCCGTACCAGTGCACGTACTGCTTCGAGCCGAAGTTCAACGTCATGTACGCGGGCAAGGGGCCGATCTTCAACCGCTACAGCGTGAAGCGTCTCTGCGCCGAGCTCAAGGAGCTCAAGGAGCGCTGGCCCACGCAGTTCATCAAATTCTACGACGACATGTTCATCCTCGACCGGAAGGTGGACGCCTGGCTCGCAGAGTTCGCCGAGGTCTATCCCCGCGAGGTCGGGCTGCCCTTCTTCTGCCTCACCCGGTGCAACGTCCTGACACCCGAGAACCTCGCGGCGCTCAAGCGGGCGGGCCTCCACTCGCTCACCATGTCGATCGAGGCCGGCAACGAGTACGTGCGGAACACCATCGTGAAGCGCCACATGAAGCAGCAGCAGATCCTCGACGCGTACGACCTCTGCTCCCGAGAAGGCGTCGTCACCTTCGCCAACACGATCCTGGGCGTCCCGGTCCGCCAGGAGGTCATGCGCCAGCACGGCCGGACGGCCATCGACTACGACATCGAGAACCTCGACATCAACATCCGCTGCCGCGTCACGTACGCCGAGTTCCCGGTGCTCCACCCCTATCCCGGTTGCGAGCTGACCGACTACGCCGTCAAGAACGGCTTCTTCGACGGCGACTTCGACAAGCTGTTCTACAGCTATCAGGCCGAGAGCCCGTTCACCTGCTTCACGCCGAAGGAAGCGCTGATCCAGAAGAACCTCTCGCTCCTGGGTCCGATCTGTGTCATGTTCCCGCGCGCGCGATGGCTCCGGAACCTCACCGTCAACGTCCTGATCAAGCTGCCGTTGACCAAGCTCTACTTCCTGCCGTGGTACCTCGCGAAGGGCTATCTGAACGTGTTCCGCCTCTACCCGCTGAAGCTGTCCGTCCCGAGCCTCTTCCGCAACGTCGCCTACAGCATCCAGCGGGAATGGCGGAAGCGCTCGCCCGACAAGCTCCTGTATCACAAGCGCGTCCACCTCGACCGGCCGACCACGCAGACGCTGGGCGGTCCGCCACCAGACCCGGGCCGGTGAACCTCCGCGAGCACGTCGTCCTGGGCGGCGGGGCCGCGCTCGCCCTCACGCCGGTTCTCGGAGCGCAGGACAGCGCGGTCTTCTGGGCCGCCTCGGTCCTGATCGACGCCGACCACTACTGGGACTACCTGTACCGGAGCCGGTTCCGAGACTGGAGCCCGCGTCGGATGTTCGAGTTCCATCGGACGCTGTTCCCGCAGATCCGCCGGCCGGACTTCCTCGCCCTGAGCTTCTTCCACACGGTGGAGTGGTTCGCGCTGGTCTATCTGGTCGCGACGTTCCTCGAGTCCAGCGCCGTCGCCGCGGTGTTCTGGGGCATGGCCTTCCACCTCGCCCTCGACGCACTCTGGCTGACACTGCACCGGGCGCTGTTCAGCCGGGCCTTCTCGATGATCGAGTACGTGCTCCGCCGGCGCCGGCTCCGCCAGCGCGGGCTCGAGCCCGACCTCGTCTACGACGAGGCCCTGACGGCGATTGGCGTCACGCCGGTCGCGCGGCCTTCCCCTTCCCTCCCGTCGCCCTTGTAGGGCGAGAAAGCCGGAGCCCGACGCCATGCCGAGCTTCACGGTCATCGTTCCCGCGCTTAACGAAGAGCAGAATCTCCGTCCAGCGGTCGAGGCGATCCTCGAGCAGGCGTCGCCCGTCGCAACGTTTCTCGAGGTGCTCGTGTTCGACGACGCCTCGACGGATCGTACCGGAGCGGTCGCGGACGAGCTCGCGCGCCGGGATTCGCGCGTGCGCGTCGTCCATAACCCGCGGCGGCTCAACATCGGCGGCATCTACAAGGCCGGCGTCCTGGCGGCCCGCGGCGACTACGTGTTTCTCGTCCCGGGAGACAACGAGATGCGCGTGGACGAGATCGTGCGGGGGCTCAAGTACCTCGACCAGGCGGACCTCGTCGTCTTCTACGTGACGAACGTCGGCGTCCGACCGTGGTGGCGGCGGCGCGTGTCGCGTCTCTACGCGGCGGGCGTCAACCTCGTGTTCGGCACCCGATTCTCGTACACGAACGGCACCAACGTCTTCAAGACGGACGTCATCCGAACGATCCCGATTCGCACGGACGGGTTCTCGTATCAGACGGAGGCCGTCGTCAAGGCCGTGTGGTCCGGCCTGGATTTCGTCCAGGTCGGCATCGAGATCAAGGCGCGGGAGTCCGGCGTGTCGAAGGCACTGACCTGGAAGAACCTCAAGATCGTGCTGGGCGCCCTCTCCCGCCTCTGGTGGGAAGTCAGGGTCAAGGAACGTCGTCGCTATCGGCGTCAGGGGCGGATGCTGGCCCGCTACTGACGCCGCGGCGTCCCATGCGCTTCGTCGCGCCGGGCCTTCTCGCCTTCGCTCTCCTCATCGTCGCGCACGTCGTGATCTGGCGAGCCCGTCGGCCGGCGGGGGAGTACGCGGCCCTCGCGGTCCTGGGCGCCGGTGTGCTCGCGGTGGCGCTCGCCACGTTCCGGGTCATCCCTGTCCCCCTCGGATCCGCCTCGGGCTGGCTTCCGCAGTCACCGCTCGAGCACATCACGGCGATCGGGCTCTACGCTGCGCTCTTTCTGTCCTATGTCACAACGTACTCCGCCGTTCAGGCGGACAGCCCGACGATGACGATCCTGCTCCTCATCGAACGGGCCGGCGCCGTCGGCTGCACGCGCGCTGAGCTCCGCGCCCGGCTCGACGATCGGGTTCTCGTCCTGCCGAGGCTCGACGATCTGGTCTCGGGAAAGCTCGTCCGGCTCGATCAGGGACGGTACGTGGTCACGGCCCGCGGGACCCTGATGATCGCACCGCACATCCGCTTCCGGCGGTGGTTGAGGATGGAGAAGGGCGGATGAGCGCCCTGCTCACGGCCGCCACCCTCGGGCTCGTCCCCTTCGTGGCGCTGCTGGCGTGCATTGTCGCGCACGTGCTCGTCTCGCGAGCGCTGCCGGAGCTGCCGCGTCACCACGGGCTGGTCCTCGGCGCCCTCACGGGTCTGGCCGCGCTCGCCGCTCTGGCGCTGCCGCCAATCGGGCTGGCCGCCGCTCCGGGAGACCGGGTCGGGCTCGGCGTCGCGTGGACACTCACGTACCTGTCGCTCGTCTATTGGTATGTGTTCGGGTTCTTCAACCTCGGCGAGTCGTCACGGCGGATCCGCCTCCTCGTTGAGCTACGCGCCGCCGGCGACCGAGGGCTGACGCGCGCCAAGATCCTGGCCGCCTACAACGCCCGCATGATCGTCGATGCGCGGCTCGGTCGACTCCTGGCGGGCGGCCAGGTCGTCGAGCGAGACGGGCGGTACTTCACCGGCAAGCCGCTCATGCTCTGGGGGGCCAAAGCGCTCGTGTTGCTGAAGCTCGTGTTTCTCGGCGCGCCTAGCGAGTTCGCCCGGGTAAGGTCCGGCAAGCGCTAAACAACACCCAGACTAGGGCTAGTGGCGCCTCCGGTAGACGTCGGAGATAAAGTACGGAGACGTCCCCACGCGACCCACGCGGACAAACCGCTCCTCGAGCAAGAAGGCCATGCGCCGCAGGTTCGCCTCGACGCGCTCGCCGGACGCCGCAGGTCGCGCTGTCGGCGACACGATCGCCCAGTCGAGTTCGAAGCCAAGCCAGCGCTCAAGCTCGGCGCGGCCCCACCCGCCGTTCCGAGCAATCGTGCTCGCGTCCTGCGGGGCGACGAACTGGTCCGTCGACGACATCACCTGCTGCAGGGGTGCGTCGAGCCCTGCCAGGTACACTGGGGTGTTCTGGCCGAAGACGAAGACACGTGTCCCCGGAGGGATCAGGCCACCGAGCTCGCTCCGCACGACTTCCAGGCGTCCGACGGCGTCATCCTCGAACAATCGAGGACGCTGGGTCGGCAGAAGCGGATGGCGGATGATTGCGACTGAGATGGTGAGGCCGACGGCGATCGCGACCGCGGCGATCGCCCGTGCAGGGTGTTCTAGTGCGACGCGATGCCAGACCCACGCCGCCAGGACCCCGAGCACGACCGCACCGAGCGCCGCGAAGCTCGCAAAGTACGCGGCGACCCACTTGACGTTGCCGGCCACGGAGTACATGGCGAAGTGCGACAGCAGGAGCCACCCGAAGAGGACGGTGACCACGACCGCATCCGGGTTGGGCACCGCCGCGCGCCGAGAAGACCTACGGCACGCCGCAACGACCGCCAGTCCGAGGCCGGCAGCGGCCAGCGTCCACGATTCATAGCGACGCATGACTAGCCCAACGGACCAGAGTTGTTGGAAGAGATCGGGACGCGGGCGCTCCTGGAGGGCGATAATAGACTGGTAGCCGAGAGGCTCCACAAGCAGACTGAGCCCTGGAATGTAGGCGAGCAGCTTGAGGTGGAGCGGGTCCGAGGCAAAGAAGGCCAATGGCGCAACGAGCGTGACGAAGAGGATGGTCGCCCGCTCGAAGGTGCTCTGGGCGCGCGCTAACGCCCACACGAAAAAGAAGGGGAGCGCCGGAAACAGGTTGGTGCGAGTGAAGAACAGCAGCAGCGCGAGCGCCATGCCCAGCGGAGCGTGCCAGGGGAGGTCCCGGCGCAGTAGCGCCCACACGGCGGCGAGCAGCATCAGCCCGGCGAGGGAAAAGTACACGGCAGTCGCGTAGTAGCCGACCACGACGCCCTGCGTGGCTAGAAAGAGCCCGGCGAGCACGCCTGCCGTCGGGCCCTCCAGGCGGCGCGCGACTACGACTGCGAGACCCAGTACGCCGAGGCCGAGCGCCAGCGAGAGCCAGCGCCCCGCCAACAGGCTCGGGCCGAAAAATTGTGAGGCGCCCAGGACGTAGAAAGGCAGCGGCATCCGATGCCCGCTCAGCTCGTCGACAAACAGCGAGGTGAGCTCGCCCGTCACCAGCTTCCGGCCGAGCGCCAGGTATCCACCCTCATCGTCCCACGTGACCAACACCCGGGACAGGTAGAGCCCGAGGCCGAGGTAGACGAGAACCGCCAGACTCACGAGCATTTGCTGGCGATCTACACGCATCAGTCCCCCTGCGGTCGCAGGGCCACCGTTCGCATCACCGAACCCGTTCGATCACGCCCAGGCGTGCCCCGAAACCGGTCACGAACCAGACGCGTCCGGAAGGGTCGGCCGCGAGCGCTTGTACTCGTGCCAAGGCCGGGGCCACCCGGACCACAGCGAAAGCCTCGAGGTGCGGATCAAAGCGAACGACGGTTCCGGCGTCGTATTCGGCCACCCACAAGGCGCCGCGACGATCGGCGGTGATCGCCACCGGGCTCGAGCGTGGTGCTGAGGGCATTATCCAGCTCTTGACGGCGTGGGAGTTTGGATCGAGACGCAGCAGCCTATGCGACCCGAACAGCGTAAACCACAGGCGACCGTCCGCACCGCGCACTACGGCGTGGGGCCGGCTGCCTGGCGGCAACACGATGCGCCGGAGCGTCGCCGTCGTGACATCGACCCGAGTGACGCGGTCCACGCCGCTTTCGGCAACCCACACGCCTCCGTGGCCGTCTGACGCAATCCCCTGGAGGCGGGCGACCGACGATGCCACGGGCAGCTCACGAATGCTTAGCTCGCGGCGACTGGGTTCGCTGAGACGGGGAAGCCTCCCCACCCTGCCGTTCGATTGGATACTGAACCACACCTCGTCCGCGGAAGGGTCGAACGTCAAGGCCCGTGGTGTGGGGAATCCAGCAACCTTCTGTTGGACCAGGGAAGGCAGGACGAACTCATTCACGCGGCCGCGGTCCAAACGCCCGACGAGACCGAGACCGCTGGAGGCGAACCAGAGGCGCCCACCCGGGTCGCTCAGGAGGGCGGCCGGGTGAGTCCGATTGGGCAGCTTGAACGTCGTGAAGCTTCCGGTGCTGGGGTCGAGACGGAGGAGGGTGTCGGCGTGCGTGACGGCGACCCACACTACGCCATGATCGTCGACCGCCAACGCGCTCGGAAGCGCAGCGGTAGGAAGGGAGAACTGCCGCACTGCGAATTCGGAGGCACTTGCAGTCCTGACGGCTAGCAGATGCAGCAATGCCAGCGGGATAAGCCAAGACCGAGGCCTGGTTCTCATCCGGTCGCTCACTCGCGAACTCTCGGCCACGACCGCGGCAGCACGAGACACAACAGCAACCCGAGCCCGGCAGCGGCTGCACCTGCTAAGAAACGAGGCTCTTCATAGCGCCAGACCACCTGGTGTCGACCAGATGGGACCCACACTCCCTGGAACATCTCGTTAACCTGAAGAATCGGCGCAGGCTCTCCGTCCATAGTGGCGCGCCAGCCACTGGCATAGCTCTCCCCCAGCACGACGAGGATTCGGCCTGATGTGTCGACCCGGACCTTGACGCGGCCGGGTGCCCAATGCCATTCAAGCATCGTTTCAGCGGGGCCGTCTGCAGTTTCGGGAGGACAGCCGTAGCAAAAGGGCCCTTCCGTCGGCAGCGTGTAAACAAGGCTCGCCACCTCCGCCGGCGTCCCGGGGCGCGGCACGACACGGACGTTCCGCAGCCCGTACACGAGGGGGCGTGCGGCGAGGATCTCGTAGAGGCGAAAGCCTGCCTCGGACCCGACGAGCCTGAGCCGCGGGTGAGCGGGTGTCGTCTCGCCGTCCCATACCACCCAGCGAATACCGAGCTCCGCGTACAGGTCGACAACCGCCTCCCACTCCTCGACCGCCGTGGGTGCTCGCTGCATGAAGAGGAGGCCCGGCACCCGGTAGGTGGCTCTGAGAAACGGGTGCGTCGGGATCTCGCCGAAGAAGTGCGCCGACGGGAGACCGAGGAAAAACTGATGATTGGAGTTTAGGAGCGGCTCGGCATCGTCCGCGGCCCGATCCGGTCCGGTGAGCGGCAACACCGCCGCGCGCCGCTCCGCATGGATGGCGGCCGCCAGCCCGAAAGGAAGCGGACGCGTCCACCTAGGCCAGACGTAACTCGTACGTTGGTCGTGCGCCTGAAACACGGCGATGGAGACGAGCGCACTCGCCAGGCAGGCACCACCGATCGGGCGCCAGCGCGAGCGCACGACGGCCAAGCCTGTCTCAGCCAGAGGCAACACGATCAACCACGGCAGGGGCTCAAATATCCGTTGGCTTATCCTGAGACCCGGGACCATGCTGCCCAAGTACCAGAGAGGCGCATAGCGCACGCTATGAAGAATCCCCAGCGCGCCGTAGATTCCGAAGGCGCGCGCAATGGGGCCAATGCGGCCCCGCTGGAGGATCAGCAATGCGGCCAAGGCGGCCCAAGCCCCGGGTGGCCAGAGGATCCATTCGGAAAAGTCACTCCATCTCACCCAGTAATTGCGGAAGTTAAAGGCTCGTCGCAAATGCCAGTCTGTGAACTCTGCGTAGTGTGCGCGGCCGGACTCGGCGTAAAGCGAGAGCGCGGGCAGCAGCAGTGGCATCAGGAGCAGCGCCAGCACGACGTAGCGAGCCACTAACTTGGGCATCTGGCGTCGGAGGCAGCTCCAGCCAAAGGCGCCGGCGAGGCATCCGAGAAGGACGTGATAGTACATCGCGAAGTTGAGCTGTGCACCGGTGGTCCAGACTGCCGCGAACAGGATCCAGCCGGAGTCCGAGCGCGTCCACCGGTAACTTCGGCCGGCCCGCACCGTGAGCCAAGCTAGGAGCGGGATCCAGGCGCCCGTGGCCGCCTCCACCACGTCGCCGAAATCCTCCAGCGTTCCTTCGGCAAGCATGGCAGCCACTGCACTGGCGACCACGAGCCAGAAGGGCCAGCGCAGCTCGCACCCGAGAAGCACCAGACCAAATGCTCGCAGCGCGACGTGGAACACGGTAAGCCAGTGCCACGCGGCCAGCGTCGGGAGGACGGCGAGGAAGACAAAGTGGATCGGGTAGAGGGGCCGGTTGTTCAGTTCGAGGAAGCGTGGGATGCCGAACGCCTTGTCTGGGTTCCAGAACCACGCCCCCCACGAAAAGTCATGCAACAGCCGCCGGTCATACTCAAGGTGGCCGGCGAAATCCGCGAAGGAGGCGCCGCGATACCGGTCGCGCTCGTCGAGGAACACGTCGCGATAGACTGGCGACACCAGCCCGAGGAGCAGGAGCACCAGGGCCAGACCTGCCGCGACCCGCGAGGCACGGAGTCGGGGCCCCGCGACGGTCTCTGATCCCGTTAGCTGCGCTACAATCGTGCGCCCCCCACCCCTCGCGGATCCAGTGCGGTCAGCGCGATGAGACGGTGAACGCGTCGTACCGACTCGCTGAGGGCGAAGGAGCCGAAGACGTCAGCGTAGTCCAAGACTAAGGTCGGCTACTTGCCGAGCGGCTCTAGGACAGTCAGGAGGTAAAGGTTGAACTTGCGCACGTGCGGGTAAAAGTATCGCGCGTGGCGGAAGATGACCTTGAAATGCTGCTCCATCGACTCGGGCTCGATCAAGTGCTTGCCCGCGCGCGCAAGCTCCGCGCGGCAGGCGGCGAGGTACGTGGTGAGTGTCAGCGCGCGCTGCGGACCCAGCCCGAGGAGGCGCTGCACTCGCTCGCTGAGCCGCACTCGCACGCCCGGCCGCTCGACGTTCGCCCACGACGGTGGACGGTTCACGTGCCGGATGAATGCCTCGAACTCGTCCGAGAAGTCAGACAGCATCTGCGCGTCCGCGTAGGTCGTCATGAACGGCGTAGGCTCGCCACCGTATCGTGGGTCACCATGCAGGTCGAGCACAGGCGCGTTGGACAGGCCGTGCAGCCAGTCGATGACGACGAGCCCGTGGGGGCGCACAATCCGCCACGCGTCGGTGAGGAACGCCGCGGGGTCAGTGATAAAGTAAGACGCACGGAGGAGCGTCAACACGTCGCAGCCGTTGTCAGGCAGGTTGGCAAGCGCGTTGATGTCTTGGTCTTGGCTCCCGGACGCCCCCTCCGGGAACTTGTCGAACAATGTCACCTGCGCGCCGCTGCCCATCGCTCGCGCGATCCAGTCGAGGACGGGATCGCGCCGCCGAGCAGCCAGGCACCAGAGCACCGGCGCGGTGCACTCTCGCCGGAACGCGGCGAAGCGACCTGTTTCGCCCTCGAAGGCGGTGAGGGCGCCAGTGAGCCAGGCAAAGTGGTGCCGGTCAGAGATTCCCACGAGCGTCGATCAAAATCGATGTCGCCCCATGGACCACGCGGTCGCTGGCCGGCTCGACCCTGAACTGGTTGCCCGTACGAGCGGCGCGATGCGGCCGCCGACGGCTACTCCCCGATCACCTGGATGCTGACCTCGCGCTTCCGAGGCCCGTCGAGCTCCGCGAAGATGATCGACTGAAACCGCCCGAGCGTCAGCTCGCCGTGGTTGATCCCGACCGCGATGGACCGCCCGAGCAGCGCCGCCCGGAGGTGCGAGTGAGCGTTGCCCCGCTCGCAGTCGGAGACGCGCGGGTCGTCGTGGCGGTAACCGTCTCGCTCGGGGACGAGTCGCTCGATCAGGCGCTTGAGATCCTCGATGAGGGCGCGCTGGAACTCGTTGATGAAGAGCGCGCAGGTGGTGTGGAGCGTGTTAATGAGCGCGATGCCCGCGGAGATCGGGAACTGTTGGATCGCATCTCGGACGAGTTTGGTGACGTCCGAGACCTCGGTGCGCTCCTCACTCGACAGCGTGAACGAGGTGCTGAAAACCTTCATCGCAGCTCTCTCCGAGGCGCGTCACCCTGGATTTGCTGACAAAACGTCAACGAGGCGGCGCCAAAGCCAACGGTTACGATAACGACACACTGCGGTAAAAGTCAACCCGTCGCTCAGACGGTCTTCGGATCGAGCAGGTCGCGTAGCCCGTCGCCCAGGAGGTTGAGGCCGAGCACGGTGAGGGCGATGGCGCCGCCGGGAAAGACGGCGAACGATGGGTGCAGGGACAGAAAATTCTGCGCGTCCTTGAGCATGAGCCCCCAGGAGGGATTCGGCGGCTGCGTGCCGAGGCCGAGGTAGGCCAGCGCCGCCTCGGCCAGGATCGCCACGGGGAAGCTCGTCGTCGCCTGGATGACGAGCGGCGGGAGCGTGTTCGGCAGGATGTGCCGGCCGATGAGACGGCGGTCGCCCGCGCCCAGCGCGCGCACGGCGACGACGAACTCGCGCTCGCGGAGCTCGAGGAAGCTGGCGCGCGTCAGCCGGGCGAACGCGGGCGCGAAGGCGATGCCGATCGCGACCATGCTGAGCGCGACGCCGGGGGCGAACACGGCGGCGAAGAGGAGCGCGGAGAGGATCGCGGGGAACCCCTGGACCGCGTCGATCAGGCGCATCAGCGTCTCGTCGAGCCAGCCCCCCGCGTATCCGCTCAGCACCCCGATGGCGACGCCCGCGGTGGCGCCGAGGCCGACCGCGATGACCCCGACCGCGATCGACGTCACCGCGCCGCGCATGATGCGCGAGAGCACGTCGCGGCCATACTGGTCGGTGCCGAACGGGTGCGCCGCCGACGGGCCCTGAAGGCGCCCGGCGATCGACATGGCGAGCGGATCCGCCGGCGTGTAGACGAGGCTCAGCCCGGCGGTCAAGACCAGGAGGGTCGTGACCGCGACGCCGAGCGTGAACGTGACGTGGCGGAGGGGCCGTCGGCGCATGGCCCGCCTCAGTCGTACCGGATCCGGGGATCGAGGAGCAGGTAGGCGAGGTCCACGGCGAAGTTGATCAGCACGATCGAGGAGGCCACGAAGAGGATCACGCCCTGCACGACCGGCAGGTCGCGGGCCGTGATCGCGCCGAGCGCCAACCGCCCGAGCCCGGGCAGCGCGAACACGGACTCCAGGACGATCGAGCCCGCCATGAGCTGGCCGAGCTGGATCCCGGCCACGGTCACGATCGGGATCAGCGCGTTCCGGAGCGTGTGCTTGCCCAGCACCAGCGCCTCGCTCACCCCCTTGGCCCGCGCCGCACGGACGTATTCCTCGCGCAGGACGTCGAGCACCGCCGACCGCGTGGCGCGGACGAGGACGGCGGCCTGGAAGAGGCCGAGCGCGATCGCGGGCAGCAGCAGCGAGCGGATCCCCGGCCAGAGTCCGCCGGACCATCCCGCGAAGCCGCCCGACTCCACCCAGCCGAGCCGCACCGAGAAGAGAAAGATCAGCAGGAGCCCGGCCCAGAAGGACGGGACGGCGATGCCGATCTGCGAGAAGACCATCGCGAGGTAGTCGCCCGCGCGGCGGTGGCGCGTCGCCGCGTAGAGGCCGAGCGGCAGGGCCGTCACGGACATGAGGCACGCCGCCAGCAGCGTCAGCGGGATCGTGACGCCGAGCCGGCTCACGATGAGGCCGCCGACCGGCACGTCGTACTGGATCGACACGCCGAGATCCCCGGACAGCGCGTTCCAGAGCCAATGCGCGTACTGGATCGCGATCGGGCGATTGAGCCCCATCGCCTCGCGCAGCCGCGCCGTCGCCGCCGGGTTCCCCTCCGTGCCCATGATGAGGAGCGCGGGGTCGCCCGGCAGGACGCGCACGACCACGAACACGAGCAGGGAGACGAAGAAGAGGGTCGCGGCGAACGCCGCGACCCGCCTCACGAGATACCGCCGCACGCCGCTACGCGCCCGCCCGCGCTACTTGGCCCACGCGACCTCGGCGAGGTCCGCCGACGGGACGGGCAGGTCCTTCCAGAGTCCCGCGACGCCCTTCTTCGCCACGACCAGGCGCGGGTGCATGTAGAGCCAGACCACCGGCGCGTCCTCGACCAGCTTCTTCTGCATCCGCGCGTACAGCTCGCGGCGCGCCTTGTCGTCGAGGGTGACCTCGGACTCCTTGAACAGCGTCTGGAACTCCGGGCTGTCGTAGCGGAAGTAGTACGTCGGCTTCGCGTAGTTTTCGATGTCCCACGCCTCGGCGTGGCCGATGATCGTCAGGTCGTAGTCCGCCTCGCGCCAGACCCGCGCGATCCACTGCCCCCACTCGATCTGCTCGATCCGCACCTTCACCCCCACCTTCGCGAGGTGGTTGGCGATGATCTCGCCCGTGCGGACCGTGTAGTAGTACTGCGGCGCGACCTTCAGCACGGTCTCGAAGCCGTTCGGGTAGCCCGCCTCGGCGAGGAGCTTCTTCGCCCTCGCCGGGTCGTACGGCATGAGGCCGGACACGTCGACGTAGTACGGGTTCAGCGGGTCCACGTTCGAGCCGAGGATCCGGCCCAATCCGAACATCGCGCCCTGGAGGACGTCCTGCTTGTTGATCGCGTGGGTGATCGCGCGCCGCACGCGCACGTCCGCGTAGGGCTTGCGCGAGTTGTTCATCGCCAGGATCACGTCGTTCGTCGTGTCCCCGACGACGACCTGGAAGCGCGCGTCCTTCTGCACCTCCTGCACGTGCTCGGGGCCCAGGCCGAAGAGCGACGCGTCGATGTCGCCCGCCTTGAGCGCGGCCAGGGTCGCGTTCGGATCGGGGATGAAGCGGAACACGACCCGGTCGAGGCGGGGCAGCCCCTTGACGTGGTAGTCGGGGTTCCGCGTCAGCACGATCCGGTCGCCGCGTACCCACTCCGCGAGCTTGAACGGGCCGGTGCCCACGGGGTCGCTCTTCAGCGTGTCGACGGCCTCGCGCGGGTAGATCACCGAGCCCTGGCGCGCCAGGTTGAGGATGAAGTTCGCGTTGAGGCTCTTGAGCGAGAACGTGATCGTGTAGTCGTCCTTGACGATGATGTCGCCGATCGCCGCGTAGTACCCGGGGTACGGGTGCTTGGTCTCCGGGTTCATCGCGCGCTCGATGACGTACTTGACGTCGGCCGCCTTGAGCTCGCGCCCGTTGTGGAAGTGGACGCCACGCTTGAGGAAGAACGTGTAGTTCCGGTTGTCCGTCGTGTGCCACCGCTCGGCGAGCCACGGCACGAGCCTGCCGTGACGGTCCACCTTGACGAGCGCCTCCTGGATGTTGTAGAAGACGACCGCCGCGGTCGCCGAGGCGGGCGTGGCCGTCAGGTCGAGCCCGGGCGGCTCCGCGCCGGTCTGCACGACGAGGCTCGTCGGGGCCTGTGCGGCGGCCGGGCTCGGCGTGAGGCCTGCCACGAGCGCGGCGACCAGGAGCGGCGTCAGCGCGTGGCGCCCCTTCCCTCGCCGACCCTGGGCGCCTTCGGAAATCACCCCGTGAGCGTCCTGAAATACTCGACCGTGCGCCGGAACCCCTCGTCGAAGGGCACGAGCGGCGTGTAGCCGAGCAGCCGCTTGCCCTTCGAGACGTCCGCGAGCGTGTGGGCGACATCGCCCGGGCGCGGCGGCCCGTGCCGGCGTACGAGGCGCCGCCCGAGGATCGCCTCGAGCTTCGCGATGATCTCGAGCAGGCTCACCCGGTCACCGCAGCCGACGTTGAACACCTCGCCGCCCACGCCCGCGGCGCGCGCGGCGAGCAGGTTGGCCTCGACGACGTTGTCGATGTAGGTGAAGTCCCGCGACTGGGCCCCGTCGCCGTGGACCTCGAGGGGCTTGCCGCGGAGGCCCCAGAGGATGAATCGCGGAATCACCGCGGCGTACTCGGATTTCGGATCCTGACGCGGGCCGAAGACGTTGAAGTAGCGGAGCCCGACCGTCTCGACGCCGTAGAGCCGCGTCCACACGGCCGCGTACTGCTCGCCCGCCGCCTTCGACACCGCGTAGGGCGAGATCGGCGCCGGCGGCTGCTCCTCGCGCTTGGGGAGGTCGGGGCGATCGCCGTACACCGACGACGACGACGCGTACACCACGCGGGCGACGCGCGCGCGGCGCGCCGCCGCGAGCACGTTGAGCGTCCCGGTCACGTTGTTCTCGTTGGCGCCGAGCGGATCCTTCACCGACCGCGGCACCGACCGGAGCGCGGCCTGGTGGAAGATGGCACGGACGCCACGCGCGGCGCGCTCGACCACGCCACGGTGCCGGATGTCGCCGCGGATCACCTCGAGCCGGCGCCCGGCCTCACGTGCGAACGGCAGATTGGCGCGGCCGCCCGTCGAGAAATTGTCGAGCACGCGGACGCGCGCGCCGTCCGCAAGGAGTCGCTCGACGAGGTGGGAGCCGATGAACCCTGCGCCGCCCGTCACGAGAAACACGTCCGCCACGTGGCGATTGTAGCATTTGACAGGCGTCCGCCTTTCGCCGATCATGGCTCCGTTTTTTTTCCGGCCCGCCCTCGCTCGTGGTGGATCGCGGCGTTCCCGGGACTCGCGATCTACAGATGAAGCTTTAACCGGCTGCGGCCCTTGACGGGGGATTATACGCACGTAATACTAGCGGCATGGCGGTGCGGCGTCGGGTCAGGCGGATCGGTGGGAGCCTCGGGGTCTTGCTCCCTCGCGACATCGCGGAGGCGATGGACGTCAAGGAGGGATCGGAGGTTCGCCTCACCGTGGTAGGGCGTCAGGTCGTCGTCGAGCCCGTCGACGACACCCTGGACGACGGCGCGGTCCGGCGCGCCCTTGCCGCCGTGCTCCGCCGTCACGGGCGAGCCTTCCGGCTGCTGGCGGCATACGACCGGGGTGACTGGGCGCCGCCCCGTCGGTGACGCGCCCGCTCCGCTTCCTCTCTCCCGAGCAGATCATCGCCATCCATGACACGCTCCTCGGCGCCACCGGCGGCCGAGGCGGCGGCGGGCATCGCGGGGCCGCATACGAGGGAGTGGACGCTGCGGCACAGGCCGTCAAGAACTCCTACTACGAGACTCTCGAGGAACTGGCAGCGGCCTGCGCGGTGTATATCGTCCAGGGACACGTCTTCGCGGGCGGGAACAAGCGCACCGGCGCCGCCGCGATGCTGACGTTCCTCCGCGCGAACGGCGGACGCACCGCGATCTCGGCCGACCACCTCGCAGCGATGATGATCGAGTTGCAGCGGCGGGCCGAATCAGGCGAGGACGTCGGGCGGCTGGTCCGCTCGATCGCTGCAGACCTCGCGAGGCGCCCGCCGCGGTCAAGGCGTCCACGCTGACGCCGACGTCGGGCATGAGATGGCAGCGCGGTCGATCTCGGCCGTCTTCGTGACCATCGGCTGGACCGTGACTCGGGCGCCTCCGTCAGGTGGCTCGCTGCGCCGCCATCACGACCTCGAACCCGAGCGCCCGCGCTGCCCGAGCCTGAACGACGTCGTGGGTCATCAGGCGGGCGACGTCGAGCTCGGTCATGGCAGCGAGGTGGAGCCGGTCAAGCGTGCGGCAGTGCGTCCTGCTGCCGCCTGCATGTTGGCGCAAGGCTGTCTCGAACACGCTGCCGGGGAGCGAGCGAAATCGAAATGGATCAGTGGCCCGGAACTCTACGAGCTTGGCACGAAAGCGTTCCCACCGAGCCTTCCCGTATCGGCCCGCGAGCCAGGCCGCGGTGAGTTGGACGTGGGTCTCCAGTTCTGCCAGCGAGGAGACGATGACGAGGTCTTCGCTCGCCACTCGGTCACGCACCGCCTCGCTCTCCGGCTCTTGCCAGAGGAGCTTCAGCAGCGCGCTACTGTCGATGTAGAGCACGCGAGGCGCCGACCTCTCGGGCCTGGCGGTCGGGGATGAGGAACTCCTCCACCCACCGGACGGTTCGCCGCCCACTCACCTTCGCCTGCCAGCGGGCATGGCCTCGAGGGTCGAAACGCTTTCGGGCGGCCCCGACCTCTCGGACGCGCACGAGCTTGGCGACCGGCTTCCCGTCACGTGTAACGATGATCTCCTTCTCGCGCTCCAGCAGCGCCTCGGCCCTCGGCCACCGTTGGCGCAGGTCCCGTACGGTGATGGTTTTCATGGTGTAAGGGTAGCATGTTTCACCGCTCGCGCCTGGCCGAGACTAGCGGGCCGAGGCCGTCGCCGCCGCGCGGTAGATCTCGGCCGTCTTCGCGACCATGGGCTGGATCGAGAACTCGCTCAGCACGCGCGCACGCCCGGCGCGTCCCATGCGGGCGCGGCGCTCCGGATCGTCGAGCAACGCGCCGATTGCGGTGGCCAGCGCCCGCGCGTCGCCAGGGGGCACGAGGAGGCCCGTCGTGCCGTGCGCGACGACGTCGCGGTGGCCCGGGACATCGGTCGCGACGACGGCCAGCCCCGCGCCCATCGCTTCCAGGACTGCGAGCGGCAGCCCCTCCTTCGTCGACGCAGCCACGTAGAGGTCGAGGAGCGGGTAGACGCGCGCCGGATCGTCGAGCCAGCCGGCGAAGACCACGCGCGCGCCGAGCCCGGCCGCCGCGACCCGCCGGCGCAGGCGCGCCGCCTCGGGCCCGTCGCCGACCAGGAGGAGCGCGACGTCTCGGCGATTCGAGAACTGGAGAGCTTCCACGAGCGCGTCGAGCCGCTTGACCGGGTCGAATCGCGCGACGGAGCCCAGCGCGGCGAGGCCGGGGCGCAGGCCCAGATCCGCGCGCGTGAGCGGCGATGCCGCCAGGGACCGGTCCTGCTCGTCGAGGTCGACGCCGTTGATGACCGTCGCGCCCCGGCCCGGCGCGGCGAGTCCGAGCCGCCGCGCCTCCGCCTCCTGTGTCGGCGAGACGTGGATCACCGTGTGGGTCCAGCGCCCGAGGCGCCGCTCGAGGCCGAGGTAGAGCGCCTGGAGCGGGCGCCGGTAGCGCTCGTAGTGGATGCCGTGAAAGGTGTGGACGGCGGCCACGCCGGTCCAGCGCGCGGCCAGGCGTCCGTGGAGCCCCGCGCCCTTGCCGTGCGTGTGGACGACCTCGATGCCGAGTCGCCGGATCAGGCGGACGGTCGCGAGCAGCGGACGCGCGCCGAGCCGGCCCGCCGGAACCTCCGCGACGGCGAGGCCGAGGGCGCGAAAGCGCTCGAAGAAAGGGCCGTCGCGCGGCCCCGCCACGGTCAGCTCGAACTCGCTCCGCGGGAGGCGACGCGCGAGGTCGTACACCTGGCGCGGGCCGCCGCCGGGCGCCGTCGTGGTGAGCAGCTCGAGGACACGGATCAAGCGCCGGCCTGAGAGACGGACGCGGCGCCGAGCCCCTGACCCGGCTGGCGATACTCCTCGCGCGGCGGGGCGAAGATGTCGAGGACGACGCAGCGTTGGTCGAGCGCCCGGCCGCCGTGGGGCACGTGGGGCGGCGTCTGCCAGAAGTCGCCGGCCTTCACGTGGTGCTCGACGCCGTCCTGGATCCGGATCCACTCGCCCTCGAGACACACACCCCACTGCTCGTTCGGATGCGAGTGCACCGGCGACACCGCGTGCGGCTCGAGGGTCACGACCGACAGCATCGCGTTGACGCCGGGGAAGATCCGTGCGGTGATGCCGGGAGCGAGCTGACGGACGATGCCGCCCTCGCGGAGGTTGTGGAACATACGATCTCCTTTCGTGTCCGTTTACAGCCGCGACCTGAACCCTTATAGTAACTCCCGCTCCCAAGGAGGCCCCGTGCGGTTCTTCGTCGCGATGTTTTCGCACGAGACGAATACGTTCAGTACGATTCCGACCGACCGGCGTCAGTTCGAGGCGCGCGACCTCCGCTACGGGGGCGAGCTCCTCGAGGCGTACCGTGGGACCGGCACCTGTCTCGGCGGCATGATCGACGCCGCGGGGGCGCACGGCGTCACCCTGGTCCCCTCCCTCGCGGCCGCCGCCTCGCCCGCGGGTCGCGTGACCGCCGACTTCTACGAGGCGACCACACGCCGGATCCTCGACGACCTCCGCGGCGCCGGGCGTCTCGACGGCGTGCTGCTCGACCTGCACGGCGCGATGGTGCCCGAGGGGCTCGAGGACGGCGAGGGTGACCTGCTGCGCGCCGTGCGGGCCACGGTGGGGTCGGCGATGCCCGTCGCCGTCACGCTCGACTTCCACGCGAATCTGAGCCAGGAACTCGTGCGCCACGCGACGCTGCTCCACGGCTACAAGACCTATCCCCACGTGGACATGGACGCGCGCGGCCGGGAGGCGACCAAGCGGCTGCTCGACGTCGTCCTCAAGCGGTGTCGCGCGACGGTGGCGTGGCGCCAGCCTCCGCTGCTCCCGCCCATCGCCGGCCAGCTGACCGCGCGGGGTCCGATGCGCCGGCTCTACGACCGCGCGGCCGAGATGGAGCGCGACCCGCGGGTCGTGACGATCTCGATCTTCGCCGGCTTCCCGCTCGCCGATATCCGCGACGCGGGCCTGTCGGTCTACGTCGCGACCGACGGGGACCCGGGCCTCGCCGACCGACTCGCCGACGAGCTCGCCACCATGGCGTGGGCCCACCGGGGCGAGTTCCTCCACACCGCACCGCCTCCCGGCGAGGCCGTCGCCCGTGCCCTCGCCGCGGACGGGCGGCCCGTCGTCCTCGCCGACATCGCCGACAACACCGGCGGCGGCGCCGCCGGGGACACGACCGAGATCCTCCGCGAGCTCCTGCGCGTGGGCGCGCGCCCGGCGACGGTCGCCTGCATCTGGGACGCGGAAGCGGTGCAGGCGTGCGCCCGGGCGGGTGTCGGCGCCACGGTGACGGTGGACGTGGGCGGCAAGGTCGACCCGAGCCACGGGGCGCCGGTCCGCGTGACGGGCCGCGTGCGCACCCTCGGGGACGGCCGCTTCGTCCACAAGGGCCCGATGCTCCGCGGGCTCGAGGGCCGCCTGGGCCCGACCGCGGTGCTCGACGTCAACGACCTCAAGATCATCCTGATCTCGCTCCGGTGGCAGACGCTCGACCCCGAGATGCTCCGCGTCGTCGGCGTCGACCCGGCCGCCGAGAAGATCCTGGTCGTGAAGTCGTCGGTCCACTACCGCGCCGCCTTCGAGCCGCTCGCCCACGCGATCATCGAGGTGGACGCACCGGGCCTCTCGTCGTCGAACCTCGCACGCTTCACCTTCAAACACGTGCGCCGGCCGATCTTCCCGCTCGACGATTTCTAGCCGATCTGACCGAGGAGAACGCCGATGCCGTCTTCAGCCTTTGTCACGGGAGATTTCAAAATCTTCGACGTGAAGGGCTTCCAGCCCCGCATGGCCGAGCTCAAGAGCCGCGTCCGCCCCAAGCTCGAGGCGCTCGGCAGGAGCCTCGCGCCCGCGGTGGGCCGCTCGCTCGGGGGCGAGGTCTTCGCGCATGTCGCCAAGCACGCGCGACGCACCGTGAACCCGCCCGACGACACGTGGGTTGCGTTCAGCCCGGACGCGCGCGGCTACAAGAAGCACTGTCACTTCAAGGTCGCGGTCGCGCGTCACTCGGTCCGGTTCCTCTTCGAGATCGGTCCCGAGTACGCCGACAAGAAGCGCTGGGCGGCCGCCTGGAAGAAGAACGCGCCGAAGCTCGCGCCGGTCCTGCGTCGCGTGAAGAGCCTCGCGTGGTTCAAGAACGAGCACGACGAGGAGCCGGCGGCGCCGCTCGCCGATCTCACCCCGGAGGGGATCGGCGAGCTCGGGGACGAGCTCCTGCGGACGCGCGACGGCCAGCTCGTGATCGGGCGCGCCACGCCCGCCGACGAGGCCGCGCGGTGGAGCGAGGCGCAGTATCGCGCCGCCGCGCTCGAGACCTTTCGGGCCCTGGTACCGCTCTACCGTTTGCGCTAGGAGACGTCGACGACGAGCTCGGGGTGGACACGACGCGCGGGGTGATCTTCGACATGGACGGCGTGCTGATCGACTCGGGCGCGCACCACCGCGCGGCCTGGCGGGCGCTGCTGGACGAGCTCGGCGTCGCCCCCGCGCGACCCGATTACTGGCGGCTCACGATCGGCCGCCCCGGAAACGAGGCGGTGGAGCTCCTCCTCGGGCGGGAACTCTCGTGGACCGAGGCGCGGCGGCTCGCCGACCGGAAGCGCGACCACTACCTGCGCCTCGCGCGCCACGGGCTGCCCGCCGTCCGCGGCGTCACGACGTTCCTCGACGAGCTCGCCACGGCGTCCATTCCCTGTGCGGTGGCCACCTCCGCCTCGCGCGGGGACGTCGACCGACTCCTCGGTCCGCTCGGGCTCCGCGAGCGGTTCGTCGCCGCCATCGCTGCCGAGGACGTGCGCTTCGGCAAGCCCGACCCGGAGGTGTACCTGCTCGCCGCGGAGGCGCTCGGCGTGCCGCCCCGGGCGTGCCTCGTGTTCGAGGACTCGGTCGTCGGCGTCCAGGCGGCGCGGCGCGCGGGCATGCGCGTGATCGGCGTCGCCACGGCCCACACCGAGGACGAGCTGCGTGCGGCAGGCGCCGCCTCCGTCATCGACGACTTCGAGGGGTTCGCGTGGCCGGCGTGAGCGCCCCCGAGTTCTGGACCGATCTCTACACCCGCGGCGGTGACGGGTGGGAGCTCGGCCAACCCGCGCCGGCGCTCGTGGAGTTCCTGGAGGCCACGCACCTGCCGCCCGGCCGCGTCGCGGTCCCCGGCTGTGGGCGCGGCCACGATGTGCTCCACCTGTCCCGGCGCGGCTACCAGGCCGTCGGCTTCGACTTCGCGCCGGCGGCGATCGCCGCGGCGCGCGCCCGGGCGAAGGCGGAGCGCCTCGCGGTCGAGTTCGAGCAGCGCGACATCTTCACCCTCGACCGCGACTACGCCAACACGTTCGACGGCGTGTGGGAGTACACGTGCTTCTGCGCGATCGACCCCGCGCGCCGCGCCGAGTACGTGCGCACGATGGCCGCGATCCTGCGACCCGGTGGCTGGTTCCTCGCGTGCTTCTATCCGATTCGGCAGCGCGGCGGCGGCCCGCCCTTCCCGGTCGCGCGGAGCGAGGTGCGGCGCCGCTTCGCGGGGCCGTTCAGAATCGAGCGCGCCGAGGTGCCGTTCCGTTCGGTCGAGCGGCGTCTGGGCCAGGAATGGATGGTCCTCTTCCGTAAGACGTGTTAACGTTACGGCCACTTTTCGCCCCGAGGAGGTAGCGCGACATGCGAACGCTCCGAACGATGCTGCTGGCGCTCGGCGGCGCGGCGGTCCTCATCGCGGCGCCGGTGTCCCGCGCCGACGCCCAGGGGCAGACGATCAAGATTGGCGTCCTCTACGACCACACGGGCCCGTTCTCGGCGGCGGGGTCCCTCAATTGCTGGCGCGGCGCCAAGATGATCATCGACTACGTCAATGAACGCGGGGGCGTGCTCGGCAAGTACAAGATCGTCCAGGTCGACGGCGACAGCCAGTCGAAGGCCGAGGTCGCGATCAACGAGGCCGAGCGTCTGCTCAACGTCGAGAAGGTCGACATCCTCGCGGGGGTCTACTCGAGCGCCCACGCGGTGCCGCTCGCCGAGAAGGTCGACAAGCAGAAGAGGTTCCTCTGGATCACCACCGCGATCTCGTCGAAGGTCTTCGACGGGCGCAACCTCCAGTACACGTTCCGTCCGCAGCCGACCGGCACGCAGTTCGGCGAGCTCTCGGTGGAGTACGTCGCCGACTACTCGCAGGACCGGTTCAAGAAGGCCCCCAAGGACCTCCGGCTGGCGATCATCTACGAGGACGGCGCGTACGGCACCGACGTCGCGCTCGGCAACGAGCTGAAGGCGAAGGAGCTCGGGCTCAACGTCGTGCTGAAGGAAGGCTATTCGATCAACGCGCCCGACCTCTCGTCGCTCGTCACGAAGCTCCGCGCCGCGCGACCCGACGTCCTCTACCACACCGGCTACAACCCCGACATCTCGCTCTTCCTCCGCCAGGCCAAGGAGCAGGGGCTCCGCCTCCGGGCCTACATCGGCCACGGCGCCGGCCACAGCCAGCTCGACAAGCTGAAGGAGGCCTTCGGCAAGGACGTGGAGTTCTTCCACACGCTCGACCCGATCGCTTCCCAGCTCCTGGACCCGAAGAAACTCAAGCCCGGCGTCGGCGACCTCACCGCCGAGATGGTGAAGCGGTACAAGACGCAGTACGACGCCAACGCTCCCACGGCCGCGATCGCACCGCACGTCTCGATGGGCTTCAACAACCTGTACGTCTTGCTGTCCGACGTGCTGCCGCGCGCCATCCAGAAGCACGGCGGCTTCGGCCCCGACGCGCTGGCCGCCGCGGCCCGCGAGACCGACATCCCCGACGGCGGCACGATGCAGGGCTACGGCGTGAAGTTCTACCCGCCTGGACACCGGTTCGCCGGCCAGAACCAGCGCGCGTTCCCCGCCGTCTTCCAGATCATCGAGGGGAAGTTCGAGCTGGTCTATCCAAAGACCGTGGCGACCGCCCAGCCGGTCCTGCCGCTCCCGGCGTCCTCGCCGTTTGCGCTTCGCTGACCTCGGAGGGGGGCGCCGCCCCCCGTATGCTCGCGGTTAAGGGGCTGACGAAGCACTTCGGCGGTTTCGCGGCGCTGACCGCGGTCTCCTTCGAGGTCAACGACGGAGAGATCCTCGGGCTCATCGGGCCGAACGGCTCGGGAAAGACCACGGCCTTCAACTGCATCTCGGGCGCGCTCCCGTGCACGGCGGGCTCCATCCGGTTCCGCGGCGAAGAGATCGCCGGCCTCACACCCGACGCGATCTGCCACCGGGGGATCGCCAGGACATTCCAGATCCCGCGGCCGTTCCGCAAGCTCTCGATCCTCGAGAACGTCGCCGTCGCGGCCCACTTCGGCGCGGCGCGCCGGGCGGACGCGGCGGAGGCGCGCCGCCGCGCGCGCGAGATCCTGGTCACGGTCGGCTTGCCCGCCGACGGCCTGGCCTCCACGGCGCTGCTGGGCGCGGCCGGGCTCAAGAAGCTCGAGCTGGCGCGGGCCCTCGCCACGGGGCCGCGGCTCTTGCTGGCCGACGAGAGCCTGGGCGGTCTGGACCCGACAGAGATGGCCACGGCCGCCGAGTTGCTCAGGCGGATCCGGGGGGAGCTCGGCGTCACCATCGTCTGGGTCGAGCACATCATGGCCACGCTCATGCGCGTCGTGGACCGGGTCGTCGTGCTCGACCACGGCGAGAAGATCGCCGAGGGGACCCCGCTCGACGTCGCGGAGGATCCGCGCGTGGTCGAGGCCTACCTGGGCGAGAGAATCGTGCTCACGTGAGCATGCTCGAGCTCCGGGGGGTCACGGCCGGCTACGGCCACTTCACCGCCCTCTGGGACGTCACGCTCCGCGTCGAGGCGGGCGAGGCCGTCGCCGTCGTGGGGCCGAACGGCAGCGGCAAGACGACGCTCATGCGCGTGATCTCGGGGCTCGTCGCCGCGCGCGCGGGTGACCTCGTCTTCGAGGGCGACTCGCTCGGCGGCCGCAAGGCGCACGAGGTCGTGCGCCGCGGCATCGCCCACGTTCCCGAGGGCCGCCGCGTCTTTCCGCGCCTCACCGTGGCCGACAACCTCAGGATGGGGGCGTTCCAGCCGCGCGCGCGCGCGGCGTTCGCCGAGTCGCTCGCGCGGGTGTACGACCTGTTCCCCGTGCTGCGGGAGCGCGAGCGGCAGCCCGCCGGCAGCCTCTCGGGCGGCGAGCAGCAGATGTTGGCACTCGGCCGCGCCCTGATGTCGCGGCCCAAGCTGATCCTGCTCGACGAGCCCTCGATGGGGCTGGCGCCCGTGATGGTGCTCCGGCTCTTCGACCTCCTCCGCCGCGTGCGCGCGGAGGGCTACACGATCCTCGTGGTCGAGCAGAACGTCCGCCAGGTGCTGAGGCTCGTGGACCGCGCGTATCTGCTCGAGGTGGGGCGGATCCGGATGGAGGGGCGCGCCGCCGAGCTCAGCGAGCAGGCCTTCGTGCGGAAGGCGTACGTGGGCCTGTGATCGAGCCGATCTTCCTTCTCGAGGCGGCCGTGAACGGCATTCTCCTGAGCGGCGTCCTGGCGCTCCTGGCGCTCGGCCTGAACCTGATCTTCGGCGTGGTCGACATCGTCTGGATCGCCTACGTCGACCTCGTCATGGTCTGCATGTACCTCGTCTACTTCCTGGTGATGGTCTACGGCTGGCCCCTCTGGCTCGCCGGCCTCGGGTCGCTGGCGCTGGGGGCCCTGCTGGGCCTGGGCGTGCACCTCTTGATCATCACGCCGATCCTCGGAAGCGCGCCCGTCAACCAGCTCCTCGCGACCGGCGGGCTCCTCTTCTTCCTCCAGTCGTTCGCGACGTTTCTCTGGACCACCGACCACAAGACCGTCCGCCTGGCGCTGCCGATCCTCGAGGTCGGCGGCATGTTCCTCTCGTTCGTGCGCCTGATCGCGTTCGTCATCTCGCTCCTCGCGATGCTCGGCCTCTGGGTCTTCCTGCGCCGGACCTACATCGGCACCGCGATCCGCGCCGTCTCGCAGGACCGCGAGGCGATGGCGCTGATGGGCGCCAACCCGCAGTACGTCTACCTCGTCACCTCGGCCATCGGGGGGGCGATGGCGGGGCTCGCCGGGGCGCTGCTCGTCATCCAGTACTCGGTGCACCCGTTCTTCGGCGCCGCGTTTGGGCCCCTCACCTTCATGATCTGCGTGCTCGGCGGTCTCGGGAACATGGTCGGCGCCTTCGTCGCGGCGGTCGTCATGAGCGAGATCATCTCGATCGGCGGCGTCGTGATCTCGACCGAGATGGGGTACGTGATCGCGTTCGTCGTCTTCATCGTGATGATGTTCGTCCGTCCGGGCGGCCTGCTGGTGCGGCGCGGATGAGGGCCGGGCGGCTCGCCGGCGCGGTGCTCCTCGCCCTCCTGGTGCTGGGGCCGTTCCTGCCGATGGGCGGCATGCGCCAGTACGTCCTGCACGTCCTGATCCAGATCCTCGTCTGGTCCTTCATCGGCGGCGCGTGGTCACTCATGGGCCGCTTCGGCCTCGTCTCCCTGGGCCACGGAGCCTTCCTCGGCCTCGGGGCTTACACGGTGACCCTCCTCTGGAACGCCTACGGCCTCACGCCCTGGCTCGGCGGCGTGGTCGCCGCCGCGCTCACGATCGTCGTGGCGCTGGTCGTCGCCTATCCCTGCTCGCGATTCCAGGTCGTCGGCCACTATTTCGCCCTCGTCACGCTCGCCGTCGGCGAAGTCGTGCGCCTGCTGATCATCGCCGAGCGCAACTGGACCGGCGGCTCCCTCGGTCTCTCGCTCAGGGCTTCTCCGAGCGACAGCCTGCTCGCCATGCAGTTCGCCGACAAGCGCGTCTTCTATTACGCCTCGCTGGTCCTCTGGCTCGCCGGGCTCTGGATCTGGTACCGTGTGGACCGGTCGATGGCGCGGGAGGCGATGGAGGCGATCGGCGAGGACGAGACCGCCGCGGCGTCCGTCGGCATCCACGTGACACGGTTCAAGATGGGGATCACGATGCTCTCGGCGGGTCTGACGGCGATCGGCGGTGTGGCGTACGCCCAGTACATCACGTACGTGAACCCGGACACCCTCGCCGGCATCGGCGTCTCGCTCCGCATCGTGTTCGCCGTCGTCCTGGGTGGGATGTACTCGCTGCTCGGCCCGACCGTGGGAACGGCGCTCACGATCGCGCTCGGCGAGTACCTCCGTGTGGTGTTCGGGCTCAGGCTCATCGGCATGGCCGAGACGATCTACGGGCTGCTCCTGATCGTGTTCATCATCTTCCTGCCCGCGGGTATCTACGGCTCGCTCCGGGATGCTGTAACGAGACTCGCGAGGCCGGCTCGACTCGCGGGTGGGCTGAGCTAGATGCGCGCGGAACCGCCGGCCAGGGCCCAGGCGCTCGCGGCGCAGGTCGAGCGCGACGGCGGCACGACGCTCGCGGTCTACCAGGAGCCGCTCGGCGAGCACTGGCAGATCTTCTGTCTCCTCCCGCGCGAGCGCGTGGAGGCGAGCCCCTACCAGCGCGACCTCTCGCCGGCTCACGTCAAGCGCCTGACCGAGACCATCAAGCGGCTCGACCGCTTCGTGGACCCGATCGTGGTGATCTCGCCGAAGCCGGGCGTCTACTGGACGCCCAACGGGAACCATCGCCGCGCGGTGCTCGACAAGCTCCGGGTCGAGCGGGTCCCCGCGATCCTCGTCGTGGAGCCCGAGATGGTCTTCGAGGTGCTCCCCCTCAACGTCGAGAAGGCCCACAACCTGAAGGAGAAGTCGCTCGAGGTCATCCGGATGTACCGGGCGCTCGTGAAGGACGAGTCCTCCACGACCGAAGAGCGCTGGCAGCCCCAGTTCGAGTCCGCCCACTTCATCACGCTCGGCCTCCTCTACGAGGAGAACAAGCGGTTCGCGGGCGGGGCGTTCGCGCCGATCCTCCGACGCGTGGACAAGTTCCTGAAGCTCACCCTGCCGAAGGGCCTCGAGGAGCGCCTCGACCGCGCCACGCTCGTTCGCGAGGCGGACGCGGCGCTGGGCGAGGTCGTGGCGCGGATCAAGAAGCGCGGCATCAACCACCCGTATGTGAAGAACTACGTGCTGGCCCGCACCACGCCGCTCACCCGGGCGCGCAAGACGCTGCCGCCCTTCGAGCAGACCTTCAAGAAGCTCCGCGCGAACCTCGAGGCGTTCGACGTCTCCAAGGTCCGCTACGACGAGATCCAGCGCTCCGCGATCATGGCGGCGCCCGCGCCGGCTGAGTGACCAGTGGAATGAATAGCGACGTGGGGGACGCCGCCGGATCGCACCTCGTCTCGGGCCACCCACCGATGGAGCCGACCTCACGGCCCCCGCTACAGAATCGTGTCGCGATCGTGACGGGGGGCACCGGCGCGCTCGGCCGGGCGGTGTCGCTGCGGTTCCTGACCGAGGGCGCGATCGTCGCCGTGCCGTACGCGGTCGAGACGGAGCGCGACGAGCTGCGCGCGCGGGCCACGGGAGCCGAACGCGACCGCCTCGTGACCGAGCCCGTGGACGTGACCGACCTCGCGGCGATGACCGCCTTCGTGGAGCGCACCCTGGCGGCCCGCGGGCGCGTGGACATCCTGGTCGGGGCCGTCGGCGGCTTCGCCGGCGGGTCGCTCCTCGAGACCGACGCGGCCGCCTGGCGGCGAATGCTCGACCTCAATCTCACGAGCGCCTTCACCGCGACGAAGACCGTGGCGCCGCACATGGTCCGCGCCCGGTACGGGCGCGTCGTCCTCGTCGCCTCCCGCGCGGTGGTGCCACCGGTGGGCGGCTTCATCGCCTATACGGTGTCGAAGGCGGGGGTCATCACCTTCGTCCAGGCGCTCGCCCACGAGATGCGTGGGCACGGCGTCACGGTGAACGCGGTGCTGCCGAGCACGATGGACACGCCGGCGAACCGGGCCGCCATGCCCGACAGCGACCGCCGCGGCTGGGTGCCCGTCGAGGCCGTGGCCGACGCGATCGCGCTGCTCGCGCGTGAAGAGTCGGCCCACATCACCGGTACGCTGCTCGCCGTCTAGGAGGATGAGCCCGCGCGCAGCCGGGGCCGGCGTTCACGTGCGCCGGGGATCGCGGGACCACAGATAGGACCTTGGGCGTGTACCCCCACCAGGCCGAGCGGCTCACGGCCGCGCTCGAGCTCGACGGCCTCGCAGCGCTCGTCGCCGCAACGCCCGCGAACGTGTTCTACGTCACCGGGTACGGGCGCCCCTCCCAAGCCGTCGATCCGTCGGCCGAGTTCTTCGCCGTGTTCACGCGTCGTGGGACCGCGCTCGTCGTGCCCGCGATCGAGGCCCCGGCCGTCGCCGGCGAGCCCGCCGAAGCGGACCACGTCGTCTGCTACGGCGCGTTCGTCGCCGGGGTCGGCGAGCGCGACGAGCGCGCGCGGCGGGTCGCCGCCTGGGTCCAGGACCCCGCGGCCGATCCGGCCGAGGGGCTCGCCCGGGCGCTCGACGCGCTCTCCATCGGGCGGGGCCGGGTCGGGCTCGACGCGGAGGGCGCGCCGGAGGCGACACGTCGCCGGCTGGCCGAGCGCCTTCCGACGCTCTCGCTGGTGGATGGGACCGCCGCCCTTGCCCGGGCGCGCGCGGTCAAGGGCCCGTGGGAGGTCGAGTGTCTGGCGCGCGCGCTCGGCACCGCCGAGGAGGCGGTGAACGAGGTGCTCCAGATGCTCAAACCGGGCGTCGGTGAGCGCGAAGCGGCGACGCTCTACGAGGCCGAGGTCCGAAAGCGCGGCGCGGAGCCGTTCGCGACGCGCATCCTGATGGGCGAGCGGTCCGCGCTCCCGGCCGCGTCCCCGTCGGGGACGGCGCTCCAGCCGGGAGACCTCGTGAGGCTCGAGGTCGGCTGCGTGGTCAGGGGCTATCGCTCCGCCGTCGCGCGCACCGCCGTGATGGGGGAGCCGACCGCGCTCCAGGAGGCGCGCCATGCGGCGATCCTGGCGGGCGCCGAGGCCGCGATCGACGCGATCCGGCACGGCGTCTCCGCCGGCCTCGTGTTCGACGCGGCGATCCGCGCCGTGAGCGAGGCCGGCCTTCCTGGCTACCGACGCGACCACGTTGGCCACGGGATCGGCCTCTGCGCCGTCGAGTCTCCCTGGCTCGCGCCGAGCAGCCCCGCGACGCTCGAGACCGGCATGGTGCTGAGGGTCGAGACGGTCTACGTGGCGTCCGGCTGGGGCGGCCTCGGTGTCGCGGACACCGTGCTGGTGACGCCGAAGGAAGCGCGCGTCCTGAACCGCTCCGAGCGTGGCCTGATCATTCTCGACTGACGCCCAGACCTCCGGAAACTCGAACGTTTCTCGTCTCTCGCTGTAAACGATCCGATACGCCCGGGCGTCTTATCAGCCAAGCAGTCAAACACTCGACCAGGAGGGGAACGGAGATGAACACGCTGAAGACGCTCGTGGCGGCAGCAGTGGTGGCGGGCGGCATGGCGCTCGCGCTCCACGCCGGCCCGGCGAGCGCCCAGGAGGTCAAGAACGACCTCAAGGACATCAAGCAGGATCGGCGGGAGATCCGCCAGGACACGAAGGAGATCCGGCAGGACCGGCGCGACCTTCGACAGGACCGCCGAGAGCTTTACCAGGACCGCAAGACCGGTGACAAGGATGCGGTCAAGGGGGACCTCAAGGATCTGAAAGAGGATCGCAAGGACCTCAAGGCGGACCTGAAGGACCGCCGCCAGGACCGACGCGACCTCCGCCGCGACCGTCGCGACCTGCGGCGTGACGTGCGCGAGAAGGGCGAGGATCAGAAGTAAGCGCTGAAGCCCGAGGTGGGCGGGGAGCCCGGCGCTCCCCGCCCTTGCGATTCATGAACCAGGAGTGGGATGGTGGGGACGAGAGGACGATCCGAGGGTGGAGCTCTCCGATGAGGTGCTGTGCCGGCGCGCGGCCGACCGCGACGAGGCGGCGTTCGACGTCCTCGTGGCGCGCTACCAGGCGCGCGCATACCGGCTCGCATGGTCCATCGTGCGGAACGCCGAGGACGCGCGCGACCTGTCGCAGGAGGCCTTCATCCGGGTCTATCAGTCGGCGGGGAGCTTCGACGGGCGCTCGAAGTTCTCGACCTGGTTCTACCGCATCCTCGTCAACGTTTGCTTGGATCATCGGCGCAAGCACCGGTGGTGGACGCTCTGGACTCGTGACGCGGGCGATCCCGAGTCGGGCGAGTCGCTGCTCGACCGCCAGCCGGCGCCGTCCCGGGACCCGGTGGACGCCATCGGACGGGAGCAGACGTTGAAGCGGCTCTGGGAGGCCGTGGGCCGGCTCGCGCCGCAGCAGCGCGCGGCGGTGATCCTCCAGGTGCAGGAGGAGCTGCCGACGCCGGAGATCGCGGCGGTGCTCAAGTGCTCGGAGGCGACGGTGCGAGTGCATCTGCACCGCGCGCTCACAACGCTCAGGAAGACGATGGGGACGACCTGACATGGCGACGCATCCCGACCCGGAGCTCGAGCAGTTCCGCGACCTCCTCGCCGACCTCGCGCACGCGGTGGAGCGACCGCCGGACGTCCACTGGGGCGCCTATCGCGCCGAGCTTCGCGCGAAGCTCGAGACGCGCCTCGCGCGTCGGCGCGCGTGGTGGCGGCGCCCGGTGCCGCTCGCGCTCTCGGCGAGCCTCGCGGGCGCGCTCGTGGCCTTCACACTCGTCGCCCTCCAGAGCCAGCGTCAGAGCGGGACCGGCGCGGACCTGGCCGCCGTCGAAGAGGCGGCCATCGGCAACCGCCTGGAACTGCTCGAGCAGTACCGGGTCGTCGAGCACCTCGACCTCCTGGAGGAGTTCGACGTGATCCGTGACCTCGATCGGCTCACCGTCGAGCGGACGGGCTAGCCGTGACGCGACGGGTCGCGTGGCTCGCGGTTGTGCTGCTCGGCGTAGGCTCGGCGCTCGCCGCCCCGCCGGGCGCACCACACGCGGCGGACCCGACGCCCGACGCGCAGATGCTGCTCGACCTCGATCTCCTGAAGGACGCCGATCTCGCGCGAGACCGGAACCTCCTCACGCGGATGCGGCTCGTGGAGCGGCTCAGGGTGCTGGAGACGCTGCCCGTCCTCGACTCCGAGACGCCGACCGGGACGCCTTCCAGGGAGGTGAAGCGACCATGAAGGCCCGCTGGGTGCCGGGGCTGCTCATCCTCATCGCGCCCGTGCTGACCGGGACGCGCGAGGTCGCGTGGGGTCAGGCGCCGCAGATCGAGGGACTCGAGCGACTCACCCCGGAGGAGCGCGGGATCGCCGAACGCAATCTCGAGCGATGGCGGAGCCTTTCGCCCGAGGAGCGCGCGCGCGTGCTCGAGAACTACCGTCACTGGAAGTCCATGTCGCCCGAGGAGCGGAAGGCCGCGAAGGAGAGCTTCAAGCGTTACAGGGCGCTGCCGCCCGACGAGAAGGCGCGGATCATCCAGGACTTCCAGCGCTGGAACGAGCTGCCCGAGGCGCGGCGGCAGGAGCTGCAGAAGGCGTACGAGCGCTTCCAGCAGCTTCCCCCCGAGCGGCGCGAGCGCATCCTCCAGCGCTCCCGCCAGTGGGATGCGATGTCGCCCGAGGAGCGGGAGCGCGTCATGAAGAACTACGAGCGCTGGAAGAACATGACCCCCGACGAGCGCGCCCAGGCGCGCGAGCACTTCCGTCAATTGCCCCCGGAGGAACGTGAGCGGCTTCGCGAGCAGTGGCGCCGAGCGACACCGGAGGAGCGCGAGCGGCTCAAGCGACAGTACCGCGGCCCGCGGCCGCTCCAGGGCCAGGAGGCGCCGAGGTGAGGCGGCTCGCCGTCGCCTTCCTCACGCTCGGCGCGCTGACCGGTGGCGGCGTCCCCGCGTCCGGCGCCGGCCCCGGCCCGGGCGCTCTGGGGGAGGAGCCAACGCGCGGCGCCCCGCCCCTGGCGGACGACCGGCGGATCCTCCATGTGTTGAATCGTCTCGCGCTCGGTCCGCGACCCGGCGACCTCGAGCGGGTGCGGGCGGTCGGCGTCGACGCGTGGATCGAGCGCCAGCTCCACCCGGAGACGATCGCCGACGCCGCGACGGAGCGGGCGCTGGCGACGCTCGCGTCGCTCCGCCTGTCGATCCCGGAGGCGCTCCGCGACTACCCGCGACCCGAACCGAAGCTCAGGGAGAAACTCCAGGCGGGCCAGCTGACACGCCAGGAGATGATGGAGCTGTACCCGCCCGAGAAACGGCCCTTCAGGATCACGGCGGAGCTCCAGGCCGCGAAGATGCTCCGCGCGGTCGAGAGTGAGCGCCAGCTCCAAGAGGTCATGGTCGACTTCTGGTTCAACCACTTCAACGTGTTCGCCGCGAAGGGCGACGTCCGCTGGTACGTCGCGGCCTACGAGCGCGACGTCATCCGCCCGAACGCGCTGGGCCGCTTTCCCGACCTCGTCCGCGCCAGCGCGCGCCATCCGGCGATGCTCTTCTACCTGGACAACTGGCTCTCCGCCCGGCCGGACTTCACCGTGCCCGCGGGGGGCCCCAAGGGTGGCCGGAAGGCGGGGCTGAACGAGAACTACGCGCGCGAGCTGATGGAGCTGCACACGCTCGGCGTGGACGGCGGATATACGCAGGCGGACGTCACGGAAGTCGCCCGCGCCTTCACGGGCTGGTCGATCGACCGGCCACAGACCGAAGGGCGCTTCGCGTTCCGCCCGCGCATGCACGACACGGGCGAGAAGGTGGTGCTCGGCCACCGGATCCCGGCGGGCGGCGGCCAGGACGACGGCGAGCGGGTGCTCGCGATCCTGACCCACCATCCCGCGACTGCCCGCTTCATCGCCACCAAGCTCGTGCGCCGGTTCGTCGCGGACACGCCGCCGCCCCCGCTCGTCGAGCGCGTCGCCGCGACCTATCTCAGCACCGACGGCGACGTCCGGGCGATGCTGCGCACGATCGTCGCGGCGCCCGAGTTCGTCTCCGCGGAGGCGTACCGGGCGAAGGTCAAGACGCCGTTCGAGTTCGTCGCGAGCGCGGTCCGCGCGCTCGGCGCGACCGTGGACGCCCAGGGGGCGTTCGACCTCGCACGGGCGAGCGCCGAGATCGGCGAGCCGCTCTACCAGGCGCAGCCGCCGACCGGCTACCCGGACCGCGCCGAGGCGTGGGTGAACTCCGGGGCGCTCCTGGCGCGGATGAACTTCGCCCTGGCCCTCGCGAGGAGCCGCTACCCGCGCGTCGCCGTAGACCCGGGCTCACTGGTCACCGGCGCCGACCCACGATCGCCTGACGCCGTGCTGGACCGGCTGCTCGCCGCGCTCGTCGCCGGACAGGCGAGCGCCGAGACACGCGCCGTCCTCACGGGAGAGCTCACGAACCCACAGATCACGCGCCTGACGGCCGAGGACCGCGGCCCGGCGTCGACGGACGTCGCCACGCTCGCCGCGCTGGTCCTGGGGTCGCCCGAGTTTCAACGGCGGTAGGCGACGCGATGAACCGACGGACCTTCCTCAGGTGTGGAGCATGCGCGCTCGTGGCGCTCGGCGGGCCGCCGCGGTTTCTCGTCCGGACCGCTGCGGCGACGGCGGCCCGAGGCAAGGTCCTCGTCGCCGTCTTCCAGCGGGGCGCCGTCGACGGGCTCAGCATGGTCGTGCCCCACGGCGACCCGGCGTACGCCGCCGCCCGCCAGACCATCGCGCTCAGACCGCCGAAGCGCGGTGAGGCCGACCGCGCGGTCGACCTCGATGGCTTCTTCGCGCTGCATCCCGGGTTGGCGCCGCTCGTGCCGCTCTGGGAGAGCCGCTCGCTCGCGATCGTCCACGCCTGCGGCTCGCCCGACACGACCCGCTCGCACTTCGACGCCCAGGACTACATGGAGTCGGGGTCGCCGGGAGTCAAGAGCACGCCCGACGGCTGGCTCGCACGCGCCGTGAAGGGGCTCCCACAGCCGAAGGCCTCGCCGTTCCGCGCCGTCGCGCTGGGCCCGATCCTTCCGCGCGCGCTCCAGGGCGACGTCGGAGCGGTCGCGATGGCGTCGCTCGACCGCTTCGATGTTCGTGCCGGGGACACCGGCGCCCGCGGCGGCTTCGAGGCGCTCTACGCCCGGAGCGTGAGCGACCTCCTGTCGGGCACGGGGCGCGAGACGCTCGAAGCAGTGAAGATGCTGCGGAGCGCCGACGCGGCGCGCATCCCGCCCGCGAACGGCGCCCTCTACCCGCGCGGCCCGTTCGGCGAGTCGATGCGCCAGATCGCCCAGCTCATCAAGGCGAATATCGGGCTCGAGGTCGCCTTCGCCGACATGCAGGGGTGGGACACCCATGTCGGCCAGGGTGCCGAGCAAGGCCAGCTCGCGGCCCGGTTGCGCGAGTTCGGCGGGGCGCTCGCCGCCTTCGCGCAGGATCTCGGCGACCGGATGGCCGACGTCGTCGTCCTCACCATGTCCGAGTTCGGGCGCACGGTCGTGGAGAACGGCAACCGCGGCACCGACCACGGCCACGCGACCGCGATGCTCGCCCTGGGCGGCGGCGTCCGCGGGGGCCGTGTCTACGGGCGCTGGCCGGGGCTCGCGCGCGAGCAGCGCTTCGAGGGGCGCGACCTCGCGGTGACGACCGACTTCCGCACGCTCTTCGGCGAGGTCGCTCGCTCCCACCTCGGCGTCCCGACGGCGCCGCTCTTCCCCGGCTGGACACCGTCCCGCCCTCCGCTCGGCCTGTTCGCGTAGTCCCGAAGCGCCCACACGCTGACCGACGCTGGTGAGAACCCTGACGGAGGCGTAGGGACTTTTCCGCGTTGACAACTCACGGGCACCTCCCCGAATGATGAAGACCGCCCTCACGTCCCGTCAGATTCCCGGGACCGGCGTCATCTGGAAGATCTGCTGGGAGTAGCCTGACCGCCCGATCTCTCACCACGAGAGTGCGCGCCGTCCCGGCTTGGGGGCGCGGGAAAGGAGGTTGGCGTTGCGGAAGGCTCGACGAGATTAATACGGCGTAGGCGCCGCGAGCGCCTACCAGGGAGGAGCAGTCGCATGCAGAAAGCACTCGTATTCGGCCCGACGGTCGCGCTGGTCTGTCTAGGCTGGATCGCAACGGCGCAGGCGGAGTCACTGAAGACGGACTTTGCGCTCTTGAACGAACCGGGGGGAGACCAGAACGTCATCTGCAGGTGTGCCGGCCCTCAGGGGCTGCCCACAGGCTGCCAGATCAAGGTCACGATGGGGAATCGGAACGATCCTGGCCTGGGTGGTGTGAACGGGTTCGTCAGAGTCACATACAATGACCTCGACTTCGTCGACTACCCCATTCCTGCGGGGACGACCTTGAACATCACCATGGCGGCCGGAGGTTCAGATTCGGATAAGGCGGTCAAGGTGAGCGGAGACGGGTCGGGTGGTTCGATGCTGGTCGGTCAAATGAGTGCGGAAAGTTCGCAGACGGTTCGCTGCTGCACCAGCCCGGCCTCGGATTGTCAGACGTTCCCGGTGCCGTGAGGTTCGACTGACTGGGGCCGCGGGCGGGAGCCCTTCCCGCCCGCGCCCGCCGACGCGCTCACGGCCGGCGCGGCGTGATTCCCGGTCGGCGCTCGGCGTTGCGTGCGGCGCCGGCGGTGTGTTACCGTCCGCGCGTCATGGGCCATAACCTCGTCCTCACGCGTGACGGCGCGATCGCGACCGTCACGTTGAATCGCCCCGACCGACGCAACGCGCTGAGCGACGCCATGCTGACCGAGCTCGGGGCGGCGGTCGCCGAGCTGCGGGACGACGCCGCCACGCGCGTCGTGATCGTCACCGGCGCGCCGCCCGTCTTCTGCGCCGGCGCCGATGCACCGCTCCGCTCGAAGATGACCGCCGACGAGCGGCGGCGGGCGTTCGCGCAGCGGAAGGGCCAGTTCCGCCGCCTCTTCGAGCGCGCGAACACGCTGCTGGAGAGCCTCGAGCAGCCGACGCTCGCGATGATCAACGGTCACGCGATCGGCGGTGGCTGGGGGCTCACGCTCGCGTGCGACTTCCGTTGGGCCGCCGCCGAGGCGGAGTTCTGGATCCCCGAGGTCGACCTCGGCGTGCCGCTCGGCCCGGCCTCCACGGCGCGCTTCGTCCGTCTCGTCGGGCCCGCGCGCGCCAAGGAGATCATCATGGAGTGCCGGCGGTATTCGGCCGCGGACGCCCACGCGGTGGGCCTCCTCCACCGCGTCGTGCCGGGCCCATCGCTCGTCAAAGAGGTGCGCGCCTACGCCGAGTTCCTGGCCGCCAAGCCCGCAAGGCCGCTCGCGGAGGCCAAGGCGCGGATCAACGCCATCGCCCGCACGGGCATCCCCGAGGTCAACGCGATGACGGACGGGTTCCTCGACCGCGGATGATGCTCGAGGGGATCCGCGTCCTCGACCTCTCACGGGTCATCGCCGGACCGTACTGCGCGACACTCATGGCCGACCTCGGCGCCGACGCCGTCAAGGTCGAGCGCCCGGGACGGGGCGACGACCTGCGCGCATGGCGCGGTGACGGCATGAGCGCCACGTTCGCCGCGATCAACCGGAACAAGCGCGGGATCGCGGTGGACCTCCAGCACCCCGAGGGTGCGCGGCTCGTGTTCGAGCTCGCGCGGCGCGCGGACGTCGTCATCGAGAACTTCCTCCCCGGCGTCGCCGACCGGCTGGGCGTCGGCTACCCCGCGGTGAGCGGAGCGAACCCGTCGGTCGTCTACGTGTCCGTCACCGGCTTCGGCCAGACGGGACCGCACGCGCGGCGCGCGGGCTACAACACGATCGCGCAGGGGATGAGCGGCATCATGGCCCTCACCGGGCCGCCCGGGAGCCCGCCCACCAAGGTCGGCGGCTCGGTGGCGGACCTCTCCGCCGCGTTCCTCGCGTTCGGCGCGGCGAACGCCGCGCTCGTCCACCGGCTCCGGACCGGCCAAGGCCAGTTCCTCGACGTGAGCCTGCTCGCCTCCACGGTGGCGCTCCTCCCCGATCCGGTCGCCCACTACTTCGACTCCGGGACGCGCCCGCCGCGCGTCGGGAACCGGAACCCCAACCTCACCCCGGCCGAGGCGTTCCACACCAAGGACGGCTGGGTCCAGGTCGTCATCATGAACCCCGACCAGTACGCGCGCCTGTGCACGGTCCTGGGCGACGCCGAGCTCGCGACCGACCCGAAGTTCGCGACCAACGACAGCCGCCTCGCGCATCACCCCGAGCTCCGGGCGCGGATCGAAGCCGCGCTCGCCCGGGCGACGACCGCCGAGTGGGTGAGGCGCTTCGAGGCGGCCCAGGTCGCCGCCGGGCCGATCTACGAGTTCGACGAGGTGTTCGAGGATCCCCAGGTCAAGCACCTGGGGCTCGTGACTGAAATCGACCAGCCGGGCTACGGGAAGGCGAAGATGCTCGCCTTCCCCGTCCGCGCCTCGGCGACACCGGCCACGATCCGCCGCCCGGCCCCGCGGCTCGGCGAGCACACCGCCGAGGTGCTCGGCGAGCTCGGCCTCGGGCGCCCCGAGATCGAGCGCCTCGCCGCCGCCGGCGTCGTCGCGCTCGCATGAGCGGGAGGTGACGATGCGACGACACCCCGTGCTCCTGGCGCTGGCGGTCCTCGCCGCCACGGCCTGCGCGCTCCACCCCGGGCGCATGTTCCCGTCGCCCGAGCCCGGAGAGATCACCGTCAACACGACGGACAAGGGGGCGCTGGTACGGATGTTCGGCGAGCCCTACGAGGTTGGGCTCGACAGCGGCGACCAGACGTGGCGCTGGTTCTACGCCGAGTACGGCGTCCGCGGCGAGGCCAGCAAGGACTTGACCGTCCGCTTCAACCCGAATGGCACGGTCAAGTCCTATTCGTTCAGCTCGAACTTCCCCGACGACATGAAGCGGCTCAGGTAAGGAGGCGAGTGCCATGCCCAACATCACGATCCAGTGGTACGCGGGACGCACCCAGGACCAGAAGCGGCAGCTCACCGCGGCGATCACCGAGGCGATGGTGAAGATCGGCAAGACGACCCCCGACCAGGTCCACATCGTCTTCCAGGACGTCGAGAAGTCGAACTGGGGCTGGAACGGCAGGCTCGCGAGCGACTAGGCAGGTCTGACGCCCTGAGTCGTTGACAAGGCGCGCGGTTCGCGGATAATCACGCAACCTCCCTCCCGGGAGGACCGCCGCCATGAGCCGATCAACGATGCCAGGCTTGGGGGCCCTGAGCCTCATCATCAACGACGCGTACTCTGCCCTCCGCCGCTCCCGCTGGATCGGCGTCCTCCTGCTGTGGGGCGGGCTCGAATGCCTCGCGCCACACCCTGCCGATGCCGCGCCGGAGGGAACGATGACCTGGGGGCTCCACGTGACGCTGGCGTCGCGCTGGCTCGACCCCGCCGAGACGGAAGCCCTCATCACGCCCTTCATGGTCCTCTACGCGATCCACGACGCCGTCGCGAAGCCGATGCCCGCGGGGCCGATCACCCCGAGCCTCGCCGAGTCCTGGTCGGTGTCGAAGGACGGGCTCACCTATGAGTTCGTGCTGAGGAAGACCGCGCGGTTCCACAACGGCGACCCCGTGACCGCCGACGACGTCAAGTTCTCGTTCGACCGCTACAAGGGCGCGGCGGCCAAGCTCCTCAAGGACAAGGTGCGAGAGGTCCAGATCGTCGACGCCGGGCGCGTGCGTTTCCATCTCAAGGAACCCTGGCCCGATTTCATGACCTTCTACGGCACGTCGGCGTCCGGCGCCGCTTGGATCGTCCCGCGGAAGTACATCGAGAAGGTCGGTGACGACGGCTTCAAGAAGGCACCCGTCGGCGCGGGGCCGTACAAGGTGGTGAGCTTCACCCCAGGCGTGGAGCTGGTGATGGAGGCCTTTGACGGCTACTGGCGCAAGACGCCGAACGTCAAGCGGCTCGTCTTCCGCTCCATGCCGGAAGAAGCCACGCGTGCCACCGCTCTGAAGAAGGGCGAGGTGGACATCGTCTATCTCCTCAGTGGTCCGATCGCCGAGGACACCAGGCGAACCCCGAACCTCAAACTCGTGCCTTCCAAACCGCCGGGGGTGTTCTGGCTGGAATTTCCGGACCAGTGGGACCCGAAATCGCCCTGGCACGACCGCCGAGTGAGGCTCGCGGCGAGCCTCGCCATCGACCGGGAGGCGGTCAACCAGGCCGAGACGCTGGGCTTCTCGCGACCTACAGGAAGCATCATTCCACGAATCTTCGAGTACGCGCTGCCCTTCGACCCGCCCCCCTACGATCCCAAGCGAGCCAGAGAGCTCCTCGCCGAGGCGGGTCACCCCAACGGCTTCGACGCAGGCGACTTTTACCCGTTCCCTCCGTACACCTCGATGGGGGAGGCCCTGGCCGGTTACCTGCAGGCGGTCGGGATCCGGACGCGGATCCAGACGATGGAGCGGGCGACGTTCCTCACCGCGTGGCGAGAGAAGAAGCTCAAGGGTCTCGTGGTGGGCATCACCGGCGCGGCGGGCAATGCGGCGACGCGTCTCGAGGCCTACGTCACCCGGGGCGGGATCTACTCGTACGGGGTCATCCCGGAGGTCGAGGATCTGTTCCAGCGCCAGGCCAGGGAGCCGGACCGGGCCAGGCGCGAGGCCCTCCTGCACCAGATCCAGAAGATCCTCCACGAGCGCGTGCTACACGCCCCGATCTACGAGCTCGCGTTCCTCTGGGGCGTCGGGCCCCGCGTCGAAGAGTCCGGGGCGGACCTGATCAGGTCGTACGCCTACTCGGCGCCGTACGAGGACCTCAGGCTCAAGAAGCCATGAGGCGGTACATCCTCCGTCGGCTCGGATTCGCGCTCGTCTCGCTGTTCCTCCTGTCGGTGACGATCTTCTTCTTCGTCCGCGTCACCGGTGACCCGGCCGTCCTCCTCACGGAGCCGGGCGCGAGCCAGGCGGACCTCGACGCGATCCGGCAGCAGTTCGGCCTCGATCAGCCGCTCTGGGTCCAGTACGGAAGCTTCCTCGCCCACCTGTTGCGGGGCGACTTCGGCCAGTCGTTCTACTACCGGACGGATGTCCTCGAGCTCTACCTCTCCCGCCTGCCCGCCTCGCTCCTCCTCGCGGCGGTGGCGATGGCGTTCTCGCTGGTGATCGGCCTCCCCACGGGCATCGTCGCGGCGGTGCGAGTGAACGGCTGGTGGGACAGCGCGGGGAAAATCTTCGCCCTGCTCGGGCTCTCGATGCCCTCCTTCTGGGTCGGGCTGCTCATGATCCTCTTCTTCTCCGTCTACCTCGGCTGGCTGCCGTCCTCCGGCTCGGGCACCCCACTCCACGTCCTCATGCCGGCGTTCGCGCTCGGCTGGTACTTCGCGGCCGCGCACATGCGGCTCACGCGCTCGTCGATGCTCGAGGTCCTCGGCTCCGAGTACGTCAAGCTGGCGCGGCTCAAGGGGCTGCCGGAGGCCCTCGTGATCGCGAAGCACGCCTTCAAGAACGCGCTCATCCCCGTCCTCACGCTCGCCGGGATCAACCTCGTGCTGATGGTCAATGTCGCCGTCGTCGTCGAGACCGTCTTCGCCTGGCCCGGCGTCGGCCGGCTGCTCTACGAGGGCATCGCGTTCCGCGACTTCCCCGTCGTCCAGGCGACGGTCCTGCTCGGCGGCGTCATGATCGTGACCGTCAACCTGGTCGTCGACGTGCTCTACGCGATGATCGATCCACGGATCCGGTACGAGTGATGACCGGCAGCCGGGCCGCGGGGCTCACGCTGGCGTGGCGCTTCGCCGCCTTCCGAAGCGAAGGGTTCCCGCTCCTCCCGACGCTGATCCTCCTGACGCTCGCGCTCGTGGCGATCTTCGCCAACGCGATCGCGCCGTACAACCCCGAAGTCGGCGTGCTCGGCGAGCGCTTCCGTCCGCCCGCGTGGCAGGCGGGCGGCAGTGCGGAGCATGTCCTCGGCACCGACCACCTCGGGCGCGACGTCCTCTCGCGGCTCATCTTCGGTGCCCGCGTGTCCATGGTCGTCGGCTTCACGGCGGTCATCGTCGCGGGTCTCCTCGGCACCGTGCTCGGGATCCTGTCCGGCTATCTCGGCGGGTGGGTGGATCAAGTCATCATGCGGATCACCGACACGTGGCTCGCCCTGCCCGCCCTGACCTTCGCGATCTTCCTCGCCGCGATCGTCGGACCGAGCGAGATGAACATCGTGATCATCCTGGCCGCGGTCTACTGGACGCGCTACGCGCGTGTCATCCGCGGGGAGGTCCTCTCGCTCAAGGAGCGCGACTTCGTGCGCCTCGCGATCGTCGCGGGCTGCGACAAGCGGACGATCATGCGCCGCCACATCCTGCCGAACGTGCTCAACTCCGCCATCGTGCTCGCCACGCTCATGCTGGGCGTCGTCATCGTCACCGAGGCGTCGCTCTCGTTCCTCGGCGTGGGCGTGCCGCCCCCCAAGCCCGCGTGGGGGCTCATGCTCGCCGACGGCAAGAAGGGGCTGATGGCCGGCTACTGGTGGCTCACGGTGCTGCCGGGCTGCTGCATCGTGCTGATGGTGCTCGCCGCGAATCTCCTGGGCGACTGGCTTCGGGTGAAGCTCGACCCCCAGCTCCGTCAGCTGTGAGTCTCCTCCTCGACGTCCGCGGGCTGTCGACCCACTACGTGAGCGCGCGCGGCACGCGCGTGACGCGCGCGGTGGACCAGGTGTCGTTTGCGCTCGGGGAGGGCGAGACGCTCGGCATCGTGGGCGAGTCGGGTTCGGGCAAGACCACGCTCGCGCTCTCGCTCCTGAGGCTCCTGCCGCCCGCGGCGCGGATCGTCGCCGGCGAGGTCCGGTTCGAGGGCGACGACCTGCTCCGAAAGCCCGCCGCCCAGATGCGGAGGATCCGTGGCAAGCGGATCGCGATGATCCTGCAGGACCCGATGGCCTCGCTCAACCCGCTCTTCACGATCGGCGACCAGGTGGCCGAGCCGATCCGCGTCCACGAGGGCGCCAGCCGCGGCAGCGCGTGGGTGCGTGCGCGGGAGCTCCTTCGGGCGGTGCGGATCGCCGCACCCGAGCTCCGCGTGCGCGAATATCCGCACCAGATGTCGGGCGGGATGCGCCAGCGCATCGTCGGGGCGATCGCGATCTCGTGCGAGCCGCGCCTCTTGATCGCCGACGAGCCCACGACGAGCCTCGACGTGACCATCCAGGCCCAGTACCTGAACCTGCTTCGCGACCTGCAGCGCGCGCGCCACCTCGCGATGATCTTCATCACCCACAACCTCGGTATCGTCGCCAAGATGTGCGATCGGGTGGCGGTGATGTACGCGGGGCGGATGGTCGAGGCGGGGCCGATCCGCCAGATCTTCAACGCGCCGGCCCATCCGTACACCCAGGCCCTCCTCGAGTCGATCCCCAGGCTCGGCGACGGCCGCGAGCGTCTGACGGCCATCGACGGGCAGCCACCCGACCCGGCGAACCCACCCGCCGGCTGTCCGTTCCACCCGCGGTGCCCGCGGGTGCTGGACCGCTGCCGGCAGGAGGCGCCGCCCGAGGTCGCCGTGGGCGAGGGCCAGACCGCGCGCTGCTGGCTCGCCGGCGACCGCCGATGACCGCCCCGATCCTGGAGGCCCGGGACCTCACCAAGCACTTCCCGGTCAAGCGCGGTCTCCTCGGACGCGGGGCCGGCGTCGTGCGCGCCGTGGACGGGGTCTCGTTCGCGATCGAGCCCGGCCGGACCCTCGGCGTCGTCGGTGAGTCTGGGTGCGGCAAGACGACGACCGCGAAGCTCGTGCTGCATCTCGAAGCGCCCACGTCGGGCGCGATCCGCTTCGAGGGCCGGGACTTCCAGGCGTTCGACGCGGACGCGCTGCGCGCGTACCGCCGATCCGTGCAGGCCGTCTTCCAGGACCCCTACGCCTCGCTCAATCCGCGGATGCGCGTCGGCTCGATCATCGCGGAGCCCCTCGTCACAAACGAATCGCTGCCGGCCGGCGCCGCGCGGACGCGGGTCGCCCGCCTCCTCGAGGTGGTCGGCCTGCCGGCGCGCGCCGCCGACCTCTTTCCCCACGAGTTCTCGGGCGGGCAGCGGCAGCGGATCGCGATCGCGCGGGCGCTCGCGCTCGAGCCGAAGCTCGTCGTGCTCGACGAGCCGGTGTCGGCTCTGGACGTCTCGATCCGCGCCCAGATCCTGAACCTGCTCCGCGACCTCCAGAGCCGGCTCGGCCTGTCGTACCTCTTCATCGCGCACGACCTCGCGGCCGTCGCCCACATGAGCCACACGATCGCGGTGATGTACCTCGGGAAGATCGTCGAGATCGGCCCCGCCGAGACCGTCGCCGCCTCACCCCGGCACCCCTACACCCAGGCGCTCTTCTCGGCGGCGCTGCCGTCCCACCCCGACGAGAAGCGGGACGAGGTCGTCGTGACGGGCGAGGTGCCGAGCCCGCTCGCGCCGCCGAGCGGCTGCCGCTTCCACCCGCGCTGCCCTCACGCGATGGCACGGTGCTCGACCGAGGAACCCGCCCTCGGTCCCGAGGCGAGGCGCCTCGTCGCCTGCCACCTCTACACGGGCGTCCGGGTCAGCGTCGGAGCCGCAGCACGTTGAAGGCCGGCACGGACTTCGAGAAGCCCTTGAGCGTGAGGCCCCCGAGCTCTTCGACCTCGACCGAGTCGTCGACCGCACCATACACGCGCTGGGCGATCAGGATCTGGCCGGGCTTCGCCTCGCCGCACAACCGGGCCGCGAGGTTGGTGACGGTACCGATCGCGCCATAGTCCAGGCGCCCCTCGAAGCCGATCGCGCCGATCGTGGCGTATCCCTGGGCCACCCCGACGCCGAAGTCGAGGTCGTAGCCACGTTTCTTCCACTTCACGAGGAGCTCGTCCACCCGCCCACGCATCGCGACCGCCATCCGCACCGCGCGTGCGGGAGCGTCCGGGACGGGCACCGGATCGTTGAAGAAGATCATCATGCCGTCGCCGGTGAAGCGCTCGAGCGTGCCCTCGTGCTCGAGGATCAGGGCGCCCATCTCGGCGTGGTACTCACGCAGCACCCCCATGACCTCCTCGGGCTCCGAGGTCTCGGCGAACGACGTGAAGCCGCGGAGGTCGAGGAAGACGACGGTGATCTCGCGGCGGTGACTCTTCAGGGGATCCTCGGCGTCGCCGCTCACGATCATTTCGGCGAGCTGAGGCGAGAAGAAGCGCTTGAGCCGCTCCAGGCGCTCGAGCTGGGCGACCTGCACCTCGACCCGCTGCTCGAGCGTCCGGTTCCACTCTGCGAGCTCGTCGTGGAGCAGCTTGATCCGGAGGAGCGACCTCACACGCGCGAGCAGCTCCTGCTGATTGATCGGCTTGGAGAGGAAGTCGTCGGCACCCGCGTCGATCCCCTTCACCCGTTCCTGCGCCGGATCGAGCGCCGTCACCATGACGACGGGCAGCGTCGCCGTGGCCGGGTTCGTGCGGATCTTGCGGCAGACCTCGTAGCCGCTCATCTCGGGCATGACGACGTCGAGCAGCACCAGGTCCGGGGTTTCTTTCGGGACCTTTTCGAGCGCCTGGACGCCGGAGGACGCCGTGACGACCGCGTAGCCCTTGGCCGTCAGCAGATCGGCCAGCAGCTTGACGTTCTGCGGCGTGTCGTCGACGACGAGGATCTTCGCCGGCGCGCTCATTTCCGGTCGAGCATCGCGCGGACCGCCTCGAGGAAGTCCTTCACCCTGATCGGCTTCGACTGGTAGCCGTCGAAGCCGGCGGCCATGATCTTCTGACGGTCGTGCGTCATGGCCGACGCCGTCACCGCGATGACCGGGATCGCGCGGGTCGACGCATCGGCGCGCAACTGGCCGAGCGCGGTGATGCCGTTCATTCCCGGGAGCTGGATGTCCATGAGGACGAGTGCCGGATGGCGTTCCTTGGCCAGACGCACGCCGTCCTCTCCGTTCGAGGCCTCGACGGTCTGGTAGCCTTTGAACTGGAGGACGTCGCGCACGAGCTTCAGGTTCTTCTCGTTGTCCTCGACGATCAGGATCAGCTCGCCGGCCATGGTCTCTCCGGTAGGGTGAAGGTGAACGTCGACCCCTTGCCCACCTCGCTCTTGACCCAGATCCGCCCGCCGTGCAGCTCGACGAACTTCCGCGAGAGCGCCAGGCCGAGCCCGGTCCCTTCGCGCTTTCGCGTGTAGTCGCTGCCCGCCTGGCGGAACTCTTCGAAGATCGCCTCCTGCTCGTCCTGGGCGATGCCGATGCCCGTGTCGCTCACCGAGACCTCCACGCTGCCGTCGGCCCGGGCGGCCCCCACCGCGACCCGCCCTCCCTCGGGGGTGAACTTCACCGCATTCGACAGCAGATTCAAGACGACCTGTCGCACCTTCCGCTCGTCGGCGACGATCTGTCCGAGCCGCTCGTCGACCGTGAGCCCGAGCGTGATGCCGTGGCGGGTCGCGCGCTCGCGCACGAGGGTCAGGCAGCCTTCGAGCGCGGCCGGGAGGTCGAAGGCGCTGGGCTCGAGCTCCATGCGACCGGCCTCGACCTTGGAGAGATCGAGGATGTCGTTGATGAGCGAAAGCAGATGGCGGCCCGACGTCATGATGTCCTGCAGGTACTCCTCCTGCTTGGGGTTGAGCTCGCCGAACATCCGCTCGAGGAGAACCTCCGAGAAGCCGATGATCGCGTTGAGCGGGGTCCTGAGCTCGTGCGACATGTTCGCCAGGAACTCCGACTTGTGGCGGCTGGCGGCCTCGAGCTGCTGGTAGAGCCGTCCCAGCTCCTCGCTCATCCGGTTGAGGTTCGCCGCGAGGGCGCCGAGCTCGTCGCGGTTCGGGATCTCGACCCGGCCGGCGAAATCGCCCGACGCGATCTGCTGTAGCCGTTCGTCCATGTGCCGCACCGGGCCGATCAGTGACCAGGAGATCGCGTACCCCAGAGCCAGGGCAAGCGCGATGGACCCGACCGCAAACTGGATGACCACCCGTCGAGAGGTGATATAGGCATCGTGCGTGGCGTCGATCGACGCGACCATGTCGGCCTCGGCTTTGTTCACCAGCTCGTTGGTCAAACGTTCGAGTCGATCCGCCAGGGGACCGGCCTGAGCGAGCTGAACCTCCCGGCCCTGAGCCACCTTGCCGGCGCGGATCAGCTCGACGACCTGGGTCACGACCTTGATGAACTGGTCGTAGTCCTCGCGGACGCGGCCGAGCAGCTCGACCTCGTCTTTCGCGACGAACTGGAGCCGGTCGAGGTCGTAGCCGAACTGGTTGAGTTGGCGCAGCGTCGCCTCGAGCGTCCGGTCGTCGAGGATCAGGAGCGCCGAGGAGACGCTGTAGAGCTGGCTGGTGGTGTCGTGCTGGAGCTGGCGGTAGGCGGCGATCTTGCGCTGGAGCTGGACCAGATTCTCGGCGCGGCGGTTCACGGCGCTCAGCGTCTGCAGGCCGACCGCGCCCACCGTGATGAGCAGCACCACGATGGCGAGGAACGCCGCCAGGAGCTTGGCGTGGACCCTGATGGGCATCCGCGCGACGAGTCTGATCACCCACGCCGTCACGGCCGCCCCATCTCCCGCAGCAGACTCTGCACGTCTCCGAGCAGCTCGTCGGGGTCGAACCGCACTCCCAGGTACTGTACGCGGAGGACCCCGTCCCTGTCGATCAGCGAGGTGAGGAACGTGTGGTCCACGTCCCCGTGCGGGTTCTTCCGAGCGTAGACTCCGTACCGCCTCTCGACGTCCTGGATCTCGGCCGCCGAGCCCGTCAGGAACGCCCAGCCCGCCGGATTCGCGCCGTGGGCCCGGGCGTAGCGCCTGAGAACCTCGGGCGTGTCGCGCTCGGGATCGACCGTCACCGACGCGAAGAACACCCGCGGGCCGAACTCAGGGCCGAGCTTGGCCTGGAGCGCGGCCATCTTCGCCGTCAGGAGCGGGCACGTGTCGGCGCAGCTCGCATAGACGAAGGTGACCGCGACGACCTTTCCGCGGAGGTCCCGGAGCGAGAGGCGCGCACCGTCCTGAGTCGTCAGCGCGAACTCCGGCGCCGGCCCGATCCTCGAGAGGCGCGCGTCCCCCCTGGCCTCATGGCCCGCGACGCGCGCGGCTGCGGCGCAGATCGCGAGGGCGACGAGCGCCGCCACGCTCCAGGGTCTCAGACGGCTCACGCGAGTCCTTCAGCTCTTTGTCCACCGCCCATCAGCCCTTCAGCTCCTTCTTGAGCTCTGTGAGGAAGCGCCAGTTCGTCGACTGAGCGATGATCTTCTGCGGGCTCGACTTGATCATCCCCGCCTCGTGGAGGCGGAGCGCGTAGAAGCGGATCGTGTCCTCGGGGTCGTACGCCCGCCACTTGCCGTACGGGACATCCTTCATCGCCTGGAGCGCGTACTCGTACTGCTTGATGTAGCCCTTGTCCACGAGAACCCGCGCCACCCGTTCCGGCTCGCGGGCGCACAGGTCGGCCGCCTTCAAGATGGCGCGCAGCGCGCGCTTGGTGGCGACGGGATACTTGCGCACGAACTCGCGGGTGCCCGTCACCACGCAGCAGAAGTATTGAGACCAGGGCCGGTCCACCGCGCTGTTGACCACCACGTGTCCGACGTTCCTCGCCCGCAGTTCCTGCGGGCTCGGCGGAAACGCCAGGAAGGCGTCGATCAGCCCCTCCTCGAGAAACCGCATCGACTCGGACGGCGGGAACCTCGCCCAGTTGATGTCCTTGCCGGGGTCCAGCCCGACGTACGCCACCATGCTCGAGAGAAAGATGTGCTCGGGGCCTCCCAGCCACGCCACGGCGACGATCTTTCCCTTCAGGTCGCGGATGGCACGGACTCGATCACCCCCGAGCAGCTCGAAGCACCCGACGTGCGCGCCCGCCAGAAACACGATCGGGTCCCCCTGCGCCACACGGATGAGGTTGGGCCCGACGAAGTTCATGCTGATGTCGGCGTCGCCCGCGGCGAGGGCTTCCGAGATGACCCCCCCCGCGAGCTTGGCGTACTGCACGTCGGTGAAGCCTTCGTCTCTCAGCAGCGTGTCGGCAACGTATTGGGGCGCCCAGCAGATGCTGGAGCTCTGGATCAGCCGGAGTCTCGTGGTCTCGGGCGGCGGCTCGGCGGCGGCCGCGTCGGGGCGCAGTCCCAGGCACCCCGCGGTCCCCGCCACGGCGACTTGTCGAAGGAACTCTCGCCGGCTGCGCATGGATCCTCCTACCCCTTCAGCTCCTTCTTCAGCTCGTTGAGGAAGCGCCAGTCCGTGCCGTCGGCAATCAGCTTCTGTGGGCTGCCCCTCACCATCCCGGCTTCCCGCAGGCGGAGCGCGTAGAAGCGCACGGTCTCCTCGGGGTTGTACTCCCGCCAGCGGCCGAACGGGATCTCCGTCATCGCCTGGCGAACATATGCCGGCGCGCCTGGGAAGCCCCGGTCCGCAAATGCCCGCGCGCCCCGGCCCGGCTCCACGGCGCAGAGCTGATCGCCCTTGAGGATGGCGCGGAGGGCGCGCTTGGTCGCCACGGGGTGTCTGCGAACGAACTCGCGGTTGGCCGAGACCAGGCAGCAGAAGTACTGGGACCAGGGGCGGTCGACGGCGCTGTTGAGCAGGACCCGCCCGATCTTCCTGGCCCGCAGCTCCTGAGGGTCGGGCGGGAACCCGAGAAAGCCGTCGATCTTTCCCTCCGCCAGAAGCCGCTTGGCCTCGGCCGGTGGGTGCTCCAGCCACGTGATGTCCCGGTTGGGATCGAGCCCGACTTGGCTGACGATGCTGGCGATGAAGGTGTGCTGGGGAGAATTCCGCTGGGGGACGGCGACGGTCTTGCCCTTCAGGTCGCTGATCGTCCGCACCCGCTCGCTCCCGAACAGCTCGAAGCACCCGACGTGCACGCCGCCCAGGAGTACGATCGGCTCTCCCGCGTCGAGGGAGACGACCAGCGGCGCAGCGAAGTTCATGGCGACGTCGACCTCACCGGCGCCCATCGCCTTGGCGAGGGGGATGCCGCCGACTCCCGCCCCCTTCTCGCCGACGTAGCGGACATCGGTGAACCCCTCGGATGTCAAAAACTCCTCGGCCACGTACTGGGGCGCCACACAGACGCTGGGTACCTTCGACAGGCGGATCCGGGTCGTCTCCGGTGGCGGCTCGGCAGCCCCCGCCCGTGATCTCAAGCCGAGCAGACCGGCTGCGCCCCCGTACGCCAATCCGCGCAGGAACGCCCGCCGTGTGGTCATCCCTTCAGCTCCTTCTTCAGCTCGTTGAGGAAGCGCCAGTCGGTGGACTGGGCGATGATCTTCTGCGGGCTCGACTTGATCATCCCGGCCTCGTGGAGGCGCAGGGAGTAAAACCGGATCGTGTCTTCGGGGTCGTAGTCCCGCCACTTGGCGTACGTGATCTCCTTCATCGTCTGGAGGGCGTAGGCGTAGTTGTACCCTTTGTCGGCCACCAGCCGAGCGGCCCGGTCGGGCTCAACGGCACAGAGGTTGGCCGCCTTCAAGATCGCGCGGAGCGCCCGCTTGGTCGCCACCGGGTGCTTGCGGACAAACTCGCGATTCGAGGCGACGATGCAGCAGAAGTACTGGGACCAGGGCCGGTCCACCCCGCTGTTGACGATGACGTGGCCGATCTTCCTCGCCCGCAGCTCTTGGGCCGCCGGCGGAAAGGCCATCAGTGCGTCGATCTTGCGCGCTTCGAGCAGACGTATCGTCTCGCCCACCGGATACGTCACGAAGTTGATGTCCTTGCCCGGATCGAGGCCGACGTGGGCCGCCATGCTCGCGAGGAACACGTGGTGGGGCGATCCGAGCTCGGGCACCGCCACGGTCTTCCCCTTGAGATCGCGAACCGCCCGGACCCGGTCCGTCCCGAACAGCTCGTAACAGCCGACGTGCACCCCCCCGAGAAGCACGATCGGGAGCCCTGCATCCACCTGAATAATGAACGGTGCGACGAAGGCCATGCTGATGTCGACGTTGCCCGAGGCGATCTCCCCGTACGGCGTGACACCCACCTTGAGGTTCACGTACTGGACGTCGCTGAACCCCTCGGTCTTGAGCAGCTCCTCGGCGACGTATTGCGGCGCCACACAGACGCCGGCGATCTGAACCAGCCTGATCCTGGTCGTCTCCGGTGCCGACTCGCCCTCCGCCTGGCGAGGGTGCAGGTCGAGGACACTCGCGGCCCCCAGGAGACTCAGTCCCTGGACGAAGGCGCGTCGGTGGATCATGTGTTCAGCTCCTTCTTCAGCTCGTTGAGGAATCGCCAATCGGTCGCCTGGGCGAGGATCTTCTGCGGACTCGCCTTGATCATGCCGGCCTCGTGCAGGCGCAGCGCGTAGAACCGGAGCGTGTCCTCCGGGTCGTACTCGCGCCACTTCCCGTACGGCAGCTCCTTCATGACCTGGAGCGCGTACTCGTAGCGCGGCGTGTAGCCCTTGTCCACGAGGGCACGCGCGGCGCGTTGCGGATCGAGTGCGCAGAGGTCGGCGGCCTTCACGATCGCGCGGAGCGCCCGCTTGGTCGCGACGGGGTGCCTGAGCACGAACGCCTTGCTCGCCGTCAGGAGACAGCAGAAGTACTGAGACCACGGGCGGTCGGCCGCGCTGTTGACCAGCACGTGCCCGATCTTCTGCGCCCGCAGCTCCTGGGGCTGCGGCGGGAAGCCGAGGAAGGCGTCCGCCTTTCCCTCGGTGAAGAGGCGCATCGACTCCTCGATGGGAGGGAGGCGGCGAGCGCCGGCGAGCTCGGGACGCGCAGACTCGGGCGTGATCCACCTGATGTCCCGGCGCGGGTCGAGGCCCACATGCGCGACGATGGTGGCGAAGAAGGTGTGCGGCGAGCCGCTCAGCGAATCGACGACGGCGGTCTTGCCTTTCAGATCACGGATCCGCTGGACCCGGTCGCTTCCGAAGACCTCGAAGCAGCCCACGTGGACCCCGGCGAGGAACACCACCGGATCGCCCGCGTCCACTCGGATGATGTTGGGCCCGACGAAGTTCAGGCTCATGTCGGCCTCGCCGGCGGCGAGTCGTACCGAGACTGCCCCGGTCGCCATCTCGACGTACGTGATGTCGGTGAAGCCCTCGGCCCGCAGCAGATCGTCGGCGATGTACTGCGGCGCCCAGCAGATGCTGGGCGCCCGGAGCAGTCGGAGCCGCGTGGTCTCCGGCGGGGGCTCGGCGGCGACGGGTAGGGGGCGCACCCCCAAGAATGTCGCCGCGCCTGCGAGCGTGATCCGGTTCAGGAACTCTCTGCGGCTGGGCATATGACCTCCCGCCTCAGCTCATTTGTCACGCTTCAGCGGGAGCGTGAAGGTGAACGTGGAGCCCTGGCGGACCTGGCTCTTCACCCAGATCTTGCCGCCGTGCAGCTCGACGAACTTCCGCGAGAGCGTCAGCCCGAGGCCCGTGCCCTCGTGCTTCTTCGCGTAATCGGTCCCGACCTGACGGAACTCCTCGAAGACAGCCTCCTGATCCTCGAACGCGATGCCCACGCCGGTGTCGCTCACCGCGATTTCGGCGACGCCGTTCGCGGCGGCGGCGCGAACCTCGACCCGTCCGCCCTCGGGAGTGAACTTGATCGCGTTCGCCAGGAGGTTGAGGAGGACCTGCTTGACCTTCCGCTCGTCTCCACGAAGAGCGCCGAGTCGGTCGTCGACCGCGACCTCGAGCGTGATCCCACGGCGCATGGCGCGCTCGCGCACGAGGGTGACCGCGTTGTCGATCGCCTGCGGCAGATGGAAGTCGGCGAGCTCCAGCTCCATCCGACCCGCCTCGATCTTCGAGAGGTCGAGGATGTCGTTGATCAGGGAGAGCAGGTGGCGGCCGGAGGCGAGAATGTCTTGTAGATACTCTTCCTGCTTCGCGTTGACCTCGCCGAACATCCGCTCGATCAGCACTTCGGAGAAGCCGATCACCGCGTTGAGCGGTGTCCGGAGCTCGTGCGACATGTTGGCGAGGAACTCCGACTTGTGCCGGTCGGCGACCTCCAGCTGGCGGCTCTTTTCCTCCAGCTCCTGGAACAGGCGCGCGTTCTCCAGCGCGAGGGCGGACTGGGTCGCGAAGGTCCTGAGGAGCTCGACCACCTCGGCGGGGAACTCGCCGGGCGCCTTCCGATTCAGCGAGAGGCTCCCGATAATCTGGCCCTCGCGGAGGAGGGGGACGGAGAGGAGCGCACGGTAGCCGGCCCTGAGCAGGATGTCGCGGAGCCGACTCTGGTAGACGCCCGGCGCGGCGATGTCCGAGATCTGGATCGGCTCGCGGGTCTCTGCGGCGCGACCCATGACGCCCTCGCCCTTCCGGAGCGGCATCGCTCGGACGGTCTCGACGAACGTCGCGTCCAGATTGTCGGCCGCGCGCAGGCGAAACTCCTCGACCCCCACATCGTACTCATAGATCGTGCACCCGTCCGCGCCGGCGAGCTGCCGCGCGCGCGACACGATCGTGTTGAGCACGGTCTCGACATTCAGCGTGGAGCTGACCGCGCGGCTCACCTCGCCGAGCGCCTTCAGCTCATCGACCGAGCGCACCAGGTCCCGGGTCCGCGCCTCCAGTTCTTGGAACAGGCGCACGTTCTCGATCGCGATGACGGCCTGGTCGGCGAAGGTCTTCAACAGCGTGATCTGCTTCTCGGAGAAAGGGCGGGGCTCGCGTCGGCGGACGAGGATGGCGCCGATGGCGGTCCCCTCGCGCATGAGAGGCGTCGCCAGGGTCGCCCGGTGGCCGAACCGGAGCGCCATCGCCTTGCCCTCTGGGTACTCGGCGTCCGATACCTGCGTGAGATCGGCCACGTGGACCGCCTGGCCGTCGAGCACCGCTCGTCCGGTGACCCACGCTCGGCTCAGGCGCTGTCGCTGTCCGACCGGCGCTCCGAGCGGGCCGAAGTGGGCCCGCGGCACCACGTCGTCGCCGTCGCGGAGCAGAATGGTCGCGTCAAGGGCCTCGCAGAGGCGTGCCGAGCTCTCGGCAACGGCGTCCAGCACGGGCTGGATGTCGGTCGGCGAGCTCGAGATCGCGCGCAGGATCTCGGCGATTGCCGTCTGCTGCTCGAGCGACTTGCTGAGCTCGCGCGTGCGCTCCTCGACCTTGCCCTCGAGGGTCGCGTACGACTCCTGGAGCTGGGCGGTCATGCTGTTGAACTGCGTGGCGAGCGCCTCCAGCTCGTCGCCCGTCTTGATCTCGATCCGGTGGCCGAGCTCGCCCGCGCCGATCCGCGCCGCCCCCGCCTGGAGAGTCTGGACGGGCGTCACCATCCGTCGCGCGAGAAAGAGGCTCGCGACCACGGCGAGGGCGACGCCGAGCAGCAGGAGGATCACCGTCCGGATCGCCGAGGCGTAGAGCGGCGCGAAGGCCTCGCCCAGCGGCTGCTCGACGAAGACCGACCAGCCGAGCGGCGCGATCGTCGCGAAGGCGGTGAGCACCGGTCGACGCTCGCGGTCGTGAGCGATCGTCACCGTCTCGGCGTCGGCCAGGGCGGCCGGCGCCGCGCGAGCCTGTCGCACCTGGGGCAGCGCGGCGAGGTCCGTCTTCTGGAGCACGAGGCTGATATCGGGATGCGCGATGAGCTGGCCGCGAGAGTCCACGACGTAGGCGTGGCCCGCCTTCCCGCTCTTGATCTGCGAGACGACGTCCCAGATGAACTTCAGATTCACCTCGGCGACGGTCACGCCGGCCTTCGGGCCGCCGCCGAGGGCGATCGTCATGTACGGCTCGGATTCTTTGCGGAAGTAAACCGGGCCGTGGAAGGCTCGGCCGGCCTTCGGCACGAGGAACTTCGGCTCGCGCGAAAAGTCCGTCCCGCTGCCGACCACGTCCATCGCGAGGCGCGAGACGCGAAGCTGCTCGCGGCCGCCGGGATCGAGGTAGCTCAGCTCGGTGATGGCCGGAGCCTGGCGCTGGAGTCGAAGGTAGTCGACGCGACGCTGATCCATCCGCGTGGCCGGCGGGCCGAGCACGGGCTGCGTGGTCCAGCCCATCTGGCGCTCGATCTCCCTGATGAACTGCTCGATCGTCGAGGCGGCCGCCAGGGCCTTCTCCCGCTGGACGCCGAGGAGCGCCGCCTTGTTCTCCTGGTACGAGAAGTAGATCTCCACCACGCCACTCACGAGCAGCGCCCCGCTTACGAGGAGCGTGATCAGAGCGACATACTTACCGAAGAGGCGTCCGTGGCGGATCACGTGGCGCTCACCGCATCACTCGACGATGCGGTCCGCGCGCGTGAGTAGCTCGGTCGGCACCTGGAGGCCCAGGGCGGCCGCGGTCCCCTTGTTGATCGCGAGGACGAGCTTCCGGGCCCCCTCGACCGGGAGCTGCTGGGCTTTGGCGCCCTTGAGGATCTTGGCGACGATGCCGGCGGCCTGGATCCCTTCCGCGTACGGGTCCGAGCCGTAGGCGGCGAGCGCGCCCTGCTGGATCCACAGCGCAGTCGGGAAGACGGCGGGGATCTTCCGCGCGCGCGACAGCTCGAGCATCCGTCCCGGGATCGCGAGCGAGCCGAGGTCCGGCGGCAAGAGACCGTCGCCGGGACGGAGCTCCTGCATCGCGCGCTCCACGTCCGCGGGGTCGCGCACCGCACGATCCAGCACGGCGACCTTGAACTGGGTCGCCACGGCCTTCGCCTTCTCCGCGGCGGCGCGGGACGCGGCGTCGTCGGGCTGATAGACGGAAAGTACGCGGCCGACATTCGGCGCCAGCGCTTTGAGGATCTCGAGGCGCTTCGGCACCAGGTCGGTCGTGAGGCTCGACACGCCCGTGAGGTTGCCGTCGGGCTTCGCGAGGTCCCTGACGAGGCCCGCGGCGACCGGGTCGGGCACGGCGGTGAAGACGATCGGGATCGTGAGCGTGGCGGCCTTCGCGGCCCGTGCGGCGGCGTCGCCGTTGGCGAAGATGAGGTCCACCCCGGCCTTTGCGAGCTCCTCCGCCGCTCTCGACAGGGCCCTGACGTCGCCGCGCGTGAAGCGGACGTCGAAGCTCACGTCGTCCTCCTGAAGCCCGAGCTCCTTGAGCCCGGCCCGGAGCCCCTCGACCATCGGAGAGTTCGCGGCGAGCGTCGTGTTGACGACCCCGATGCGAAAGCGCTTCGCCGGCTGGGCGAGCGCGTCGTCGGGCAGGACCGATGTCGCACCGAGAAGCAGCAGGACAACGGCGGGTAGTCCAGTTCGGGTCAGCAGGCTCATGGCGAGAAGATAGCACGGGCAGATCAATTCCGGATTCACGACCGTGGGGAGATTCGTGACGGAGGTCCGATTAGGCGTCGCTCGTCACTCGATCGCCTTATCGGTACCGCTCCACTATTCGATCACCTGGTCGGCACGTATCAACAGCGACTGGCGGATCGTGAGCCCGAGGGCCCGGGCGGTCTTCATGTTGATGACGAACTCGTACCGGATCGGCTGTTCCAGAGGAAGCTCCGCCATCAGGCCGGACGTCGTCCAAAGCGCGAGCACGCAGAGGAACGTTCGCCGGTTCATTCGATGAGCTGATCCGCTCGCACCAGCAGCGACTGCGGGATCGTCAGCCCCATGGCCTTCGCGGTCTTGAGATTGATCACCAATTCGAACTTCGTGGCCTGCTGGTACGGCAGCTCGCCTGGATGTGCTCCCTCAAATATCCGGGCGATGTAGCCCGCCGCGCCGCGATAGAGCTCTGCGATCTCTGTCGAGTACGCCATGAGGCCACCGGACTCCACAAACTCCCGCCAAGGATACACTGCGGCCAGTTGAGCCTGCTTGGCCAGCTCGACAATGACCCGGCGATGCGTGAAGTTCTCGACCGCATCGACGACGAGGAACGCCCTCACGCGCTCACGAACCATCAAGCCGAACGCCCGCCGATACTCCGGCTCCTGGATGGGGTCGCCGAGCGGCGCCTCAACGAGTGTCAGCCCGGCCTGCTGGGCGGCCTCGCGCATCACCCAGCCGGACGGCCCCTGGCTTGAGCTGGACCACCTCGCGGGCGAGATCGCCGTAGTGCCCCGTATGCCCTCCTCACTAAGCGCCGCTCCACCACGAGGTTCCTCCCTTCCGCGTAACCGAGGCGACGCAGCTCGGAGAAGAGCGCCTTGTAAAAACGGGGGCCCTTTTCCTCGGTCAGGTCGGCGACAGGCGTCGAGGGGTGCACGAACGCGATCCGGTACATCTTCCCCGCCTGCTGCGCGTCTGCGGCGAGTGGCGCGGACAGCGTCCCCATCGTTAGCCCGCAGAGGAACGTGCGCCTGTCCATCATTCGATCACCTGATCCGCCCTGAACAGCAGCGACTGCGGGATCGTGAGGCCGAGCGCCTTTGCGGTCTTGAGGTTGATCACGAGCTCGACCTTTTCTGGCTCCTCCACCGGAAGGTCCGATGGCTTGGCGCCGTTCAGAATCTTCCCGACCAACGCGCCGGCGCGCCGGAAGTCTGCGGTCGCGCTTGCTCCGTATGCCATGAGACCGCCAGCGAGGGCGAAGTCAGGTCGCCACCCGATCATCGGGAGTCGATGCTGCAGGGCGAGTTCTCCTAGTTGGACGTGCGCTATAAAGAAGGTGCTGTCGGGCAGCAAAAGCACGCCCTGGGCGCGATTCCGCACCATTTCATGAAACACCCCTGCGAAATCTTGCGGGCGGCGCGCCTCGAACACCTGAGACTGTAGACCGAGCGCACGGGCGGAATCGAGACTAACGTGCAGATGATGGGCAAAAGGCAATGGGTTCGACAGAATGGCTATCCGGGAAAGCTTCGGGACGGCCTCCATGAGGAAGCTCAGTCGTTTCCGGTTAGCTGCGTCCCTGTGTGCGTGAGACCCGTCATATTGCCGCCAGGGCGTGAAAGGCTGACGACGAACTGGCTCGCCACCGGGTCGGCTGAGCCACTGAACACAATGGGAATCGCCCGGGTCGCCTGCTTGGCGGCCACGGCTGCCTGGTCGCTGGGAGTGAAGATGGCATCGACACCAAGACGCACAAGGTCTGCCGCCAACTCCGGTAACCGCTCGTATCGATGCTCCGCCCATCTCCACTCGATCGTCAGGTTCTGGCCTTCGACGTAACCAAGTTCGCGGAGCCCTTCTCGAAAGGCCTCGTTGAGAGACGGAACGCCGGGCGCCGGACCGGACGCCAAAAGACCCACACGCACGCTTTTCCCGGTAGGCTTCGCACCACTCTGCTGCTGCGCCTCGACGGCGAGCGGCACGGCGAGCAGGTTCGCGACAAGGGCGAGGGCGAGGATCAGCGGCGTTCTCCGCCCCATGGTCTCCTCCCGGCGGGCCTGACTACATACCCTTGCTGCGAGCCTGTCAATGGAGATGCGCGGAGGTCTTCCGGGGCCGAGCGAGAGCCGCTTGGTCTAAGCCCGCGGCTGAGGGGGCGACCGTCGTGGCGAACGGGACGGCCAGGTGCGGGCGCGGTTTCCCGACCTGCCAGCCTTCAACGCTCTGACGTGGTCGGTTATACGTATAATTTGCGTACGTCAGGAGGTGTCGGGTATGGCACGAACGGCCGCGCGGCGCGAGAAGTGGACACTTTCGTTCGACGCAGGTCTGAAGCGTTTCCTCGTAAAGACCGCGAGGCGACGCTGCGTCTATCCCGTCACCTACTCGAGGAGATCGTGCAAGAAAAACTCAATCCGTACGGTCACACGGACCTCAAGGACAGCGTGGCGTATGTCCGGCTGCTCCGCCGGCGCTCGCGTAGGACCTCCGACGAGAGCTTTCTCAAGGAAGTCCGGGCGTGGTAGTGAGCAGTCGGTCGATCGCCTTCTCCAGGCAGCGCTTGATCTCGTCGCGACAGGCGCGGTACACGTCCTCGTCCTGGCCGACCGGGTCCGCGATGTCGCCGTCCTCGCCGACGAACTCCTTGAGCGTGAACACCGGCCGCCCGTCGGCCTCGGCGAGGGCGCGGAGCTCGCGCTTCTGGAGCGCGGTCATCGTCAGGATCAGGTCGGCGGCGGCGACGACCTCTCGGTGCTGGCGGAGGTTCGTGGAGAGGATCTCGGTCTCCGAGAGGTGGATCCCGTCCTCGCGGAGCAGCAGGCGCGCGTCGAGGGACGGGATCATGCCGTCGCGCGCGGTGTGACCGATGCCGCCCGACCTGACCCGCACGCGGCCGTTCCGCTCCGCGAGCATCTTTTCGAGCAGCGCCTGGGCCATCACGCTCCGACACGTGTTCGCGTGGCAGACGATCAGGACGGTCTTCACGGCTCCTCCCAGGGCGACTGCCAGAACCGCATACCGTGAGCGAGCTCCTTCCACTCTCCGGCGGGACGCTCGTGGAGGGTCTTGCCGAAGAGCGTGCCCGGCGGTGGCTTGAGGTCCCGGCCGAGGGTCGACGGAAAGAGCGTCGCCAGCTCGTCCGGCGTGAGACGCCGGTCGGCCTCGAGGCGGCGCACCGCCTGGGGCTGGGCGACCAGCGTGTAGCCGTAGCCGAATGAGTGGAACACCTGGCCGTTGACGTGCTGGGCGCCGTCGCTCGCCAGGTAGACGACGAGGGGCGCGACGTTGTCGGGGTCGCGTTCGGTCTCGGCCGCCAGCTCGCTTGGCCACTTGCCGGTCTCGGCGAAGACCTCGCGGCCGCGCGGCGTGGAGTCGATCATGCGGGTGGCACCGCTCGGGAGGATCGCGTTCGTCGTCACACCGTACTTGGCGAGGGCGTTGGCGGTGGACCACGTGAGCCCGAGGATCCCCGCCTTGGCCGCGGCGTAGTTCGGCTGGCCCGGCGCGCCGAGCGCGGAGACCGAGGACATGCTGATGATCCGCCCGCCGCACGTCTCGCGCATCGCGATCGAGGCCGCCCGGACCGCGTTGAACATGCCCTTGAGGTGGACGGCGATCACCGCGTCCCACTCCGCTTCGGTCATGTTGAAGACCATCCGGTCGCGCAGGATGCCGGCGACGTGCACGAGGATGTCGATCCGCCCGTACGTTCGGATCACCTGCTCGACCATCGCCGCTGCCTCGGCGACGTCCGCGACCGAGCCGAAGTTCGGCACCGCCGCGCCTCCGGCCTTGACGATCTCGTCCACCACCTGCGCGGCCGGCCGCGCGTCGCCGCCCTCGCCCGCGAGGCTCGCGCCGAGGTCGTTGACGACGACCCGCGCCCCGGCCCGGGCGAGGGCGAGCGCGACCCCCCGGCCGATCCCGCGCCCTCCTCCAGTCACCAGTGCCGCCTTGCCGTCGAGCATGCCCATGGTCTACTCCGGAAGGGGTCGATAGTAGGGGTTCCCTGCCTTCGTCCACGCGCCGAGCATCTCGCGGAACGCGGGTCCCATCGGGTCGATCCCGCGCATCGGCATCGTACCGCGTCGGATCGTGAAGTCGTGCGGCGCGAGCTCCCCCGCCCGCTCGAAGTGACGCGCGGCGGCCTCCGAACGCCCGCACTCGAAGAGCCACCGGCCCAGGCCGAACTCGGCCCGCGCCTGCTGGTCCGTGTCGGTGGGCAGGGACTGGAGCGCCTGTGTCCGCGCCTTGGGAAGGGGCGGCGCCTCCCCCCGCACCCAGGCCCTCAACGCCCCGAGGTGCTTCGCGGCCTCGAGCCCGGTGATGTGCTTGAACGTGTCGGTACCGAAAGCCACGTCGTTCGGACGAACGATCCGACCGCGCTCGTCGATCCAGACGATCGTCGGCACGTTGACCATGTTGTAGAGATCCGCGACGACGTGCCGCGTGTCGATCAGGGACGGGTGCTCGGGCTTGGCGGCGTCGATCCAGGGGCGAGCGTCCGCGGGACTCCGATCGAGCGCCACGGTGACGACGCTGAAGCCGAAGCCCCGGAGCTCCTCATGGACCGCCTGCCACACGGGCAGGTCGAGACGGCACCCTCACCAGGACGCGTAGGCGACCAGGAGCACCTTCGCCCCGCGGTGGGCTGAGAGCGTGTGCGGGCGGCCGTCGAGATCCGGCAGCGTGAAGTCAGGCGCCTCCAGCGAGACGAGCGCGGCGGCGCGCACGGCCGCGGGCACGCCGAGGTACGCGGCGCGCTCGTCGAGGTCGAGCGCGACCGGGCGCCCCGCGTCCTGCGCCCGTCTCGCCCGCTCGAAGCCGTCTCCATAAGCCACCTCGACCGCGCGGCCGTCGTCGATGAGCGTGAACCCCGGCTCGGCCATGACCGCCGCCCCCTACGGCCCACCCGGCGGCGCGCCCGCGCGGCTCGCCGCGGCGATGTCCGC
>Ga0209159_1000008_pt1 | contig 165900 bp, 152 predicted proteins | sample GraSoiAngelo_144_FD_185901 | JGI IMG/M metagenome (GOLD analysis project Ga0209159, IMG submission 185901) | Grasslands soil microbial communities from the Angelo Coastal Reserve, California, USA - 14_1009_02_40cm (SPAdes) (version 2) | ecosystem: Environmental > Terrestrial > Soil >...
ATGTTGCGTTCGAGCCCCAGCGCGGCGCTGACGCGCGCCCGGGCGGAATCCACGCTCGTCATCCCGATGCTACTTCACGAACACCCACTCCGGCCGGAGCAGGGGGAAGGCGACGAGGCCGACGATGTGTGCGTGGTCGGTGTCCATGGCTTCCCTCCGGGCTGGTGGGCAATGTAACACTTGACAGAGAATGTAGCAATCGTTACATTGCGACCATGCGGTGGCTGATGCTGCTGGCGACCCTCCCGCCCACGCCGACCCGGCACCGCGTCGGCGTGTGGCGCAAGCTCCAGCGCATGGGCGCCGTCCGCCTGCGCGGCTCGGCGTGGATCCTGCCGGAGACCGCGGAGACGACGGAGCTCTTCCAGTGGCTCGTGCAGGAGATCGAGACGATCCGCGGCGAGGCGACGCTCGTCCACGTGGAGCGCATCGAGAACATGACCGACGAGCAGGTGCGCGCGCTGTTCCACAAGGCCCGCACCGTCGAGTATCAGGCCGTCGTGCACGGCTGCCGGGAGATCCTCGCTCAGCTCGACCGTCACCGCGCCAACGTGGCCGGCCACGCCGCCAAGCTCCGGAGCACGCTGGACGGACTCAAGCGTGAGCTCGACCGCGTGCAGGGCATCGACCACCTGGAAGCGCCGGCCGGCGACCGGGCCCGCAAGCTCTGGGAGGCGACGGCGGCACGGCTGCGGGCGGCGGAGACGCGGCCGCGCCCGGCGGGGGGACGACACCGCGCGTCGCTGCCGCCGTCGGGAAGCACGTGGGTCACCCGTCCGCGCCCGCACATCGACCGCATCGCCTCCGCGTGGCTCATCAAGCGCTTCTGCGACCCCGACGCGAAGTTCGGCTTCGCCGATGCCGCGGACGCCGCGCGCAAGGGCGTGCCGTTCGACGTCCTCGGGGCCGATTTCGGACACCACGGCGAGGATTGCACCTTCGAGACGCTCGTCAAGCGCTTCGGCATCAAGGACCGGCGCGTGCGGGTCATCGCGGAGGTCGTGCACGAGGCCGACCTGCACGACGGCAAGTTCAGCCGCAGCGAGGCCATGGGCGTCGACCTGGCCATCCGCGGCCTGGCCGCGAGCACGTCCGACGATCACGAGCTGCTCGAGCGCGGCATGGCGATCTTCGACGGGCTCTACGCGGTCTTGAAGCGGACATCGTAACGGAGACGACAGCGTCATATCCCTCGGAAGGAGAGTCATCATGCCATCTCGAATCGTGATCGCCGGCGTGTTCCTCGGTGTCCTCGTCCTGGCCGCCGCGGGCGGACCGGCGCTGGCCGCCGCTCCAGACTGGACGGCGGTGGAACAGGCGCTGGGCAAGACCGGGCAGCTGCAGGCGGGCGACGTCTTCCGCGTCGGGATGCCGCGCACCGATCTCTCGGTCACGGTGAAGGGTGTGGCGGTCAAGGCCGGCTTCGCGCTCGGCTCGTATGCCGCCTTCAAGCAGGTCGGTGATCAGGCCATGGTCATGGGCGATCTCGTGCTCCTCGACCAGGAAGTGCCGGCCGTGACGTCCGGCCTGCTGAGCGGCGGGCTCGACGTGACCGCGGTGCACAACCACCTCAACGAGATGTCGCCGCACGTGATGTACGTGCACTACGAAGGCCATGGCGACGCCGTGCAGCTCGCGAAGTCGCTGCGCCAGGCGCTGTCGGCCAGCGGCACGCCGCTCGGCAGCCCCGCGCCGCCGGCCGCCGCGGGCGGCCCCGTCCTCGACACGAAGCCGATCGAGCAGGCGCTCGGCCGTCCGGGCCGGGAGATCGGCGCCGGCGTGTTCCAGGTCACGGCGGCGCGCGCGGAGGCGATCACCGCGATGGGCCACCCGCTCCTGCCCGCGATGGGCATCGCGACGGTGATGAACTTCCAGCCGATGGGCGAGGGCAGGGCGGCCATCACCGGGGACTTCGTGCTGCTCGACAAGGAGGTCAACCCGGTCGCGCGCACGCTCCGGCAGCACGACATCGACGTGACCGCGCTCCACAACCACGGCCTTCAAGATTCCCCCCGGCTCTTCTACATGCACTTCTGGGCGACCGACGACGCCGTCAAGCTCGCGCGGGGCTTGAAGGCGGCGCTCGACCAGACCAACAGCGCGAGATAGCCGTGCTCGACCTCGTCGGGTACGTCGATCTGCCGCCGCACGCGGGCGCGGGCGGATTCGATCACGCCGCCGTGCATCGCCGCACGCGGCGCGTCTTCGTGGCGCACACGGCCAACGACGCGGTCGACGTGATCGACGCCGCCGCGGGCCGCCTCGTGGAGAGCATCACGGGGCTGCCGGCGGTGGCCGGAGCGCTCGTGAGCGACGAGCGCGACCTGGTGTTCACGTCGAACCGCGGGGAGAACACCGTCGGCGTCGTCGCCGTCGCGGCGCCGCATGCCGTCACCCGGACGGCGGTCGGCGTGCGCCCCAACGGCCTCGCCTACGACGCGCGCCGGCACCGGCTCTTCGTGGCCAACGTCGGCGACCCCGCGGTGCCGGGCTCGTTCACCGTGTCCGTGGTGGACGTCGCGACCATGGCCATGGTCGCCGACGTGCCGGTTCCCGGCCGGACGCGCTGGGCCGTCTACGACCCGGTGGCCGACGTCTGTCACGTCAACATCGCGGACCCGCCGCGGATCGTCGCGCTCGAGGCGCGCGATCCCGGGGCCGCGCGGCGCAGCGTCGAGATCCCGAGCGCCGGGCCTCACGGCCTGGATCTCGACGTCGACGGGCGCCGGCTGTTCTGCGCCTGCGACGGCGGCCGGCTGCTCGAGGTCCACGCCGACCGCGGCGAGCTGCTCCGTGGCGCCGACCTGCAGGGCGTGCCCGACGTCGTCTTCTTCAATCCCACGCTGCAGCACCTGTACGTCGCCGTCGGCGACCCGGGGATCGTCGAGGTGTTCGACACCCGCACCCTGCGCCGGCTGCAGACGCTGACCACCGAGAAGGGCGCGCACACACTCGCGTTCGACGCGCCCGCGAACCTGGTCTACGCATTCCTGCCCGCCTCGCATCGCGCGGCGGTCTACGTCGATCGAGCCTGAAACCGGCGGAACCATCGCCGAGACTTCGAGGAGGCTGACCATGAAATGGGTGACACGTGAAAAGGCGCGGGTGGATCGCATCGCCTGTCCCTGGCTGATCGCGCGGTTCATCGATCCCGCGCCGGAGTTCCTGTTCGTCCCCGACCGCGAGGTGCTGGCGGTCGCCAAGCGCGAGAGCGCCGTGGCGTACGACGTCCCGAACGTCGAGCTCGGGCACCACGGCCCGCGCTGCTCGTTCGACGCTTTCGTCGAGCGCTACGAGCTGGACGACCCGGCGCTGGCCGCGCTGGCGCCGATCGTCCGCGGCGCCGACACGGACGCGCGCGGTCTCACGCCCGAGTCCGCCGGCCTCTATGCGGCCGCCTCGGGCTTCCGCGTGATCGCGCGGGACGATCACGACAACATGCGCCTGCAGTTTCCGCTCTACGACGCGCTCTACGCCCACTGCCGCGAGACAGCGCCCGCGGCGGCCGGCCGGCGCGTCCTCTTCGCGTGCCTGCACGGCGCCGCCAAGAGCGTCGTCGCCGCGACGCACTTCCGCCGGCTCGCCGGCGGGCGCGGGCTCGCGGTCACCGCGACGGCGGTGGGCACCGAGCCCGAGGCCGAGCTGACGCCGGGGACGGCCAAGGGGCTCGCCGCCGATGGCCTGGCCCCGAGCATCGCGCGGCCGCGGCCGGTGACGCTCCACGACGTCGCCAGCGCGGACCACATCGTGAGCTTCGGCTGCGACCTCGGGCCGTGGCTCCGCGGCGCTCAGAAGGTGGAGCGCTGGGACGTTCCCGCGATCAGCGACGGCTACGGCGCCGCGCGCGACGCGATCGTGGCGCGGCTGGAGGACCTATGCGTGCGGCTGTCATCGGCGTGAGCCTCCTCCTCATGCTCACACACGGCGTCGGCGCGGACCTGACGTGGACGACCGGGGGAACGGGCAAGGGCACGGCGCGCTGGACGCAGGACGGCGCGAGCCTCGCCTACCGCGGCGGCGCGGCCTTCGGGTGGGCGGTGGCCGGCGAGCCGCTGCGCGACGGGTTCGTGGAGGCCCGCTTCCGCCCGCGCGAGGGCCGCGAGGATCGCGCGGGCGGCGTCGTGTGGCGCTGGCGCGACGCGAACAACTATTACGTCGCGCGCGCCAACGCGCTGGAGGACAACGTCGTCGCCTACAAGATGGTGGGCGGCCGTCGGTCCGATCTCAAGCCCGTCGGCGCCGCCGCGCGCGCCTACGGCGTCAAGACGACGGTGACGAGCGACGCCTGGCACACCCTCCGCGTGGAGTTCGCGGGGCCGGAGTTCACGGTGCACTTCGACGGCGCCCGGCTGTTCGCCGTCCGTGACGACACGTTCGCGGAGCCGGGCCGGGTGGGCGTCTGGTCGAAGGCCGACAGCGTGACGGAATTCGAGGGATTCAGCGCGGGGCCGCCGCGCCGCTGAATCCTCCCCCGCGAGGTATCATCGGCCGACAAGGAGGCCGCCATGAGCCAGGACAAGGTGGAAACGATCCGGTCGTCGAGCTCGGGCGTGCTGGGGCGCGCGCGCAACGCCGCGCGCGGGGTGACGGTGGCGTTCGACTCGTCGTCGCGACCGCAGGCGGACGCGTTCACCAACAGCGAGGCGTTTCTCGCCGCCGTGTCGTCGTGCGGCGTGACCCTGATCGAGATGCACGCCAAGGAGACGGACGTGCCGCTCGCCGGCATGGACGTCACCATCGAGGGCACGCGCACGGCCGCCGAGCCCAACCGGTTCGCGCGCGTGAGCATGAGCTTCGAGCTGGCCGGCGTGAGCCAGACGCAGGCGGAGTCGCTCGTCGAGACGTATCGCCAGCGGTGACCGCTCTACCGTACGGTCGCGGGCGCGACCGACGTGAAGGTGCAGGTCAAGGCGGTCACCGGGCGGCGTGGCTAAGGCCGGCTCCAAGGTCTACGTCGTCACCGAGCCCGAGCGCATCCGAGGGATCTACGACTCCTGGCCGGCCTGCGCGGCGGCGGTGAAGGGGGTCTCCGGGGCGCGCTATCAGGCGGTCGCCAGCCGCGAGCAGGCCGACGCCATGCTGCGTGGCGAGGGGACCGCGCTGGAGCCCGGGCTCTACGCGTTCGTCGACGGCAACCACCTCGGCGGCGTCGGCGTCGTCCTGGTGGAGCGCACGGCGGACGGCGAGCCCGAGATCGTCGAGGCGCTGGGCCTCACCGTGCACCAGGTCTTCGCGGGCGCCGGGCTGCCGTCGCTCTCGACGCCGCGCGCGATCACGGCAGCGCTCAACCGCCTGCGCAACGTGCTCGCCGAGCTCGCGGCGCTGCACCTGGCGCTGCGGCTCTTCCCCGAGGGCACCGCGGTGACCGTCGTGCACGACTACGAGGGCGTGGGCGCGTGGCTGGAGGGCCGGTGGCGCGCGAAGGACCCGCTGGTTGCCGAGATCGTCGAGGCGTGCCGCGCGCTGATCGGCCGGCGGCGCCTCGCGGTGCGGTTCCGCCGCCAGAGCGGCCACGCCGCCTCCTGGGCGGGGCGCGACGACTTCGCCCACTTCAACGCGCGCGCCGACGCGCTGGCCACCGAGGCCGCCGCCGGGGCCTGAGCACCGGGCGTATTCTGTCCATCATGAAGACCCGCACCGAAGAAGACGCGCTCGGTGAGGTCGAGGTCCCCGCCGACCATCTCTGGGGCGCCCAGACCCAGCGCTCGCTGGAGAACTTCCCGATCGGGCGCGGGCGCTTCCGCTGGGGCCGGCCGGTCATCCGGGCCTTCGGCATCGTCAAGAAGTGCGCGGCGCTCGCCAACCGCGCGCTCGGCCAGCTGCCGCCGGAGCAGGCCGAGCTCATCGTGCGTGCCGCCGACGAGGTCATCGGGGGCAGGTGGGACGACGAGTTCCCGCTCGTCGTCTTCCAGACGGGCTCCGGCACGCAGTCGAACATGAACGCCAACGAGGTCATCGCCAACCGCGCCATCCAGCTCGCGGGGGGCGTGCTGGGCAGCAAGAAGCCGATCCATCCCAACGACGACGTGAACCGCAGCCAGTCGTCCAACGACGTATTTCCCACGGTCATGCACGTGGCGACCGTGCAGGCGCTGATCGAGGCGTTGCTGCCCGCCGTCAGCGCGCTGCGCAACACGCTCGACGGCAAGGCGCGCGCGTACGCCGGGATCGTCATGATCGGGCGCACACACCTTCAAGACGCGACGCCCCTGACGCTCGGCCAGATGATCTCCGGCTGGGTGGCCCAGCTCGACGAGACGATGGCGGGCGTGCGTGCCACGCTGCCGGGCCTTTACGCGCTGGCGCTGGGCGGCACCGCCGTCGGCACGGGGCTGAACGCGCATCCGGAATTCGGCGCGCGCGCGGCGGCGGAGATCGCGCGCGAGACCGGCCAGCCGTTCGTCCCGGCGCCCAACAAGTTCGCGGCGCTCGCCGCGCACGACGCCATGGTGGCGACGAGCGGCGCTCTGCGCACGCTGGCCGGCGCCCTCATGAAGATCGCCAACGACGTGCGGTGGTATGCCTCGGGCCCGCGCGCGGGACTCGGCGAGCTGACGATCCCCGAGAACGAGCCGGGCTCGTCGATCATGCCGGGCAAGATCAACCCCACGCAGGCGGAGGCGCTGACCATGGTGGCCGTGCAGGTCTTCGGCAACGATCACGCGGTGGCCTTCGCCGGCTCGCAGGGCAATTTCCAGCTGAACGTCTACAAGCCGATCATCCTGCACAACGTGATCGAGTCGATCGAGCTGCTGGCCGAAGCGGTCCGCTCGTTCGAGGAGCGCTGCGCCCGCGGCCTCGCCCCCGACGAGCGCGTGATCGCCGAGCACGTCGAGCGCTCGCTCATGCTGGTGACGGCGCTGGTGCCGCACATCGGCTACGAGAAGGCCGCGCGGATCGCGCTGACCGCCCATCACGAGCACCTGTCGCTGCGCGAGGCGGCGCTCAAGCTCGGCTACGTCACCCCCGAGCAGTTCGATCGCTGGGTGCGTCCGGCGGACATGACGCGGCCGCTCGAGGGGGGGACCTCGTGACGCCCGCTCGCACTACCGCTCGCGTGTCAGCTCGATCGGTCCCGACGGACCCCAGCGAAAGCTCGAGTCCCCCATCCCGACGAGGCGATCCGGGCCGTCGGGCCGCAGCGTCAGCCGCTGCTGGCCGCTCGGCGAGTCGGCCACGATGCGCAGCGTGAGCTGGCCTTCCACGCCCCCGAACCAGCCGTGCGCGGGCACCGAGGTCTGCTCCGTGTTGATCTCCGACGTCAGGATGCCGGCCACGCCGGGACGCTCGTGGCCGAGCAGCTGGTAGTTGCCGACGTACAGCCCGGAGTAGCCCGCGCTGACCTGCTGATCGGTGATCAGGAGCGCGGCCGGCGCTCCGCCCCACGTCCCGCGCCACGATCCGCGAATGTCATTCATGGTCGCGCCCGCGCCCGGCGGTGGGGGCTGGGGCAGGGGCGTGCCGGTGGTGCAGGCGGCGGCGAACAGGACCACGACCATGAGGCCGAGTCGGGTTCTCATGACGGCAGTGTAGGCATATCCGGCACGCGGAGTGCGGCGCAGGGGGCATAGCCACGCTGACGGCGCTCTGCCGCGACGACGCGACCGTCGTGCTGTGCAGCCGACTCCGCAATCTGGGCTTCGCGGTGTCCTGGCTGTACATGGACGAGCTGCGCCACGGGCGGATCGAGCCCGAGGCGCTGGCCGGCAGCGATCCCCCGGACCTGATCCTCTACGACCTCGACGCGCCGGTGGACGCGAGCCTGCTGCTGCTGACGCGGTTCCGCTCGCTGCCGGGGATGGGCGGGGTGCCCGTGGTGCTGCTGCGCACGGCGCAGACGCCGCTGCCGCCGCTCGACGGTCCCGGCATCGTCGCCGTGCTCACGCGGCCATGCGAGCCCGCCCTGGCCCGCACGATCATCGAGGCCGCGCTGCGCGACGGGCTCGACGAAGCCGCCTGAGCGCGCTCAGTCCGCCCAGAAGCGCCACTCGATCCGCGTGACGCGCCCGTCGCGAAAAAAGAACTCCACCGAGTTCGGGAACCCGTCGGCGTCGAGGTAGAAGGCGCGCTCGTCCGTCGTGTCCTGCGCCTGGCCCAGCACCGCCTCGACGCGCGCACGCGGCGCGCCGACGTCGAGGCCGTAGGGCAGCGGCCGCCCCGCCGCGCGCACGCTGATGGCCGCCACCCGCGCCGAGGGCGACATCGCGACCTCGAGGCCGGGCCAGAACAACACGATCGTGCCCGCGCGCAGGCGCTCCTGGGTCGGCACCCCGAGCCGTCGCTCGAGCTCGGCGCGCGTGCGCCCGAACAGCGCGCGCGGCGCATCGATGTAGTCGTCCACGCGCGCGATGTCGGTGGGGCCCGCGGCGCCGGCCGCGCCGGGAATGACCAGCAGCGCCAGGCTCAGGAGGAGGGCGGCGCGCACGCGCAGAGTCTAGCGCGGCCGAAAAAACTGCGGGATCCGGTGGTCCGCGGGCTATGGTGACACGTGATGGCGCGCCGTTTTCTCGCCGCGATCGTGCTGGTGCTGTTCGGCGCGGTCCCGAGCCTCGCGGGTGAGCCGACCGACCGGCTGCGGACGTTCTTCGAGCGCGCCAACCGCATCATCCTCGCTCCCGAGCTCGAGGGCGGCGTCGAAGAGCGGGTGACGGCCGTGCGGGCGCTCGTCAACGGGATCTTCGACTTCGACGGAGCCTCCGCGCTGGCGCTCGGGCGCCACTGGGAGCCGCTGCCGCCGCCCGCGCGCGCGGCGTTCACGCGGCTCTACGCCGACGTCATCGAGCGCGCGTATCTCGCGTGGGTGGGTGGCAAGGCGCGGGTGGGCGAGGGCGGCGTCACCATCCGCTGGCTCGGCGAGGCGGTCGAGCACGACGCGGCCACCGTGAGCAGCCTGCTGCTGACGCGGACGGGCGGCGAGTTCCCGATCGAGTACCGGATGGTGCGGCGCGCGAACGACTGGCTCGTGCGTGACGTCGTCGTGGATGGGGTGAGCCTCGCGGCGAACTATCACGTGCAGTTCGAGCGCGTGCTGCAGCTGGGATCGTACGACGAGCTCGTCGATCGCCTCCGTGAGAAGGCCGGGCCGGTCGCCCGCGCGCAGGCGACCGCGAGCGCGGTTCGCGCGATGGTGGCCGCGCCGGCGCCCGTCGGACCTCCGCCGCGCGTCGTCGCGACGCCGGCGGCCCCGGATCCGCCGAGCGCCGCCGCGGTGATCGTCGCCGAGGTCCGGGCGCCGATGACCGGCGTGGTCGCGAGCGACGCGGCGCCGCGCGGGCTGGCGCCGCCGGCGCCGCTCGCCCTCGCCGCGACGCCACGCCCCGAGACCCCCGCGGCACGGCCGATGACCGCGCGGACGCCGCCGGCGCCGCGCCGAGAGTTCTGGGTGCAGGTGGGCGCGTTCCACACCACCGACGTGGCCACGCGGCTGGTGCAGCGGCTGCGCCGCCACGCGGTGACGATGGCATTAGGCGGCGACCGCCAGGGCCTGCTGGCGCGCGTGCTCGTCGGGCCGTTCGCCGAGCGCGCGGCGGCCGTGTCGACCGTGCGGGCGCTCCACGCGCGCGGCCTCGCCGCCTTCCTCGCCGACTCGCCCGAATAACAACGCCCCGCGTCTCCGCTATCATCGGGCCGCGATGACGCCGCTACGGGAGGTCGTGGCCGTCTTCCTGCGTCTCGGCCTCGTCGCCTTCGGCGGGCCCGCGGCCCACATCGCGCTGATGCGCGAGGAGCTCGTCCGCCGCCGGCGCTGGCTGAGCGACGCGCAGTTCGTCGATCTGCTGGGCATCACCAACCTGATCCCCGGCCCGAACTCCACCGAGATGGCGATCCATCTCGGGTACACGCGGGCGGGGGCGTGGGGGCTCGTGCTGGGCGGCGTCTGCTTCATCGTGCCCGCGATGCTCAGCGTGATGGCGCTCGCCTGGGCGTACGTGCGCTGGGGGACGCTGCCCGCGGCGACGTGGCTGCTCTACGGCGTCAAGCCCGTGATCATCGCGATCGTGCTGCAGGCGATGTGGGCGCTCGCGCGCACCGCCGTGCGCGGCCCGCTGCTCGCCGTGGCGTTCGTGGCGGCGGCGGCGCTGGCGCTGGCCGGCGTCCACGAGCTGCTGGTCCTCTTCGGCGTCGGCGGCCTCACGGCCCTCGCCCTCGCGCGGAGCCGCCCGGCGGCGGCCATGCTGGCGGCCCTCGCGTGCGCGACGCCGGGCCGCGCGCTGGCGGCCGCGGCGGCCGCGGGCGGCGGCGTGGCGCTCGGCACGATGACGCTCGTGTTCCTCAAGATCGGCGCGGTGCTCTACGGCAGCGGCTACGTGCTGCTGGCGTTCCTGCGCGCGGACTTCGTCGAGCGGCTTGGCTGGCTGACGGATCGCCAGCTGCTCGACGCGGTCGCGGTGGGGCAGGTGACGCCGGGCCCCGTGTTCACGACGGCCACCTTCATCGGCTTCCTGCTCGCGGGATGGACGGGCGCCGTGCTGGCGACGGTCGCCATCTTCCTGCCCTCGTTCGTGTTCGTGGCGGCCAGCCGGCCCTTGCTGCCCCGGTTGCGCGGCTCGCGCCGCACGGCCGCGTTCCTCGACGGCGTCAACGTCGCGGCGCTCGGCCTCATGGCCGCCGTCACGTGGGAGCTCGGGCGCGCGGCGATCGTCGACGCGCTCACGGCCGCGCTGGCGCTCGTCGCCATCGTGCTGCTCGTGACCACGCGCGTGAACTCCGTCTGGCTGCTCGCCGCGGCCGGCGCCCTCGGCCTCGCGTGGCGGGCGCTTCAGGCGTGAGGTATAGTCCAGCGCCCAGGGAGGCCCTCATGAACCAGCGCCGTCGCACCTTTCTCAAGACGTCCGTCCTCGGCACCGCCGCCGCCGCCGCGGGCCTGCGGCCGGGATTCGGTCCAGGCCACGCGTCCGCCGCGACGGCGAGCGATGAGCTGCCGCGCGGACTGACGTTCGTCACGCTCCGGAACAACGGTGACGCGAGCCTCGGCATCAAGACCGCCCGGGGCATCGTCGACGTGCGGGCGGCCGAGGCGGCCTTCAAGCTGCGGGCGCCGACGACCATCGACGCGGTGCTGCAGGGCCGCGGCGAGCTCAAGGCGCTCCCCAGGCTCGTCGAGCGCGCGGCCGGTCGCCCGAACCTCGTCCTGGCCGAGGACACCGTCAAGTTCGGCCCGTGCGTCACGAATCCCGAGAAGATCATCTGCGTGGGCCTGAACTATCGCAAGCACGCGGCGGAGACCGGCAATCCCGTGCCCAAGACGCCGATCCTCTTCAACAAGTACAACAACGCGCTCGCCGGCCACAAAAGCGTGATCCGGGTCTCGGAGGAGCCGACGGAGAAGGTGGACTACGAGGTCGAGCTGGTCATCGTGATCGGCCGCGTCGCGCGCAACGTGAGCGAAGCCGACGCGCTCTCGTCCGTGTTCGGGTACTGCGTGGGCAACGACCTCTCCGCGCGCGATCTGCAGCAGCGCACGAGCCAGTGGATGATCGGCAAGAGCCTCGACGGCTTCGCCCCGATCGGGCCCTACCTCGTGACCGCCGACCAGGTCCCCGATCCCAACGCGCTCGCGCTGGACACGAAGGTCAACGGCGAGGTGCGGCAGTCGTCCAACACGTCCGACATGGTCTACACCTGCAAGCAGCTCGTCGCCTACGCCTCGACGATGTTCACGCTGCGGCCGGGCGACCTCATCTTCACGGGCACGCCGGAGGGCGTCATCGCCGGCTACCCCAAGGACAAGCAGGTGTGGCTCAAGGCCGGCGACCGGCTCACCAACCGCATCGAGCGCCTGGGCGAGCTGGCGTTCACGCTCGGGTAGTGGACCGGCTGTTCTTCACGCTCGGCTGCGCCTCCGCCTTCGTGGCGGTCGCCCTCGGCGCGTTCGGGGCGCACGCCCTGCGCGGGCGCCTCGGGCCCGACATGCTGAGCGTGTTCGAGATCGGCGTGCGCTATCAGATGTATCACGCGCTCGCCCTGCTCGCGGTGGGCGGCGTCGCCGGCCGCGGGGGCGGCAGCGCCGTCGCCGCCGCGGGCTGGCTGTTCGTCGTGGGCACCGTGCTCTTCTCGGGCAGCCTCTATGTGCTCGCGGGCACGGGGCAGCGCTGGCTCGGCGCGGTGACGCCGTTCGGCGGCGCGGCGTTTCTCGTGGGCTGGGCCTCGCTGGCGTGGGCGGCGTGGGCGCGGCTCTGACGCCCCGCCGCTGCGCGTGGGCCTCGGGCGCGCCGGCGATGATCCGCTATCACGACCGCGAGTGGGGCGTCCCCGTGCACGACGACCGCCGGCTCTTCGAGTTCCTCGTGCTCGAGGGCGCGCAGGCGGGACTCTCCTGGTCGACGATCCTCGCCAAGCGCGAGGCCTATCGCCGCGCCTTCGCCCGGTTCGACGCCAGGACCGTCGCGCGGTTCGGCGCCGCCCGCCTCCGCGCGCTGCTGCGCGACGAGGGCATCGTGCGTCACCGCGGCAAGATCGCCGCGACCGTGAGCAACGCGCGCGCGTTCCGCGAGATCCAGCGCGTCGAGGGCTCGTTCGATGCCTGGCTCTGGCGCCACGTGGACGGGCGGCCGCTCCAGAACCGCTGGCGGCAGCCGCGGCAGGTGCCGGCGGTGACCGACCTCGCGCACGCGCTGAGCCGCGACCTCAAGGCGCGCGGCTTCGCCTTCGTGGGCCCGACGATCTGCTACGCGTTCATGCAAGCCACCGGGATGGTGAACGACCACCTCGTCGGCTGCTTCCGGCGCCGCGAGGTCGAGCGGCTCGCGGAGTCGTGATAGGCTCCGCGTATTCGGGTTCCCGGAGGACGCCAGCCATGCCCAACATCACGATCCAGTGGTACGCGGGGCGCACCCAGCAGCAGAAGCGCGAGCTGACGCAGGCCATCACCGAGGCCATGGTGAAGATCGGCAAGACCACCGCCGACCAGGTGCACATCGTCTTCCAGGACGTCGAGAAGGCGAACTGGGGCTACAACGGCAAGCTCGCGAGCGACTGAGGCGCCGGCGGCCGCCCCCCGGCGGCGCGCGACTACCAGTGGACCGACTGGCCGGGGGAGAGGAGCGCGATGTGCTCCTCGATGCCGTCCGCGACGGCGGCCCTCATCAGGCGCGCCGGCGGCTCTGCGAAGGGCTCACGGTTCATGTCGAAGGTGCCGAAGTGGATCGGCACGAAGAGCCGGCCGCCGAGGTCCTGGAAGAGCCGCAGCGCTTCTTCGGGGTTGACGTGGTTGGGATGGCCCGTCTCCCACGCGCTGTAGCCGCCGATCGGGATGGCCGCGAGGTCGAACGGTCCGAGCCGCTTGCCGATCTCGGCGAGCGCCTTCGTGTAGCCCGTGTCGCCCGCGAAGAAGAAGCGCTTGCCGCCGCCGGTGACCACCCACGACGACCACAGGCGCAGATTCTGATCGCGCAGGCCGCGGCCCGACGAGTGCTGGGCGGGGGTGCACGTGAACGTGAGCCCGCGAAGCGGCTGGCTCTCCCACCAGTCCATCTCGACGACGTTCGTGATCCCGAGGTCGCCCAGCCAGGCCTTGAGGCCGAGGGGCACGAAGAACTTCGGATGGAAGGCGCGATCGAGCCGCACGACCGTGTCGGCATCGAGATGGTCGTAGTGATCGTGTGAGATCACGACGGCGTGGATCGGCGGCAGGTCCCGCACGCGCATGCCCGGCGCGATGAGGCGGCGCGGGCCCGCGAACCCGACGGGGCTCGCCCGCTCGCCCCAGTGGGGATCGGTCAGGATGTTGACGCCGGCCAGCTGGACCAGCAGCGTCGAGTGCCCGATCCAGGTGACGGTCGGCGTCGTGCCGTTGGCACGCAGCGCGGCGCCGTCGTTGGGCAGCACGGCCGGCCGCGTCCCCCGCGCCGGCCAGCCCTCGAACAGCACGCGGCGCATCAGGCGGTGCGCGCGCGCGCGCATCGAGTAGTGGTAGGTCGTGTCGAGGTTGCGGAAGCCCCGGGCCAGATGATGGGTGGGCCCGGTGGCGGCGGCCGTCTCGGCGCGCAGCGACACCACGCCGAGGACGAGAACGCTCACGACGCACAACAGGAGGGCGAGCGCAGCGGACTTACGGACGAGACAACCCTGCACCAACGGTGAGCACCCTACCACGGGGCGGGGCCGCTCACCAAGCCGGGGACCGCTCCTCCTCGGGGCGCGCGTCGGCCCCTCGCGGCCCAGCCCTCGGTCTGCAGTCATCACAAACCGGCTGTCGACGGCGGCTTGACAGCGGGCGGGGGAGACGGCTACGAGAGAGCCATGAGCAACGAGCATTGGGTCCGCGTGGCCGCGACAGGGGAGATTTCCCCCGGCGAGGGACGGGTCGTGGAGACCGGCGGCCGCGCGCTCGCGGTCTTCAACGTCGAGGGGACCTACTACGCGATCGACAACACGTGCAGCCATCGCGGCGGGCCGCTCGGCGAGGGCGATCTCGAGGGCACCGTCGTGGTCTGCCCCTGGCACGCCTGGCGCTGGGACGTGACCTCCGGCGCCAACGTCAACAATCCCGCGGTGCGCGTGGCCTGCTTTCCCGCCCGCGTGCAGGACGGCGCGGTCTTCGTCCAGCTGGGCGCCTGAGCGGGCGCACGCCGGGCCGTGACGTTCGGGGGTATACTCGCCGCGTTTTCTATCCATCCCCCTGCCAGGAGGTGCCGGATGCATCGTTTCATCACGGCGGCGGTGATCGGGGTCGCGGCCCTGGCGTTCGCCGGCGCGGCCGACGCGTTTCAGTGCCCCAAGCTGGTGGGCCAGATCAACGCGACGGCGGGCAACCGGCTCGACGCGGGGGCCCATGACGCGCGGATCAAGGCGGCGGAGGCCGATCGGCTGCACAAGGAAGGCAAGCACGCCGAGGCGGAGAAGGCGGCGAAAGAAGGGCTCGAGCGTCTCGGCATCAAGGCGTAAGGAGCGGGCAGGACCGCCGGCGCCCCGCGGGGGCGCCGGCGGCGCGCCCTAGCGCCGGATCAGCGAGGTGAGACGCTGCCGACCGGCGCGCAGGGCTTCCTCAGGCGATTCGTAGGCCATCCACTCGCGGCTCCAGCTGCTGTCGACGACCTCGTCTCGGTCCCGGTCACGAATCTCCCAGCGCCAGAGGCACGGCTCAGTCATCAACTGCACCTCGACGCTCAGATGCTGCGAGCGATTCCTCTCCATGCCCCGTCCTCCTGCGCTTGGCCAGGTAGAACTTCGCAAGGCAGATGCCTGCACCGTCCTGCGCGAGGATCGCGTGAAGTGCGCGTCGCCGTTGCCCCGGCATCGCGCGACTCCGGCGCAGAGAGTATCACCGTTCCGGAATCTTGCCCGAAATCTCGGGAACCGTTTAGCATGGGAACCCGTGGAGGTTCCGTGGCCGGTCGTCGGCGCCGCGGTCCTCGCGGGGCTCGGGCTCGCTTGGGGGCGGCGGCGCTATCAGCGCTGCCCGCACTGCGGTCGAGTCACCTCGCGCGTCTACGTGGGCTGGAAGCGCTGCCGGCACTGCGGCCGGCAATACCGGAAAGGATTGCGGCTGCGATGAGACGCCTGCTGGCGTTCTTGGGCCTCGGCGGTGACGTGGCCGGCGCCGCGGCCGCCCACGGCGCGCACGCCTCGCCCACGACGATCGGGACCGGGGTGACGATCAAGGGCGAGCTGCGCGGGGAGGGAACGCTGACGCTGCGGGGCCAGTTCGAGGGCGACATCGTGCTCGAGGGCACGCTGCACGTCGGCCCCGAGGCCCGCGTGGACGCCAACATCACCGCGCACGCCATCGTCATCGGCGGCGTCGTGCGCGGCAACCTCTCGGCCGACACGGGCGTGGAGGTCCTGTCCACGGGCGCCCTGACGGGCACCGTCAAGAGCGGCAGCTTCACCGCCGCCGACGGCGCCAGCGTCAAGGGGGAGATCTGGCTGGAGCCGGCCCCCGGCGCGCCGCAGCAGGCACGCGCATGAACCTCACGCTGCCGCCGGTGCGCACGCTCGTCGCCGCCGGCGCCCTCGTGCTCGTCGTCCTCGCGGCCGCCGCCGGCGGCTGGTACTGGTACGACGGCCAGCAGCGGCGTGTCGCCGCCGTCTACGCCGAGGTGATGACCCGCGTGTACGCCGCCCAGAGCCCGCAGGCGCCGGCCGAGGCGCGGGCGCGCGCGCAGCAGGAGCTCGAGCAGGTGCTCGCGCGGCATCCCTCGGCCGGCCCGGTGGCCGAGGCCGCCTTCGAACTGGGCAACCTGCGCTACGCCGCGCGGCAGTGGGCGCCGGCGCGCGGGGCCTACGAGATCGCGCTGGCGCGCGGCCACAGCGCGACCGTGCGCGTGCTGGCCCGGACCTCGATCGGCTACACCTGGGAGGCCGAGCGCGACTGGGGCAAGGCCATCGAGGCCTTCCAGGCGGTGGCCCGCGACCTCGGACCCAAGGACTTCCTCTTCGACGAGGTGCAGTTTGCGCTCGCGCGCGTGCAGGAGTTGGGGGGCCGGCCCGCCGAGGCCGTCGCCACCTATCAGCGGGTCCTCAAGGACACGCCCAACAGCCTGCGCGCGGACGAGGCCAGGCAGCACCTGATGCGGCTGGGCGCGCCCACCAAGAAGTAACGCCGCTGCGCGACTTAGGCCGGCTTCGTTCGAGTCACGTCGCAGCATCGGCGCCGCCGCAACTGCCGATAAGATACATTATGTCAACTTCACTTCGCGGGGTGCGGCAGCAACATCTCTATAGGCTGGACGGCCGGCCGGACGCCCCGAGCGTGACGCCAGCGCCCGCGCCCCTTTCAGCCTGGAATGTGCGCCTCTTCGGGTAGCTGTTCCCAGACGGGCTTCCAGGCGGGCACGTGCAGGCCGAATTTCTCGCAGAGGCCCGCAACCTCGGTGGCGAACGCCTGGCGGACGTCGTCATTGTCGCGGGTCTTGAGGCGGTACTTCCGGTAGAGCACGTTCTTGGGCGAGCCGGGGCGGCCAAAGATGTTCATCGTGCGGACGTACCACTTGGCGAACGTCGCCTGGGCCTCGTCGCGGGTGGCCGGGTCCTCGGCCAGCTTCTTGACCCAGTATTCACCGTGCCGGATGTGGAACTTCTCCTCCTTGAAGATCCCCTCGATCGCGCGGACCCAGGGGCCGTAAGAGCAGCCGCGCACGTCCTCGAGCTGGTGGCCGGCGCCGCGGTCCATGCAGAAGTTGAAGAAGACGAAGTCCTGCCAGGTGTCGATCGGGTAATAGAAGATGTTGACGCGCTTGTCGTCGGTGATGCGCCGGGTGCCGATATCGGCGTCGGGCTCGATGCGCATCGTGAAGGTCTCGTCGTGCCGGCGCACGTGGCTGTCCACGTCGACGCCGAGGTCGGCCAGCAGCCCGTACATGACCGCCGCGTGGCGCAGCTCGTCCTTCACGATCTGGGCGACCACGTGCTTTTCCTCGACGCTCGGGGCCTTCTGGATCCACGACACGTAGCCGTACCCGCCGGCCAGCTCCGAGTCGGCCTGCATGGTCATGAGGTGCACGAGGTGGTCGCGGTACACGGGCGTCATCTCGTCCGCGGACTCCAGGCGCTCGCCCCGCTCGATCCTGGCCATCATCTGGCGCTCGTCGCTCATAGCCGGCCTCCTGCCGTCCAGTCTACCGTTTCTCGACGACCCGCACCGCTTTGCCCTCGGAGCGCGGCAGCGTGCGCGGCGCCACCAGCGTCACCTCCACCGAGAGCCCGATCGCCTTGGCCAGTCGCTCGCCGATCCGGCGGCGCAGGTCGACGAGGACGGGGTGCGCGGCGTCGAAGCCGCCGCAGCGCTCGACCACCGCCGGCGCCGGCTCCACCTGCACCTCGAGCCGCGCCAGCGTGGTGCGCCGGTCGACGAGCAGCTGGTAGTGGGGCACCAGCTCTTCCACGCCGAGCAGGGCGGCCTCGACCTCCGAGGGATAGAGGTTCACGCCCTTGACGATCAGCATGTCGTCGGAGCGGCCCTTCACGCGCGCGATCCGCGCGCTCGTCCGCCCGCAGGCGCACGCCGCGTCGGTGAGCGTCGTGACGTCGCCCGTGCGATAGCGGATCAGCGGGAGCGCGCGCTTGGTGAGCGTCGTCAGGACGAGCTCGCCCTCGTGGCCGGGCGGCAGCACGGCGCCGGTGGCGGGGTCGATGATCTCGGGCAGGAAGTGGTCGTCGGCCAGGTGCAGGCCCTCGCGCGCCTCGCACTCGCCGGCCACGCCCGGCCCGACGATCTCCGACAGCCCATAGACGTCGTAGGCGGGACAGCCGAACGCGCGTTCGAGCGCCCCGCGCAGGCCCTCGGTCCACGGCTCGGCGCCGTACAGGCCGTAGCGCAGGCCGAGCCCGCGCGGGTCGCCCCCCTGCTCGTGCATCGTCTCGGCGATGTGGAGCGCGAAGGAGGGCGTGGCGCACAGGCCGGCGGGGCGGACGTCCTGCAGCAACAAGATGTGGCGCGCGGTGTTGCCCGAGGAGACGGGGACGACGCTCATGCCGACGCGCTCGGCGCCGTCGTGAAAGCCGAGGCCGCCGGTGAAGAGGCCGTAGCCATAGCCGTTGTGCAGCGTGTCGCCCGCGCGGCCGCCGGCGGCGACGAGCACCCGCGCCATCACCTCGCGCCAGACGTCGAGGTCGCCCGCCGTGTAGCCGACGACCGTGGGCTTGCCCTTCGTGCCGGACGAGGCGTGCAGGCGCGCCAGCTCGGCGCGCGGCACCGCGAAGAGCCCGAACGGATAATGCTCGCGCAGATCGCTCTTGCGGGTGAACGGCAGCGTGGCCAGCTCGCCGAGGCCGCGGACGGCGCGTCCGCGGAGCCGCTCGGCGTAGAACGGCACGCGCTCGGTGGCCCACGCGAGCGTCGCGCGCAGCCGCTCCCACTGGAGCGCCTCGCGCGCCGCCCGCGTCAGGCGCTCGGCCGCCGGGTTCCAGATCACCGGCGGCCCCCCTCACCCGGGCCGGCGCGGCGGCCGCGGGAACTGCTGCTCCACGTCGCGGTGGTGGCGGAGCCCGACCGCCTCGCGCTGGATCAGCAGCGTCTGCCGCGCCGTGTCGGCTGCCCGCCAGGCGCGGTCGTAGGCGGCGGTGAGCCGCTCGTGCTCCGCCGCGTCGCCGGCGGCCGGCCAGGCGCGCGCGATCGCGGCCACCTCGGCCAGCGCCGCCTCCAGCCGCTCGCCGGCGCGCCCGAGCGTGACCGCCTTCTCCTTGACGATCTCCCGGACGATCCGCGCGTGAGTCTCGGCGGCCCGCTCGCTCACGGGCTTGTCCTACCGAAGGTAGGGTTCACTCCACGACCACGGAGGTCACCAGCCACTGCTGGCGCTCGAGGAAGCGCGCGACCGTCTCGAGCGTGCGCGGGTCGGCGGTCGGCTCGAGGCTGATCCGGTCGGGCAGGATGTAGCGCACGTCGGGATACGACACGAGCACGCGCCGCAGGGTCCGCACGCGCGGGTCGGCGGCCAGCAGCCCCTGCCCCTCCGGAGCGGCGAACTCGGGGCGGCAGCTCACCCGGATCGCGCGGGGCGCCGCCATCACCGCCGGCGGCAGGCCGCGACGGCCGCGGCGTAGACGGCCAGCGTGCGATCGATCTGCAGGCGCACGTCGAACTCCCGCTCGGCGACGGCCCGGGCGCGTGCCGCCATCGCCGCGCGCCGCTCGTGGTCGAGCAGCAGCCCGATGGCCGCCTCGGCCAGCGCGGTGGGATCCGACTTCGCCAGCACGCCGGTGGCGCCGTCGCGCACGACCTCGTCGCAGCCCGGGGCCGCCACCGCCACCGCCGCCAGCCCGCACGCGGCCGCCTCGGCGAGCACCAGGCCCTGCGTCTCCGTCTCCGAGGCGAAGAGGAAGAGATCGGCCGCCTGGTAGCAGACGGGCAGCGCGTCGTGGGGGCGCGCACCGAGGAAGCGCACGCGCGACGCCGACGGCAGGCGCGCCGCCAGCGCGCGCAGGTGGGCCGCCTCCTTGCCCTGCCCCACCAGCGCGAGCCGCGCGCGCGGCAGCGTGCCCGCCACGTGGTCGAAGGCGACGAGCACGCGCTCGACCGACTTCTCCCGGTCGAGGCGGCCGACGTAGAGGAGCAGCGGCTCGTCGAGGGACAGGCCGAGGGCGCGCCGGGCCGCCCCGCGCTCGCCGGGCCGGAAGCGCTCGAGGTCGACGCCCGTCGGGATCACGGCGAGGGGCGCCCCCACGCCGCGGCGCACGAGCTCGTCGCGCACCCGCGCCGAGGGCGCGATCACCGCGTCGGCGCGCCGGGCGAACCGCGCGCTCAGCTCGACCGCGGCCCGCTCGACCACCGCCCGCGAGAAGGGCACGTAGTGCGCGTACTTTTCGTAGCGCGTGTGGTACGTGAACACGAGCGGCCGCCCGAGCCGGCGCGCCAGCCGCGCCGCCGCCGGCCCGAGCAGGAACGGGTGGTGCGCGTGGAAGACGTCGACGTCGAGGTCGCGCACGCGCGCGGCGAGGCGCCGCGCGAACGGGATGGCCAGCGGGAAGTCGGGGTACGTGGTGGCCGGGATCGAGGGATAGCGCAGCACGCGCGGCGGATCGTCCACGGCGCCGGGGAAGCGCGGGGCGAGCACCCAGACCTCGTGGCCGCGCGCCTCGAGGCCGCGGCGCAGCGTCTCGACCGAGATGGTGACGCCGCCGCAGAACGGCACGTAGTTGTTCGTGAAGAGCGCGACGCGCATGCCGGCCGTCACGCCTTGTTGTACTTCTCGAAGTCCTCCGGCTTGATGTTCTGCAGCCACTCCCGCAGCTGCTCCGGATCGTCGGTCTTCACCGGCTCCGTCGTTTCCTTCGCGACCTCCATCTTGCCGGCCTTCGGAAAGACCTCCTCCTCCACGAAGATGGGGGCGGCCACGCGCAGCGCCAGCGCGATGGCGTCCGAGGGGCGCGAGTCGACGGTGTACTCGGTCTCGCCGAGCTTGAGGTGGAGGACGGCGAAGAACGTGTTGTCCTTGAGGTCGGTCACGACGATCTTGAGCACCTGGACCTCGAGCGACTCGAGGATGTTCTTGATCAGGTCGTGCGTCATCGGCCGCGGCGTCGGGATCTTCTCCAGCTCCAGCGCGATGGCGTTGGCCTCGAAGATGCCGACCCAGATCGGCAGGGAGCGCTTGTCGTCCTCGTCTCGCAGGATGATGATCGGCATGTTCGAAACGGGATCGAGCGCGAGCCCGCGCACTTTCATCTCGACGAGCATACGGCCTCCTCGGGTGCCGACTGGAGCGCGGCCCGCAGGCTGTGCGGGAGCACCTCGGTCACCCGGGCGCGGACGACGTCGCCCACGCGGACCCGGCCGAGGCCGTCGAGGTTCACGACACGGTTGCAGCGCGTCCGGCCCGAGAGCTCGCCGGCATTCCGCCGCGAGACGCCGTCCACCAGCACCTCCACCACCCGCCCCGCCAGCGGCGCCGCGCGCGCGCGCGTCACGCGGTCCACGACCTCGAGGAGGCGGCGATTGCGGTCGGCCTTCACGGCCTCGGGGATCTGGTCGGGCAGGTCGGCGGCAGGGGTGCCCGGCCGCCGCGAGTAGCGGAAGGCGAAGACGTTGTCGTAGCCGACGCGCTCGACCATCGCGAGCGTTTCGCGGAAGTCCTCCTCGGTCTCGCCCGGGAAGCCGACGATGAGGTCCGTCGAGAGCGCGAGCTCCGGCACCGCCGCCCGGAGGTCCTCGATCAGCTCCAGGTACCGCTCGCGCGTGTAGCCGCGGTTCATCCGCTCGAGCACGCGGTTGCTGCCCGACTGCAGCGGCAGGTGAAACCACTCGCAGACCTTGGGGACGTCGCGCATGGCCGCGATCATCCGCGCCGTCAGGTTGTACGGGTTGGAGGTCGTGAACCGGATGCGCGCGAGGCCCTCGACGTCGTTCACGCGGCGCAGGAGCTCGGGAAGATCGGTCGGGGGCGTGAGGTCGCGGCCGTAGGCGTTGACCGTCTGGCCGAGCAGCGTCACCTCGCGGCAGCCCTCGGCCACCAGACCGCGCACCTCGGCCACGACCGTCTCGGGCGCGTGGCTGCGCTCGCGCCCGCGGGTGCGTGGCACCACGCAGAACGTGCAGTGCTTTTCGCATCCCTCCATGACCGTGACGTACGCGCGCACGCGGTCGGCGGACGGCGGGCGCGCCGTGAGCTTCACGAGCGGGGCTTCGCCGGTCTCCAGCACGTGGCGGCGCTCGCGCCGCGCGCGATCGACCAGCTCGGCGACGCGGGAGACGGCGGCGGAGCCGAAGACGAGATCGACGTAGGGCGCCCGCTTCTGCACCGCGCCCTGCTGCAGCTGCGCCATGCAGCCCATCACGCCGAGCACGAGCTCCGGCTTTCGCGCCTTCAACGCGCGCAGCTCGCCGAGCTTGGAGAAGACCTTGTCCTCGGCCTTCTCACGGATCGCGCAGGTGTTGACGAGGATGAGGTCGGCGTCCCCTTCGCTGTCGGTAAGCTCGTAGCGATGCTCGCGCAGCAGGCCGGCGACCCGCTCGGAGTCGTACTCGTTCATCTGGCAGCCATACGTGATGACGTGTAACTTCGCCATGCGGGTCCAGGAAATCCTTGTTTGACGCTAGCTTGAACCGTAACACCCGCTTCGGATCAAGTCAAACTCCGCGCGTCGTCGGGCGTTTCGAGCGCCGGCTCCGCCGGCGCAACGATCTCAACCCTTGGCCAAGCGCGTGTCCCGGTGGGGGGAAGTTGGGGGGAGCGGCGGTGCGCTCCCCCCAACGTTCAATCGATTTCCTCCGGGCGACCCTTGCCGGCGGCGGCGGCCGCCTTCGGCGCGGCGGCGCCGTGGCCGTTGCCGTGACCGTGGGCGCCGTTGTCGGTGAAGGTCAGCGGGGGCTTGGTCTCGAACTGCAGCTCGAGGCGGGCGCGGCGCTCCTTCCAGCCCTCCTGGTACTCCAGCTCGTCCTCGTGCAGCGTGGCGGGTTGCTTGACGCCGTGCGCGTGGCGGAACTGGATGGCCAGCTGCGAGGCGGTGCGGCGCACCTCGTCCCACGGGGTGCCGAGCGCGAACTGGTCGGAGATGGCGCCGATCCGCCCCGTGTGGATGTTACAGGACAGCGTGATCGCCGACAGGATCGGGCCCGACCAGTACGACGTCTGCGAGTTGATCGGCATGGGCAGGATGTGCAGGTTGTGGCTGCCGCGGCAGTCGCCCGCGACCATCGGCGCCGTCGCCCACGGCGAGGTGATCTCCCCCGGCGCCGGCCAGTCGCCCTGCGCGAAGGCGAGGAGCACGGGGTCGTCCTTGCCGCCGTAGGTGAAGCCCTTCTTCGTCTTGATGTTGTGCAGCCGCTCGGCCGAGCAGATGTAGCCGAGCTGGTCGCGCTCGCCCTTCTCGTTGCGGCTCCAGATGCGCGCGATGACGAAGCGCGAGGAGCGCGTGAGGCCCTCGATGTCGTAGAGGTCCTCGGGCGCGCGGAGCGTGATGACTTTTTCCTGGAGGCCCTTGGCGAGCTCCTCCATCTTGCCGTCGAGGGCCTTCGGGTCGCGCGGGTGCGCGCCCGCCTCGATGGCCTGGGCTTTGGTGTCGAGGTCCACGATCTCGAAGATGTAGCCGCGCTTCATCTTCGACGCCGCGATGATCAGGCCGGTGTTGAAGCGCGGCAGCATGTAGGCGCCGGTGGCGTAGTGGTTGAACGCCATCGGCTCCGTCTTGTCCGCGAAGGACACGAGCACCGTCTGCGACGGGTTGTCCTTGCGCACCGGGAACGGCAGGGCCACCGTGGCGGGGCCGGCGCCGCGCAGGTTGCCGGTGAAGGCGTCGGCGACCAGGTCCTGCCCCGGGCCGTAGAGCCCGAGCTCGGCGGCCTTGGTGGCGCCCTCCTGCAGCGCGTCCCACATCAGCTCGTCCACCACCGACATGTCCACGGACTCGGCCATGATACCGGTGAGCGCGCAGTCGTCGCCGGTGTGGGTGACGATGAGCGAGGTGAAGATCGGCTCGCCGCGGTACGAGTTGTTGTCGAGGACGTACTTGGCGATGATCGATTTCACCTCGTCGGCGGCCACGACGTGGCCGCCCACGCCGCCCACGTCGGCCTTGGTGGCCTTGATGAAGCGGCGCACGAGCGCCGGGTTCTTGGCGAAGACATACGACTTGTACGAGAAGATGTTCGGCGTGTTGGTGACGGGGATCTTTTCCGTGACCGTGTTCGGCAGCCCGTCGAGCTCGTGCTTGGACTGGTGGTAGGCATCCATCGCGACCGGCCGGCCGTCCCCGTAGCGTCGTGCGCCCATGCTCGCCTCCCTTGGCGTTGGGGGTGGGATTTGCTGTCGACCGGAAGGATATCGGGGTAGACTGGGCCCGTCAAGCAAGAACTTGACGACGATGAAATTAATTTCTCAGCCCTCCCGCGAGGTCCGGCAGATGGTCCAGTGCCTGGAGCTCTACTACAAGCAGGGCCGGAGCCAGAAGGACATCGCGGTCGCCCTCGGCGTGTCGGCGGCCACGGTCTCGCGCCTGCTCAAGCGCGCCATGGACGACGGCCTCGTGCGCGTCGAGCTGGACCTCCCCCGCACCGAGGAGCTGGAGACCGGGCTCGTCCGAACGTACGGCCTGCGCGAGGCGGTGGTGGTCGCCTCCGGCGGGCGCGGCGACCTGCGGGCCGAGCTGGGGGCGGCGGCGGCCGACTACTTCGAGAAGATCGCCGAGAACGGCATGCGGATCGGGCTGTCGTGCGGGTTCACGCTCTACCACACGATCCACTCGCTGCGCGAGCGCCGCTTCCGCGACCTGGCGCTCTATCCGCTGTCCGGCGAGAGCACGCTCAAGCTCGTCGACATCTTCGCCAACACGCTCGTCGGCATGATGGCCGCCAAGTACCGGCCGCACGTGCGCGCCTACGCCCTGCCCGTCCAGCACCTGCTCTCGCTCAAGGCGATCGAGCGCGAGCGCCGGCGCCTGCTGCGCGACCCCGAGGTGCGCTCGATCTACGACGCCGCCCAGGACGTGGACATCGCGCTGGTCGGCATCGGCGTGATCGCCGAGCAGACGCCGGGGTTTTGCTCGCTGGCCGAGTCCTACGGCGTGAGCGTCAAGCGGCTGCGACAGCTCGGGGTCGTGGGCGAGATCAACTACCAGCCCTTCGACGCCGAGGGCCGCGTGGTGGACCGGCCCGAGCTGCGCGCGCTCTCGCGGCGGCTCTTGTCCGTGGAGGGCGACCGGCTGCAGGCGCTCTCCCGGCGCGACGACCGCTACGTCGTGGCCGCCTCCGGCGGCAAGGCCAAGGTGGACGCGCTGCGCGGCGCGCTCGCCGGCCGCTTCCTGAACGTCCTCGTCACCGACGAGGACGCGGCCATCGCGCTGCTGCGCCGCTAGCGGGGAGGCTTGTCGCCGGCGGCGGTGGGCACGGAGGCTTCCTCGAAGACGCCCATCCGCCGGAACTTCTCGTAGCGCTCCGTGATCAGCGCCTCGCGCGGCTTGCCCTTCAGCTCGGCCAGCTGATCGCGCAGCGCCGCGCGCAGGCTCGCGGCGGCGCCCTCCCAGTCACGGTGGGCGCCGCCGACCGGCTCGGGGACGATGCCGTCGATCACGCCGAGGCGCAGCAGCTCGGGCGCCGTCGTGCGCATCGCCTCCGCCGCCTCCGGCGCTTTCCCCGCGTCGCCCCAGAGAATCGCCGCGCAGCCCTCGGGTGAGATCACCGAGTAGACGGCGTGCTCGAGCATCAGCACGCGGTTGCCCATGCCGATGGCCAGCGCGCCGCCGCTGCCCCCCTCGCCCGTCACCACGGCGATCATCGGCGTCGGCAGCGAGGCCATGCGCCGGAGGTTGCGCGCGATCGCCTCCGCCTGGCCGCGCTCCTCGGCCCCCAGCCCCGGATAGGCGCCGGGCGTGTCGATGAACGTGACGATCGGCTTGCCGAACTTCGCGGCCAGCTCCATGAGGCGTAGCGCCTTGCGGTAGCCCTCGGGGTGCGGCATGCCGAAGTTGCGCGCGATCTTCTCGCGGGTGTCGCGGCCCTTCTGATGGCCGATCACGACCAGCGACTGGCCCTCGAAGCGCGCCAGCCCCCCGACGATGGCCGGATCGTCACGGAAGAGCCGGTCGCCGTGCAGCTCGGTGAAGTCCTCGAGGAGCAGCTTGCACCAGTCGCGCGTGTGGGGACGCTTGGGATGCCGCGCCAGCTGCGTGCGCTGCCACGGGGTGAGGGCGGCGTAAGTGCGCTGGCGCTGGCGCTCGAGCCGGTCTTGCAGGCGCGCGACCTCGTCCGCGTGCGCCGGGTCGTCGGTGGCCTGCAGCGCCGCGATGCGGAGCTCCAGCTCGAGGAGCGGCTGCTCGAAATCCAGTCCGTCAGGCATAGTCGATCGTCAGCGCCGCCCTGCCCAGCAGCGCCTCGACCTCGCTCACCAGCGCGGGGCCGGCGTCCACCGCGAAGCCGCGCGAGCGGATCACGACCTCCTGGCCGGCCAGCACGACGTGGACGAACACGGGCACGCCGCCCGGGTGCGCCTCGCAGATCGCCCGCAGGGCGGCGAGCCGCGCCTCCGGATTGCCGTTGGCCACGACGCGGATGCGGCAGGCGCCGGCCTCGCCGCCCGCGGCGCGCGGCCGCGCGGCGCCGCCGAGCGCCTGCTCGAGCAGCCGCACGTCCTCCGCGAGGATCACCCGGCCCTTGTCGCCGTCGTCGACGCGCCCGCGGACGACGAGCGGCTCGCGCGAGCGCAGGAAGGGGGCGGCGGCCTTGAAGGGCTCCGGGAACACCGTCACCTCGACCGTGCCCGCCATGTCCTCGAGCGTGACGAAGGCCATACGGTTGCCGCTCTTGGTCGCCGTCTCCTTGAGCGCGGCCACGTGGCCGAGCAGCGTGACGCGCGCGCCGTGGCTGCGCGTCGCGAGATCGCCGGAGGTCGTCACGCCGAGCGACTCGATGACCGCGGCGTACTGCGCGAGGGGGTGGCCGGAGACGTAGAAGCCGAGGACCTCTTTCTCGTAGGCGAGGCGCTGTTCGTCGGGCCATTCGGGGACGACCTCCCCGGGCTCCCGGCGCGCCGGCGCGGCCGAGGGCGGGATGAGCGCGTCGAAGAACGAGGCCTGGCCCTCGCTGCGGTCACGCTGCACGCGCTGGCCGCTCTCCAGCGCGGCGTCGGTCTGCGCCAGCAGGTGGGCGCGCGTCAGGCCGAGCGAGTCGAAGGCGCCCGCCTTGACGAGCGACTCGATGACGCGGCGGTTGACGAGCCGGAGATCCACGCGCGCGCAGAAGTCGTCGAGCGTCTTGAACGCGCCCTCGGCGGCGCGCGTGGCGAGGATCGACTCCATGGCTGCCTCGCCGACGTTCTTGATGGCGGCCAGCCCGAAGCGGATCGTGTCGCTCGCGACGCTGAACTGCACGGCCGACACGTTGACGTCCGGCGGCGAGACCGTCAGGCCCATCGCCCGGCACTCTTCGATGTACTTCACGATCTTGTCGGTGTCGCCCATTTCCGAGGTCAGCAACGCCGCCATGAACTCGACGGGGTAGTTGGCCTTGAAGTACGCCGTCTGGTACGCGACGAGCGCATAGGCGCCGGCGTGCGAGTTGTGGACGGCGATGCCGTTGGCGATGAAGCTGTGCGCGCCCGGAACCTCGATGTCGTACGTCGGCTCGGTGCCCTCGAGCACGAACGAGACCGGCGCCGCCCAGAGCATCGGCGTCGCGGCGAGGCCGGCCGCGCGGGCGCCGGCGCTGCGGCGGGCGGCCACGCGCTCGAAGGCGGCCGCGACGGCGTCGAGGACGGCCACGCGGTCGTCCGGCGCGAGCTTCTCGGCGTTGACCCAGCCGCGATGCGTGAAGATCGGATGCTCCGGCGTGCAGCGGACGCTGAGACCGTTCGTGAGCGTGAGGCGGCCCACCCGACGCACGCCGCTCGGCGTCACGGCGCCGGCGCGGTGCGCGCCGTCCTTGGTCAGCACCAGATCGCCGTCGCGGACGGCCGTGATCGGCCGGCGGGTGCCGTCCGCCATCTCGATCCACGTGTCCGCGCTCAAGCATTTGTTGAAGCCATAGCCCGCGAACTTTTCCATCAGCTCCCAGACGTGCTCGGCCGTGCCCACGCTGGTGCCGCGGTCCACGCAGCCGGCGATGAACTTGTCGCGCTGCTTCGCCATGAGCACGCGGTCCTTCTTGCCCATGGCGCGACGGAGCGTGTCCGCCTCACCCATGGTGAAGCCCGCCATCTCGGAGGCGATCTGCATGATCTGCTCCTGGTACACCATGATCCCGTACGTCTCCCGCGTGAACTTTTCCATGGCGGGATGCTCGTAGGCGATCTTGGCCCGGCCGTGCTTGCGCGCGATGAAGTCCGGGATCAGGTCCATCGGCCCGGGCCGGTAGAGCGAGACCATCGCGATCACGTCTTCCAGACGCTCCGGCTTCAGGCCCCGCAGCGCCTCGCGCATTCCCGAGGACTCCAGCTGGAACACGCCGAACGTCTTGGCCTCCGTCAGGAGCGCGTAGGCTTTCGCGTCGTCCAGCGGCAGCGCGTCGAAGTCGATCGCGATCCCGCGCGACTCCTTGATGAGCTTGGCCGTGTTGGCGAGCACGGTCAGGGTGCGCAGGCCGAGGAAGTCCATCTTGAGCAGGCCGAGCTTCTCGATCGGCCCCATGGCGTAGCCGGTGATCAGCTCCGGCCGCTTCGGGTCCTTGTAGAGCGGCACGTGCTCGTCGAGCGCCTCGTCCGAGATGACCACGGCCGAGGCGTGGACGGAGGCGTGCCGCGTACAGCCCTCGAGCGTCCGCGCGATGGCCCACAACTCGGCCACACTCTCCTGCCCCTTCACCATGTCGGCCAGCGGCGGCGACTTCTGGTAGGCGTCGTCGAGCGTGATGTTCAGCGGGAAGTTCGGCACCAGCTTGGCGATCCGGTCCACCTCGGCGTAGGTCATGCCGAGCACGCGCCCGACGTCGCGGATAGCCGCCTTCGCGCCGAGCGTGCCGAACGTGATGATGTGGGCGACCCGGTCGCGGCCGTACTTGTCGGCGACGTAGCGGATGACCTCGTCGCGCCGGTCGTCGGCGAAATCGATATCCATGTCGGGCATGGAGACGCGCTCGGGGTTCAAGAATCGCTCGAAGAGCAGCCCGTACCGCATCGGATCGATGTTCGTGATGCCGAGGCAATAGGCGACCAGCGAGCCGGCCGACGAGCCGCGCCCCGGGCCGACCGCGATGCCGTGCTCGCGCGCGTAGTGGATGAAGTCCCAGACCACCAGGAAGTAGCCGGCGAAGCCCATCTTCTCGATGACAGCCAGCTCGTGGCCCAGGCGCGCCTCGATCGCCTCCCCCGGGCTCGGGCCGTAGCGCCGACGCAGCCCCTCGCGCGCCAGGTGCTGGAGGTACGTCTCGAGCGTGTGGCCCTCGGGCACGACGTACTTCGGCAGGTGGAAGCGGCCGAAGTCGAGCGTGAGGTTGCAGCGCTCGGCCACCGCCAGCGTGTTGCGGCAGGCCTCCGGAATGTCGGCGAAGACGAGCGCCATCTCCTCCGCCGACTTGATGTAGAACTCCTCGGTCGAGAACTTCCAGCGGCCGGGGTCGGCCAGGGTGGAGCCCGTCTGGATGCAGAGCAGCGCCTCGTGGGCGCGCCCGTGCCCGGCCTCGAGGTAGTGCGAGTCGTTGGTGCCGACGACCGGCGCCCCGATGGCCCTGGCGATCTGGAGCGTCTCGGCCGTGACGCCCACCTGCTCCGGAATGCCGTGGGCCTGGACCTCCATATAATAGTGGTCGCGCCCGAAGACCTCCTGATACCACCCCGCCGTCTGGCGCGCCTTCGCGACATCGCCGGCCGAGAGCGCCCGGGAGACCTCGGAGTTCAGACAGCCCGAGAGCACGAGCAGGCCGTCGGCGTGCTGCGCCAGCAGCTCACGGTCCACGCGCGGCTTGTAGTAGAAACCCTCGAGATAGGCCTTCGAGACGAGCCTGATGAGGTTCCTGTAGCCGGCGAGGTCGCGCACGAGCACCGTGAGATGGTTGGCGCCCTCGTAGCCGCCGTCCTGTGAACCCCGCTCGGTGTGCTTGCCGGGCGCCACGTAGAGCTCGCAGCCGAGGATCGGCTTGATGCCCGCCTTCTGAGCGGCCAGGTAGAAGTCGATCCCGCCGAAGAGGTTGCCGTGATCGGTGAGCGCGATGGCCGGGAACTTGAGCTCCTTGGCCTTCTTGACGAGCGGCTCGAGCTGGGCGGCCCCGTCGAGCAGGCTGTACTCGGAATGAACGTGCAGGTGGACGAACTCGGTGTGCTGCACGGCGGGAGGGCTACTCGAGCTCGATGGTGGCGGGGGGCTTGTTCGTGACGTCGTAGAGCACGGCGTCGACGCGCTCGAGGCCGCCGAGCGCGTGCGCCAGCTCCGCCACCAGCGGCGCCGGCAGTCGCGCGAAGTCCGCGGTCATGCCGTCGCGCGAGTTCACCGGCCGCAGGACGATCGTCTCGCGGCCCGGCCCCGAGCCCAGCGGCAGCATCGCCACCGGCATCTGCCAGATCGCGTCGTAGAGGCCGCGGGCGCGCACGAGGCGCGTGACAAGGTCGTCGGCGGCGCGCAACACGGCGATTCGCTGGGGCGTGAGGGCCGCGGGGTGAACGGCGAGGCGGCCGAAGGCGGCGTCGGCGCGCTGGAAGATCACCGCGGCGACGCGGTTGATCGTCCGGTGCTCGTTCGTCACGCGGCGTGCGAACGCCCCGGCCGCCTCGGCCTCCCCGAGCCCGGCCACGGCCAGCAGCCGCGAGTAGCTGCGCTCGTCGCCCTGCACGCCGACCGTGCGGACCGGGACGATCCAGCCCTCGGCCCCCGCCGGCAGGGGGATCGTGGTCGGCTCGAGCGACTCCACCGGCGCACGCGCCTGGGCCCCCAGGCAGCGCACGGCGAGACCCGGGCCGGGGAACGGGTGGCGCCACACCACGTCGTGCGGCAGCCCCAGCTCCTCGCCGAGCACGCGCACCTCGTCCTTGTAGAAGTCGACGAGCGGCTCGATGACGCGGCCCGCGTCGATCAGCGCCTGGATGCGCTCGACACGGTTGTGGTGCGTCTTGATCTTCGCGGCGTGGCGCGCGCCACCCGACTCGATCGTGTCGGGATAGATGGTCCCCTGCCCGAGCAGCCACTCCTCCTCACGCAGGCCCAGCCGCGCGAACTCGTCCTCCTGCACGGCGACGAACGTCTCGCCGATGATGGCGCGCTTGTCCTCGGGATGGATGACGCCGCGCAGGCGGCCGAAGAAGTCGGCGCTGCGGTCGACGCGCCGGACCGTGCGGGCACCCAGCGCCGTCGTCAGATACTGCATGGCCTCGGCGTCGCCCTCGCGCATGAAGCCCGTGTCGACGTAGAGGCCGAGCACGCGCTCCGGGCCGAGCGCCCGCGCGCAGAGGGAGAACGCGACGGTGGAGTCCACACCGCCGCTGATGAGGAAGAACACCTTGCGGTCGCCGGCGGCGCGCCGGATGTCGGCGACGACCTGGTCGACGCGGGCGCGCGGATCCCAGTCCTCGCGGCAGCCGCAGACGTCGAAGACGAAGGTGCGGTAGATCTCGGTGCCGTGCTCGGTGTGGACGACCTCGGGATGGAACTGCAGGCCGAACAGCCGGCGGCCGGCATGCTCCATCGCGGCCACCTTGCAGTCGTCCGTCTCGCCGGTGATGACGAAGCCCGGCGGCACGTCGACCACCGTGTCGCCGTGGCTCATCCAGACGGTGAACTGGCGCGCGGGCAGGCCGCGAAAGAGCCGGCCCTCGCCCGCGTGCAGCGAGGAGTGGCCATATTCCTTCGTCGTCCCCGGCTCGACGCGGCCCGCGAGATCGCGCGCGAGCAGCTGGTGGCCGTAGCAGATGCCGAGGATCGGCACGCCGAGCTCGTAGATCGCGCGATCCACCGACGGGCTCGTCGGCTCGGTGACGCTGGCCGGCCCCCCCGAGATGATGAGGCCGCGTGCGCCCCGGAAGTCGGTGGCGGGCCGGTGGACGTCGGCGACGACGGCGTGAACGCCCAGCTCGCGGATGCGGCGGGCGATGAGGTGGCAGTACTGCCCGCCGGCGTTGAGGACGACGATCTGGTTCACGGGCGGCGCGGCCCTAGCGTGGACGCCCCAGCTTCTGCGCCTGCTGGAAGACCTTGCCTTCGGTCTTGATGGTGGGCGCGATGATCAGCTCGGTCTGCTGCAGCTCGCGGATCGACTGGGCCCCCACCGAGCCCATGCAGGTGCGGATGGCCCCGACGAGGTTCAGCGTGCCGTCCTCCGTGAAGGCCGGCCCGAAGAGGATCTGCTCGAGCGAGCCCGCGATGCCGACGCGGATGCGCGTGCCGCGCGGCAGGTTCGCGTGCGGCGTTGCCATGCCCCAGTGATAGCCGCGCCCGGGCGCCTCGGTCGCGCGCGCGAAGGCCGAGCCGATCATCACGGCGTCGGCGCCGGAGGCGAAGGCCTTGCACACGTCGCCGCCCGTCGTCATGCCGCCGTCGGTGATGACCGGGATGTAGCGGCCCGTCCTCTTGTAATGGAAGTCCCGCGCGGCGGCGGCGTCGGCGGTGGCCGTCACCTGCGGCACGCCCACGCCGAGCACCTCGCGGCTCGTGCAGGCCGCGCCCGGGCCCACGCCGATCAGCAGCGCGTCGGCGCCGACCTCCATCAGCTCCAGGCACGCCTCATACGTGACGACGTTGCCGATGACGAGCGGGATGGCGAGCTGCTTCTTGAGCGTCTTGAGATTCACGGGCGTGTATTCGGTCGCGATGTGGCGCGCGGTGGTGACCGTGGACTGCACGACGAAGATGTCGGCGCCGGCTTCCTGCGCGATCTGGCCGAAGCGCTCGGCGCGCTGCGGGATCGACGAGACGACGGCGGGGCCGCCGCCCTTCTTGATCTGGCGGATGCGCTGGTGGATCAGCTCTTCCTTGATGGGCTCGCTGTAGATCGACTGGATGATCTTGGTGGCTTCTTCCTGGCTGGCGGAGACGATCCGGTCGAGCACGTCGTCGGGGTTGGCGTAGCGCGAGAAGATGCCCTCGAGGTTCAGGACGGCGAGGCCGCCGTGGCGACCCATCTCGATGGCGAGCTTGGGGCCGACGACGCCGTCCATGGCGGCCGCGATGATGGGCAGGGCGTAGCGATGGCCACAGAGCTCCCAGGAGACGTCGACTTCGTTGGGGTTGACGGTCAGGCTGCCCGGGACGAGCGCGATATCGTCGAAGCCGTACGCAGCCCTGGCCTTGCGCCCCCGGCCGACCCACATCCCCATGTCGTTCCTCCCGGCTGGCCTGCGATCCCCGCCGGGCCCTATCCCCAAATATAGGGGATGCCCGGCCCGCCCATCACTAGATTTGGTGCAGTATACCGGCCACCCCGGCGGGTGTCAATGCAGCCGCGCCGCGTCACCGCCCCTGCGCGCGGGTCCATAAGAGCCGCAACCCCTCCAGCCCGAGGTCCTCGTTCACGGAGTCGATCGAGCGCGCGACGTTGGCGATCAGCGCGGCGTGGCCGCCGGTGGCGATGCACTTCGGACGGCCCGCCATCTCGGCTTTCATGCGGTCGACGAGGCCGTCCACCAGCCCGGCGTAGCCATAGACCACGCCGGACTGGATGTTGGTCACGGTGTTGCGCCCGATCGCCTCCTTCGGGCGCACCAGCTCGACGCGGTACAGGCGCGCGGCGCGGGCGATGAGCGCCTCGGTGGCGGTGAAGATGCCCGGCGCGATGGCGCCGCCGATGAACTCGCCCGCGGCGTTCACGCAGTCGAAGGTGGTCGCGGTGCCCAGATCGACCACGATGAGCGGCGGGCCATAGAGGGCGGCGGCCGCGACCGACTTCGTGATCCGGTCGGCGCCGACCTCGCGCGGGTTGTCGACGGCGAGCGGCATGGCGACGTTCACGCCGGGCTCCACCGAGTAGGGCGCGACGGCGAAGTACTTCTCGCACATCGACTCGAGCGTCTGCTGCACCGGGGGCACCACGTTGGAGAGCGCGACGCCGTCGATCTGCCGCGGCTCGATGCCGCGCGTGCGCAGCAGGGTCTCGATGAAGAGGCCGTACTCGTCGGCCGTCTGCTCCCGCCGGCTCGTGAGCCGCCACGACACCCGCAGACGGTCGCCCTCGTACACGCCGACCTTCGTGTTGGTGTTGCCGACCTCGAGCACGAGCAGCAACTCAGACGACTCCCAGCTCGCCGGCCACCACGCGATGCCGCCGCCCGCCGACCTCCAGCACGAGCGCGCCGTCGGCGTCGAGGTCCACGGCCACCCCGGTGACGCCGTCCACCGAGACGCGGCGACCGATCGTGTCCGCGAGCGCCAGCCAGCGCGCGCGCACCGGCGCGAGGCCGTCGCGCTCCAGCTGCGCGCGCCAGCCGTCGAAGGCCTCGAGCAGCGCCGCCAGCGCCGCGTCGCGCTCGACTATCTTGCCGGTCTCGAGCAGGACCGACGTGGCGCGTTCGGCGAGCCCCGCCGGAAACGCGCGCTGGCCCAGGTTGACCCCGATGCCGACGGCGATCACGCCCACCGCCCCGGCCGTGCCGGGGCCGCCGGCGGCCGGCATGCGGCTCTCGAGGAGGATGCCGGCGATCTTCCGGCCGCCGACGAGGACGTCGTTGGGCCACTTCAGCCGCGCGCCCAGCCCCGCCACGCACGCGAGGGCGTCGGCGACGGCGAGCGCGCTGACGAGCGAGTAGCCGCCCCAGCGCTCCGGCGTGGCCCGCGGGCGAACGAGGATCGAGGTCAGCAGACTCGTGCCCGCCGGCGCGTCCCACGCGCGCCCGCGCCGGCCGCGCCCGGCGGCCTGGTAGTCGGCGACGACGACCGTGCGGTCCGACGCTCCCTGCCCGGCGAGGTCGAAGATCGTGCCCTGCGTGGAGTCCACGCGCGGCAGGTGGACGATCGTCATCCCACCCACTCGAGGCTCGCCACGAGCTTCTCGCGCAGGGCCTCCTGCTCGGCGACCTTCTCGCGCTCCTTCTCCACGATGTCGGCCGGCGCCCGCTCCGCGAACTCCGGGCGCGCGAGCTTGGCGCGGCCGAAGGCGATCGCCTCCTCGGCGCGCCGGATCTCCTTCGCCAGCCGCTGCCGCTCGGCCGCGAGGTCGACGAGGCCCTCGAGACCCACGTAGAGCTCGGTGGCCCCCACCACGCCGAGCCCCGAGTTGCGCGGGCGGCTGGCGCGCGGATCCACGGTCAGCCTCGCCCGCGCGAGCGACTGCACGAGCGGCGCGTGCGCGCGCAGGAGGGCGGTGTGGGCGCCGGCCGTCTTCGCGGTGACCGCCAGCGTGGCGCCCGGCGGCACGCGCATCTCGCCGCGGATGTTGCGGATCGCGGTGACCGCGCCCATGACGACGCCCATGTCGCGCTCGGCGGTCGCGTCGACCTGCCGGCGCGAGGCGGTCGGATATGGCGCGATCATGATCGAGTCGCCCTCGTGGGGCAGCCGCTGCCAGAGCTCCTCGGTGATGAACGGCATGAACGGATGCAGCAGGCGTAGCGTCGTCTCGAGCGTCGTCACGAGCGTGTGCTGGGTGGCGAGGCGCCGCGCCGCATCGTCGCCGCGATAGAGGTCGAGCTTGGCGATCTCGAGATACCAGTCGCAGACCTCGCTCCACACGAACTGGTAGAGCGTGGACGTCGCGTCGCTGAAGCGGTAGCTCGCGAGCGCGGCGCGGACGTCCAGTGTCGCGGCCGCCAGCCGGCTCGCGATCCAGCGCGCGGCGAGATCAGATCGCGGGCGGCGCGCCGCCGCGGCGGCGTCGTAGCCCTCGAGGTTCGACAGCGCCAGCCGCGACGCGTTCCACAGCTTGTTGGCGAAGTTGCGCGAAGCCTCGAGACGATCCTCGGTGATGCGCACGTCGCGCACGCTGGGGGCGGCCAGGCCGGCCAGCGTGAAGCGCAGGGCGTCGGTGCCGTAGCGGTCCATCAGGACGAGCGGATCCACCACGTTGCCGCGCGTCTTGGACATCTTCTGGCCTTCCGGGTCGCGGACGAGCGTATGGATGTACACGTCGCGGAACGGCACCTGGCGCGTGACCTGCAGCCCGAGCATGGCCATGCGCGCCACCCAGAAGAAGAGGATGTCGTAGCCGGTGACGAGCAGCGACGTCGGATAGAACGTCTTCAACTCGAGCGTCTTGTCGGGCCAACCCAGCGTCGAGAACGGCCAGAGCCCGGAGGAAAACCACGTATCGAGGACGTCGGGATCCTGACGCACCGGGCCCTTACACTTGGGACAGGCTGTGAGGTCCGTGCGCGAGACGTGGATCGAGCCGTCGCGCTCGCAGTACCAGGCCGGGATGCGATGGCCCCACCAGAGCTGCCGCGAGATGCACCACGGTCGGATGTGGTCCATCCAGTGGTAGTACGTCTTCGTCCAGCTCTCCGGGATGATCCGGATCTTGCCGGTGCGCACCGCGGACACCGCCTTGCGCGCCAGCGGCTTGACGTTCACGTACCACTGCTTGGAGACGAGCGGCTCCACGACCGTCTTGCAGCGGTAGCAGACGCCGACGGCATGCCGGTACGGTTCGATGCGGTCGATGAGGCCGAGCGCCTGCATGTCCTCGACGATCTTCTTGCGCACCTCGAAGCGGTCCAGACCAGCGTACTTGCCCGCGGCCGCCGTCATCTTGCCGTCGAAGCCGATGACCGTACGGACCGGCAGCTTGTGGCGCCGGCCGATCTCGAAGTCCACGGGATCGTGGCCGGGCGTGACCTTGATGACGCCGGTACCGAACTTCGGATCGACCGCCGCGTCGGCGACCACCTTCACGCGGATGTTGCCGTCGACGGACGGGATGTCGAGGGTCTTGCCGACGTACTTCTTGTAGCGCTTGTCCTTGGGATGCACGGCGAGGCCGGTGTCGCCGAGCTTGGTCTCTGGCCGCACGGTGCCGAGCGTGAGCGGGCCGTACTTGATGTAGACGAACTCGGCGTCGCGCTCCTCGCGCTCCACCTCCAGATCCGAGAGGACCGTCTGGCAGCGCGGGCACCAGTTGACGATGTAGTCGTCGCGGTAGATCAGCCCTTCCCGGTAGAGGCGCACGAAGACCTCGCGCACCGCGCGCGACAAACCCGCGTCCATCGTGAAGCGCTCGTGAGACCAATCGCAGGAGGCGCCGAGCCGCTTGAGCTGGCGGATGATCGTGCCGCCGGACTCCTCCTTCCAGCGCCACACCCGGCGCAGGAACTCCTCACGGCCGACCTCGTCCTTCGTCTTGCCCTCGGCAGCGAGTTGGCGCTCCACGACCACCTGGGTCGCGATGCCCGCGTGGTCGGTGCCGGGGACCCAGAGGGTGTTGAAGCGCTCCATGCGCTTCATGCGCACCATGACGTCCTGCAGGGTGATGTCGAGCGCGTGTCCCATGTGCAGCGAGCCCGTGACGTTCGGCGGCGGGATGACGATCGAGAACGGCTTCTTCTTCGACGGGAGCTCGGGCCGGAAGTAGCCGTGCTTCTCCCAGATCGGATACCAGCGCGCCTCGACGGCAGCGGGCTCGTAGCGGTCGGAGATGGCGGCGGTGTCGCGCGACCGGTCGCTCATGCGCGGTGCGTCATTGTAACGGGGTCCGTCGCTCATTGCATCACCGGGGCGGCGGCGGTCAGGCGCCAGCGGACCCCGGCGCGGCGGAACGTGAGGCTCCACGGACGGCGATCCGCGCTCGTGGCCGCGATCGAGACGGTCTCCCGCACACCGTCGGCGGCGTCGCACGCGGGCTCGGAGACCAGGGCCGGCAGGCTCGCGCGCAGCGCGGGATCGGGCACGACCGTGGCCAGCGCCTGCTCGTCGCGCTCGGCGAGCGCGGTGAAGAGCCGCGTGACCGCCGCGTGCAGCTCGCGGTGCCACGCGTTGTGCTGCTGGCGGCTCACGCGCGTCAGCGTGCCCTGCGCCGGCACGAGCCGATACACGTCCTCCTGCTCGGTCTGGCCCTCGCAGCCCGGCGTCCAGCCGGGATAGTGCAGCTCGTAGCGCAGGCGGATCTCGCCCGGGCGCACGACCCAGGCGCGCGCGTGGAGCCCATCGGGAAACAGCGTCGCGGTGGACCAGGTGACGCGCACGCCATCGGCGTGGGCGCGGACGAGATCGACGCGCAGCGGGCGCGTGCCACGCCCGGACGCCGCGCCCTCCCACGTGGCGAGGAACTGCGGCTCGCCGGCGCCCGCCAGCGGCGTCACGCTGGGGCGGCCCTCGCGGTAGAGCGTGGCGAGCAGCGCCGCCTCGTCGTGCAGCGGGCCGTACACGCGCACGCTGTTGCCGCCGCCCGCCTCGGTGAGCCGGAAGGCGCCGACCACGAGGCGGCCGAGCCGCGCCAGCCGGATCTGGGCGCCGCCCCACGCCTCGCCGAACGCGTCGAGGCGATCCTGCAAGAACTCGGGCGAGGCGAAGACGCCGCCGGAGGCAAGGCTCTCGACGATCTCGTCGTCGAGGAGCGCGTAGATGTCGCGGTACGCCTCCGCGGGGTTGTCCGGCTCGGCGAGGTCGCCGAGGGCGAGGCGCGAGGAGGCCAGCTCGCGAAAGCGCTCGAGGCGGTCGGGCTCGCGCCCCGCCCGCGCGCGCGTCGCCGCGATCGTGCTCGTGGCGGCGATCGTGACGAGGAGGGCGGCGAGGACCGTGAGCAGCGTCCGGCGCCGGAGTCGCGTCACGGAGGGTATGGTACAACAGTCGAGTGAAGTCGCCAGCGGTGCCGGTCCTCGACCGCTACCTGACCCGGGAGTTGATCTCGCCCTTCTGCTTCGGCGGCGCGCTCTTCACGTTCTTCCTCGTCATCGACCGCATCTACCACCTCACCGAGCTCGTCATCACCAAGGGCGTGCCCTTCCACCTCGTGCTGCAGCTGCTGATCTTCATGCTGCCGTCGTTCCTCGCCCACACGCTGCCCATGGCGCTGCTGGTGGCCGTGCTGCTGGCGGGCGGCCGCCTGGCCGGTGACCTCGAGATCATCGCGTTCAAGGCGGCGGGCGTCAGCGTGCTGCGGCTCTTCCGGCCGGTGATGCTGGCCGCGGTGGTGATCACGGCGGCCACCGCGGTGCTCACCCTCGTCGTGAACCCGCTCGCCAACGAGGAGTTCCAGCGCCAGCTCTTCCGGATTCTCCAGACGCGCGCCGTGAGCGGGCTGCACGAGCGCGTCTTCAACGGCACCTTCGGCGACGTCATCATCTACGTGGAGGACGTGAGCGCCTCGCAGGTGGCGTTGCGCGGCCTGCTCGTCTCCGACGAGCGCGACCAGAAGATCTCACGCATCATCACCGCGCGTGAGGGACGGCTGCTGACCGACGAGGCCAACCGCCGCCTCACCCTGCGCCTGATCAACGGTGCGGTCAACGAGGCCGACGTGCTCCCCGCCTCGCCGCCGCGCCTGCCCGGCGTCAACCAGAGCCCGACGGGCGGCGCCGCCGCGCCCTCGCGCTACCGCTACACGAACTTCGCGATCTACGACATGAGCCTGTCGGTGGACTCGCCGCTGAAGAGCACGACGAGCGTGGCGAAGCCCGAGAAGGACCTGGGACTGGGGGCGCTGCTCGCGCGCATCGAGGAGCTCTCCGGCGACGCCCACGGCCGCGTGCCGTATGAGGTCGAGCTGCACAAGCGGTTTGCGTTCCCGCTGGCCGCGCTCGTGTTCCCGCTCGTCGCCTTCCCGCTCGCCGTGCGGTCACATCGCGGCGGCCGGTCCATCGCGCTCGCCGGGAGCCTGGTGATCCTCGTCTCGTACTACATGCTCCTGACGTCGCTGGAGGGGTCCGCCCTGCGCGAGGGCATCCCCGCCTGGATCGCCATCTGGACACCGAACATCACGTTCGCGATCATCGGGCTCACGCTGCTCGTGGCCACGGCCCGCGAGTGGCGGGCGCCGCGTCTCACCTTCGCCTGGCGGGCGCTCGACGCGCTCCGCCCGCTGATGCCGGGGACGCGCGCGTCGACGGGGACGGCCCGCGTGGGCCACGGCGCCACCGACTCGACGCACATCCTCGACCGCTATCTCATGCGCGAGTTCCTCGCCTTCCTCGGCATCGGGCTCGCGGTGGCGGCGGCGCTCTACGTCGTCGTCGACCTGGGAGAGACGCTCAACCGGTTCCTGCGCGTCAAGCCGCCGCTCATCTACATCTTCGAGCACTTTCTCTACCGGCTGCCGGCGGCGCTCCACGAGGGACTGCCGGTCGTCATGCTCGTGGCGACGATCTTTCTGTTTCTCTCGCTGAGCCGGTTCCACGAGCTGACCGCGATGAAGGCCGCCGGCATCAGTCTCTACCGTGTGAGCGCGCCCGTGCTCTTGATGGGCCTGTCGGTGGCCGTGAGCGCGATGCTCTTCCAGGAGCTGTTCTTGCCGCGCCTGAACGAGCTGGGCGAGGAGGTGGACCGCGTGAAGATCCGGGGCCAGCTCCCCCGCCACCTCCAGTCGCGCCAGCGGCTGTGGCTCCGCAGCGCGGACAGCCGCTTCTATCGCGTCGAGCTCTTGAGTCCCGGGACGAGCGACCTCTACGGGGTGACGATTTTGGAGATGGACCGCCAGTTCCGGCTGCTCAACCGGCTCGACGCCCGGCAGGCGCACTGGACGGAGGCGGGCTGGGAGCTGCGCGACGGCGCCTTCCGCGAGATCGAGCCCGGCGGCACCGTGCAGACGGTGCCGTTCACGTTCACCGCCCTCGAGCTCAACGAGGACATCGAGGAGTTCACGCGGATCCACAAGGACTTCGAGTCGATGAGCTACTGGGAGCTGCGCGACTACGTGGCGCGTCTCGAAGCCGCCGGCTTCCAGGCCAAGAAATACCTGGTCGCGCTCTATTCCAAGCTCTCCTTTCCGCTCGTGAACCTCGTGATGGTCCTCGTCGCCATCCCGTTGGCGCTGCAGTCGCCGCGCGGCGGCCGGCTCTTCGGCGTCGGCCTCGCCATCGCCATCATGGCCGGCTATCTCGTCGTCCACTACGTGGCGCTGGCGTTCGCGCGCGCCGACCTCCTGCCGGCGTTCGTGGCCGCGTGGACGGCGAACGTCATCTTCTTCGGGATCGGCACGTCGCTGTTTCTCCGCGCGCGGACGTAGGCGCCGTCCGGCGCTCGCCGGCGGCGGGGCGGCCCCGTTCGACCACGCAAATCGCCAACGGTTTTGGCGCCTGTCGGCGTGCCACGATTGACCGCCGGAACCGACGCAGTACCCAGAAGACACGGGTCTCACGGGGCCGCGCTGCCACCCCCCGAGCGCCGCGCCGTGGACCAACCACGCCGAACATCGAACGCCGTACCTCAGGCCGCCGCACCTCAGGACTGTGACGCCAAACGGCGGCGGGTCAGGCGCCAGGCGACGGCGGCGAAGAGCGCGGCCGGGAGCCAGACCCAGACGGCTTCGCTGGCGAGCACGGCCATGCCCCAGGCGCTGAGGAAGGGACGGAGACCGAGGGGCGAGACGACGATCGGCCGCCACGGCAGGTAATAGCGGCGCGTGTCGAACGGCGCGAGCAACGCCACGCCGATGCCGCCGTCGGTCATCGCGTCGAGGACGCCGTGCGAGGCCGTCACCAGGAACAGATAGAGCCAGAGCCGCCGGCGGGTGCCGCGCGGGACCAGCAGCGGCGCCAGGGCGGCGGCGAGCACGGCCGCGAAGGAAAGCGAGTGCGTCAGGCCGCGATGGCCGAGCACGGAGCCGAGCGGTACGCCGGTGTAGACGCCGAGGACGTCGGCGTCCGGCAGGACGGCACAGAGGGCGCCGGCCCACCAGACACGCGCGCGCCAGCCCGCGCGGCGGAACGCGGGGCCGAGCGCCAGCGCGGCCACGGCGTGCGACATGACCGTCGGCATCGCGCCGGCCCGTGGGCGATCAGCGCGCGCCGGAGAGCGTGCGCAGCGCCTCTTCGAGGCGCTTCTGCTCGGCGCCGTACGCGGCCCAGTCGCCCCGCCGCAGCGCGTCCTGCGAGCGCGTCCACGCCTCCAGCGCCCGCTGGGTCGCCGCCCGCTCCACCCCGCCCGGCGACGGCGCCGGACCGGGCCCCGCGGCCGTCGTCGGCGCCGCCGGCGTCGGCGCCACGCGGCCGGCGAAGATGCGCGAGAGCGACTGCTCCAGCGTCGGCTCCATCGCGATCTGGTTGCCGTAGGCCACGATGACCCGGCGCAGCTCGGGCAGCGCGCCCTGCTCGGCGGCGAGATAGAGCGGCTGGACGTAGATCAGCGACTGCTCGATGGGAATGGCGAGCAGCGAGCCGCGGATCACCGTCGAGCCACGCTGGTTCCAGAGCGAGAGCTGCTGCGAGATGACGGGGTCCTGATCGATGCGCGCGTCGACGAGGCGCGGACCATAGACGTTCTTCTGCTTGGGGAAGTTGTAGACGATGAGCCGGCCGTAGTGCGCCGGGTCGGAGCGCGCGGCCAGCCACGCGATCATGTTGTCGCGGCGGCTCGGGTTGAAGAGGGTCAGGAGGATGAACTCCTCCTTCGCCTCGCCGGGCAGCCGCATGATCGTATAGTACGGCTCCATCTCGCGCTCACGGCCCTCGAGGGTGCGCCGCGGGATGGCCCAGAGGTCTTCCTTGTTGTAGAAAACTTGCGGATTCTCCATGTGGTAGACGGCGTACTTGCGCGCCTGGATCGCGAAGAAGTCCTCGGGGTAGCGGATGTGCCGGCGCAGGTCCTCCGGCATCTGCTCGAGCGGCCGGAGCAGCCCGGGGAACGCCGCCGCGTAGGCGCGCACGATCGGGTCGCCGGCGTCGGCGATGTAGAAGCGCACCGAGCCGTGATAGGCGTCGACGGTCACCTTCACCGAGTTGCGGATGTAGTTGCCGATGCCGCGCACGGGATCGGAGTACGGATAGCGGTCGCTGGTCGTGTAGCCGTCGAGCATCCACGCGAGCCGCCCATCGTCGGTCACGACCATGTAGGGATCGCGGTCGAAGCGGAAGAACGGCGCGATGAGCCGGATGCGCTCGCCGATCGTGCGGTGGATGAGGATCCGGCTCTCGGCCGTGAGGTCATCGGACAGCACGATCTTGGGCTCGCCGAAGCGGGCGGCGAACAGCAGCCGACGGGCCCAGCTGCCGATGGCGATCCCGCCCTCGCCCTGGTAGCGCGCGTAGACGTTCTGGTCGCCGGCGGGATAGTCCAGCTCCTGCGAGCGCGTGCGCACCAGCGCGTACTCGTTCGACGACTCCGCGTAGTAGATCTCCGGGCGCGAAATCTTCGGGAAGCCGTCGGAGGAGCGCGGCGGGATGTCTTTCACGAAGAACTCGGGCAGCCCTTCGGGCGTGACGCGGTTGACCGGACCCACCACGATGCCGTAGCCGTGCGTGTAGGTGAGGTGCTCGTTGATCCAGTTGCGCCCGCCCTGCAGGTGCTGGTACGAGAGCTCGCGCGGCGACAGCATGAGCTGCCGGTATTCGCTGTTGACGACGTAGCGGTCGTTGTCCACATCCTGGAACTTGTAGTAGGTCCGGATCTCCTGCAGCTGCGCGAAGGTGCGCAGCAGCGGGCGGTAGTCCCAGAGCCGGATGTTCTTCAGGGTGGCCTCGTTGCGCGCCAGCGCGCGCGCGTCGAGGTTCTCGTCGGCGGGGAACTCCTTTTCCTGGATGCGGTCGAGGCCGTAGGCGGCGCGCGTCATCCGGATGTTCGCCTCGAGGTACGGCCGCTCGGCCTCCAGCTCGTTGGGGGCCACGCGCAGGCGCTGGAGGAACGCCGGGTACACGCCGAGGCCCAGCACCCACACCACGAGGAGCGCGGCGCCGGCGCCCGCGAGCAGCCGGAGCCCGGGCCGCATGATCTGCGCCGCGCACGCGACGGCGGTGAGCGTGGCCAGCACGGCCAGCGCCCCCAGCATCGGCAGGCTGGCGTGAACGTCGGTGTACGAGGCGCCGAACACGATGCCGCGCGGCGAGAACACGACCTCGTAGCGATCGAGCCAGAAGCCCACCGCCTTGAGCGCCAGCAGGGCGGCGCCGAGCAGCAGCAGGTGCGTGCGCGCGCCGCCGGCCAGCCGTGGGCCGCGCGTGGTGAGCACGAAGCTGCGCTGGAGCACGTACACGGCGAGGGTCAGCACCGCGGTGCCCGCCACCAGCGTCATCGCCCACGCGTGCACGAGCCGCCAGAACGGCAGGAAAAAGACGAAGAACCCCAGGTCGAAGGCGAACACGGGATCCTTGACGCCGAAGGGGGGGCCGTTGAGGTAGCCGAGGACCGTCTCCCAGTGCGCGCTCGCGCGCAGCCCCGAGACGATCGCGATCAGCAAGAGGACGACGGGCAGGAAGCGGCGGATGAGCGGCTCGATCACCACCCGCCCCGGCAGGCCGAGCTGGTCCTCGAGCTCCCAGAGCACGTCGGGGGCGGCGGTGCGCGCGGCGACGGTGAGGTTCGCCCAGAGGAAGAGGGCGACGGCGAGGGCGACGGCGCCGAACAGGCCGCCGCGCAGCGAGAGCGTGGTCAGGAAGACCTGGCTGTAGCCGACCTCCTGGAACCACAGCCAGTCGGTGTACATCGGGACGAGCTGCAGCACCGCCGCCAGCACCACCAGCGCGAGGACCAGGAACGCCAGCGGCTGGGGAGAGCGCATCGGCCGCGCCCGGCGGGCGGGGCTACGTCCCGTGCCGCCAGGAGGCGAGGTACGACTCCTGATCGGACGTGAGATCGTCGATCTCGACGCCCATCGATGCCAGCTTGAGGCGCGCGATCTCGAGGTCGATCTCGCGCGGCACCACGTACACCTTGCGCTCGAGCGTCTTGGCCTTCTTCGCCATGAACTCGGCGGACAGCGCCTGGTTGGCGAAGCTCATGTCCATGACGGCGGCGGGATGGCCCTCGGCGGCGGCGAGGTTGATGAGCCGCCCCTCGCCCAGCACGAACACGCGCCGCCCGCCGGCGAGCTGGAACTCCTCGACGAACGGCCGCACGACGCGGCGGGCGGTGGCGAGCTGCGCGAGGGCCACGAGGTCGATCTCGACGTTGAAGTGGCCGGAGTTGGCGAGGATCGCCCCGTCCTTCATCCGCGTGAAGTGCTCCTTGCGGATGACCGAGGTGTTGCCGGTCACGGTGACGAAGAGGTCGCCGACCTCGGCCGCGTCCGGCATCTTCATGACCGAGAAGCCGTCCATCACCGCCTCCAGCGCGCGCATCGGCTCGACTTCGGTGACGATCACATGGGCGCCCATGCCCTTGGCGCGCGTGGCCACGCCGCGCCCGCACATGCCGTAGCCCGCGACCACCAGCGTCTTGCCGGCGAGCAGGACGTTGGTGGCGCGCAGGAGGCCGTCGATCGTCGACTGGCCGGTGCCGTAGCGGTTGTCGAAGAGGTGCTTGGTGTCGGCGTCGTTCACCGCGATGACGGGAAACGCCAGCACGCCCTCCTTTTCCATGGCCCGCAGGCGGATCACGCCCGTGGTGGTCTCCTCGGTGCCGCCGATGACGCCCTTCACGAGGTCGCGGCCGAGGTTGCTCTCGCCGTGGAGCTGGCTGATCAGGTCGGCGCCGTCGTCCATGGTGATCTGCGGGCGCGTCTTCAGCACGGCCTCGAGGTGGCGGTAATAGGTCGCGTTGTCTTCGCCCTTGTGGGCGTACACGGGGATGTCGTACTCCTTCACGAGCGCCGCCGCCGTGTCGTCCTGCGTGGAGAGCGGGTTCGACGCGCAGAGCGCGACCTGGGCGCCGCCCGCCTTGAGCGTCAGCATGAGGACCGCCGTCTCGGTGGTCACGTGCAGGCACGCGCCGAGGCGGAGCCCCTTGAGCGGCTGCTCCTTGGCGAAGCGCTCGCGGACCTGGCGGAGGACGGGCATCGACTGCTCCGCCCACTCGATCTTCAGCCGCCCCTCCGCCGCCAGCCCAAGATTCTTGACGTCGTGCTCAACCATGCTCCGCTCGTCCTTTCGTGAGAACCGCCAACGGTCTGGGTTTGCCGCTCTTCGAGCGGCGGCTTGGCCGCCGCAATCGAGGTCCTGGGGGGAGGCATCGGAGGGGGCCGTCGAGGCCCCCTCCGACGTTCGAAAGGGGGCAGAGCCCCCCTCCGAGTTACACTCGAGCGTCGTCCCGCAGATCCTTCACGCGATCGGTGCGCTCCCAGGTGAAGTCGGGCTCCGGGCGACCGAAGTGTCCGTAGGCGGCCGTCTTCTTGTAGATCGGCCGGCGCAGGTTGAGGTACTTGATGATCCCCGCCGGCGTGAAGTCGAAGTGGCGGCGGATCAGCTCCTCGAGCCTCGCGTTCGACACCTTGCCCGTGCCGAACGTGTCCACCATGATCGAGACGGGGTCGGCGACGCCGATGGCGTAGGCCACCTGCACCTGCGCGCGGTCGGCGAGGCCGGCGGCCACGATGTTCTTGGCCACGTGGCGCGCCATGTAGCAGGCGGAGCGATCGACTTTCGTCGGGTCCTTGCCGGAGAAGGCGCCGCCGCCGTGCGGGCACGAGCCGCCGTACGTGTCGACGATGATCTTGCGCCCGGTCAGGCCCGTGTCGCCCATCGGTCCGCCCGTCACGAAGCGCCCGGTCGGGTTGATGTGGAAGACGCACTTCTTGCGGTCGATCATCTCGGCCGGGATCGTGGGCATGATCACCTGCTCGATGATGTCCTGGCGGATCTGGTCGTTGGAGACCTCGGGGCTGTGCTGCGTGGAGACGACGACCGTCTCCACCGCGGTGGGCTTGCCGTCGACGTAGCGCACGCTGACCTGCGACTTGCCGTCGGGGCGGACGTAGTCGATCGCGCCCGACTTGCGCCGCTCGCTCAACCGCATCACGAGCTTGTGGGCGAGCATGATCGGCAGCGGCATCAGCTCGGGCGTCTCGTTGCACGCGTAGCCGAACATGAGGCCCTGGTCGCCGGCCCCGAGGTTGTCCACACCCATGGCGATGTCCGACGACTGCTCGTCGATGGCGGCGATGACGCCGCACGTCTCGAAGTCGAACCCGTACTTGGCGCGCGTGTAGCCGATCTCGCGGATCGTCTCGCGTGCCACGCGCGGGATGTCCACGTAGCAGTTGGTCGTGATCTCCCCCGCCACGACGACGAGGCCGGTCGTCAGCAGCGTCTCGCACGCCACCCGCCCCGTCGGATCCTGGCGGATGATCGCGTCCAGCACCGCGTCGGACACCTGGTCGGCGATCTTGTCGGGGTGACCCTCGGTCACCGACTCCGACGTGAACAGATGCTCATCCCGCGCCATCGGTCAAGCCTCCTGGAGTCGAATTCGGCGCCACTGTAGCACGCTGGTCGGGGACCCTCAAGGCAAAGGCCGCCGCAGGCGGCGTTTCATCTCGTCGAGGAGCGGCACGCTCCACGGATCGCGCTCGCGCAGCACGGCCAGGTAGTAGGACGTCCACTGGCCGAGGTACGTGAGCGTGAGCAGGCGCGCCAGGCGGCCGGCGCCGCGGCCGCGCGCCTCGCTGAGGCCGCCCGCGCTGGGCGCGATGAGGTCGCGCAGAACGCGAAAGCGCTGCGCGATCTCCGGCGACTCCCCCGCGTCGCGCAGGAGGATCGCGTGCATGTCCTTGGCGGCGGGCGGCTGCCAGGCCTCGATCTCGTTGTGATTCATCTCGGGCAGCGCCCCGGCGAGCGCGAAGGTCTTGGCGTTCTCCTCCACGTCGGTCTTCCACCGGTAGGCGACGGTGCCGGTGGCAGGCCCGCCGTAGATCGCGGGCACGCGATCGCCGATCGAGAGCGCCAGGCGTTTGGCCTCGTTGTCGGCGGCCGGCCGCGCGGGCCCCAGCTCGGCGGCCAGCGCCTCGACGGCGGCGAGCGCCTCGTCCACCTCGGCCGGCGTCGCCACCGTCACACCGCAGCCCGCGAGCAGGCCCACCGCGGGCAGGAAGAGATAGCCGAGGGCCATGCGCGGCATGAGGCCGCCCGGCAACGTCACGCGAGGCCGACCCGCCGCCGCCGCCCGCTGGGCCAGGGCCCCGCCGGCGGTGAGGGCGACGACCGGCGCCCGACGCGCCAGCGCGGCGTCGAAGGCCGAGAGCACCTCGGCGGTGTCGCCCGAGTACGAGCAGGCGATGACGAGCCCGTCGGGACCGGCCACGGCGGGCAGTCCGTAGCCGCGATGGACGAGGATCGGGACGTCGACGGCGTCGCCCGCGCAAGCGGCGAGCAAGTCACCGCCGGCCGCGGAGCCCCCCATGCCCGCGACGACGACGACGCGTGGTGTGCCGATGCCGAGCGGCGGCGCCGCGGCCAGCGTGCGGGCGGCGCGGCACTGGGCGGGGAACTCGGCGAGCGCGCGGCGGGCGTCGTGCGGATCGACCTGCGCGAGCGCCCGGGGGTCGTCGAGGTTCCTCGCGTTCGGCTCACCCCTCACGCGGCGCTCACTCGCGATCGATGTCCCGGTGGACGAGGGTCGGCGAGAGCCCCAGCCCCTCGACGAACGGGCGCAGCTCCTCGACGAGGGCGACCGAGCGGTGCCGGCCCCCCGTGCAGCCCACCGCGATGGTCAGGTACGCCTTGCCCTCGCGCTGGTACGCGGGGAGCACGAAGCGCAGGAAGTCCTCGACGTGGCGCAGCAGCTCGCGGCTTTCCGCGTGCTTCATCACGAACTCGCGGACCTCGTGCTCGCGGCCGTCGAGCGGGCGCAGCTTCTCGACGAAGTGCGGGTTGGGCAGGAAACGGACGTCGAAGACGAGGTCGGCGTCGAACGGCACGCCGTGCTTGAAGCCGAAGGACACGAGCGAGACGGCGAGGCCCGGACGCTCCTTGGGCGTCACGTACGCCTCGATGAGCATGTCCTTGAGCTGGTGCACGGTCATGCTCGAGGTGTCCACGATGCGATCGGCCACCTCGCGCACGGTGCTCAGCGCCTTGCGCTCGGCGCGGATGCCGTCGAGGACGTTGCCGTCGGGCGCCAGCGGGTGGCGGCGGCGCGTCTCGCGGTAGCGGCGTACCAGCGCCTCCTCGTTGGCCTCGAAGAAGACGACCTCCACCGCGTGGCCGCGCTGGCGCAGCGCGACCAGCGCGTCCAGCAGGTGACTGAGGTATTCCCCTTCCCGCACGTCCACCCCGAGCGCCACGCGGTCGCGCCGGTCGCTGGCGCGGGCGACGAGGTCGGCGAAGGTCGGCATCAGCGTGGTCGGCAGGTTGTCGACGCAGAAGAAGCCCATGTCCTCGAAGCACTTGATCGCGTAGCTCTTGCCCGCTCCGCTGAGGCCCGTGATCACCACGAAGGAGATCGGCGTCGCCATGGCGGGCGCGGCCGACGTCAGCGTCGTCGAGGCGCCAGGCGCCGCTGGTGCGACGGCAGGATCCCCAGCTCCTCGCGATACTTCGCCACCGTCCGGCGCGCGATGGTCAGCCCCCGGCCCTTGAGGATGAGCGCCACTTCCTGGTCGGAGAGGGGCTTGGACGGATCCTCGTTGGCCAGGAGATCCTGGATCATCTTCTTCACGGAGACGGACGACACCATCTCGCCGTCGCCGGAGGCGATGCCGGAGTGGAAGAAGAACTTGAGCTCGAAGAGGCCCTGAGGTGTTTCGACGTATTTGTTGGTGGTGACCCGACTGATGGTCGATTCGTGCATGCCGATGTCTTCACCGACGTCGCGCAGCGACAGCGGACGCAGGTACGGCAGGCCCTTGTCGAGGAACTCGCGCTGGAACTTGACGATCGATTGCGTGACCTTGCGCAGCGTCCGCTGCCGCTGGTCCACCGACTTGATCAGCCACAGCGCGGAGCGCAGCTTCTGGTCGACGTACTGCCGGGCCTCGCCATCGGAGGAGTTGCGCAGCAGCGAGCGGTAGAGCGAGTTCACGCGCAGGCGCGGGATGCCGTCCTCGTTGAGGACGACCACGTACTCGCTGCCCATCTTGTGCACGACGACGTCGGGGACGATGTAGCGCGAGTCGTTGCCGCCGAAGCGCCGGCCAGGCTTGGGCTCGAGCCCCATGATCTCCTCGACCGACTCCATGATGCGGTCGAGCGGCAGCTTGAGCGCGCGCGCGATGTCCGGATACCGCCGCCGGCTGAGGTCCTCGAAGTGCTCCTCGACGATCTCCACCGACACCGGGTCGGGGTTCGGATCGGCCTTGAGCTGGATGAGCAGGCACTCCTGGATGGAGCGCGCGGCCACGCCGGGCGGGTCGAAGGCCTGCACGATGGCCACGACCTTGCGGACCTCCTCCACCGTCGTCTGGCAGCGCTGAGCGATCTCCTCGTCGCTGGCGCGCAGGTAGCCGTCCTCGTCGAGGTTGCCGATGATCTCGGTGCCGATGCGGCGGACGAGCGGATCGTCGCTCGCATAGCGGAGCTGCTCGTCGAGGTGATCGGTCAGCGAGGAGACCGAGCGCACCATGTTCTCGAACGGCAGGTCCTCGCGGTCCTCCTGGGCGACCAGCGAGCGCTCCTCGTGGTCGTCGAAGATCACGGCGGTGAGGTCGAAGGGCAGGTCGTCCGTCTGGCGCTCGGTCGTCGGTGGCGGCGCCGCCTCGCTGCTCAGCGGCTCCGCGGGCGGCGCCGTCGGCACGTCGGGCGCCGCCTGGCCGTCCGGCTGCTCGGCCGTCTCGGGCTGCACTTCCTCGAGCAGCGGATTTTCGAGGAGCTCTTTCTGCACGACTTCCTGGAGCTCGAGGGTGCTGAGCTGCAGCAGCTGGATGGCCTGCTGCAGCAGCGGAGTCATGACGACCCGCTGGCTCTGTCGCAGGGAGAGTCGGGTTTCCATTGCCATGACGGATTTTCTCTGCCCGGAACCTAGAGGGCGAACTTCTCGCCGAGGTAGATTTCTCGGGCTATCGGATTGCTGGCGATCTCGCTGGCCGTGCCCGCCACGAGAATCTTGCCCTCGTACAGGATGTAGGCGCGATCGGTGATCGCGAGCGTCTCACGCACGTTGTGGTCGGTGATCAGGATGCCGATGCCCCGGTCGCGCAGGCGCCCGATGATCTCCTGGATGTCGCCGATGGCGATGGGGTCGATGCCGGTGAACGGCTCGTCGAGCAGCAGGTACTGCGGCGAGGTCACCAGCGCGCGGGTGATCTCCAGCCGGCGCCGCTCGCCGCCCGACAGGGTGAAGGCCGGGTACGGGGCGAGCGCGGTCAGGTCCAGCTCCGCCAGCAGCTCGCGCGCGCGCGCGCGACGCTCGAGCACCGAGAGGTCGAGCGTCTCCAGAATGGCCAGCAGATTTTCCTCGACGGTCAGCTTGCGGAACACCGACGATTCCTGCGGCAGGTAGCCCACGCCCATCCGGCAGCGCTGGTACATCGGGAGCGACGTGATCTCCTGCCCTTCGAGGAAGATGCGCCCGCCCTCGGTGGGCAGCAGCCCGACCATCATGTAGAAGGACGTCGTCTTGCCGGCGCCGTTGGGGCCGAGCAGACCGACCACCTCGCCCCGCTGGATGTCGAGCGAGACGTTGTCCACGACCTTGCGGGTCTTGAACCATTTCTGCAGGCCCTGCGCGACGAGGCCTTCCATTCAATTCTCGCAGGTCAGCGACGCGGGCCGCACGGCGGCGGTGGCTTCTCCGGCCTTCTTCTCGTCCTTCGGGTAGAACAGGCCCTTCACCCGCCCGCCCTGCACGACCGTGCGATCCTGCGACAGGAAGATCGTGATGCTCTCGCCGCTCACGACGTTGTCCTCTTGCCACACGCGCGCGTCGCCGAGGAGGACGACGCGCTGCTCGAGGTCGTAGTATTCGGCGCGTCGCGCGGTGCCGGTGCGGCAGTCGCGCGTGATGATGCGCACCGAGCCCGTGGACACGGTCCGGAGAATGCGGTCGCCGTGCTCGTCGAAGTAGACCTCCATGCGATCGGCGTACTGCACGGAGTTGTTCTGGCGGGCGATGACGTTGCCGGTGAAGACCACGAGCGCTTCCTTGCCGAAGCGCTCCATCTTGTCCGCGTCCACGGTGACCGGCTGCGTGCGATCGTCCTTGCCCTGCTGCTTGCGCGCCGGCTCCGCGGGCTTCGCGGGCGCCTGGGCGGCGGCCGCCACCGGCAGCGTCAGGATCATGGCGGCGCCCGCGAGCGCGGCCAGCCGGCTCATTGCGCCCGCGACCTCGTGAACGTCGCGCGCACGCGGCCGGCCACCGTCGCGGTCTCGTCGTCGGTGGTCATGTCGAAGGCCGTGCCCTGGATCACCGAGCCGTCGCGCGAGAGCGTCACCGGCTCGTCGGTCCAGAGCCGCTGCGCGTCGGCGTCCCAGTGGATCACGCTGGTGTCCATGCGGAGGCCGTCGCTGGAGGTGATGACGACGTTCTTCCGGACCTCGACGGTCCTGATCTTCTGGTGGAGGTCACCCTCCTCACCGACGATCGTCCAGGAGCGGTCCTTCTGGAACACCCGGACGGTGAGGTTCTTGAGATTCGTGCGGCCCTCCTGCTCGTACATCAGCGCCTGCTCGGCGCGCAGCCGCCAGCGCACGCCTTTGGTCACCTCTTCGAGGTCCACTTCCTTGATACGGAGGTCGGCCGTCGACGGCGCGGGTCCCAGCGCCTCCACGCGCGCCGTCCGAGTTCGGACGACGAGCGTCGTGGCCACCGCGACGACGAACACGGCCACAACGATGAGGATCGCGCGTGCCAGGTTTGGCATTAGTGCAATTTCGATACCAGCCTACCACAGTAGCGCTCGACGCAATGTGAAAAGCACGGGCGGCGCGACGAGGCTAGACGATTTTCGCGCGGAGGATGTCGTGCATATGAATGACGCCGGTCGGCCGGCCGCCGGCGTTCACGGCCACGAGGCTCGTGATGGCCCACGCCTCCATCACCTCGAGCGCTTTCGCGGCGAGGTCGTCGGCGGCGATGGTCTTGGGGGCCCGCGTGGCCACCTCGCCCGCGCGCGCGTCGGGCGTCGGGCCGCCGGCGAGCTGCAGGCGCCGCAGGTCGCCGTCCGTGATGACGCCGACCAGCCGGCCGTCGGCGTCGACGACCGTCGTCATGCCGCAGGCGTGGAGCGCGGCGCCGGCGGCCGCGGTGCGCGGGCGCTTGCGCGTCATCTCTTCCACCGCGTCCTTGACGCTGGCCTCCTCGCGCACGACGGGCAGCGTGTCACCGCCGTGCATGAGGTCGGCCACGCGGAAGAGCGCGCGCCAGCCGAGCGTGCCGCGCGGGTGCAGCGCGGCGTAGTCCTCGGGGCGCAGCCCGCGCAACTCCAGCAGCGCCATGGCGAGGGCGTCGCCCATGGCCAGCGCGGCCGTCGTGGACGACGTGGGCGCCAGGTTCATCGGACACGCCTCTTCCGCGACGCTGACGTCCAGCACCACCTCGCACTGGCGCGCGAGCGTGGAGCCGGGATTGCCCGTGAGGAGCACGATCGGCACGCCGAGCCGCTTGAGCGGCGGCAGGATCGCCAGCACCTCGTCGGTCTCGCCGGAGTTCGAGAGCGCGAGCACGACGTCGCCGCGCGCCACCATGCCGAGGTCGCCGTGCACGCCCTCCGCGGGGTGCAGGAAGTACGCCGGCGTGCCCGTGGACGCGAGGGTGGCGGCGATCTTGCGGCCGACGAGGCCGGATTTGCCCATGCCGGTCACGATGACCCGGCCCGCGCAGCCGCGCAGCGTCTCGACGGCGCGCGCGAAGCCCGCGTCGAGCTTGGGCACGAGGGCCAGGATCGCGTCCGCCTCGAGCCGCAGGACACGCTCGGCGATGCGGCGTAGATCGGGCCCGCTCATTCGTCGTCCTGCTGGGGGCCCCGAAATGGCCCCCAGACCCCCGGCGCTCGGCCGCGCCCCGGCGCAGCCGTGGCGCGCCTCGGGAACACGACCCCCGGCGCTCGGGCGCGCCGCGGCGGAGCCGTGGCGCGCCTCGGAAACACGGAATGTCTCATCCTGTCCTCTGCTCGGCGTGCACCCGGTGGATCGCGAGCAACTCGTCGAGCAGGCGCGGCAGCACGTCGATCCGCAGCATGTTCGGCCCGTCCGAGAGCGGCCGGCCGTCGGCCAGCGTGCGGTCGGGATCTTCGTGCATCTCCATGAAGAGCGCGTCGACGCCGAACGCGACCGCGGCACGCGCCAGGGCCGGGACGTACTTGCGCTCGCCGCCCGAGCGGTCTCCCGCCCCGCCCGGCAGCTGCACCGAGTGCGTGGCGTCGAAGACGACCGGGTAGCCGAGCTCGCGCATGTCGGCGAGGCCGCGCATATCGACCACGAGGTTGTGATAGCCGAACGACGTCCCCCGCTCGGTCAACAATATCGACTCGTTGCCCTTCGAGAGGATCTTGTCGACGACATTCTTCATGTCGCGCGGGGCGACGAACTGGCCCTTCTTGACGTTGACGGGCTTGCCGGTGGCCGCCGCGGCCAGGATCAGATCGGTCTGGCGGCACAGGAACGCGGGAATCTGCAGCACGTCGAGCACCTCGGCCGCCGGATCGACCTCCGAGACCTGGTGGATGTCGGACAGCACCGGCACGCGCAGCGAGTCGCGCACTTTTTTGAGAATTCGGAGCCCCTCGACGAGGCCGGGGCCGCGGTAACCGTGGACGGACGAGCGGTTGGCCTTGTCGTAGGACGACTTGTAGACGTAGGGTACGCGCCGGTCGGCGGCGATCGTCGCCAGGCGCTCGGCCGTCATCAGCGCGTGCTTTTCGTCCTCGATCGCGCACGGGCCGCCGATGAGGACGAGCGGGCGCCCGCCGCCCACCGTGATCGCGCCGATCCGAACCTCCCGCGTCTTCATCATCCTCGCCGGGCGCGGTAGTCCAGTCCGGCCTTGACGAAGCCGGCGAAGAGCGGGTGCGGGTCCCACGGCCGCGACCGGAACTCGGGATGGAACTGGCCGGCCACGAAGTACGGGTGGTCCTCGATCTCGATGATCTCGACCAGCTGCTTCTCCGCCCAGATGCCCGAGATCAACAGCCCGTTCTTCTCGAGCGTCTTGAGGTAGTCGTTGTTGACCTCGTAGCGGTGGCGGTGGCGCTCGCGGATGATCCCCTCGCCGTAGAGGCGCGACGCGCGGCTGCCCTCGCTGAGCAGGATCGGATAGAGGCCGAGGCGCATGGTGCCACCCTTGTCGGCGAGCGTCCGCTGCTCGGGCAGCAGATCGATCACGAGGTGCGGGGCGTCGGGAGTGAACTCGGACGAGTTGGCGCCCTCCAGGCCGCACACGTTGCGCGCGTATTCGATCACCGCGCACTGCATGCCGAGGCAGATGCCGAAGTACGGCACGCGCTGCTCGCGCGCGTAGCGCACCGACTGGATCTTGCCCTCGATGCCGCGGTCGCCGAAGCCGCCCGGCACCAGGATGCCGTCGACGTCGGCGAAGTGCGCGGCGGCGCCGTCGCGCTCGATGTGCTCGGCGTCCATCCAGACGATGTCCACTTTCGCCTGGTGAGCGATGCCGCCGTGGACCAGGGCCTCGACGAGGCTCTTGTAGGAGTCCCTCAGGTCGATGTACTTGCCGACCACGGCGAGCCGCGTGGTGGCGCGCGGCGATTTCACGCGGCGCACGACGTCCTCCCACCGGGAGAGGTCGATGGGACGGTCCTCCAGGCCGAGGCCCTTGACGATGATCGAATCCAGGCCTTCACGGTGGAACACGAGCGGGACCTCGTAGACCGTGTCGACGTCTTTGGCGGTGATGACCGCCTCCTCCTCGACGTCGCAGAACAGCGCGATCTTCGACTTGATGCCGGGGGGCAGGTAGCGGTCGGTGCGGCAGAGCAGGACGTCGGGCTGGATCCCGATGGCGCGCAGCTCCTTCACCGAGTGCTGGGTGGCCTTCGTCTTCAGCTCCGCGGCCGCCTGCATGAACGGCACGAGCGTGAGGTGGACGTAAAGGACGTTGTCCTTGCCGATGTCCTTCTTCAGCTGGCGGATCGCTTCCAGGAACGGCAGGCCCTCGATGTCGCCGACGGTCCCCCCGACCTCGACGATGACGACGTCCTGGCCGGCGCCGACCTTGCGGATCATGGCCTTGATCTCGTCGGTGATGTGCGGGATCACCTGCACCGTCCGCCCGAGGTAGTCGCCGCGCCGCTCCTTCGTGATGACCGAGTGGTAGACCTTGCCCGTGGTGATGTTGTGGTCGCGCGTGACGCGGGTGGAGGTGAACCGCTCGTAGTGGCCGAGGTCGAGATCCGTCTCGCCACCGTCGTCGGTGACGAAGACCTCGCCGTGCTGATAGGGACTCATCGTCCCCGCGTCGACGTTGATGTAGGGATCCATCTTCTGCAGCGCCACGCGGTATCCGCGCGCCTCGAGCAGCGCGCCCATGGAGGCCGCGGCCAGCCCTTTGCCCAGCGAGGACACGACGCCGCCCGTCACGAAGATGTATTTCGGCGCCACCTTCAGGCCTGCCTTTCCTGGCTGGAATGCCATGCCCGAACATAGTCCATTTCCGCCGCCCGGTCGACGACGAGCCCGTCCAGCCGCGCGTCGCGCAGCGCCGCCAGCGCCTCGGCCACGGCCGGCCCGCGCGCCACGCCGAGCGCGATGACGTCGGCGCCACCGAGCACCGGCTCCACCGCCCGCCCGCGCGCCATCCACCACTCGACGCGCTCGCGCGCACGGCCACCCATGAGGTGCCATGAGGCCAGCTCGGCGCCGCTCGCGCTCCGCAGCGCACGGCCGGCCGCGCTCGGCGTCGCCGTCACGACGCGGCGAGCCAGCGCCGGGGCGTCGGCCAGCGCGCGGCGCAGCTCGGTCAGCGGCTCGCCGCTGAGCCCGAGGCGTCCAGCCATCGCTTCCGCCACCGCGGCCGGCTGGTCGCCGGCGAGCGCCAGGGCGGCCACGATGACCGGTCGCGCCATGGGCCGGTCCTGGCGATGCGCGGCGCCCCAGGCGAGCGTCGCGGGGACGGCGGCGAGACGCGCGGAGGTGTCGCGCGTGAGCCGCCAGCGCGGATCGAGCAGCCGCGGCACGCCGCCGCGCGCCAGGTGCGCGAGGGCCACAGCGCAGCGCGGCTCCTCGAGCAGCCGCTCGAGGTCGGTGGCGACGCGCTGGCCCGAGAGGGCGGGATACGGCGCCAGACGCAGCGCCAGGGCCTGGCAGCGTGCCGTCCAGGCGTCGGCCTTCAGCTCGAGCCGCGCCGCGTAGCGCGCCGCGCGGAGGAGCCGCGTCGGATCCTCGACGAACGACAACGGGTGGAGGATGCGAAGGCGCCGACGCCGGAGATCGACGATGCCCGCGAAGGGATCCAGGAGCTCCCAGGCGTCGGAGGTCACCTCGACCGCCATCGCGTTGACGCTGAAGTCGCGGCGCTGCAGGTCCTGGCCGATCGGCGCCGGCAGCACGCGCGGCAGCGCTCCCGGCGCGTCGTAGCGCTCGGTGCGAGCGGTCGCGATATCGATGCGGCCCTGGCCCGGCGCGCGGACCGACGCCGTCAGGAAGCGCTCGTGCTCGACGAGCGTGCCCTCGAGCGCGTCGGCCAGGGCCCGCGCCACCGCCGGCCCGTCGCCCTCGACGACAACGTCGAGATCCCCGCCGGTGCCGATCGCCCCGCGCCAGGCGTCGCGCACGAGGCCGCCGGCGATGAACGCGCGCGCGCCCTGGCCCGCGGCCACGCGCGCGACCTCCGCGAGCAGTGCGCGCGTCGCCGGCGGCAGCGCTGTTTCGAGTCGCGCGCGAACCGGGAGGGCGCGCGGCGCCGCGGCGCGGGCGACCGAGCCCTTGCCGGAGACGATCACGACGGGCGCGCCTTCGCTCAGCCGGCGCCGCACCGCGAGCTCCGGCGTGCGTGCGGCGACGATGGGCAGCGGGCGGGCGAGCTCCCGCGCGGGCCAGTCCCCCAACCCCAGGCTCTCGGCGCGCGCGAGGTCCTCGGCGAGCACGTGATGGGTGGAGCCGCACGCGAGCACGCGAACACGGCGGCGCCGCGCCAGCCGCAGCGCATCGGCGGCGGTGATCCCGGACGGCGCCGCGAGCACCTCGCCGTCGACGAGCTCGGCGGCGGTGAACACGATCTGAGGATACGCGTGGGCGCGGCGCGCCATCATCACCGCCACGAACCGCGCTCCGCCGACGGCTTCCGGGAGGCTCCGCCCCGCTGCTGGCGGGGTCCCCGGGACACGCCGACGGCGGTCGTCATCTATCCAGTGAGCGGGGGCGTGATGACCGGGGTGCGGGTGAACGACGGAACGCCGTTGGAGTGCACGACGGACTATAGCACGACGCGCGCGCGGCTGGCAATTTACGCGGCGCGCAGCGGCTCTCAGCGAGGAATCGGGCCGCTGACGCTGCTCCGAAAACTCGTGAGCGTCGTGCCGGTCGCCGATTCGTACACCGACTGCATGTCGGCGGGGCTCGCTCCATATTCCGCACCGGTGCTCGAGCGCCCCATCGCCGTCAGCCAGCACGAATACGACCGCGCCTGATCGGCCGTGAGAGTGCCGCTGGCGTCGACCTCGACGGTCACCACGCCGGAGTAGCTGCCGTCGGAGACTGGGACGATCGTGAAGGCGGTGCCGATGATGGTGCCGGCGGCGGACGCGACCCCGGTCCAGACGCCGCAATCGATGCGGATCGAGGTGACGCTTGGGACGTTGGTGAGCGTCACCGGGACGCGGAACGTGAAATCGGCGGCCAGCGCGCTGGCAGGGGCGAGCGCGAGCAGCGCGAGGCTCAGCGGGGCGAGCCTCCGCCGCGCTCGCCTCTTCGGCGGCGCCATCAGCGAGCGCCCACCATGCTGAGCTCGTCCGTGGTGATCGTTCGGGGTTCCGACGCGCGCGAGGGTGCCGGGGACGACGACGAGGGCGACGATCCCGGCGTGACGACGATCGGCGCGCTGCGCGCCTCGTCGTTCGAGGGGCGGACGTCCCGCGGCGTCCGTCGCCTCGCGCTGAGCCCCGCGATCTTCGCCCGTAGCTCGTGCTTGCCCTCGGTCGCCTTCCACTGGGTCCTGACGGTCACCGTCTCGCCCTGACGCAGCGTCACCGTCTGGGTGCTGATAGGGGTGGTGGCGTCATCGACGAAGAGCTGCACGAGGACGTCGACCGGCTGCGTGTTGGCCGGGCGCGGATCGAGGCGGCGCAGCGTGGCGATGATCGTGACGATATCGTTGACCTTCACGGCCGTCGGCGTCACCTGCACCATCTCGACGGCGACGTCCACGTTCTGGGCCCGCGCCGGCGCGGCCCCGACGCACACGAGCGCGAGCACGACCGCCGACGGCGTGAGAGCGACCTTGATGGCCGACACGAAGTTGGCGTAACACGGCGCGATTCGGTCCGCAAACGCGAGCCTCGCCTGCGTTGCGCACCCGCGCGATGTGGCAGCCGGAGACTCAAAGCTTCGCATCGGTGGCGCGCCTAGCTCCCGCGGCGAGCGGGCAGCAGCCGGCGGAGGGCGCCGCGCTCGGGTGAGCGAAGCGCCGCGCTCCCGAGCCAGAAGACGAGCGCGCCGACCGCGATGGTGGCGGCCAGCAGACTCGCGTCCAGGGCGAGCCCGCGGCGGATGGCGAGGATCGGGAGCGCCAGCCAGCACCACGCGGCGAGCGGCGCCGACGCGGCGGCCGTGCGGAGCGTGGAGGCGAGCAGCGCGCGCCCGCCGAGGCGGCCGAAGCGCCGCCGCGCCGCCCAGAGCAGCGCGAGCAGGTTGACGAAGGCGCCGACCGACGACGCGTACGCGAGCCCGGCGTGGCCCACGCCGAGCCCCATCAGCACGAGCGCGGTGAGGACGTTGGCGGCGACGGCGAGCACGCCCAGACGCACGGCCACGCCGGGCCGGCGGACCGCGTAGAAGGCCTGGGCGGTGATCCGCGCGGCCGCGAAGGCGACGAGGCCAACGGCGTAGCCGCTCAGCGCCTGCGCGGTGGCGAGCGTGTCGGCGGAGGTGAAGCGCCCGCGCTCGAAGAGCACGCGCGTGATGGGCGCGCGGAGCACGAGGAGGCCGATCGTGGCCGGGAGGCAGATGTAGACCGCGAGCCGCAGCGCGAAGTTCAGCGTGCCCGCCAGCGCGCGGGTGTCGCCCGCGGCCGCCTGCCGCGACATCGCGGGCAGCGCCGCCGAGGCCAGCGCGATGCCGAAGATGCCGAGCGGGAACTCCATCACCCGGTCGGCGTAATAGAGGAAGGAGATCGAGCCGGCCGGCAGGAACGAGGCGAGCAGCGTGTTGACGAAGACCATCACCTGCACCGCCGCCAGCCCGAAGACGGCCGGGGCGAGCAGGCGCGCCATCCGCGCGAGCGCGGGGTGCCGCGGCTCCCACGACGGGCCGACCAGCAGCCCGGCGCGTGCCAGATCGGGGACCTGCACGAGCAGCTGGCCCACCCCGCCCATGAGCACGCCGAGCGCCAGCGCCAGGATCGGCGGGTCGACGTGACGCGCCAGCAGCAGCACACCGGCGATCATGCCGACGTTCGACACGGCGGGCCCCAGCGCCGAGGCGAAGAAGCGGTTCTCGGCGTTCAGCGCGCCCATCGCTAGCGCCGACAGGCCCACCAGCACGAGGTACGGGAACATCACCCGGGTGAGCTGGACCGCGAGCGCCTCCTGCACGGGATCCGACGTGAAGCCCGGGGCGATCGCGCGGAGCAGCCACGGCGCGAGCGCGATGCCGACGAGCGTGGTCACCGCCAGCACGACGAGGGCCGTGCCGAGGGTGGCCCGCACGAGGCGCCACAGCTCGTCGCGCGAGCGGACGGCCGCGTACTCGGTGAACACGGGGATGACGGCCGTCGAGAGCGCGCCCTCGGCCAGCAGCCGCCGCAGGATGTTCGGGATGCGGTAGGCGACGAAGAACGCGTCGGTGACGGGGCCGGCGCCGAACACGAGGGCGACGACCGCGTCGCGCACGAAGCCCAGCACCCGGCTCGCGAGGGTGGCGGAGCCGATGGAGCCGAGCGCGCCGACGACCTGCCGCTCGACGCCGGGCGTCTCGGTCACCTTGTAATCTCCGCCGAACTGCGGCAAGATTCGGGACGTTGTCCGCGCGGACGGCCACCGTCGATTCGCCGACCGTCGGGCGCGCAGTGCGAGCCGCAGGCCGCTCGACGGCCGAGGCGAGCGGTGAAATGATCGAAAGAAGGAAGGACTAAGTGGCAAATACCAAGTCGGCCATGAAGCGCATCCGCACGAGCGAGAAGCGGCGCGTGCGCAACCGCACCATCCGCTCCCAGGTCCGCACCGCCGTCAAGACCGCTCGCGCGGCCGGCGGCGACGCGCTTCGCACCGCCGTCGCCGAGGCGATCCGCGCGCTCGACAAGGCGGTCACCAAGGGCGTCGTCCACCCCAACACCGCCGCGCGCAAGAAGTCCGCGCTGGCGCGCCGTCTCGTCGTCTAGGACATGGGGGGGCCCGAGATGGCCCCCCACCCCCCCCGACGCTCGGGGCGGCCCGGCGAAGCCGTGCCACCCCTCGATACCCGTAGGGCTCATCGTCCGCGTCCCGCCGCGTGCAGCTCGCGCAGCAGCGCGCTCGCGCGCTCGGCGAGGCGGTCGCCGGTGTCCGCGCCGTAGAACGAGCTGCACGTCACGTACGTCGGCCGCCCGTAGTCCGTCGCCGTCACGAGATAGCCGACGTAGTCGTTCGACACGCCCGCGACGAAGGCGTGACGAAAGCTCCGCCGCGCCTCGGCCTTGATGCGAAGACCGAGGGCGGTGGCAGGCTCGCCGGGCAGCGCCACCCACGCCGTGTCGCCGAGCGCCACCGCCGTCAGCGTCGTCTCGCTCGGCAGGGCGCCGTCGAGCGGCACGGTGAGGACGGCCGGCATCCACCCGCCGAGGCAGTTGCGGAGCGAGAGCCGTGGCGCCGGCAGGTCCACCCTGACCACGCGCGCGACGAGTCGGCCCGCGCCGACCGGCGTCGCGCGCTCCCACGCGACGCGCACGGCGTCCGCCAGCGCCGACGCGACCTCGCCGAGCGCGCGGCTGCCGTGGCGGGCCGGACTCACATCGCCCACGGCGCCGTTCACGAAGAGCGCGGGCGCGTGGACCGCGTGCTCCAGCGCCTCCGAGGCGGCGCCCATCACGTCGCCGGACAGGCGGAGGTTCCGCGCGCCGAGCATCGTGCCGTGGATCGCGAAGTTCCAGACGAGCGCCACCGGCGCGCCGTCCGCGCGTCGCACGGCGAGCACGGCCACCTCGGGATCGAGGGGTCCGCCGAGCCGGCTGCGCACGACCGGGGGCGCGGCGGCGACGCCGAGGGCGACGCGCGCGGGCCCGCGGCCGCCGTCGGCGCGGCGCACGGCCTCGACCACCGCCGCCACCAGCGCCTCGCGCACGGCCGCGTCCTCGCGGTCCGCCGCGACGAAGCCCATGAGCGCGGACTCCACGAACGCGCCGGGGCCCGAGTGCGTGTGCGAGGCCGAGACGATCAAGGCGCCGGGACGCGCCCCGGCACGCGCGAGCCGCGTGGCGACCGTCTCGGTGAACGCGCGGTCCACCGCGACGAGGTCCACCGTCACCCACACCACCCGCGTGCCATCGCGCTCCAGCACGAGCGCCCGCGCGGCCAGCGGGTCGCGCTCGGCGCGGCCCGGCTTGAACCAGAACGCGTGCGGATAGCGATCGAGCACGTCGGGCACGACGAGGCGACGGTGAAAGCCGCCGTAGCCCGCCAGCGGCGTGCCCTCGGGCACGGTGAGCGGTACCTTGCCGGCGCCGGCGACGACGCAGCCGGGACACGCGCCCTGGGCGGCGGCGAGGCCCGGGGCCGCGGCCGCGGCGCCCGCGGCCGCGAGCGCAGCGAGCGCGACGGACGCCGCGAGCGCGCGACGCGCCCGGGCGCTCACCGGCAGAGGTCGAGCACGAGCGCGGTGAGCTCGGCGTGCGGCTCGCCGCTCGACTTCAGACGCCGCTCAGCCTCCCAGCACCGCTCGAGCCGACGCGCCAGGATCGGCGCCGGCGCGGCGGCGGGCCCACGCGCGATGGCGTCGACGACGGGCGCCGGCTTGCGCACGACGCGTGCGATCTCCTCCGCGCGCTGCCCACGCGCCGTGAGGTCGGCCACGGTGAGCGTCGCGCGCACGTCGGCGGTGAGCAGCGCCAGCAGCCGCATCGGCTCCTCGGTCGCGAGCAACCGGTCGAGCGTCCGGAGCGCGACGCCGACCTCGCGGCGCTGCACGGCGCGCGTGAGATCGAAGACACCGCTCAGGCGGTGCTCGCCCACGACGGCGGTGACCTCCTTCACTCCGACGGCGGCGTTGTCGCTGCCGCCGGCCAGCGCCGCCTTGCGCGCCTCGCCGAGCAGGCTGGCGCCGTCGTCGCCCACCCACTGCACGAGCAGTCGCGCGGCCTCGTCGCTCACCGTCAGTCCCTCGGCGGCCGCACGCTGCCGCAGCCAGGTCTCCGCGGAGCGGCCCTCACGCGTCGGCAGCGTCACCACGGCCGCGGGGGGCACGGCCGTCAGCAGCCAGTGGTCGGCGCGGCGATCGCGGGATGCGGCGAGCGACTCGTCGGCGAGCAGCAGGAGACAGCTCGACGGGTTCGGGTCGCGCGCGTACGCCGCGAGCGCGTCGGCGCCCTTCACGGGCAGCGCCTGGCCGCGGCGGACGATGACGAGCCGCATCCCGGTCATGAAGGGCAGCGTGCTCGCGGCGCGCACGACATCGTCGACGGAGGCCTCCGCCCCCTCGAAGACCTCCCGGCCGAGCGCGGCCTCGCCCGCGGCACGGAAGAGCCCGCGCGTGGCGGCGGCCAGCGCGTCGTCGAGCAGCTGGGGGTCGGGTCCGTGCAGGAGCGCGATCGGCGGCGGCTGGCCGCGGCCGGCGGCCTGGACGAAGCCGGCGTAGTCCATCGGGCCGCCGGTCAGAAGCGGTCGATCGCGAGGCTCACGATCGAGCGCGCGATCTCGGCCGCCGCCTGGCTCAGCGCCGTCTCCTCGCGCGCGATCGTCGACGAGACCGGGCCGACCACGCGGAAGTCGGCCTGCTCCGTCACGCCGGTCTGCTGGAAGAGGACCTCACTGCGCCGCACGTCGCGCATCCGGAGGTTGAGGACCACCAGGAGCCGATACTGCTGGACGTTGAGCGTCTCGTCGAAGGCGATGCCCTGGACGCCGTAGCTCGTGATCTCACCTTCGAGGATCGCGTCGGCGTCCGCCGGCCGCGTGACACGCAGCCGGCCGTTGGTCGCGAACGCCTGGACGACCGCCCGCGTGATGATCGACTCTACGCCCGGCTCCTGCGTGCGGTTGAGGAAGATCGGCACGGCGACCGTGCGGACGTGGGACGGCAGCGTGCCGCGGAACGAGTAGCCGCACGCGCCGAGACCCAGGGCCGCGACGGCCAGCACCAGCACGCCGAGGCGGGGAGGCGTCACGCGCGCGTCACGATGTTGACGAGGCGATTGGCGACGACGACCACCCGCTCCACGGAGCGCTCGCGCACCCACGGCTGCACGCGGTCATCGGCGAGCGCGAGACGCTGGATCCGCTCCTCGGGCGTGCCGACGTCGACCTGGAGCCGGCTGCGGACCTTGCCGTCCACCTGCACCACCAGCGTCACTTCCTTCTTCACGAGCGCGACCGGATCCGCCTCCGGCCAGGGCCGCATGAAGAGGCTCTCACGGTGGCCGAGCTGCGCCCACAGCTCTTCCGTCACGTGCGGGCAGAACGGGCCGAGGAGCAAGAGCGTCGTCTCCACCGCCTCGCGCATCAGGGCGGCCCGCTCGGCGGCCGGCATCCCGTCGTGGGACGTCGCCTCGAACGCGTAGAGCGCGTTCACGAGCTCCATCACCGCGCTGATCGCGGTGTTGAAGTGGAAGTCGCGCTCGATGTCCTGCGTCGCCTTCGCGATCGTCTCGTGGATCTGGCGGCGGAACGTCTTCCCGGGCTCGGTGCTCGGCGCCGACGTCGCGGGCGCGGACTTCAGGGCGTCGGCGTGGGCCACCACGAAGCGCCACACGCGGTTCAAGAACCGTGAGGCGCCCTCGACGCCGTGGTCGTTCCAGTCGAGGTCCTTCTCGGGCGGCGCGGCGAAGAGCGAGAAGAGCCGCGCGGTGTCGGCGCCCAGGGTGCGGATGAGGTCGTCAGGATCGACGACGTTACCCTTCGACTTCGACATCTTCGCGCCGTCCTTGATGACCATGCCCTGGCTGAGGAGCGCGGTGAACGGCTCGTCCACCTTCACCATGCCGAGGTCGCGCAGCACCTTCGTGTAGAAGCGCGCGTAGAGCAGGTGCAGCACGGCGTGCTCGATGCCACCGATGTATTGATCGACCGGCATCCAGTATTCGGCAGCGCTGCGCTCGAACATGCCTCGATCGAACCTCGGCGAGCAGTAGCGCAGGAAGTACCAGGACGACTCGACGAAGGTGTCCATGGTGTCCGTCTCGCGGCGCGCCTTGCCGCCGCACCGGGGGCACGTGGCGTTGACGAACGAGGCGACCTCCGCGAGCGGCGAGCCCCCCTTGCCGGAGAGCTGCACGTCTTGCGGGAGAACGACGGGCAGGTTCTTCTCGTCCTCCGGCACCATGCCGTCCTTCTCGCAGTAGAGCACCGGAATCGGCGCGCCCCAGTACCTCTGGCGGCTGATGCCCCAGTCGCGCAGGCGGTAATTGACCTTGGCCACGCCCAGCCCGCGCACGACGAGCCAGTCGATGGCCTTGCGCTTGGCCTCGGCCACGGTGAGCCCGTCGAGGAAGCCGGAGTTGATCTTGATCCCGTCGCCGCCGTACGCCTCGCCCACCCACCCCGCCGGTCGCTTGACCGTCTCGATGATCGGCAGGCTGTGTTGCCTGGCGAAGTCCCAGTCGCGCTGGTCCTCCCCCGGCACGGCCATGATGGCGCCGGTGCCGTAGCCCATCAGCACGTAATCGGCGATGAAGAGCGGGATCTCGGCGACGTTGAACGGGTTGACCACCTTCGCGCGGAGCCGGCGCCCGTGCTTGGGGCGATCGGCGGCGAGCCGCTCGATCTCCGACTCGCGCGCGACCTCAGCGCGGAACTCGGCCACCGCGCGCCGCTCTGCCTCGTCGGTCACGAGGCTGTCCACCAACGGGTGCTCGGGGGCGAGTACCGCGTACGTCATGCCGAAGGCGGTGTCGGGGCGCGTGGTGAACACGCGGATCTTGAGGTCCGGGCGGCCGGCGACCGGGAGGTCGAACTCCGCGCCCTCGCTGCGGCCGATCCAGTTGCGCTGCATCGTGATGACGCGCTCGGGCCAGCCGGGAAGCCGGTCGCACCACTCGAGCAGCTCCTCGGCGTACGCGGTGATCTTGAAGAACCAGCCGTCGATCTCGCGCGGGGTGACCTCGGAGTCGCAACGCCAGCAGCGACCGTTCTCCACCTGCTCGTTGGCGAGCACGGTCTGACACGACGGGCACCAGTTGACCGTCGAGCGACGCCGGTACGCGAGCCCGCGCTCGAGCATCTTGATGAAGACGAGCTGCTCCCACTTGTAATAGGACGGGTCGCAGGTCGCGAGCTCGCGCTCCCAGTCGTAGGAGATGCCGAGCTGCTTGAACTGGGCGCGCATGTAATCGATGTTCTCGTGGGTCCAGATGGCCGGCTGGACGCCGTGCTCGATGGCTGCGTTCTCGGCGGGCAGGCCAAAGGCGTCCCACCCCATCGGATGGAGCACGTTGAAGCCGCGCATGCGCTTGAACCGCGCGAGCACGTCACCGATCGCGTAGTTGCGGACGTGGCCCATGTGGATGCGGCCCGACGGGTACGGGAACATCTCGAGGCAGTAGAACTTCGGACGGCCGGGATCCTCGACGGCGCGGAACTGTTTGCGCTCGTCCCAGATCCGCTGCCACTTCACCTCGATCTCACGGAACGGATAGCGGTCGGACGACATCGGACTGAATTTTAGCAGGGATGCGGCGAAAAGCCGCGCGTGACCGCAGGCCGGCGCGCGGCCCAATGTGTGCCGGGCGTCGCGACGGGCGCGTGGCTGCGTGCAGGGTGGCGCGTGGCTGCGTGCCGGGGGGCTACCCAATATTGGAATGGGGGGCCTCGAAGGGCCCCCCATACCCCCGGACAGTTGCCGAACCGTTACTGCTTTTTCACGCCGAGGTCGGCGAGGGCCTCGTTGGCCTTGGCCATCGAGTCGGCGTGCTTGCCGCCGTCGTGCAGCTTCTGGGCCTCGTCCAGCTTGGCGACGGCCGCCTTCACCTTGGGATCGTCGGCCTTCATCGTGGCGGCCGCGTCGCGGCCCTCCTTGATGATTTTCGGACAGGAGCTGGCGAGCGCGACGCCACTCGTCAGCGCGAGACTCACGGCCACGGCCGTGACGGTCAGGAGCTTCCTCATTTGGACTCACCCCCTCGGAACACAGCGCAACATTCTAGCAGTCAACCGCGGATGGCCTGCGGCGGTTCCCCTGCCGCCGGCGCCGCGGGCTCGGCCTCCGCCGTCTCAGGCGGGTGGAAGTGCTCGTAGATCTTCTGCGCCATCTTCGGCGTGACCTTCGGCACGGCGGCCAGCTCGGCCACCGACGACTCCCGCACGCGGCGCGCCGAGCCCAGCGTCTTGAGCAGGCTCGTGCGGATGGTCGGCCCCACGCCGGGGATGGCGTCGAGCGCGGACTGGATCGTGCGCTGGCCGCGCAGTTTCTTGTGATAGGTGATCGCGAAACGGTGCGCCTCGTCCCGGATCTTCTGCAGCGTGTGCAGCGCGGGAGACGTCGGATCGAGCAGCAGCGGCTCACGGCTGTCGGCGGCGTAGACTTCCTCCTGCTGCTTGGCGAGCGCGACAACGGGGATCCAGTCGAGCCCGAGATCCTGGAGCACCTGCAGCCCGACGTTGAGCTGGCCGCGGCCGCCGTCGATGAGGACGAGGTCGGGGAGCACGCTCCCCTGCTCGAGCGCGTGGCCGAAGCGCCGGCCCAGCACCTCGCGCAGCGACCCGAAGTCGTCGGCGCCGCTGACGGTGCGGATCTTGAAGCGCTTGTAGTCGTCCTTCTTCATCCCGCCGTTCTCCCACACCACCATGGAGCCGACCTGCTCGGTGCCCTGGATGTTGGAGATGTCGTAGCCCTCGATGCGGTTGGGCAGGCCGGGCAGGCTCAGGGCGCGCGTCAGCTCCTCCTGCACGAGCTGCTGGCGGTTGCCGCGCGACAGCAGGTGGTTCTGCAGCGCGATGGCGGCGTTGGCCTCGGCCATGGCCACGAACTCCCGCTTGCCGCCGCGCTGGGGCGCCAGCACCTGCACGCGGCTCCTCGCGACACCGCTCAGCCACTGCTCGATCAGCTCGCGCTCCGGAATCTCGTCGGAGACGAGCACCTCGGGCGCCGGCGTCACCGGCTTGGCGTAGAACTGGCGGACGAAGGCCGACAGGATCTCGCCGTCGCTCCATCCCGCCACCTTGTCGAAGAAGAACGCTTCCTGGCCGACCAGCCGGCCCTTGCGCACGAAGAACAGCTCGACGCACGCGTCGTTGCCCTGGCGGACGACGCCGAGGACGTCCTGGTCGACCTCCTCGGTCGAGATGATCTTCTGGCGCTCGCGCACCTTGTTGAGCGACTGGATCTGGTCGCGCAGCACGGCGGCGCGCTCGAACTTCTGCTCGGTGGCCGCCTCCTCCATCTGCCGCGTGAGCGTGAGCGCCAGGTCGTCGTTCTTGCCCTCCAGGAAGCGCTGGACGTCGCGGGCCGTCTGCGCGTAGCCCTCGCGCGTCTCCCAGCCCGTGCACGGCGCGTTGCAGCGATGGATCGCGTACTGGATGCACGGCCGCGGCAGCGTCCCGTCGATCTCGATCGAGCACGTGCGCAGCGGAAAGAGCTGGCGCGTGAGCCGCAGCGTCTCGCGCATGGCCGTGGCCGGGTAGAAGGGACCGAAATACAGCGCGCCGTCGCTCTGCACCCGCCGGGCGACCAGGAGCCGGGGAAACGCCTCGTTTGTCGTCAGTTTCAGAAATGGGTAATGCTTGTCGTCTCTCAGGATGATGTTGTAGCGGGGCCGGTGCTTGCGCACCAGGTTCGCCTCCAGCATCAGCGCCTCGAGCTCGTTGTCGGTCACGATGTACTCGAGGTCGGCGATCTGGCGGACCAGCGCGTCGGTCTTCGCGTCGCGCGGCCGCGACTCCTGGAAGTAGGAGCGGACGCGGCCCCGCAGCGAGGCCGCCTTGCCGACGTAGATGACCTGGGCCTTGGCGTCGCGATACAGGTAGACGCCAGGTCGGTCGGGAAGGCGGGTGAGCTTGTCGTCGAGTGTCGTCGTACTCACGTATTTATTGTAGCGGGGTCCGCGAGATCGGGTAAGAACGTGGGTGGCCTGATCTAGATGGGCGTGGCTCCAACTCGCCCGGTCGACCGTCGCCCGATCTTCTGGTGACGGCTCAGCTGACCTGCTGGCGGCGGAGGGCGCGGATGCGGTCGCGCAGCTCGGCCGCCTGCTCGAAGTCGAGCCGGCGGGCGGCGTCCTTCATCTGCGCGTCCAGCTCGGCGATCCGCCGCTCGAGGTCGGCGGGCGAGTCGAACGTCTCCTTCGCGGGCGCCTCGACCTCGACCGTGTAGTAGTCGCGCTCGTAGACCGTCTGGAGCAGCTCGCGAATGGACGACCGGATGGTCTCAGGCGTGATGCCGTGCTCCTCGTTGTACTTGGCCTGCAGCGCGCGGCGCCGGTCCGTCTCCTTGAGGGTCTGCGCCATGGAGTCGGTGACGTGGTCGGCGTACATGATGACCTCGCCGTTGAGGTTGCGCGCGGCCCGCCCCGCCGTCTGGATCAGGGACGTGCCCGAGCGCAGGTAGCCTTCCTTGTCCGCGTCGAGGATCGCCACCAGCGAGACCTCGGGGATGTCGAGGCCCTCTCGCAGGAGATTGATGCCGATGAGGCAGTCGAACTTGCCGAGGCGCAGGTCACGGATGAGCGCCACGCGGTCGAGGGTGTCGATGTCGGAGTGCAGGTAGCGCACGCGGAGGCCGAGCTGCTGGTAGTACTCGGTGAGGTCCTCGGCCATGCGCTTGGTGAGCGTGGTCACCAGCACGCGCTCCTCGCGGTCGGCGCGGGCGCGCACCTCGTGCAGCAGGTCGTCCACCTGGTCGCCGGCGGGGCGCACGGTGATCTTCGGGTCCGTCAGGCCGGTGGGCCGGATGACCTGCTCGGCCACCGCGTCGTCGGCCAGCCGCAGCTCGTAGTCGCTGGGCGTGGCCGACACGTACACGGTCTGCTTGACGATCCGCGTGAACTCCTCGAAGGTCAGCGGGCGGTTGTCGAACGCCGACGGCAGCCGGAAGCCGTACTCGACGAGCGCCTCCTTGCGCGAGCGGTCGCCGTAATACATGCCGCGGATCTGCGGGACGGCCACGTGGCTCTCGTCGATGACCACCAGCGCGTCCGACGGCAGGTACTCGATGAGCACCGGCGGCGGCTCGCCCGGCCGCCGCCCGGTGAGGTGGCGCGAGTAGTTCTCGATGCCGTGGCAGTACCCGAGCTCGCGCAGCATCTCGAGGTCGAACAGCGTGCGCTGCTCGAGCCGCTGGGCTTCCAGCAGCCGGTTGCGCGTCTTGAGGAAGGCCAGGCGCTCGCCCAGCTCCTCCTGGATGGTCACCATCGCGCGCTCGAGCTGCTCGGCCGGCGTCACGTAATGGCTGGCCGGGTAGACGTGCACCTCGGGCAGGCGCTCGAGCACCGCGCCCTTGAGGGGGTCGATGCGGTGGATCGCCTCCACCACGTCGCCCCACAGCTCGACGCGCAGGGCGTGCGACTCCTCGTTGGCGGGGAAGATCTCGACCACGTCGCCGCGCACGCGGAAGGTGCCACGGTGGAAGTCGTAGTCGTTGCGCTCGTACTGCACGGCCACCAGCCGCCGCACGATCTCGTCGCGGTCGAGGGACTCCCCTTCCCGCACCGACAGGTGCATCTCCTTGTAGGTCTCGGGCGCGCCGATGCCGTAGATGCACGAGACGGAGGCCACCACCACCACGTCGCGCCGCTCGAGCAGCGAGCGCGTCGCCGAGTGGCGCATGCGGTCGATCTCGTCGTTGATGAGCGCGTCCTTCTCGATGTACGTGTCCGACTGCGGGATGTAGGCCTCGGGCTGGTAGTAGTCGTAATACGACACGAAATATTCGATCGCATTGTCGGGAAAGAACGCTTTGAATTCACTGAACAGCTGAGCGGCCAGGGTCTTGTTGGGAGAGAGCACCAGCGTCGGCCGCCCGGTATTGGCGATCAGGTTGGCGATCGTGTACGTCTTGCCGGAGCCGGTGACGCCGCGCAGGACGGTGTGGCGGCGCCCCTCCACGACGAGGCGCGTGAGGTCCTCGATGGCGCGCGGCTGGTCTCCGCGGGGCTCGTACTCGGAGGACAGCCTGAACGCGGCGGGCCGCGTCGTTAGGACGGCGTGGGTACCGCGACCAGGTACTTGCGCCACGAATCCAGCAGCGAGTGCGCGTGCGGGTGCCTCAGCATGTGCGTCGAGAAGACGAACTTGGGGTGGATCGGCTCACGAACCAGACGCATCCCGGTCTCTTCCGGTAGCCGGTTCCCCTTCTTGAGGTTGCAGCGCAGGCAGGCCGCGACGACGTTCGTCCACGTGGTGTCGCCGCCGCGCGAGCGCGGCAGGACGTGGTCCACGGTGAGGCGCTCGCCACGGCGGTTGCAGTACTGGCACGTATAGCCGTCGCGCCGGAGGATGTTCTTCTTGTTGAACGCGACGCGGTCGAGGAACGGCTTGCGGATGTAGACGGCGAGGCGGATCACCGCCGGCAGCGGGAAGGCGCGCGACGGCGAGCGGATCACGCGTGGCGAGCCCTCGACGGATTCGGCCTTGCCGGCGAGCAGGAGCGTGATGGCGCGACGGGCGTTGGTGAAATGTAGCGGCTCGAACGTATGGTTCAACACGAGTACCGCTACTTCATCCATGGCCACAACAGGATAAGACGGCGGCTCCGGGCCTGTCAAACCTCGCGCGCGGCGAGCTCGGCCAGGATGCCCTCTCTCAGGCTAAAGTCGCTCACGACCAGCCGCTCGCAGTGAAGGCGTGCCAGCGTCGCCTCGACGATGGCGACGCCTGGGACGATCAGGTCGGCCCGCCCGGGCTCCAGGCACGGCACTCGCGCGCGTCCGGCAAGGTCCAGGGCCGCCAGCCGCCGGTGCTGGCGCGCGATCGCCTCGCGGGTGAGCGTGTGGCCCTGCACGCGCGCGGGATCGTAGTCGGCGAGGCCGAGGTCGAGCGCGGCCAGGGTGGTGACGGTGCCCGCGGTGCCGACGAGCACGTCCACGCGCGCCGTCGCGATCGCCGCCGGCAGCTCGCGCGCGAGCTGCGCGTCCACCTCGGCCCGCAGCGTCGCGTAGCGAACCGGCTCCACCGGGCCCGGGAAGGCAAACCGCTCGGCGAGCGGCACCACGCCGAGCCGGAGGCTCGCCGCGGTGACCAGCGCGCCGTCGCGTGTCAGGATGTATTCCGTCGATCCGCCGCCGATGTCGAACGCGATGGCGACGCCTCGCAGCGGGCCGAGCCCGGCGACGATGCCGGCGAGCGTCAGCCGCGCCTCTTCCTCACCGCTGATCACGCGGACGGCGACGCCGGTGGCGCGCTCGAGATCGGCGGCGAAGGCGCGACCGTTGGCGGCGTCGCGCACCGCGCTGGTGGCCACGATGGCCACGCGCGCGGCGCCGGCGGCGCGCGCCCGCGCGACGTAGTCGACGACGACCGCCGCCGTGCGTGCGGCCGGAAGGTCGCCGAGCGCGCCCGTCGCGGACACGCCCTCGCCGAGCCGTGTCACCCGTTGCGTGGCGAGCACGGTGCGCCAGCCGCGGGCGCGCGGCGTCACCTCGGCCACGAGCAGGTGGACGGTGTTGGTGCCGAGATCGATCGTCGCGAGGCGCGTCATGCCCGTCGCCGGACAGACGAATGCCCCGCCGATGGGTCGGCGGGGCGTGGTGAGATCAGGGCCTGCGCGGCGGCGCCTCTAGCTCTTCGGCTGCAGCGACCGGATGTAGTTGATGAGGGCCCAGCGCTGCTCCTCCGGCAGGTGCTTCCACGGGGGCATCGCGCCGCGGCCGTTGCTGATCTTCCAGAAGAGCTCCCCGTCGGTCTCGCTCGCGAGCTTCTTCGACGTCCAGTCCGCGGGCTTCGGCGGCGGCAGCGCCGCCGCGGCCGGGCCGTCGCCCTTGCCGCTGGGACCGTGGCACGTCGCGCAGTTCTGCTCGGCGAGCTTCTTGGCGTCGGCCAGGAGCTTCGCGTCGCCCTTCTTGGCTGCGAGCGGGTTCTTGGTGTTCTTCGCGTCGGCCGGCGCTTTCCACTCCCCCTGCGCCCAGACGCCGGAAACGACTCCGATCGCGAGCGCGGCGGCGGCGACGATCGACGACTTGCGGAACGGCCTCATGGGATCTCCTCTCGGAAGAAAACGATCGTGAACGGCGTCACGATATCACGCGCGGCCGAGGGCCGCCAGCATGTCCTTCACTCGAGTGAACTTCACGCGGGGCTTCCCGGTTTCCCTCCCGCGCCGAGTCTCGATCTCGTCGAGCCGCAGCCAGTCCTGGTACGAAAGATACTGGGGCTGCCGCTCGCGGATCAGCCGCTCGACGGCTGCCGGCGACGGATCGGCCGGCCTCAGGTGGATGTCGCGCGCCAGATCTTCGATCATGCCGGCCACCGTCTCCGCCGCGTCGGGCTTGTTGGTCCCGATGACGCCGGTCGGCCCGCGCTTGATCCAGCCGGCCGTGTACTGCCCGACGAGCGGGTGCTTCGTCTGCGGGTCGAGCACGCGGCCCTTCGCGTTGAGGATTACGCCCCAGTCATCGTTGAAGGGCACGCCGGGCACCGGCACGCCGCGATAGCCGACGGACCGGAACACCAGGCCGACCGGCAGGTCCTCGACCTGGTCCGTCGCCTTCGGCTGCAGCGTGCCGGTGGCCGTCGCGTAGAGGCGATTCTTCACCAGCCGCATGCCGCCCACCGCGCCCGTGCCGTCGTCACGCAGCTCGACGGGCGAGACGAGGAAGCGCATGACGAGCCGCCGGGGCTTGCCCGTCGGCGTGCGCCGCGCGTACTCCTTGATGATCTCGATCTTCTTCTGCGTCGCACGGTCCGGCGCGCGCTCGAGCACCTGCCGGGTCAGCTCGTCCGGCTCCACCTCCTCGGGCTGGGCGCTGACGTCGGCGCCGGCGAGCTCGCCCAGCTCGCGCACCTCGGGGTTGGTGAACGCGGCCTGCGCCGGACCGCGGCGGCCGAGCACGTACACCTCGCGGATGCGGCTCGCGCTCAGCGCCTCGAGCGCGTAGTCGGCGATGTCGGTCGCCGCCAGCTCCTCGGGCGTGCGCGAGAGGATCCGCGCGACGTCGGCCGCAACGTTGCCGACGCCGACGACGGCCGCGCGCTCCTGCGAGAGATCGAACGTGAGGTCGCGATAGTCGGGATGGCCGTTGTACCAGGCGACGAACTCGGTGGCGGCGTGGCTGCGCTGGAGATCCTCGCCGGGGATCCCCATGCGCCGATCGGTCTGCGCGCCCGTCGTGTAGAGGACCATGTGGTAATGGGCGCGGAGGTCGTCCACGCTCAGGTGGCGTCCGAGCTCCACGCCGCCGAAAAATCGAAAGGCCGGATTGGCCGCGACCTTGTCGAACGCCGCGGTCACCGCCTTGATCTTCTGGTGATCCGGGGCGACGCCGGCGCGCACGAGCCCGTAGGGCGTCGGCACCCGGTCGTACATGTCCACCTCGACCACGAGACCCGGCGTGCGGAACAGCTGGTCCGTGGCGTAGAACCCGGCGGGACCGGCCCCGACGATCGCGACGCGCAGCGGCTGCGCCTCGGTGCCGGGTCGCGTCATCTGGCCGTGGGCCTGCCGTGCTCTTCGGTCAGCTCCATCTGGAGGTTCTCGACCTCGCCGCGGTAGAGATCGCGCTGAGCCTTGACGACGTCGCCGATCGAGATGATGCCGACCAGCCGCCGCTGGTCGACCACCGGCAGGTGGCGGATGCGCTTGTCGGTCATGGTGCGGCCGACGGACTCCAGGTCGTCCTGCGGCAGGCCGAGGATCACGTCCCTGGTCATGAGCGCGCTCACCGTCTTGGTGAACACCGCCTCGTCGCGCACGGCGGCGCGCACGACGTCGCGCTCGGAGAGGATGCCGATCGGCCGGCTCTCCGGGTCCACGACGACGAGGGCGCCGATGTTGTGCTCGGCGAGCAGGGCGAGCGCCTGGCGGATCGTCTGCTCCGGCTGCACGGTAACGACCTTGGGCCCCTTCTTGGCGAGGAGGCTCGCGATGGTCATGGGACTCTCCTTCCGCCTGCGCCCCCCGGCGTCGGCGGCTCCGATCTTACAGCCGGCGCAGGCTCGCCGCCGCGCAGAGCGCGGCCAGCACGCCGTAGGCGCCGGCCAGCGGCAGGGCCTGGGCGCGCGGCGCGCCCTCGGCCCACGGCCAGAAGAGCGCGCCCCCCGGCAGCGGCGAGTGCACGAGGCCGACGAGCGTGGCGAGGCTGGCGACGGCCAGCACGGCGGCGGTGACGAGGAAGCGCCGGTCGATCATCGTCACCACCGCCCAGCCCCAGAGCACGGCGGTGAGGATGAAGCCGTTGCCGAGGACGAGCAGCGTGCGGTAGGTCAGCGCGGCGTCGCCGCGGAGGTCGGCCGGCGACTTGCCGAGGGCGGCGAGCACGCCGCCGAGCTGGATCAGCACGACGGCCGCCGCCACCGGCACGAACGTGATGGCCACGGCCGGGCCGTGGCGCGGCGGCGAGGCGAGGAATGCCTGGGCGGTGATCGCCAGGCCGATGAAGACGAGAATCGGCGCCACCGCGGCCTCCGGCAGCAGCGTGACGAGAATCGAGAGCACGCCGACCATCGCGCCGACGCCGATGACGAGCCCGGTGGCGAGCGTGTAGCCGGCGCGCGCCCCCATCGCCTTGTACGCGGGGTGGCCGATGTAGGGCGTGTTCTGCACGACGCCGCCGCACAGCCCGGCCACGAGCGTGGCGACGGCTTCGGTCAAGAGGATGTCGCGCGCGCGGTACTCGTCGCCGGCGGCGGCCGCCGACTCGGTGTTGTCGATGCCGCCGATGATCGTCACCAGCGCGAACGGCAGCGCGACCGAGAGGTATGGCAGCGCGGCGTCCAGCGCGTCGAGCCAGGCGAGCGTCGGCCACGGCAGCGCCATCACCGGCGTGCCCACGGTGAACGCGCGATCGACGCGGCCCGTGAGCCAGACGCCGCCCCAGTGCACCACGGTGCCGGCGAGCACCGCCGCGAAGGCGCCGGGCAGGCCGAGCGGCATGCGAACACCGCCGACGAGCGCCAGCAACAGCACGCCGAGCGCGACCAACCCCACCAGCGGATCGCGCAGCATCTTGAGCGTGGGCAGGAACGCGATCAACAAGATGGCGACGCCCGCGATGGAGCCGAGCAGGGCCGCGCGCGGCACCACGCGTCGGGTCCAGTCGCCGGCGAAGGCGAGCGCCGTCTTGACGAGGCCGATGGCCAGCGTCGCGACCATGCCGACCTTCCACGCGAGCATCGCGTCGCCCGTCGCGACTTTCACCGGCCCCAGCACGCCGAAGACCATCGCGAAGAGCGTCGGCGTGTCGATGCCGAAGGGCATCGCGGTCACGTCGGCGCGGCCGCTGCGGCGCATGAGTCGCAGCGCGAGCCACGTGTAGGCGAGATCGCCCACGAGGACGCCGAGGGCGGTGCCGGGCACCATGCGCCCGAGCACGAGGTCGGCGGGAAAGCCGAAGACCCCGATCAGGAGCGAGGACAGGATGACGAGGTTCGTGACGTTGTCGAGGGCGAGGCCGAGGAAGCCGTTGACGTCGCCGGCCGCCACCCAGCGCGATGCGCGGGACTCAGCGGGCGCGGACGTTGGCGGTGGTGCTGCCGGCGAGGAGCGTCCTCGCCTCTTGGCGGACGCGCTCGGCGAGCGCGGCGCACCACGCCAGCTCGCCGCGATGCTGCGCGACCTCATGGTAATCGAACTCCATCAGGCCGGTCGAGTGCTCGCCCAGCCGCAGCCAGGCGCCGTACGAGCGGCCCTCGCGCTCGTCGTCGTCGTCCAGCACCGCCTCGACGCGCGGGTTCTCACGCTTGGCGTGCGAGTTGAGGAACATGTGGAGCCAGCGCTTGACGTCGTCGTAGGAGCCGCCCGAAAACATGCGCGGATTGTAGCAGGGTTCGACCGCGTGACTGCCGCCGCGCGGGGAGCGGCGTCGCTCCCCGCGACGTTGACTGACTACCGTCTCGGGCGAATCCGGCGGCGGCTGCGCTGCTGGCGGGCGCTGCGCGCCCGCCGGAGCAGCAACCGGATCAGCATTCGTTGAACCCGCACGACAGGCACTTCTTGCAGCCTTCCTCGTACACGAAGGTCGCCTGGCCGCACTCCTTGCAGAGGTCGCCGATGCGCCGGCGCTCGTCGGCCTTCGTCGATGGCGGACCGGCCACCTTGACCTGGCCGATGTGCTCGGCCAGCGTGCGGCCGAGCGCGTCGGGCAGCGACAGCACCTTGCCGGCGCCGAAGCCCATCGGCTGGGCGCCGCCGATGCGCGAGAGCTGGCTGATGACCTCTTCGAGCCGGCGCTGAGGCGTGAGCGGTGAAGGTAGCCTCAACGTGAGCGAAATCAGCCGTCCGAGCGCCTCGGCCACGGCCATGGTGTCGGAGCCGCCCTTGCCCACCTGAACGAAGACCTCGAAGGGCTCGCCGTCCTCGGTCTCGTTGACCGTGATGAAGGCGGTGCCGATCGGCGTCTCCTTGCGGTAGGTCTTGCCCGCCAGGCTGTGCGGCCGCGGCCGGATGACCTGCTGCCCCGCCGTCGGCAGCTGGGCCGGCGACTTGTCCTTCTTGCCGAGGCCGACGTTGAGCACCTGCTCGCCCTTGCAGCCGTCGCGGAACACGGTGATGCCGAGGCAGCCGAGCTCCCACGCGAGCCGGTACGCGGAGGCGACGTCCTCCTCGCTGGCGTCGTTGGGCAGGTTGATTGTCTTCGACACGCCGTTGTCGGTGTAGCGCTGGAAGGCCGCCTGGTGCCGGACGTGCCACTCGAACGGGATGTCGTGGGAGGTCTTGAAGACGTTGGCGGCGTTCTCGGGCAGGCCCGGGATGCCGTGCAGCGATCCGCGCCGGGCGATCTCCTCTTTCAGCGCGTCGGAGTAGAAGCCGCGCGCCTTGGCGATGGCCTCGAACGTCTCGTTGACGAAGGTGAGCACGCGCTCGCCGTCGGGCTGCTTCACGCGGTGCTGGAAGGCCAGCGCGAAGATCGGCTCGATGCCCGACGAGCACCCGGCGATCATCGAGATCGTGCCGGTCGGCGCGATCGTGGTGACCGTCGAGTTGCGCATGGGCCGGACGTCCTTGTAGATCGACTTCGACCAGTTCGGGAACGGCCCGCGCTCCTCGGCCAGCTTGGCGCACTGGTCGTGCCCCTTGTCCTTCACGAACGACATGAGCCGCTCGGCGAGGTCGATCGCCTCCTGGCTGTCGTACGGGATGCCCATGATGAACAGGAGATCCGCCCAGCCCATGATGCCGAGGCCGATGCGCCGGTTGGACTTGACCGTCGCGTCGATCTCGGGCAGCGGGTACGGGTTCATCTCGATGACGTCGTCGAGGAAGCGCACGGCGAGCCGCACCACCCGCTCCATCTCGTCCCAATCGATCGACAGCTCACTGTCGTCGCCCGGGCGCGCGAACTTGGAGACGTTCAGCGAGCCAAGGTTGCAGGCTTCGTTCGGCAAAAGCGGTTGTTCACCACACGGGTTTGTCGCCTCGACCTGACCGAGATCGGGCGTCGGGTTGGCAGGGCTCGCATTGATCCGGTCGATGAACACCATGCCCGGATCGCCGGTTCGCCACGCCGCGCTCACCATGCGGTCGAAGACTTCTCTGGCGGAGAGCCGCCCCACCACCTTCCTGGTGTGCGGGTTGACGAGGTCGTACTCCTCGCCGCGGGAGAGCGCTTCCATGAACGTGTCGGTGGCGGCCACGGAGATGTTGAAGTTCGTGATCCCGCCGTCGAGCTTGCAGTCGATGAACTCGAGGATGTCGGGATGATCGACCTTCAGGATCCCCATGTTCGCGCCGCGCCGCGTGCCGCCCTGCTTGACCGCTTCCGTCGCGCCGTTGAAGACGCGCAGGAAGGACACCGGGCCGGAGGCCCGGCCGCCCGTCGACGACACGATGTCGTCCTTGGGGCGCAGCCGCGAGAACGCGAAGCCCGTGCCGCCGCCCGACTTGTGGATGATGGCGGCCGCCTTGACGGAGTCGAAGATCTCCTCCATCGAGTCGCCGACAGGCAGGACGTAGCAGGCCGAGTACTGCAGCCCGTTGCCCTTGCCCGCGTTCATCAGGGTCGGTGAGTTCGGGATGAAGTAGCCGTCCACCATCATGTCGTAGAAGGCCTCGGCGACCTCCCGAACCGCCGCCTGGCTACGGCCGTATCGGCCCTCGCCCGCGGCAATCGAGACCGCGACCCGCCAGCACATTTCCTCCGGCGTCTCGATCACCTCTCCGTCCTTGCGGAGCAGGTAACGTTCCCGAAGGACGCGCAGGGCGGGCTCGGTCCACGTGCCGACCTTGGCGGGACGGGTCTCCGACAGCATGGGGGGTACCTCCTATATCTTGTGGTGAGGGACAATGTACCACGCAGCATATCGCGCTCGTCAAGGAAAAACGTGTCCACCGCCCGTCCCCGGCGCGTCCCCCTCTTATCCACCGCTCGTCCACCGTGCGTGAGCGCGCCGTTTGGCGTCGTGCGACGCCGACCTGCGTGGGAGTCGAGGGGTGCGTGATATCCTCGCCGTGGTTCGCGGTCCTGACAGGTCGTTAGATGGGCGACGTTCTGGCCCGGGGAGAGCGAGTGCGATGAGGATGGGCGTTCGGAGGTTGCTGCTGGCAGGCGCACTCCTGGTGGTCGCGACGACGAACGCTGCGGCGCAGGCTCCCACCGCGCCGCCACCCACGCAGACGCCGCCGGCCGCGCAGACTACGCCGCCCGTCGTTCCGCCCGTGACGTCCCCGCCGGTGACGAGCCCGCAGTCACAGGTCTTCGGCAAGGTGCTCTCGGTCGAGGACGCGGTGGCCATCGCGCTCGACACCCAGCCCAACATCAAGGCGCGGATCAGCGACTACATCGCCGCGGCGTTCCGCGTCGACCAGGCGCTGGCGCCGCTGCTGCCGCAGATCACCGGCTCCTGGACGGCCGCCCGCGACCAGAACGTCTCCACCTCCGGCGGCACGACCTCGAGCCAGCCCCTGCGGACGGTCACCACCTGGACGACGAGCACGGTCGCGCGTGTGTCGCTGTCGCAGATCCTCTTCGACTTCGGGAAGAACTTCGCGTCGACCGAGGCCGCGCGCAAGCTCGCCGACGTCGCCCTCGAGGACACCGAGCTGCAGCGCCAGCTCGTGACCCAGACGGTGAAAGAGTCGTACACCAACATCAACTTCGCCGTGCGCCTCATCCAGGTGAACCAGCAGGCCGTCGAGCGCGCCGAGCTGAACCTCCGGTCGGCGCGCGGCTTCTTCGAGGTGGGCACGCGGCCGAAGTCGGACGTCGCCCGCGCCGAGGTCGACGTCGCCAACGCCAAGGTCGACCTGATCCGCGCGCGTAACGCGGAGCGGCTCGCCCGCGTCGCGTTGGCGACGGCCATGGGGCTCCCGGCCACCACGCCGCTGCAGATCCAGGACAACCTCCTCTACCAGCCCGTCACCCTCGACCGCGCTCGGCTCGCCGAGGACGCGCTCCGCCAGCGCCCCGAGTACCGCCAGGCGCGGCTCAACGCCGAGGCCAACGACGCGCGGCTGCGCCGGTCCTTCCGCGACTTCTTCCCGGACATCACCGGCGGCGGGTTCTACGGCGCCCAACGGGCGGACATGAACGAGATCTGGGAGTTGAACCTCTCGCTGAACTGGACGCTGTACGACGGCGGCAACCGCATCGCGCGGTACCGCGAAGCGCGCGCCAACCTCGAGGCTGCCCAGGCCCGCGTGAAGGCCAGTGAGCTCGACATTTCCCGCGAGGTCGAGCAGTCGATCAACAACGTCATCGAGGCCGACGAGCGCATCCAGGCCGCGCAGGTCGCCGTCGTCTCCGCCCAGGAGAACTTCCGCCTCGCCCAGGGCCGGTTCGACGCGGGCGTCGGCACGATCCTCGAGCTCACCGACGCCCAGCTCGCCCTGACCCAGGCCCAGAACACCGAGGCCCAGGCCCTGGCCGACTACCGAATCGCGCTCGCCCGGCTGGACCGCGCCGTCGGCCGCCGGTAATCTCCAAATATCCGGAGGTTCCCGACCGTCCAAAAGACGATGAAACGCTTCGTCTCCATCGTCGTCGTCGCTCTGCTCCTCGGAGCGGGGGTCTGGGGCTACCTGTACGCTCAGGGACGGAACAGCTCGCCGAAGTATCGCCTCGTCCAGGTCGAGCAGGGCCCCCTCACCGCCGCCGTCTCCGCCACCGGCAACCTCAACGCCGTCATCATCGTCCAGGTCGGTAGCCAGGTCTCGGGCCAGATCAAGGAGCTCCTGGTCGATTTCAACTCGGTGGTCAAGAAGGGCCAGACCATCGCCCGGATCGATCCCCAGATCTTCGAGGCCCAGGTCAACCAGGCCAAGGCCGACGTCGAGACCGCCAAGGCCGCCGTCCTCAACCAGGCCGCCAGCGTGGAGAAGGCCCGTGCCGACGTGGAGAACGCGCGCGCGGCCCTGGCCCAGGGCAAGGCGCAGACGGCCAAGGCCGACGCGGCGCAGGCCGACAGCAAACGCATCTTCGATCGCAACGCGGAGCTCTTCAATCGGCAGCTCATCGCCCAGGCGGACCGCGACACCGCGCAGGCCAACTACGAGCAGGCGGTCGCGCAGTCGGAGTCGTCGCGCGCCAGCGAAAAGGCGCTCGCAGCCAACATCGATTCCAGCCTGGCCCAGCTCCGCGTGCAGGAGGCCGCGCTGAAGTCGGCGCACGCCCAGGTCGACCAGAAGACGGCGGCGCTCGCGCAGGCCCAGACGAACCTCGACTACACGACGATCCGCGCGCCGGTGGACGGCATCGTGGTCTCGCGCGCCGTCGACGTTGGCCAGACGGTGGCGGCCAGCCTCCAGGCGCCGACGCTCTTCACGATCGCGCAGGACCTGACCAAGATGCAGGTCGAGACGAGCGTGGACGAGGCCGACATCGGGCGCGTCAAGCTCGAGGACCGCGCCACCTTCACGGTCGACGCGTTCTCCGGCCAGACGTTCTCGGGCATCGTCACGCAGATCCGCAAGGCCGCGCAGATCGTGCAGAACGTCGTGACCTACACCGTCGTGATCTCGGTCGACAATCCCGGCGGCCGCCTGCTGCCCGGGATGACCGCCAACGTGAAGCTCGTCTATGCCGAGAAGCCGAGCGTGCTCAAAGTGCCGAACGCGGCGCTCCGCTTCCGCCCCGCCGGCGCGGACGCCGGACCCGTCGGGTCCACGCGCGGCCAGGGCGGCGCGCCGAGCGCCGGGCCGCCCGTCGCCGGTCAACCGCCGCGCGGCGACGTCGCGGGCGGGGGCCGGTCGCCGGGCGAGATGCGCGAGCGGCTGGTGACGGGCCTCGGGCTCAGCGCCGAGCAGCAGAAGAAACTCGACCCGATCCTGGCCGACACGCGGCAGCAGATGATGGCGCTGCGCGGTCTCCCGGAGGGTGAGCGCCAGGCGCGCGCCGCGACGATTCGCGAGGCCACGCGCGCCAAGATCCGCGAGATCCTGCCGCCCGAGCAGCGCGCGAAGTACGAGGAGCTCGCGGGACGCGAGGGGCGCAGCGCGGGCGCCGCGCCGGCGTTCGGCGGTGGCGGCAACGCCGGGCGCGTGTGGATCCTCGACACGGACGGCAAACCGAAGGCGGTAGCCCTCACGCTCGGCCTCAGCGACGGCACGGCCACGGAGGTGCTGCGCGGCGATCTCAAGGAAGGCCAGGAGGTCATCACCGGCCTCGCGGCCGCCGGCCAGCAGAATCGCCCAGGGACGTCCGGCAGCACCCCCGGCGGACCGCGCCTGAGGCTCTGAGCGCCGTGGCGATCATCGCGACCGAGGAGCTCGGCAAGGACTATCACCTCGGCCCGCACACGGTGCACGCGTTGCGCGGCGTGTCGGTGTCGATCGAGCCCGGTGAGTTCGTGGCCGTCATGGGCCCGTCGGGCTCGGGCAAGTCCACCTTCATGAACCTGCTCGGCTGCCTCGACCGCCCGTCGGCGGGGCGCTACTGGCTCGACGGCCAGGACGTGGCGCGGCTGTCGCGCGACCAGCTGGCCACCGTGCGCAACGCGAAGATCGGCTTCGTCTTCCAGATGTTCAACCTGCTGCCCCGCACGAGCGCGCTCGAGAACGTCGAGCTGCCGCTTCTCTACGGCGGGATCTCGTCGCGCGAGCGTCGGCAGCGCGGGCGGGCTCGGCTGCAGGCGGTGGGCCTCGCCGACCGCGAGCACCACCATCCGAGCCAGCTCTCGGGCGGTCAGCAGCAGCGCGTGGCCATCGCGCGCGCGCTCGTCAACGATCCGGCCGTCATCCTCGCCGACGAGCCCACGGGCAATCTCGACACGCGCACGAGCGTGGAGATCCTCGCGCTGCTCCAGCGGCTCAACCGTCAGGGCCTCACGATCGTGCTCGTCACCCACGAGCCGGACATCGCCAACTACGCCAGCCGGCGCCTCGTCTTCCGCGACGGGCGGCTGCGCACCGACGATCACGCGGAGCCGCTCGACGCCGTCGAGGCGCTCAAGAGCCTGCCCGAAGAAGACGAGGCGGTGGCTTGATGCTGCTCCAGGCGCTGCGAATCGCGCTGCGCTCGCTGAAGGTGAACAAGCTGCGCACGGCGCTGACGATGCTCGGCATCATGATCGGCGTCGCCGCCGTCATCGCCATGGTCTCGGTGGGCGCCGGCGCCCAGGCCCGCGTCGCCGAGCAGATCCAGAGCCTCGGCTCGAACCTGATCATCGTGCTCTCGGGCAGCAGCAACGCCGCGGGCGTTCGGCTCGGCCAGGGCAGCCAGACGACCATCACCGAGGACGACGCGTCCGCCATCGCGCGCGAGGTCCCGCTCGTGCAGGTGGCCGCGCCCTCATCGCGCGGCAACGCGCAGGTCGTCTACGGCAACCTCAACTGGTCGACCGGCATCCAGGGCGTGACGGCGGATTACTTCGAGGCGCGCGACTGGCCCGTCGAGGTCGGCCGGCCGGTGCTCCAGGAGGACGTGGACGGCGCGACCAAGGTCGCGCTGCTCGGGCAGACGACGGCGCTGAACCTCTTCGGCGACGCGGATCCCATCGGCCAGATCATCCGCATCAAGAAGGTCCCCTTCACCGTGGTCGGCCTGCTCAGCCGCAAGGGCCAGAGCTCGTGGGGGCAGGACCAGGACGACGTGATCCTCATTCCGCTCTCGACGGCCAAGAAGAAGGTGCTCGGCGTCAGCCAGGCCAACGCGCGCTCGGTCGGCTCGATCTCGATCAAGATCCGTCCCGACGAAGACATGGCCGAGGCCGAGACGCAGATCCGCGCCCTCCTGCGCCAGCGGCACCGGCTGCAGCCCTACCAGGACGACGACTTCTGGCTGCGCAACCTGTCCGAGGTGCTCCAGACGCAGGAGGAGTCGTCGAAGGTGATGACATACCTGTTGGCGGCGATCGCGTCCGTGTCGCTGCTGGTCGGCGGCATCGGCATCATGAACATCATGCTGGTGTCGGTGACCGAGCGGACGCGCGAGATCGGCCTGCGCATGGCCGTGGGCGCCCGCTCCCGCGATATCCTCACCCAGTTCCTCGTGGAGGCCGTCACGCTGTCGCTGATCGGCGGCGTCATCGGCATCGCCCTCGGCATCGGCGGCAGCAACGCCATCAGCGCGCTGGCGGAGTGGCGCACGGTGCTGGCGCCGTCCGCGATCGTTCTCGCCTTCGGCTTCGCCGCCGCCATCGGGATCTTCTTCGGCTTCTACCCGGCGCGCAAAGCCTCGCGGCTCGATCCGATCGAAGCGCTTCGCTACGAGTAGCCCCGCGCCCCGCGCCTCGCAGTCGAGCCCCGCCACCCCGACCCCGCCGTCTCACGATCACGGAACGTGCGGCGGCTACTCCAGGGTCGCTGGCCTCGGCGGAGATAGTTCAAGTGATTCTTGAGGGGGGGCGTCTGCTATCTTTGAGCGCGATGCCGCGTCGACGCAACGTCGCGCCGCGCCCCGCTCGCCGCACGCGCCGGCCCTCGCCGCCGACGGCGAGCGAAGCGGAGCGACGGCTCCTGGCGCTGGCACGCGAGCTCGGCGGGCTCGGCCGCGACGCGCTGCCGCGCGCGCTGCGCGCGCTCGCCGCCGCCTACGCCCCCGACGCGCCGCTGTCGCGCGCCGTCGCGCACGCGTTCCTGGCGACGCGCGGCGACAAGACCGGCGCGCTCGCCCTGGCGTGGGCGCGCGAGCAGGTGCGGCTGGCGCTGCAAGAGCTCGTCGAAGCCACGCCGCCCTCGGCGCGCGGCGGCGTGGCGACACCGGCGGAGATGCTCGCGTGGCTCCTGCTCGCCGCCGCCGAGGCGCTCGCGCTGGAGCCGCCCTCCGCGGTCGCCGATCGCCTGAAGGCCTTGACCGTGCTCACCGGACGCGAGGTTGCGCCGTGAGCGCGGGGAGCACGCGCGTGGCGAACTGCTCGAGCATCGCCGTGGCCGGAAAGTCGGCGAAGCCCACCATGAGGTCCGTCGCGCCCGCCTCGCCGTAAGCGCGCGCCCGCGCGAGAACGGCGTCGGCATTACCGACGAGCGCCCCGTCGAGCAGCGGGTGATCGCGAGCGATGTTCCGCCGCTCGCAGAACCGCTCGACGGCGGCCGCGGCCTCCTCCGCTGACTCGGCGAGGGCCGCGTCCACCTCGACGGAGCGGCGCACGGCGCCGCGGGCCCGGCCCGCCGGCGCGAGCCCCGCGTCGAGCCGTGAGGCCGCCGCGGCGAAGGCGGCGGGCGCGAGGAACGACGCCTCCCAGCCGTCGGCGCAGCGTGCGGCGAGCGCGATCGCGCGCGGTCCCATCGCCGCCACCCACACGGGCGGGCCGGGGCGCTGAACCGGCGGCGGCTCGATCCGAGCGTCGCGAAGCCCGAGCGCCCGCGACGTCACCGACGCACCCGCCCACAGGCGCCGGATCGCATCGATCGTGGCCTCGAGCCTCGCGAGCCGCTCGCGCGCCGGCGGGTACGCGATGCCGTGTCGCTCCCATGACGCGGCGACGTCGGGCGCCTCGGCGCCCACGGCGAAGCGCAGGTCGAGACGGCCCTGCGAGAGATGATCGATCGCCACCGCGCGCTTGGCGAGCCACGAGGGATGGTGGGCGGCCGCGTCGAAGGCATAGGTCACGGCGGGACCGATGCGACAGCGGCGTGTCTCGAGCGCCAGCGCGGCGAGCAGCGTCCAGCCGTCGTGCGTCCAGCCCCAGAGGCCGTCGCCGTAGGTCACGCGCGCGTAGCCGAGCGCGTCGGCAGCGGCCCAGTAGCGCCGCAGCGCCGCGACGTCGGTGCCCCACGTCTGCACGCCGATCGCGATCACGCGGCGAGGATCGTGGACGCTGGCGGCGGCTGTCAACGTGCTAGAGTTCGGCCGATGCCCGCGCGCCTCGTCGCCGTCGCCGCCGTGATCCTCGCCGTCGCCACCGCCGCCGTCGCGCAGACGCCCGTGGAGACGGCGCACACGCTGGTCGCCCGCTACCACGAAGACCCGGCGGCGATCGACCGCGCGCGGGGCCTGCTGGAGGTGGCGCTCGCGAAGGACCGCCAGGTCGAGACGATGATCATGCTGTCGTACGTGTACTTCCTCTGGGGCGATACTCGCGCGAAGACCGACGACGAGAAGCTCGCGGCATACGACCAGGGCCGCCAGCTCGGCGAGCGCGCGGTGGAGCTGGCGCCGAAGAACGCCGAGGCCCACGTGTGGTACGCGATCAACACAGCCCGCTACGGCCAGACGAAGGGCATCATGCGCTCGCTCTTCCTGCTGCCCACCGTCCAGCGCGAGATCGACACGATCCTCTCCCTCGAGCCCAAGAACATCCGCGCCCACTCGCTGGCCGGCAACGTCTACATGGAGGTGCCGCGGATCGCCGGCGGCGACCGCGCCCGCGCCGAGGATTACTTCAAGAAGGGCCTGGCCATCGACCCGCGCTTCACGGTGCTGCGCGTCGACCTCGCCCGGCTCTACATCTCCACCGGGCGCTACCCGGAGGCGCGGCAGGAATTGACGCGCGTGCTCCAGGAGCGCGCCCCCAGGATCGTCGCGGATTGGACCGTCAAGGACGCCCCACGCGCCCGCACGCTGCTCGAGTCCATCAAGGACAAGCGGTAGACATCGCGCGCGTCATCCGCCGGCTGCGGCGGACGAAGCCGCGCTGGAACCGCACCGCGCTGGCGCTGATCGCCGAGCAGCAGCGCGACCCCTTCCGCGTGCTCGTGGCCTGCATCCTGTCGCTGCGCACGCAGGACACGACGACCGGCCCCGCCGCCGCGCGGCTCTTCGCGGTCGCCGACACGCCCGCCGCCATCCTGCGCCTGCCCGCGAGGCAGATCGAGACGCTGATCTATCCGGTCGGCTTCTATCGCACGAAGGCACGCGTGATCCTCGGGCTGTGCCGCGATCTGCTGGAGCGCTTCGGCGGGCGCGTGCCGGACGACATCGACGCCCTGCTCACCCTCAAGGGTGTCGGCCGCAAGACGGCCAACCTCGTGGTGACGATGGGCTTCAACAAGCCCGGCATCTGCGTGGACACGCACGTGCACCGGATCAGCAACCGGCTCGGCTACGTTCGCACGCGCCACCCGGAGCAGACCGAGATGGCGCTGCGCGGGCGGCTGCCGCGGCGGTTCTGGATCGGTTACAACGACCTGCTGGTGGCCTTCGGCCAGAACGTCTGCACGCCCCTCTCGCCGCGCTGCTCGACGTGCCCGGTCAGCGCCCTCTGCCGCCGCGTCGGCGTCACGACCTCTCGTTGATGGGGGCCCCGAGATGGCGCCCCAGATCGTTCAAGCGAGAGGGCTACGCCCCCTGGGACTCCCCGGCCAACGCTCGGGGCGGCCCGGCGAAGCCGGGCCACCCCTCGATCGCGCGCACATTTAGCCGCGTCGCAGCCGGCGCAGCGTCGCGAGGTTCTTCAGATCGGCGCTCGGCTCGGGCTCCTTGGGCGTCTCCAACACTTTGGGGATGCGCGCGAAGCGCGGGTCGTTCAGCAGCAGCCGGAACGGACGCAGCCCGAGCCGGCCGCGCCCGATGTGATCGTGGCGGTCGAGGCCGGAGCCGAGCGGGGCGCTGGCGTCGTTCAGGTGGAACGCGAGCACGCGGCCGAGGCCGACCGTGCGCGCGCAGCGCTCGATGGCCGCCGAGTAGCCCACGGGCGTGCGGATGTCGTAGCCGGCCACGAAGAGATGGCAGGTGTCCAGGCACACGCCGACCCGCTCGGAGCGGCGCACGCGCCCGATGATGCCCGCCAGGTCCTCGAACGTCCCGCCGAGCGCGTGGCCCGCGCCGGCCGTGTTCTCGAGCGCCACCCGCACCCGTGCGCGAGGCGTGAGTGCGAGCGCCTCGTCCACCGCCCGCGCCACCGCGTCGAGGCCGGCTTCCCGCCCGGCGCCCATGTGCGAGCCCGGGTGCACGACGAGGCACCCGAGGCCGAGCGCCTCCGCGCGCTGCAGCTCGTCCGTGAACGTGTCGACGGCCTGCCGCCAGGCCGCGGGCACCGGCGTGGCGAGGTTGACGAGATAGCTGCCGTGGGCGAACGCGTGCCGGATGCCGGCGCGCCGCCGGGCGACGCGGAACGCGCGGGCGGCGGCGGGGTCGAGCGGCGGCGCCGCCCACTGGCGCTGGTTCTTGAGGAAGATCTGGATGGCGCCGCAGCCGAGCTCGCGGCCCCGCGCCGGCGCCAGGGCCAGTCCGCCCGCGACCGACACGTGCGCGCCCAGCTCGTCGGCAGCCCGGGTCACCGGCCGCGCCAGTCGTGTCTCGGCGTGAAGCCATCCCCGAGCTTCGACCCGTCACCTCCCAGAGCGAGATTCCGCGGGTACGTCCGCTTGGCAGAGGTGGCCTCTCGGACATCGATGTCAACGCTGACGATCGGCGCCTCCGCGGTCGTCTCGGCGAGGATGTCGCCTTCGGGGGAGACGATCCAGCTCTGTCCCACGAAGTCATCTCGCGCGTAGGAACGGCGATTGGCCGAGGCGACGAAGCAACCCGACACGATGGCCATGAGTGACGCCGCGAGCCGCCAGCGGCGGTGTCCACCGGTGGCTCGCGGGGCGGCGATGATGTGCGCGTCGGCACGCCCGATCCTCCACGAGAGGTCGGTGAACAGCATCTCGGTGCACAGCTGGAAACCCACCCGTACGTCGTTCCAGGTCAGCGGAGAGGTCTCGAGGCTTCCCCGATCGAACCACGTCGCCTCCCAGCCGTCGGGCCCATCGGGGAGGTACACCTTGCTCCGACTGCTCTGATAGCCGTTCGCCCGCGTCCACGCGAAGCCTTGATTGAGCCGCCGGCCCGCATCCTCGACGGGCCTGGACGCGAGCACGACCTCTGCCCGGAGCTCGCTGAAGCGCGAGACCATCGCGTCGTGGTCGATGAGGGCTTGCTGCCACACCTTCGGATCGAACGTTCGGCTCGTGAAGGCGGTCCACTCGACGAAGGGCATTTCGGGGAGGACCAGGATATCGGTCGGGGAGGCGTCGAGATGGCGAGTCAGTTCCGCCCAGGCGTGACCTCTGCGCTTGGTTTCATCAGCAAGCTCGCACACCGTCAGGCGCATCCGGTCCCAGCCTATCACCTTGCGCCGGCAGGACCCGGCGCGGCATAATGGGAACCGACCAGTTCCCTTCAGAAACTCATCGGTTTCCCCTGGAGGCGCGTATGCAGCCGCGGCCGATTCCGACCACGATGACCACGATGTTCGAGTACGACTACAGCACGGCCGAGATGGACCTCCGCCGGCTCTACGAGAACGCCAAGCGCGACCAGTGGAACGCCTCGAAGGACATCCCCTGGAAGGAGCCCGCCCCGGCCGACGGCCGCGTCATCGCCGACGAGCTGATCGACATCTACGGCTCGTCGCTCTGGGAGCGACTGTCCGAAGCGCAGCGCGTGGAGCTCAACCGGCGCATCGCCGCCTGGCGGCTGTCGACCCTCATGTACGGCGAGCAGGGCGCGATGCTCGCGTGCAGCCAGCTCGTGGACGTCGTCGAGGGCGCCGACCACAAGTTCTTCCAGGCCACCCAGGTCATGGACGAGGCCCGCCACAACGAGGTGCTCGACCGCTACATCACCGAGCGCGTGGGCATCCGCTACGGCGTGCCCCAGAACGAGCGCGACCTCTTCGACTCGATCCTCACCGAGAGCCGCTGGTACCTCAAGACCATCGCCCTGCAGCTCGTGGCGGAGACCTTCGCGGTGGCGCTCTTCAAGATGATGGGCGAGAGCGCCAAGGACCCGGTGCTCGCCGAGGTGTGCAAGCGCGTGCTCCAGGACGAGTCGCGGCACATGGGCTTCGGCATGCTGTCGCTGCCGCGCGTGGTGGCCGAGGCGTCGGAGAGCGAGCGGCGCGAGCTCGAGGACTACACCTGCTTCGCGCTCGAAAAAACGCTCACGGGCTTCTTCCCGGCGGAAGCGTATCAGGACATGGGGTTCAGCCCGGCTGAGATGGATGAGATTCGTCGCTACCGCCGTGAGACCGCCGCCTCCAACGACTTCGCGCCATTCCGGAAGTATTTCCGCAAGGACATGCATTCCTCGATGGTGCAGAACCTGGCCCGCATCGGGCTGCTCGGCGACCGCGTGCGGCCGCGGCTCGAGCGGCTCGGCATCAGCCTGCCGGCGCGCTGACCGGCGTCAGCAGCGCGATCAGCCGCTCACGCCGGAACGCCCAGGCCGCGCGGAGCTGGTGGCCCACCAGCAGCGCGTGCGCGGCCCGGCCCAGCGGGCCGGCGGGCAGCCGGTAGGTCACGCGGTCCTCGACCCAGGTCCCGCCGCCCTCTTCCAGCAGCCGATGGCGGTGCTCCCAGCGCGCATACGGCCCATTGACCTGCACGTCCACGAAGCGATAGGGCGGATCCCACTCACGCACGAACAGCCGCCAGCGCAGCGGCACGCCCAGCCAGGCGAGGCGGAAGTCGAGCACGGCGCCCGCGTCCATTCGCACACCGGGCGTGAGGAGGCGAAGGCGGAGGGCCGGCGGCATCACGCGCGCGAGATTGCTGGGATCGGCGAGGAACGCGAAGACGTCGGGACGCGGCCGCGCCAGCCACACGCGCGACTCCATGACGTGGTCGGCCATGACGCGCGGGCTATCATAGGCGGGTGCCCCGCCTCAGTCAAACGCGCGCCTACCTCGCGTTGCTGCTGATCGCGGCGCTCTGGGGCACGTTTCCCGCCACCTCCAAGCTCGCCCTCGACGATCTGCCGCCGACGCTCCTCACCGCCGCCCGCGCGATCGTCGCCTCGACCTTCCTGGTCGCGCTGCTCGCGCGCTCGAGCGCCGACGCCGTGCGGGCGCCCACGCCCGAGACGCTGCGCGCCTTCGTCGTGCTGGGCGTGGCCGGCGTCGGGCTGTCGATGCACATCGCCTACTGGGGCATCTACACGACGACGGCGGCGAACGCGGCCATCCTGCAGGCCGCCTCGCCGGTGATGATCGCGCTGGGCGCGCGTCTCTATCTCGGCGAGCGGCTGCGGCGCCTGCAGCAGGCCGGCGTCGCGCTCTCGATGCTCGGCGTGCTGCTCGTCGTCACCGAGGGGCAGCTGGCCGAGCTGGCGCCCTCGGAGTGGCGCCTCGGCGACTTCCTCACGTTGCTGGGGCTCACCGCGTGGACGGTGTACACGGTCTACGGCAAGCGCCTGATCGCGACGGTGCCGCCGTCGCTGGCGACGACGGGCGCCTACGTGTGCGGCACGCTCGTGCTCGTGCCGCTCGCGATCGTCACGCTGCCGTTCATGCCGCGGCCGCGGCTGGCCTCACCGGTCGCATGGGTCGTGCTCGTCTACCACGCGATCCTCGGCGCCATCGCGCACCTCTGGTGGTACGCGGCGGTCGAGCGCGTGGGACCGAGCCGCGCGGCGATCTTCCTGAACGTCACTCCGCTGGTGGGGATGGCGCTGGCGGCGGTGCTGCTCGGCGAGCCGATCGGCCCCTGGCAGGTGGCCGGTGTGACTCTGGTGTTGGGCGGGGTCGCGCTGACGACGGGTGGAGCGACGCGACGGTCGTCGGGCGGGACGCGAGCCGGGGGGGAATTGGGGGGGTCGCCTCGACCCCCCCAATCTTCATAGGCGCCGGCGGTTACAGCTTCTTGACCTCGGCCAGAATTTTGTCTGGATCTGGCAGCTCACCCTTGCCGTACTTCTCGGCGAAGCGGACCTTGCCGGTCCTGTCGACGATGAAGGTCGCCCGGCTGTTGATGTTCATCTCGGCCATGTGGATGCCGTAGTCCTTCGCCACGCTGCGCTGCATGTCGGACAGCAGCGGGTAGTGGCTGATGCCGACGGACTTCGCCCAGTTGTCGTGGCTGAAGGGGCTGTCGGTGGAGATACCCAGCACCTGGGTATTGGCCTTGTCGAAGTCGCCGATGCGCTTGTCGAAGGCCGGCATGCACTTGCTTCAGCCCGGCGTCCAGTCCAGCGGATAGAACAGCAGGACGACGTTCTTTCCCTTGTAGTCGCCCAGGCTCACGTCCTTCATGCCGATGGTCTTCAGCGTGAAGGCCGGCGCCTGGTCGCCCACGTTGAGCGTCTTTTGATCCGTCACTGAGCGTTCCCCCTTCTGGCGAAAGTGCGTTTCGAGCGAGTCATGATAGCATCGCCCGTCTCGATCGTCCGCCGCACGGGCGCCGGCGGCTTGCGCGCGTCGCTCCACAGCGCGCGGCGCTGCGCCTCGAGCGGCACCGCCGGCAGCCCGAGGTGCGCGGCCGCGGTCACCACACGCCCGGTGCTCCAGAGCGGCTCGAAGCGCGCGGCGAAGCCGGGGTCGCGCAGCGCGTGGTGGTCCATGATCGCGCGGCAGCCCGTCGCGTCGAGCACGCGCCGGAGATTGTCGACGCCGCGCTGCACCGCCCCCGCCGGCAGCTCGCGCTCGACGTAGGACGGCGGCCCCGAGAGATAGAGGAGCGTCGGCCGCTGCTGGATGAGCCACGCCGCCGCCACCGAGGAGAGCGGTCCCTGCACGTCGGAGGCGAACACGAAGCGCTCGCGCTGCACCAGATCGCACACGGCCAGGCCCACCACGTGACCGAGCGATGTGCCGTCGACGCCGTGGGGCAGCGGCGGCGACACGGACAGCTCGACGGCGCCGTCGCGCCGCCGCCAGCCATCCGCCGACTCTACGGTCGCCTGGCCCTCCAGCGCCTTCCACAGCGCGAGGCCCCGGCGCGCCTGGGCCCCGGCGATCATGCGCCGCGGGTCCTTCGCGAGGACGGTGTGGCCCGCGTAGGTGACGGGATCGCTGCGGAAGTGATCGTCGTGGTAGTGGCTGACGAAGATGAGGCGGGCGCGCGCGGCGTACGCGGAGATGCGATCGTTGGCGCGCCGCAGCGCCTGCCACTCCGCGTCGGCCGGGGGCAGCCCCCAGCGCGCCGGCGCGAGGGTCGCGCCGGGATCGATGAGGATCCCGAGGTCCCCCGCCTCGACGTAGGTGGCCATCGAGCGGACCCCGAGCGACTCGGCGGCGAGAGGAATGACTCTCACCGGGGTTTCGCCGACCGTCGGGCCGTGGTGCGAGCCGCAGCCGAGGGCGAGGCGAGCCTGCGTGGGTCGCCCTGCGAAGGCGCCCCGACGGCACATAAGAAGGACGGAAGTATCACGAGGCTCAGATGCAGCGCCCCCCGTCGACTTCGAGCACACTGCCCGTGATCATGGCGGCCTCGTCGGAGGCGAGGAAGACCGCGGCGTGCGCGATGTCCTCCGGCTGGTTGAGCCGGCCGAGCGGCACCGTCTGCTCGTAGCGCGCCAGCCCCTCGGCGTCCACCTGCTGCTTGCCCATGAAGGTCGGCAGCATCGGCGTGTGCGTGGCCACGGGCGCGATGGCCACCACGCGCACGCCGTGCGGCGCCGCCTCGAGGGCCAGCGCCTTGGCCAGCGTGACCACGGCGCCCTTCGACGCGGCGTAGATCTGCCCGCCCGGGCGCGGGCGGATGGCCGCCGTCGACGCGGTGATCAGGAAGACGCCGCGCCCGGCGCGCTTCATCACGGGCAGCGCGTACTTCGCGCCGAGGTACACGCCCTTCACGTTGACGTCGAAGATCGTGTCGAAGGTCTTCTCGTCGACCTCCTCGACGTCCGTCTTCCACTGCGGGACGCCGGCGTTGGCGAAGAAGACGTCGAGCCGGCCCCACGCCGCCGTCGCGCGCTCGACCAGCGCCTGGTTGTCGGCGGCGCGCGTGACGTCGGCGGTCAGCGCGATGGCCTGGCCGCGCGCGCCTTCGATCCTCTGCACGGTCGCCTTCGCGCCGGCCTCGTTGATGTCCGCCACGAGCACGCGCGCACCCTCCGCGGCCATCGCCACCGCCGCCGCCGCGCCGATCCCCGACCCCGCGCCCGTCACGATCGCGACCTTGTCTCGTAGTCTCATCGCGTTCCCCCGCGTCTCTAGAGCGCCAGCTCGGCCAGCGTGCGGACGGCGACCGCGTCCCCGGTGACCAGCAGCGTCGTCACGCCCGATCCCTTCCACTCGGCGAGCTGCTCGCGGATGCGCTCCTTCGGCCCGCAGAGCGCCACCTCGTCCACCAGCGCGTCCGGCACCGCCGCCTCCGCCTCCGCCTTCCGGCCCGCCAGGTAGTGGTCCTGGATGGTCTTCGCCGCGTCCTCGTAGCCGTAGCGACGCGCGATGTCGTTGTAGAAGTTCCGCCCGCGCGCGCCCATGCCGCCGACGTAGAGCGCGAGGCGCGGCTTGACGACGGCGCGGCACGCCGCGACGTCGGGGCCGGCGACGACCGCGACCATCGGCATGACGTCGAATCCCTGCGGCGAGCGGCCGCCGGCCTTGAAGCCCTCGTCGAGCCACTCGCGGAACATCCGGCTGCGGCGCGCCGAGAAGAACACCGGGATCCAGCCGTCGGCGATCTCGGCGGCGAGCGCGACGTTCTTGGGCCCGACCGCAGCCAGGTAGATCGGCAGCGAGGCGCGGCCGTGCAGGATGGACTTCAGCGGCTTGCCGAGGCCGGTGGCGTTCGGTCCCGCGTACGGGATCTGGTAGTACTCGCCGCGGAACTCGAGCGGCTTCTCCCGCCGGAGGATCGCGCGCACGATCTCGACGTACTCGCGCGTCTTGACGAGTGGCTTGCCGAACGGCTGGCCATGCCAGCCCTCGACCACCTGCGGCCCCGAGACCCCGAGGCCGAGCCGGAAGCGGCCACCGGAGAGCGCGTCGAGCGTCATCGCGGTCATGGCCGTCATCGCCGGCGTCCGCGCGGGGATCTGCATGATGCCGGTGCCCACGTGGACGCGCATCGTGCGCGCGGCCACCCACGCCGCCGGCGACACGGCGTCCGAGCCGTAGGCCTCGGCCGTCCAGATGGAGTCGTACCCCAGCCGCTCGGCCTCGAGGACACGGTCGACGTCGAGGGCGAGGTTCGCGCCCGAGTAGTTCAGGCTCAGGGCCAGTCGCATCGCCTCGCTCCTATCCTTCCCAGCGGTACCGGTCGAGCCGCACGCGCCCGCGCCGCAGCGCGACGCCCTCCTGCTCGAGCCGGATGCGCTGCGTGAGCATCCCCGCCTCCGGCCGGCGGCGGCTGATCCGGCCCTGCGCGTTGACCACGCGATGCCACGGCACGTCGTCGGGGCAGTGTCGCATCGCGCCCCCGACCGCGCGCGCCGAGCGCGGCGCCCCGACCATCGCCGCGACCTGTCCGTACGTGACCACGAAGCCGCGCGGCACCCGGCGCACGAACCGATAGACCGCGCGCCGGAACGTCAGCGCGCCGGCGCTGCGTTGCTCCCCGTTCCGTCCGGCGCCGCGAGGCCCAGCTCCCAGAGCCGCGCGTAGAGCCCGCCGCCGCGCACGAGCGCCGCGTGCGTCCCCTCCTCGTGCACGCGCCCGCGATGCAGGACGAGGATGCGGTCGGCGTGCTGAACCGTCGACAGCCGGTGGGCGATCGTGATGCTGGTGCGGCCGGTCAGGAGTCGCTGCATGGCCTCGCGGATTCTCCATTCCGATTCCGGATCGACGCTCGAGGTCGCTTCGTCGAGAACGAGGATTGCGGGATTGTACACGAGCGCCCGCGCGATGGCCAGCAGCTGACGCTGGCCGTGCGAGAGATTCGCGCCGCGCTCGCCCAGCGGCTCGTCGCGTCGTCGCGGCAGCGCGTCCACGAAGTCGCGCGCGCGCGCCGCCTCGAGCGCGTGGCCGAGCGCGTCGGGCTCGACGGGCGCGCCGAGGGTGACGTTGTCGGCGACGGTACCGGTGAAGAGCACCGTGTCCTGGAACACGGTGCCCACGCGCCGCCGCAGGCGCTCGAGATCCCAGTCGCGCACGTCCACGCCATCCACCAGCACGCGGCCGCGCGTGACGTCGTAGGCGCGGATGAGCAGGCGCGCGCACGTGGACTTGCCCTCGCCCGTCGCGCCGACGAGGCCGACGTGCTCGCCGGCCGCCACGCGGAACGTGCAGTCGCGGAGGACGTACGCATCGCCGTCGTACGCGAACCAGACGCTCTGGAACTCGATGGCCGGAACGGAAGACCGCGGCTCCGGGACGACAGACCGGGCCTCCGGAGCCACGATCGTCGGCTCGCGATCCAGCAGCCCGAAGATCCTCTCCGCCGACGCCATGGCCGACTGCATCACCGTGTACTTGGCCCCGAGGTCGCGGATGGGCAGGAAGAAGCGGTTGGTGTACTGGATGAAGGCGACGAGCGCCCCGAACGTGAGCGCGCCCGCGCCGATCTGGCCGCCGCCGTACCAGATCAGCAGGGCCAGCGCGACTGCGCCGAGCGCCTCCACCGAGGAGTAGAGCGAGGCCTCGAAGACGGTGGAATTGAAGAGCGCCCGGCGATAGTCGTCGTTGAGCCGCCGGAAGATGGCGTGCTCGTGGCGCTCGCGCGCGAAGAGCTGGACGACGGTGACGCCTTGAAGTGATTCTTGAAGGAACGCGTTCAAGGTCGCGAGGCGCCGCCGCGCCTCGCGGTAGGCGTCGCGCGCGCGGATGCGGAAGTACGCGGCCACGGCCGCCAGCAGGGGCACGATGGCGAACGTCACCAGCGCCAGCCGCCAGTCCATCCAGAGCATCACGGCCACGACGCCGGCCAGCGTGATGACGTCAGCCGCGATGGCCAGCAGGCCGCTCGTGAACGCCTCGCTGACGGCCTCGACGTCGTTGAGCACGCGAGTCATCAGGCGCCCGACGGGATTGCGGTCGTAGAACCCGGCCTCCAGGCGCAGGAGGTGGCCGAAGAGCGCCTCGCGGAGGTCGTGGGTGACGCGCTGGCCGACGAGCGCCATCAGATAGCCCTCGAGGCTGCGCAGCGCATAGAGGACGCCGAGCGTGCCCGCGTAGGCGGCGGCCGTCACCGAGAGCCCGAGCCAGTCCCCCGCGAGAATGTGATCGTCGATCGCGACCTTCATCAGATAGGGCTGGGCCAGCTCTGCCAGCGCGATCGCGGGGAACAGGGCCAGCGTTCCGTAGAGGAGCGGCCGCTGGGCGCGGGCCGCGGCCCACAGGCGCCGCGCCAGCCGGCGGTCGAAGGCGCGGCCGAGGACCTCGTCGTGGTCGAGCGAGCCGCGCTCAGGCACGCGCGATCTGCTCCTCGAGCTGCTGCCGGCGCCAGAGCCGCGCGTAGAGCCCGCCGGCTGCGAGCAGGCTCGGGTGATCGCCGCTCGCCACCAGCCGCCCGCCGTCCAGGACCACGATGCGATCCGCGGCCTGCGCGACACGCAGGCGATGGGTCGCGACGAGTATGGTCAGGCCGGAGGCGCGCAGGGCGCGCACGATGGCGTCCTCCGTCACCGTATCCACGCTCGCGAAGACGTCGTCGAGGACGAGGATGCGCGGCCGGCCGGCCAGCGCGCGCGCCAGCGCCAACCGCTGGCGCTGGCCGCCCGACACGGTGAGCCCGCGCTCGCCGACGATGGTGGCGTAGCCGCCGGAGAAGGCGGCGACTTCCGCGTCCACCGCGGCTTCGCGGGCGGCGGCGGCGACGTCGAGGCCGGCGCGGCCGAGCGTGACGTTGTCCTCGATCGAGCGCGAGAAGAGGAAGGCCTCCTGCGGCACCCAGCCGACGGTGGCGCGCAGCGTGGCCAGCGGCAGCGTCGTGACGTCGCGCCCGCCGACGAACACCGTGCCCGGCGGCGGCTCCCAGAGCCGCGCGAGCAGCAGGCCGAGTGTCGTCTTTCCGGCCCCCGTCGGGCCGACCACCGCGACCATGCCCCCCGGCGCCACCGAGAACGTGACGCCGCTCAGCGCGGCGCTGCGGCCGGGGTAGCCCCACGTGAGGTCCTCGAATGCCAGCGACGGCGGAGCCGCGAGCGGCGCCGCCTCGGCCGGCGCGGGCCGCGCGGCGGTGACGATCTCCTGGATCCGTTCCATCGAGGTGAGGCCGCGGCGCACCACCGAGAGGGTGAGCCCCAGCGCCACCGTCGGCCACGCGAGGTAGGCGAGGTATCCGTTGAAGGCCACGAGGTCGCCGAGCGTGATCCGCCCCGCGGCCACGTCGAGCCCGCCCACCCAGATCACGACGAGGACGCCGGCGCCGGCGATGAGCGACATGAGGGGCGTGAATCGGGCCTGGATGGCCGCCACCGCGACGCTGCGCTCGAGCAGCGTGCGGTTGGCCTCGGCGAAGGCGGCGGCCGCGCGCCGCTCCATCGTGTACGCACGCACGGCGGCCATGCCGGCCAGCGTCTCCTGGACGCGCCCCGAGAGCGTGCCGAGCTGCTCCTGCATGGCCTGTGTGCGCTCGTTGAGCGACACGTTGAAGCGCCGCGCCAGCAAGACGAGCACGGGCATCGCGGCCATCGCGCACGCGGTGAGCCACGGGTCCACCGCGAGCATCGCGGCCAGCGCGCCGCCGAAGGCGAGCGTGGTGCTGAAGAGGCTCACCACGCCGAAGCCGACCAGGCTCCGCACGGCGGAGACGTCGCTCGAGGCGCGCGTCATGAGATCGCCCGTCGAGTGACGCGCGAAGAGCTCGGGCGGGAACGTCTGGAGCGCGGCGTAGAGCTGATCGCGCAGGTCGGCCTCGACGCGCTGGCCCGCGCCGAGGATCGCGAACCGCGAGCCCAGCCGCGTCACGCCGTTGGCCGCGGCCAGCGCCAGGATCAGGCCCACGTAACCGCCGAGGGCGGCGGCGGCGCCCTCGCGCGCCAGCGCGTCGATCGCGTGCTTGACCGTCCACGGGATGGCCAGCGAGAAGCCGGTGGCCGCGACCAGACAGAACGCGCCGGTCGCATAGCGCGCGCGATACCGCAGGGCGGCGCGCGCGACGGCGTGAGCGGCAGGGGTCAGCCGCGGCTCCCCGCCGCGTGCGGCTTGAGGGCGGCGTAGACCGCGAAGACGGTCGGCGTGGGCACGCCGAGGCGCTCGCCCAGACGGACGGCGTGGCCGTGCAGCGCCTCCAGCTCGAGGCGGCGACCGTGGACGAGGTCGTGGTGGAGCGAGGAGAACGCGGTCGGCGCCAGCCCCGCCGCGCCTTTCATGATGCGTTCGACCACGTCGTCCGGGAGCGCGACGCCGGCAGCGCGCGCCACCGCCGCCAGCTCCTCGACGATGCGCCGGTACATCCGCCACGTCTCGGGCGTCTCGCGGATCACCCCGATCGGCGCCCGCGTGAGCGCGGTCGTCCCGGCCTGGGCGCTGATCAACAGATATTTCTCCCAGAGCACACGGCGGACGTCGGTGGAGAGCTCCACCGGTACGCCGGCCCGCGCCAGCGCGTCGCGCAGGCGCGTGGCGCGCTCGCTCACCCGGCCGTCCAGCTCCCCGAACACGATCCGCCCCAGCAGCGTGTGCGCGATGACGCCGGGCGACTCGATGGTCGTGAAGACGAACGCGGCGCCGCCCAGCGCCCGGCCGGCGCCGAGCACCTCGTCGAGGATCTCCTCGTTGTCGACGCCGTTCTGCAGCGACACCACGCCGGTGTCCGGCCCCAGCACCGGCCGCAGCGTCCCGGCGGCGGTGCGCGTGTCGAACGACTTCACGCAGAAGAGCGCCATGTCCACGGCCGGCTGACCCGCGAACGAGTCGACGGCGTCAACCTTGGCGGTGAACTCGCCCTCCACCGCGGAGCGCACGCGCAGGCCATCGCGCCGGATCGCCTCCAGATGCGCGCCGCGCGCGAGGACGACGACCGACTCCCCCGAGCGCGCCAGCTTGGCGCCGAAGTAGCCGCCCACCCCGCCCGCGCCGACGACGGCGATGCGCATCACCACCAGCCCTTGCGCTTGAAATACCCGATCATCCCGACGGCGGTCGCGAGCATGAGGCCGAGGGCCCAGGCGTAGCCATAGCGCGCCTTCAGCTCCGGCATGTGCTCGAAGTTCATCCCGTAGATCGAGGCGATGAACGTCAGCGGGATGAAGATTGTCGCGATGACCGTCAGGACCTTCATGACCTCTTGCAGCCGCTGGTTCTGCACGGACAGGTACACCTCCATCACGGAGACTGCCGTCTCCCGCAGTGACTCCACGATCTCCAGCGCCTGCACGGCGTGGTCGTAGACGTCGCGCAGGAAGATGCGCGTCTCGGGCGTGACGAGGTCCGATTCCTCACGGATGAGGATGGCGATCTCCTCGCGCATCGGCCAGACGGCGCGGCGCAGGGCCAGCAGCTGGTGCCGCACCCGCTGCATCTGCACCAGCACGAGCGGACTCGGGTCGTCGATGGCGGCGCTCTCGAGGTGCTGGATGCGCTCGCCGAAGTGCTCGATCACCGGGAAGTAGGCGTCGACGACCGAGTCGACCAAGAGATAGGCGAGGTAATCGGCGCCGGCCTCGCGCACACGGCCGCGGCCCTGGCGAATGGCCTCGCGCACGGCGCCGAAGCAGTCGCCGTCGGGGCGCTCCTGGACGGTGATCAGCCAGCCCGGGCCGAAGAAGAGGCTCACCTGCTCCTCGGCGACCTCGCCCTCCGCGAGGCGCATGGTCCGCATGACCACGAACATGTGTTTGTCGTAGCGCTCCACCTTCGGCCGCTGCGGCGCGTTGAGGACGTCCTCGAGGGCGAGCGCGTGCAGGCCGAAGCGCTCGCCGAGCCGCGTGAGCACCGTGGTGTCGCCGAGGCCGTCGACGTTGATCCACGTCACGCCGCCGGGCGCGAGGGCGGCCAGCCCATCGTCGATGGTCACGTCGCGGCGCTCGGTGGCGCCCTCGCGGTTGTAGGCGATGACGGAGACGCGCGCCGGCGCCGGTGTGCCGGCGGCGACGAGCGTGCCGGGCTGCGTGCCGGGCCGTACGCGCGCCACGCGATGCCGCCGCGTGCCGAGTCCGGCGCTCAGCCGTCGCTCGAGGCGCTCGTCAGCCATCGCTACGGGCCATGCTCCGGGAGGGTCCGTTGGTTGTCAAGGGAGCGTGTGATAGAGTCGCCCGGCATGTCATCGCTCGAGCGTCGCGTGGCCGTCGACGTCGCGCGCGCGGCCGGCCATCTCCTGCGCGACGAGGTCTCCGGCGTCCGGCGCATCGCCTACAAGGGCATGCCCACCAACCTCGTGACCGAGATGGACCAGCGCGCGGAGGCCGAGATCCTCGCGCGTCTGCGCGGCGCCTTTCCCGACGACGCGATCCTGTCGGAGGAGCACGGGGTGGCGGCGGCCGGGAGCTCGGGCCGGCGCTGGATCGTGGACCCCCTCGATGGCACGACGAACTACGCCCACGGCCTGCCCGTCTTCGGTGTCTCGATCGCGCTTCAGGCCGGGCGCCGCGTCGTGCTCGGCGTCGTCTACGATCCCTCCCGCGACGAGCTGTTCGTCGGCGAGCGGGGCCGCGGAGCCACCCTCAACGACGCCCCGATCCGCGTGTCGGCGACGGCGTCACTCGACGAGAGCCTGCTCGCCACGGGCTTTCCCTACAACATCCGCGAGACGCGCGACACGAATCTGCCCGAGTACGCGGCCTTCAGCGTGCGCGCGCGCGCGGTGCGACGGATGGGCTCCGCCGTGCTCGATCTCGCCTACGTCGCGTGCGGCCGCTTCGACGGCTTCTGGGAGCTGCGGCTGGGCTCGTGGGACGTGGCGGCGGGCAGCGTGCTCGTCGAGGAGGCGGGCGGCCTCGTCACCGCCGTCGACGGCGGGCCGCTCGACGTCGACGCGCCGACGCTGCTCGCGACCAACGGCGTGGTCCACCCGGAGATGCTGGGCGTGCTCAAGGAGGTAAGGGGATGACGAAGACTCCTGTGGCGGCGCTGCTCGTCGTCGGTGTGCTCCTCGGCGGCTGCTATCCGCTGCGCGGTATGCGCGCAGTGCCCGTCGAACAGGTCAGCGTGAGTGCGCCCGCCGACCAGGCGGCCGTCGTCTTCATGCGGTGGACCGGCGGGTCGATCTCGACGTCGCTCTTCGAGCTGCACGGGCCGCAAGACCGGTTCATCGGGATTCTGGTCGCCGACTCGCGCATGGTGTACGTCGCCGCGCCAGGCCGAACGCGCTTCATGCTCGTCGGCCAGAGCGCCAACTTCATGGACGCGGATCTGGTCGCGGGCAAGACCTATCACGTCGGCATCGTCCTGGGCGGCCTGGGCGAGCGCCAGTTCGTGTTTCGCCCGCTTCGTCCCGACGATCTGTACCAGCGGGACGTTAAGCGATGCGCCGACTCGTGCACGTGGGTGGCGAACACCGAGCGGTCCGAGGCGTGGGCGCGCACGCAGTGGTCCAGCATTCAGCGCAAGAAGGAGCGTTACCTGCCGGGATGGGAGGGCCGCACCGACAGGCCCGCCCTCCTGGCCACCGACGGCCGCTAGAGTGAGCGACTCATGGTAAAGCGGACAGTGGCACTATTCGGGTTGTACATGCTGACGCCCTTGCTCGTCGGGGCGCTTGGCGTCTCGGCGTTAAGGGGTCTCGCATGCGCTGAACCAGGCTGGAAGTGGATCGGCGGAGATGCGAGTCCGTCAGGCTGGGTAACAGTGCATGGTCCCGCGGATGTGAACGTCAATGGCGGGCAACTGACTGCCAAATTGTATGATCCCGACGGTGTGACATTGGCCCAGACCCTGAAAGGGTCGATCAATTCTGGCAGAGTAAACGCTGTTCGGCGCGTTCACGACAGCGACGTTGGCGATGAGACGATGAGCGGTACTTATACCAAAGAAGGCCACGGCAACTCAGTGGGTGAGGCCATCATCGTCCAAACCAAGTGGGGGTTCGTGGGTATTACAAGGACGGTGCCGAAATAGACCCCATACGAAATTGAGGACGAACCGTTCGAACGTGGTTCGTAACTATTGCCGACGACAGATGGCGGCTCTCAGTCAACTGGGCCTGCTTTAGAGATCTCTTACTGGATACGCTTCGCGGTCGGCCGTGTATGCTCAACCAGTGACCAATCGGCGAAAATCAATCATTCCGGATGACCTGCGCGGCAAACTTCCAGGGCTGTTCGAGGAGTTCTCAAGCATCCGGAGCATTGGGCCTGGGTTAGGGATGTCCTTCGCCATGCTCTTCTTCATTTTGAGCAAGTTTAACAATGTTTGGCTCTACTACGTCCCGACCGGTAGCGGACCCCTCGTTGCGCTGGCCTTTTTGTATGTGCGACGGCTCAATCCGTACAGAAGCTTGTTCGGCCGGATTGACCGGATGGTCGAGCCTAAGCGAGGCGACGCGTCGCCGCAAGCTCGACTGGTGTGCATCCTCGCGTCGAGGTCAGCATTTGGAGTATCCATCGCTGTTGCGGTCGGAACCTCGCTAGCTTTGCTTGGCTTAGCCTGGCTCGTGTCTCTATCGAGACCACAGCCTGCGACATCGTCGCTTGACGTTGGTGCGGTCCTTACGTTTACCGCGATATTTGCGATCATGTCACTCGGACTCCAATGCCATTGCCTTTTGCGATGGACGTTTCGCGAGCGGAGGCACACGACGAGGATTGTCTGAGTCGGCGCGCCCGCGCTGCTGCCGCGCGCGCGACATCCAGTTGAACAACGAGAGCACGGAGCGACAGGCAGCATTGGCTACGCCAGCTCCGCTTTTCAGCGGTTTCCATACGTCAGTGATTGGTGCCCAACTGGTGCCTTACTGTGATGAGAGCGGGCTAACGGAGCGCTAGTCGCCGGGCCAGCGCGTGAAGATCAGGGAGGTGTTGACCCCGCCGAAGGCGAAGTTGTTGCTCATCACGTGGTCGACGCGGAGCCCGCGCGGCTCGCCCCGCACGTAGTCCAGCGGCGCGCACCGAGGGTCGGGGTCCTCGAGGTTCAGGGTCGGCGCGAACCAGTCTTCCCGCATCATCAAGATCGTGATCCATGCTTCCAGGGCGCCGGCGGCGCCGAGCGTGTGCCCGAGGTAGCTCTTCAGCGAGCTGATCGGGGCGCGGTCGCCGAAGACCCGATGCGTCGCGAGGCTCTCGGCGATGTCGCCGGACTCCGTGGCCGTCCCGTGCGCATTGACGTAGCCGACCGCGCCCGCCGTGAGGCCGGCGTCCTTCAGCGCGAGCTCCATCACCGTCTGCATGCCACGGACGTCGGGATTGGTGATGTGCGTTCCGTCGCCGTTCGTGCCGAACCCCGCGACCTCCGCGTAGATGCGCGCGCCGCGCGCCCGCGCGTGATCCAGCTCCTCCAGCACGAGAGTGCCGGCCCCCTCGCCGACGACGAGGCCGTCACGCTGGCGGTCGAACGGACGGGGCGTGCGATGGGGCTCGTGATTGCGCTTCGACGTGGCGAACATGATGTCGAAGACGGCGGCGTTGACGGCGTGGAGCTCCTCCGCGCCCCCGGCGACCATCACGGTCTGCCGGCCGCTCACGATGGCCTCGTAGCCGTAGCCGATGCCCTGGCTCCCGGCCGTGCAGGCGCTGCAGGTGGGCACGATCCGGCCCGTGATGCCGAAGAACTGGGCGAGATTGGCGGCGCACGTGTGGCTCATGAACTGCAGATAGTCGGTGCCCGCGATGCCCTTGACGCTGTGCTTGGTGTAGAACGCCTCGGCGTAGATCTCCATGGCGGGCGGGCTGCCGCTCGTCGAGCCGTAGGCGATGCCGGTCGAGCCATCGGTGAGGATCGAGCTGCCGGCGAGCCCGGCGTCAGCCAGCGCGAGCTCGGTGGCCCGCGTCGCCAGCAGCGCGACGCGACCCATGCTGCGCACCTTCTTTCGCGTGTAGTGGCTCGGGACGGAGAATTCCAGCACGGGGGCGCCGAGCCGCGTGTCGAGCCCCTCGTACGCGTCCCATTCGCGCATCACGCGGACGCCGGAGCGTCCGGCGCGCAGGCCCGTGCGCACCGTGGGCCAATCGCTTCCCAGCGGGCACAGCCCGGCCATGCCCGTCACGACGACGCGCCGTCTCACGGCGCCTCCGGGCGTCCGCGACCGGTGAGCGCGTCGGCGCCGGCCGCTCGCGCGACCGCGAGCGTGGCCTCGACCAGGGTGACCCGCGTCCGGGCGTCACGCACCGTGCAGGCGAACGAAAAGAAGTCCTGCTCGCCCCAGAGATGCGCGGCCTCGACCTCGAGCTCCTGGCCCGGCCGGAATCCCGGCGTGTGGAGCGCGATGGATCGCGAGCCGAGCAAGAAGCCGATCGTCACGGGATCGCCCGCGGCGCGCGCCCGCAGCCCGCCGTGCGCGGCCACGCACTGGGCCATGTACTCGAGGGCAACCCAGGCGGGAACGCCGCCCTGCCCGTCGTAGAAGGGCGACGCGGTGGAGACCTCCACGGCGCAGGTCGTCCGCTCCTCCGTGTGTCCCACGATCCGCGTCAAGAGGACCATGCGCCCCGCCTGCGGCAGGACCTCCTCGATGCCGGGATACGTCGGCCCGGTCATGTCGCGCTCGGGGAGAGATCGTCCCAGAATTCATAGAAGTTGAACCATTGATACGGCGCCCGCAGACAGTAGTGCTCGAGCCGGCCCACGTAGTCCCTCGCGAGCGCGTCGAGGGCGCCGCCGCGATCCATCGCCGGCAGCATGATCTGCTCCGCCAGCACCTCCACGAACACCTCGTAGGTCGCGTGGTCGACCCGCAAGCCGATCATCAGCAACACGGGACACTTCAGGACGCTCGCGAGCAGGAACGGGCCGTGCGGAATGGCGGCGCGCTCCCCCAGGAAGGGCACCCAGGAGATCCGCGCGTCGTCGCCGATCCCGACGCGGTCGCCCAGCATGCCCACGAACTCGCCGCGCTGGATGCACGCGCGGATGTCGAAGACGCTGCGCGGCGCGGCGCGCTCGAGATCGATGATGCGCAGCGGGCGCGAGGGGTTGAGACGCGTGAAGACGGCGTTGATCATCCGGGCGTTGCGCAGGAACATGGCGACGTTGAGCGGCACGCCGCCCTCGTCGGCCACGAGGCGCAGCGCATCGAAGCTGCCGAGATGGGCGCTGAGCACGAGGGCGCCGCGCCCGGCCCTGGCGAGCCGCTCCAGGTGCTCGCGGCCGTGCACGACGGCCGCGAAGTCAGCCGTGTCGCCGACGAAGAACGACGCGCGGTCGATGATGTTCAGCGCGAACTGGTGAAAGTGCCGGAACGAGGCGAGCAGCCCCGGCGCGCGCGCGGCGCCGCCGTTGCCGTGACGCCCCGACCAGCGGTGCAGACGCTGGAGGTACTGGCGCGACGCCCGCCGGGCCCTCCCGCCGGTGACGAAGAAGTAGCCGACCACCGGCACGATCAGGTACGAGCAGACCCGGCGGCCGAAAACGCGATAGCACCCGACGATGAAGTACATCCCGAGGAGCGAGCCCCGCTCGGCGACCGAGAGCCACCCGGTCCCCGCCTTCATGCGCGGCGTCCCGCGCCGCGGCCGAGCACGCGGGCCCGTCCGATCCGCGCCAGGAGCAAGCGGCCGTAGGTCGCCGCGATCCGCACGTTGTCCCGGACGAGACGAAAATGCGAGCGCCCCTGCGGAAAATACCGGACCCGGACCGGCACGTTGACGATCGGCACCCCTTCCCAGGCGAGGCGGACGACGATCTCCGGATCGAAATCCATGCGGTCGCCGAGCCGGTAGCGATCCAGCAGCCCGACCGTGGGCGCCAGGGGGAAGCAGCGGAAGCCGCAGAGCGGGTCGCGGACCGCGAACGACCCGGTGTAGCCCCAGACGATCAACTGGGAGAGACGGCGCCCGTAGAGACGGTTCTTCGGCGCGGTCTCGTCGAAGCGGGGCTCGCCCAGGACGAGGGCGCCGGGATCGTGCTCGGCCGCGGCCAGAAGCTTGCCGACCTCCGCCGGGTCGTGCTGGCCGTCGGCGTCCAGCTGCACGACGTGCGAGAAGCCGCGCCGGTGGGCCGCCCGGTAGCCATGCCGGAGCGCGGCGCCCCGGCCGCGGTTGACGGCGAGATGCGCGAGCTCGACCCAGGGAAACCGCGCCGCGAGGCGGGACAACACCTCGGTCGTCTCGGGCCCGCTCCCGTCGTTGACGACGAGGCAGGGCAGCCCGAGCGGCGCGAGCCCTTCCAGGACGCCCTCGATCGTCTCGCCGTGGTCGAAGATCGGAACGACCAGACACGGGTCGACCCGGCGCGCGGCCTCGGCGTTCGGCGCGAAGCGCAACCGGCCCGAGGAAAAGACGCTCGCGTCGTCCCAGAGCCGAAACGCCACCGCGGTGCGGTCCGGCGAGAGCTCGACCCTGAGGTGGAAGACGTCGGCGGGGCGCAGCAGGCGCTTGAACTTCAGCGCCTCGATGCCCGTGAGCGCGGCGGACCCCCCGAGCAGCTCGCGCGCGGCGTCGAGGACCCAGCCGATTTGCGCGACGCCCGGCACCACGGGGAATCCCGGGAAATGCCCGTCCAGACACTCGAGGTCCGCGGGGACCTTCATGACGCGCTCGCAACGCCCCTCGCCGCGGGAGGCTCGGAGGACATCGGGCCCCGTCGCGGCGTGTTCGCGCGGGCCCGCCGCCGGACGAGTCAGCGCGGGCCTCCGGCCGCGGGCGGAGGAAACACCCGCCGGAACAACGGGTCGAGCAGGTCGCCGTGATAGCCGCGGAACCGCCAGTAACGGTAGACGCGCTCGGCCGCGAGCAGGCTGCCGATCAGGGCGTAGGCGAGGATGCCGTTGTAGAGGGTCCACGCCTCGAGCGTTCCGTACAGGGCGAGCAGCAGCGAGATCGTGAGGTTGACGGCGAAGACGACGCACCACATCCCGGTGAGGGTGCGGAGGTAGGGGGCACGGCTCGCGGGCATCTCGGGGTGCCGGAGCCGGGCATACGTCTCGATCATGCTCGGCCCGCGGACCAGCGAGCGGCCGAACCCGATCAGCAGGGCGCCGTTGACGAGCGCGGGGACGAAGAGGAAGGCTCGACCGTCGTTGAGGATCGCGGCCACGGCGAGCACGGCCGCCACGAGGGACACCGGCATCATCACGCGCCGGACGTCCCGTCGATTCCACGCCCGCCAGCCCGACGCGCCACGCGCCAGCAGGAGGCCGCCGGCGATCGCCACGAGGACCCGAGGCTCGAAGACCAGCAGCCCCGCGTAGACGAGCAGCGGGTATCCGAGCCCCACGACGGCGACGAGCACGCGCACGCGATCAGGGGCGCCCGGCGTTGAGCTTCTGGTAGGCCAGGTCGACGATGTCCTGCACCGTCTTGATCCCCTTCAGCTCGTCTTCGGCGATCTCGAGATCGACCTGCTGCTCGAGACGGACGGCGAAATCGACGAGATCGAGGCTGTCGAGCTCCAGATCGTCGATCAGGCGGGCGGTGGGAACGATCTGCTCGTCTCGCAGCTCGAACCCCGCCACGAGCACGTCGCGCAACCGTTTGAAGATCTCGTCCTTGGACACCTCGGGTTGGTTCATGTCGTGCCCTCGTCGGCGTCGAGCCGTCGTTCGTAAAGCATCTGCAAATCCGCGGTGAGCCGTCGCGCGGCCACCGGCAGTGTCGTCTCCGCGCCCAGATACCGTGCGGGATCGATCGGCTCCTCGACACGCAGCACGAAGCGCGCCGTCCGATCCGGCACGTCGTGCCACGCCTGGCCCTTGAGCAGGGTCGGCGGCCGGCACGTGATGACGACCGGCACGATCGCGCAGCCGCTCTTCAACGCGATGTGGGCGGCGCCTCGCTGGAACCGGTGCAGGCCTTCTCGCGGGGAGCGGGTTCCCTCGGGGAAGAGCACCACGGAGCGTCCGTGATTGATCCGGTCGGCGCAGGCGTCGACGAGCGCGTCGCCGTCGTCGTTGGCGAGGTAGCCGGCGCTGGTCACGAGGCTCCGCATGAAGGGGTTACGCCGCGCGGCCTTCTTCACGATGCAATCGGCCTGCGGCAGCCGCGCCAGCAGCAGCACCACGTCGATCAGGCTCGGGTGATTCGCGACGATGAGGCGGGGCGCGCGTGCCTGCAGGCGCTCGGCGCCGATCCAGGACAGCCGGAGGATCCCGAGGCGCTTCATCCACCAGACGAAGAGACGAGACGCCCCGTGGACGACGCGCTGCGTTCGCACTTCGCGTCGACCGGCCGCTCTGCGGTCCAGCAGGCGCACCGGCCACACGATGCCGGCCACGACGATGGCGCCGACGCCGAACGTCACGAAGGCCACGCCGGTCCTCAGCACACGCCAGCCGCGGGCCATGCTGCGCTGCGACCGGGCCAGGCGCGCGGCGGCGCCGGGAGACGTGGGCGCGGTCGCGACGTCGGACGTGGACGTCATGCGCGGCTAGTCGCTGATCTCGGAGACCTTGCCGTTGGTGAAGTTCACCTTCATCTTGCCGAAGCGGTTCTTCCAGTACGTCCAGACGTCGGAGTCGAGCGACGGCGTGGCGTGCTCGGGCGGGTAGCCGATGGCGAGGATCACCCCGCGCTTCGTCATCCCCGGCAGGACGGTACCCGAGCGGACCCCCTTGCGATCGACCTCGCTCATCTTCTCGACGCTCGCCGCGTCACACTTCTTGCCGAACACCTTGTCGAGGTGCTTGGCGATCGGATCGCGCAGCGAGTTGTGGAAGAGGTATTCGTACTCGCGGCCGCTGTCGAGGAGGCGGAACGTCAGCTTCCGCGTTTCGACCGACTCGATCTTGACCTTCGAGCACAGCGGGATCAGCCCCGACTGCTGGTAGTTCACCGAGTACAGCCGCAGCCGCTGCTCGTCCGGGTGCAGGTTCACGAGCGTGTAGACCCCGGAGGCTCCGACGAGCGGATAGTCGACGACGGCGGCGGATACGACGACGCGAGCGGCGAGGACGAGGGCGAGCGCAAGAGTCGGAATCATACGTTTCATATGGCAGGATTCTACTCCCAGGGCGGCTCGATCGTCATCCGGAGCTCCAGCAGCGTTGGCCCATCGCCGGCGAGGGCGCGGCCGATCGCGTCAGGCAGCGCGTCGATTCCCGCCAGGCGCTCCCCCCGCGCGCCGAACGCGCGCGCCAGCGCGGGGAAGTCGGGATTGCTCAGATCGGCCTCGCCCCAGCGCCCCTCGTACATCCGCTGCTGGAGATACTTGATCGCGCCGTAGCGCTCGTCGTTGACCACGAGGAACACGATCGGCAGGTGGTACTTCACCGCCGTCGCCAGCTCGGCCACCGAGAACATGAAGCCGCCGTCGCCCGCGACCGCGACGACCGCGCGCTCGGGGCGCGCGAGCTTGGCCCCGATCGCCGCCGGCACGGCGTAGCCGAGCACCGCCGAGCCCGTCGGATAGAGGAACGTCCGCGGCGCGTACACGGGGAAGCGGTACTCCATCCAGTAGGTCAGCCCCGTCTGGTCGTTGACGACGATCGCGTCGTCGGGTAGCGCGCGGCGCAGCGTCGCGATCGCCGCGGCGACCTCGGGTGTGAAGCGCGGTCCGGCATCCTTCCGTGACTCCGCGAGCCACGCCCGGTCCCACCCCGTCGCCGCCGGCCCGGGGCCAAGCGCCTGGACGAGGCGGGCCAGGCCGTCGCGAGCGTCGCCCACCACCGCCACCTCGGCCTTGAACGCGCGGCCGATGACGGCCGGATCCAGATCGAGGTGGATCAGCGTCTGCCCCGCCCCCAGGGTGACGCCGAGCTTCTCGAGCGAGCGGTGGCCGAGCTTGGTGCCGACCGCGAGCACGACGTCGGCTCTGCCCAGCGCGCCGGCCGTCGCGCGGCGATCGGGCAGCACGCTGTGCCAGAGCGGATCACGCTCGTCGAGCGCGCCGCGGCCGCCGACCGTGCTGACCACGGGAGCGCCGAGCCGCCGCGCGAGCGCCGCCAGCTCCCGCTCGGCGCCGGCGGCGACGACGCCGCCGCCGGTGATGACGAGGGGGCGCGTCGCGACACGGAGCCGCCGCGCCGCCGTCTCGACGTCGGCGACGTGACACGGCGGGCGCCGCGCCGTCGAAGGCGGCGGCGCGGTGGCCTCGGCGCGCGCGAACAGCAAGTCGTTCGGGATCGAGAGCGCCACGGGACCCGGCCGGCCGGTGCGCGCCAGCTCGAAGGCGGCGGCGAGGCTCGTCGGGATCGCGGCCGTTTCGGTCAGCGCCTCCGCCCAGCGCGTGACGGGACGAAAGCAGTCGATCTGGTTCGGCACCTCGTGCAGCGCGCCGAGGTCGCGGCCGACCAGGGCCGAGGCGATGTCGGACATGACCACGAAGACGGGCACGGAGCCGGAGTAGGACTCGGCGAGCGGCGTGAGCGTGTTGGTGGCCGCCGGCCCGCTGGTCACGACGACGACCCCGGGCGTCCCCGAGGCGCGCGCGTAGCCGTCGGCCATGAACGCGGCGCCCTGCTCGTGGCGCGCGAGCACGTGGGTGATCGCCGACTGCCGCAGCAGCGCGTCGTAGACCGCCAGGTTGTGCACGCCGGGGATGCCGAAGACGTGGCGGACGCCCTCGCGCTCCAGCGAGCGGATCACCCACTCGCCGCCCGTCGGTGCCGTCACCGCATCGCCTCGAAGCCGCGGTCGATGAGGACGTCCACCAGCGCCGGGCCCTCGTGGGCGAGGGCGCGCGCCAGGACGTCGCGCAGCCCGCCCGGCTTGTCCACGCGCACGGCGAGCACACCCATGGAGCGCGCCAGCGCGAGGTAATCGATCTCGGGATCGACGAGATCCATGCCGGGGAAGACGCCCCGCTTGGCGGCCGGCAGACCGAACGTCAGCATCCCGGACTTCAAGATCGCGTATGACGCGTTGTTGGCGACGACGTAGGTCACGGGGAGGTTTCGATGCGCGGCCGTCCACAGCGCCTGCGGCGCGTACATCACCGAGCCGTCGCCGATCGTGGCCACGACCTTGCGCCGCGGGTGCGCCAGCTGCACGCCCAGCGCCGCGCCCATCGCCCAGCCGAGCGTGCCCGTCTTGCTCCCGAAGAAGTCCGAGCCCGCGCCGAACGGCAGGTGCCGGAGCACGTGCGCGAGCGACGAGGCCGACTCGTCGACGATGAGCGCGTCCGGGGGCAGCAGCGTCGCCAGCGTCCGCATCAGGTACTCGGGCGCGATCGGCACACGGCTGGCGGCGGCGTCGGCGGTGGCGGCGACGCGCCGCGCGTGCTCGTCACGCGCGCGGGCGAGGGTCGCCGTGCGCTCGCGGGCGGCGGCGCGCGCGGAATCGTCCTGGCGCTTGGCCACCGCCTCGTGCAGGTCGCTCAGGGCCGCGCGCACGGCCGCGACGATGCCGAGCGTGACGGGATAGCTGCGGCTGATCTCGCGCGGGTCGTCGTCGATCTGGACGACGCGCTGGTTGGCGCCGAACGGCGATCCCGGCGCGTGGAAGAGCCACGTGAAGACGTTGGCCCCGGCGATCAGCACCGCGTCGAAGCGCTCCAGCGCCTTGGCCACGGCGGTCGCCGTCGGATAGAGCCCGCCGCGCCAGAGGGGATGGTCGCCGGGGAAGGAGAGCCGCCGGTGGATCGGCTCGCCGTGCACCGCGGCGCCAATGGTCTCGGCGAGCGCGACCAGCTCGGCCTGGGCGCCGGCCCGGGCGACGCCGTCGCCGGCCACGATCACGGGCGCCTTCGCGGCGGCGAACAGCGCCGCGGCGCGTGCGATCGCCTCGGGCTCGGGCGCCGGGCGCGCGGCGACGGGCCCCGGCGCGGCGCCGGTGTCGTCGCAGGGCTCGCTCATGAGGTCCATCGGCAGCGAGAGGAAGACCGGGCCGGTCGGCGGCGAGAGCGCCAGGTGGATGGCGCGGCGCAGCGCGCTCGGGGCCTCCGCCGCGTTGCGAAGCTCGTACGACCACTTGGTCAGGCCGTCCGTCATCTTCACCATGTCACCCGCGAGGATCGGCGCGTCGAGGAGCAGGCGCGTGTCTTGCTGACCCGCGGTCACGAGCAGCGGCGTTTTCGCGCGCGAGGCGTTGTGGACGATCGACAGCGCGTTGGCGAGGCCCGGCGCCACGTGGAGGTTGACGACGCCGAGCCGTCCCGACGCCTGCGCGTATCCGTCGGCGGCGGCCGCCGCCGTCGCCTCCTGGAGCGCGACGACGTACGTCAGTCCGGAGCCGTCGAGCGCGTCGAGGAACGGCAGCTCGGTGGTGCCGGGGTTGCCGAAGAGGTAGCCGACGCCGGCGGCGCGGAGGATCTCGATCAGTCGGGCGGCGACCTGCATCAGCGCGGTGGCCGCGGCGTGTCCATCGGCCGTCCCTGCGGCACGTATCTGGCATCGATGAACGTCCGGATCTCGCCCGGCGTCTTCCCCTGCTCCGTGAGCCGCATCACGTCACGCGTGACGTCCATGCAGAGCGTTCAGGTCGCGGCGTGGCTCGTGTACGTCACGCTCGCGTCGCTCTCGGCCTTGACGTAGCAGGAGCGGTTCGAGGTGTGGCCGAGCTGGGCGCACCCGCAGGTGCACGGCATGAAGCGCAGCACGTCCCCGCGCGTCGTCGCGAACTGGTACAGACCGCGGACATCGGCCACCCCGGCGAACACCGGCAGCCGGCCGCGCGGAACGGTCTGGACCTCGTCGCCGATCTCGTCCTTGATTGGGGCGCTCTGCGCCCGCGTCACCGGGCTCTGCCCCGGGGTCACCGGGCCCTGGCCGCGCGCGGCCCACTGGATGCCGAGCACCAGGAGGCCCACGACGCCGGCCGTGACGGCGAGGGCCGGCAGGACACGGCGCCTCACGACGCCCTCGCCAGCGGGTACTCGCGGCCGCCGAGCCGCAGGGCGCCGCGGCCGGTGGCCTCGTCGTACTCCGCGAGGGCGAGCAGCTGGAACGTCGCCGCGCGCGAGAAGCGCGCCTGGAAGTCTCCGCCCTTCACCGCGCAGTAGGGGACGTCGCCCCGGCCGAGCCGGACCGTCGCCGGGTCCACGGTGTCCTCGGTGCCGTCGTTGACCACGACATGCAGCCCCTCGCCCTGCCGCTCGATCCGCGTCAACACGAATGGCGCGTCGTCCACCCTGACCGGAATGCGGACCCGCGTCTGAATGAAGTATCCCTCGGCGTCTTTCTTCAAGTTCCCCCGCAAGTTGGCGAGAATCCCCGGATGCGTCACTTGAATGCCCTCATCGTACCAGTCGCCATCGACGTCGATGCGAAGGTCGGGGAGCTTCCAGCCCGGCGGCAGCGCAGCCATCAGCCACGTATTCTAAAAGACCACGCTCGCAAACGTCACGACGCACTGCGGGTCCGGCGTCTGCGCATAGCGCCGCAGCACGCCCGGCGCCCCACCCGTCGCGCGCAGCAGCGTCCAGATGGGGGAGAGCCCGCACACGCGCCGGGCGTCGCCGTCGCGCGCGACGTCGGCGAAGAACGCGTCGGCGTCGCCGGCCGTCACGGTCTCGAGCATCGCGCGGTCGGCGCCGGCGAGCCGCGCCGCCTCCTCCGGCGAGACCGGCTCGGCGTCGCCGAAGCGCGGCCCGACGTGGGCGAGATCGGCGCCGGCGACGAAGGCGACGCGGCGGCCGCTGGCGGCGACCGTCTCGCCGAGGGCGTCGAGGAACCGCGCCACGCGCCGGTCATCCTGGGGCCGCTTGCCGCGCGCCAGCGCCTCGTGCGCGAAGCTCGTGAGCACCGGCACGATCGCCACCTCGCGCCGGCCCGCGAAGAGGTAGCGGAGGAACACGGCCTGGAACTCGATCGAGTGCTCGGTGCGGTGCGCCAGCTCGGCGGCAAAGCAGTCCTGCCCGGCCCGCGCCGCGAGACGCTCGACGAAGTCCACGTCCACCGGCGCGGGCCCGAGGGGCGTCTCGTACGGCTTGCGCGTGAGCGCGAAGGGGTGCCGCATGCCCGCGTGACAGGTCCCGAAGATCACGAACACGTCCGCGTGGCAGCGCTCGGCGAGGTCGCGGTAGCCCCATGCGTAGGCGGGGCCGCCGCGGTGAAAGTCGATGTGCGGCGCGATGAGCGCGCGGACCGGCTTCGCCGTCGCCCCGACGCCATCGACCGGCCCCGGGCCGTGCGGACGCTTGAAGAAGCCGTCGAGCATCGCCCGCAACGCCACGCCGTCGGCCGGATAGGCGCCGCCGGCGTGGCTGGCCGGACGCATCGGGGTCGCCAGGAACACGCCGTCGACCTCGGCGCGCCGCGCCTCGAAGGCGGGGCCTTCGAGGAAGCCGTGGGCGTCCAGCGCCTGTGCCAGCTCCTCGATACGCGTGGCGTCGACCTGCTCGCCGCGCTGGCGCAGGACCGCCTGCTGGATCGAGGCGACGTCGTGGCCGCCGTCGAAGAGCGAGACGATCTCGAGCAGCGCCAGCGGGAGCAGCACGGTGGAGGACGTGTACCCGGCGGGATCACGCAGCGCCAGGAAGCGCGTGCCCTCGTGCTCGACGGGGAAGGCCTCGACGCCGCGCAGGCGCGGCCGGCGCGCGCGCGTCACGGCTTCAGATACGCGAGCGCGGCGGCGGTGTAGATGCGCGCGGCGTCGACCAGCTCCGCGACCTCGACGTATTCGTCCACCTGATGCGGGATCAGCCGGTGGCCCGGGCCGCAGGTGACGATCGGGATCCCGAGCTCCATTCTCAAGATGGTGCCGTCGGTCGAGCCGGGGACGCCGCCCCAGCGCGCGGGACGGCCGGTGGCTCGGCGCACGGCGCCGACCATCGCGCGCACCAGCGGCTCGGTGCGCTCCACCCGCGTCGCCATGCGGAAGCCGTTGACGGGTGTCCACTCGACGCTCACGCCGGGGCACGCGTCGGCCGCGCGACGGCACGCCTCGTCGATCTCCTTCGCCACCGCGTCCGCGTCGGGACCGGGGGTGAGCCTCACGTCGAGCGTCGCCTGCGCGGTGGCGGGAATGACGTTCGACTGCGGCACGCCGGCCACGGGCGCCGCCATGATGGTCGGCGTCACCGTGGGCGGCTTGAGATAGCGGCTGCGGGTGCAGAGCGCGCGCAGACGGCGCTCGAGCCGCGACGCGCCCGTGACGAGGGCCGCCAGCGCCGAGATCGGATTGGCGCCGGCCTCCGGCATCGCGCCGTGGGCCATGCGGCCGCGCGCGGTGACGCGCGCCCAGATCACCCCGCGCTGCTCGAGGCAGAGCTCGTTCTGCTCCGGCTCGCACACGATGGCGGCCGACAGCTCGCGCCCGATCGGTGTCGTGCAGAGATGCCTGGCGCCGAGCATGTCGCCTTCCTCGTCGACGAGCGCGCCGACGACGAGCCGGCCCGCCAGGGACGCGCCGCTCCGCCGGATCGCCGCGGCGGCGATCATGGCGGCCGCGAGCCCCGACTTCATGTCGGCGGCCCCCCGCCCGTAGATCCGGCCGTCGACGAGCTCGGCGGAAAACGGCGCGTGCGTCCACGCGGCGGGATCGCCCTCGGTCACGACGTCGGTGTGGCCCTCCAGCAGGAGCGTCGGGACCGCCGCGCGGTCGCCCCGCGGCGCAGCCCCGTCCAGGATGCCGAGCACGTTGGGACGGCCGGGCGCCACCGGCTGGATCTCGACCTCGAAGCCCTGCGCGCGCAGCCAGCGCTCGACGTGGGCGGCGACGGCCGCCTCGTTGGCGCTCGGATCACCCGGGCGGAAGACACTCGGGATGCGCACGAGCTCGCGCGTGAGCGCCACCAGCTCGTCGCGATCGATCAGGGACAGCGCGCGCGTCAGGGTCGACACGGCCGCGGCTCGGCCCGGCGGCTACTCGTGCGGAAACGAGAGGATCACGGAGTCGAGACGGATGACGCGGTATTCCTCGAGGGCGATGTAGAAGTAGTGGCCCTCGACTTCCTCCGCGCTCTCCTCGAAGGCGACGACCGTCTTGAGCTCGGGCATCTCGCGGAAGGCGTTGGCGCCCTCGTCGAAGCCGTCACCGCGAGCCACCACTTCCCCGTACCGGATCGGCGAGCCCTTCGGGCAGTTCACGCGGATGTCGGCAGGCGCTTCGGCCATCATCTTGACGAGGAGATTGATGCCGTAGACCTGGATGGGGATGTTCGTCATAGGTCGAACTATACCACTCCGGGTAGCGTCGGCGGCTCGGGCGGCGCCTCGCCGAGCTCCGTCGCCGCGCCCTTGCGGCCGATCTCGTCGAGCTTCGTCTCCAGCCTGTCCAGCTCGCGCTGCGCGTCCTCGTACTGCTTCTGCGCGTTGCCCAGGTGCCGCCCGAGCGTGGCGAGCGGACCACGCAGCTTGGCGACGTCGCCGCCGAGCCGGGCCAGGTCTTCCTGGATCCGGCGCGCGTTGGCCTCGATGCGGAGGCCTTTCAGGCCGAGGACGATCACTTGCAGGTAGGCGAAGATGCTGTTCGGCGAGACCGGCACCACACGGCGCGAGAGCGCATAGGCCGCGATCGGCTCGTCCTCGGCGTCCTCAGGACGCACGGCGATCTCGTAGTACACGTTCTCGGCGGGAACGTACATGAGCGCGAAGTCGTAGGTGCCCTCGTCCGGCAGGATGTATTTCTTGGCGATCTCGTCCACGCGAAGCTTCACGTCGCGCGCGAACGCCTTGCGGTGCTGGCGCCGCTGCGTGTCGTCGCTCTCGCCGAGCATCCGGCGGAAGTTCTCGAGCGGGAACTTGGCGTCGACGGGCACGATCCGCTCGCCGATGGTGATGGCGGCGTCCACCTTCTCGCCCGAGCGGAAGCCATGCTGGGTCGTCCAGTGCTCACGCGGCAGCATCTCGTCGAGCAGCCGCTCGAGCAGCGTCTCGCCGAGGCCGCCGCGCATCTTCGGCGACTTCAGCACCTGCTCCAGCCCCTGGATCTCGCGGCCGATCTCCGCCACGCGGCGCGTGGCCTCCTGCAGCGTGCCGAGGCTGCCCTGCACGTCGCCCACGACCTTGGTGGCGGCGTCGAGCCGCGCGCCGATGCTCGTCTGGCCGGCGTGGATCAGCTTCATCCCCTCCTCGAGCTGCCGTGTGACCTCGCCGGTGAGGGCGCCGACCTCGCGGCGCAGGTGCTCCTGGTCCTCGCGCCCCTCGTGACGCACGCTCTCGATCTCCTGCCTGAGGAGGGCGACCGACGGGTCGGGCACCGGGGGCTGAGAGCGCATCAGCGCCAGCTCGCGGCGCGCCGCGAACAGCGTCCACGCCACGACGGCGAGGACGACGAGCAGCGCGCCCAGCAGGATGCCCGTGATCTCGCTCATCGCCGCCTCCGGCGGGCCGCGCCCCGCTTCCAGTGACGGCAGACCTCGCGCAGTCCGCACGGCCGGCACACCACCGGGTCGCGGCGGTCGAGGCAGTCGCCGGCCATGCGCGTGTGACACAGCGCGAAGTCGTACTTCACCGGATCGGCGGGATCGAGCAGCGCCAGGCGCCCGGTGATCTCTTCCGCCATCTTCCAGTTCCGCGAGCGCCGGCGCGTGAGGCCGACGGCCCGGCTCATGTTCTCGACGTGGGTGTCGACGGGGATCAGCAGCCGCGACGGCGACACGCCCGTCCAGAGGCCGAAGTCGGGCGCCTCCCGCCGCACCATCCAGCGCAGGAAGAGCAGCAGGCGCTTGCAGGGCCCGCCGACGGACGGCAGCGGAAACAGGTGGCGGTAGCCGCGCGAGCTGCGGCCGTGGGGAAACACGGCACGGAGGTCCGCGTCCAGGAAGGCGCGCGCGAAGCGCTCCAGGGCCGGGCCGATCGGCCCGCGCGGCTCGGCGTCGCCCGCGAGGAAGCACTTCTCCAGCGTGCCGTGGCGCGCCAGCACGTCCCGCGCGGCCACGCAGAAGGCCACGAGGTCGCGCGGCCGGTTGAAGCGATAGATGAAGCCGGCGAAGACGGCGGCGTCCCGCGCGGCATCGAATTCGCGGACGAAGGCCGCGGGCGACGGGCCCATCACCGACAGCGCCCGCTCGAGAGCGCGGCCGAAGAGATCCACGCGGCCGTAGGCCAGGCACGCGGTGAGGAGGGCGACGATCTCGCGATCGGCGGCGTCGGCGTAGCGCAGGGGATACTGGATGGCGTCGCGGCCGAGACGCGCCTCGTAGTCGAAATCGCGATAGAGCCGCTCGAGGGGTTGTCGCAGCGCGGCGGGTGACGTCAACTTGCCGCATGATACCATGCGCCGCGATGCGTGCCGCGCGCGGTCCGATCAAAGTCGGCATCGTCGGCCTCGGCGCGATCGGCCGCCAGGTCTGCCGGGCCATCGACGCGGGGCTGCCGGGCCTCGTGCTCGCCGGCGCCACCGCCCGGACGCGCGAGCGCGCCGAGTCGTTCCTCGCGAGCCTCAAGTCGCGGCCGCCCTTCCTCGACCTCGACGCCCTCGTGGCCGCCTCGGATCTGGTGGTCGAGGCGTCCACGCAGGCGCACTTGCACGAGATCGCCCCGAAGGCGCTCGGCGCCGGCCGCGACCTCGTCGTGCTCTCCTGCGGCGCGCTGCTCGGCCGCGAGGATTGGATCGCTCTCGCGGAGGCGAAGGGCGCGCGAATCCTCGTGCCGTCTGGCGCCATCGCCGGGCTCGACGGCGTGAAGGGCGCGGCGATCGGCCGCATCACCTCGGTGACGATGGAATCGCGCAAGCCCCCGAAGGGGCTCGCCGGCGCGCCGTGGGTCGTCGAGCGGAAGATCGATCTCGACGCCCTGCGCGAGGAGACGCTCATCTTCGAGGGACCGGCCACCGAGGCCTGCCGCGCCTTCCCCGCCAACGTGAACGTGCTGGCCGCCCTCTCGCTGGCCGGCATCGGGCCGCAGCAGACGCGGACGAAGATCTACGCGGTGCCCGGGCTGACCTTCAACACGCACCGGATTCGCGTCGAGGGCGAGTTCGGCTCGCTGCAGATCCAGGTCGAGAACGTGCCGTCCGAGAACCCGCGCACCGGCCGGCTCTCCTACCTCTCGACGATCGCGCTGCTGCGCGACCTCGGGGCCACCCAGCGCATCGGCACGTAGTGCCGCATCTCCGAAAGCACATAGTGCCGACCGCCCAGCGCGAGCCTCTCGCGCTGCTCGTCGCCGGCGTGGTCCTCCTCGTCCTCTCGGGCATCGCGCCTCGCGACCGCTTCACGTGGGTCCTGGAAGTCGCGCCCATCCTGATCGGCGCGCCGATCCTGGTGGCCACCCGGCGGCGTTTTCGGCTCTCGCCGCTGCTCTATCGCCTGCTCTTCGTCCACGCGTGCGTGTTGATGGTCGGCGGCCACTACACCTACGCCGAGGTGCCGGTGGGCTTCTGGCTGCGGGACGCGCTCGGCCTCGCGCGCAACCACTACGACCGGCTGGGACACTTCCTGCAGGGCTTCGTGCCTGCGCTGCTCGCGCGCGAGATCCTGCTACGCAAGACGCCGCTGCGGGCGGGCGGCTGGCTCTTCACGCTGGTGACGGCGGTGGCGCTGGCGATCAGCGCGCTCTACGAGCTCATCGAGTGGTGGACGGCGCTCCTCACGGGCGCCCGCGCCGAGGCGTTCCTGGGGACGCAGGGCGACCCATGGGACACGCAGTGGGACATGTTCATGGCCCTCTGCGGCGCCCTCATCGCCCAGCTCCTGCTCGCACGCGTCCAGGACCGGCAGCTCGCCCGCGGCTCGTGACCGATCCCGTTCGCGCCGCGTTCGATCGCATCGCCGAGCAGTACGCCGCCGACTTCGCCGACGAGCTGACGCGCAAGCCGTGGGACGTCGAGCGGCTGCGCCGCTTCGGGGCCGCCTGCCCGCCGGGGCCGGTGCTCGACGTCGGCTGCGGCGCCGCCGGCCACGTCGGACGCTTCGTGGCGGACCTCGGCACGCGCCCCGACCGGGCGGTGATCGGCGTCGACTTCTCGGAGCGGTCCGTGATCCTCGCGCGCCGTCTGAATCCGACGCTGAGCTTCGTCGCGGCCGACGTCAGCGCGCTGCCCGTCGCCGACGGCGTCTGCGCGGGCATCGTCGCGTTTTATTCGCTGATCTACGGCGGGGACGAGGCCACGGCGGTGATGCTGGCCGAGCTGCGGCGCGTCCTGCGTGACGGCGGCCGGCTCCTCGTGGCTGTCCACGGCGGCACGGGCGCCCAGCGCTTCACCGACTACAAGGGCGTGGCCATCGCCGTCGAGCTGCACCATCGGCCCCCGGCGGCGTTCGCCGCACAGGTGCGGCGCGCGGGATTCGCCGTCGAGTCCGTCGAGGTGCGGCCACCCTACGCGTTCGAGCACGCCACCGAGCGTCTGTACGTCGCGGCGCGGGCGGTCTCGTGACGCTCCTCGTTTCCCGTCAGCCGAGGTGCTGAGCCTCGAGCCAGCGCTCGGCCTCGAGCGCGGCCATGCAGCCCGTCCCCGCCGCGGTCACCGCCTGACGGAACACGGAGTCCTGCGCGTCGCCTGCGGCGAACACGCCGGGCACCGAGGTGCGCGTCGTTCCCGGCTCCACGCGCACGTACCCGCTCGGCAGGAGATCCACCTGGCCCCTGAAGATGGCGGTGTTGGGCAGGTGACCGATCGCGACGAAGACGCCGTCCGCGCGCCGCTCGGAGCGGGCGCCCGTCACGACGTCGCGCAACACGACGCCGGTGACCTTGCCGCCGGCGGGATCGAGGATGTCCACCACCTCGCTCTTCCAGACGAACGAGATCTTGGGATTCGCGAAGGCGCGGTCCTGCATGATCTTCGAGGCGCGCAGCGTGTCGCGCCGGTGGACGACCGCGACGCTCCGCACGAGCCGCGCGAGATAGAGCGCCTCCTCGAGCGCGGAGTCACCGCCGCCGACGACCACGACGTCCTGGTCCTTGAAGAAGAACCCGTCGCAGGTCGCGCACGTGGAAACGCCGTGGCCGATGAGGAGGGTCTCCGACGGCAGCCCGAGCATCCTGGCGGTGGCGCCGGTCGCGATGACGATCGTCTGGCCCTCGAACGCGGCGTCGGCGGTGCGCACGACGAACGGCCGGCGGGTGAAATCCACCTCGATGACGTCCTCGCCGAGCATGTCGGTGCCGAACCGTTCGGCCTGCTTGCGCATCGTCTCCATCAGCTCGGGGCCCAGCACGGGGTCGACGAAGCCCGGGTAGTTCTCGACGTGCGTCGTGAGCATCAGCTGGCCGCCGGCCTGGACACCGTTGATCATGAGCGGCGCCAGGTTCGCGCGCGCCGCGTAGATCGCGGCCGTGTAGCCGGCCGGGCCGGAGCCGATGATGATCACCTTGCGTGGCGTGGCCATCGTGTGTCGCTTCTCTCCCCGCCCTTGAGATGCAGGCAACATGCCGGGAGATCCGCCGGGCCTCACGTCAGGCCGAGGATCGGCGCGAGATCGGCGAGGTCGCGGATCTCGTACTCGGGCGGGGTGACGCCTTCGGGCAGCGGCTCACGGTCCGGATTGATCCACGCGGCGTCCATGCCGACGCGGTGCGCTCCCTCGACGTCGATGTCGGCGCGGTCGCCCACGAAGAGGGTGTGCGCGGGGTCCGCGCCCGTCGCGTCCAGCGCGCGGCGGAAGATGTCCGGGCGCGGCTTGCGCCAGCCGACCGCGTCGGACACGATCACCGCGGCGAAGAGGTCCAGCACGCCGGCCGCCTCGAGGATGCCGATCGCGGTCGGCGTGTAGTCGAAGTTGGAGACGACGGCGAGCCGGTAGTCCTTCGCCAGCCGCCGGAGCAACGGGCCGTAGTGCGGCGGGAACGACGCGGCCTTGGACAGCTCGGCTCTGTGCGCCTCGATCAGGACGGCCGCGAGGTCCGGCGCGAGCGTGGCGTGCTCGAGGGCCAGCCGGTCGAAGAAGTCGCGGAAGCGCTCGGGCGCGGACACCTCGCGGTGGTCGATCGCACGCAGCCGCTCGGCCTCCTTCCACGACGCGACGAGCGCCTCGTAGCACTGGGCGAGGCTGACCGACGGCGCGTGGGGCTGGAGCAGCGCGTGCAGGCAGCCCGCGGTCGAGCGGATGCTGCGCCCGTCCACGTCGATCTGCGGCAGCCGCTCTCGGTCGAAGTGCACGAGGGTGTCGAAGAGGTCGAAGAAGATCGCGTCGTAGCGGCGCGGCCTCCCGAAGGCAAGGCTCACAGCGGCTTCCGGCTGGCGAAGCCCTCGTCGAGGCCGTGCCAGTGACTGACCACCGTCTCGCCGTACTTCCAGCACAGGTTCACGACGCGCCCGCCGCGCAGGTGCGGGAAGTCGACGAGCCCGAGCGCCAGGTCCTTGATGGTGCCGCCCATCACGGCGATCTCGCCGAGACCCGCCTTCACGGTCTCGATGAGCCGGACCACGCGGTCCGTGTCGGCCTTCCACGCCGCCCGGTCGATGACGCCTCCGCCCGCCAGGCCGATCCGCTCGCGCTCGGCCTCGAGCCGTCCCGCGATCGTCGTGGCCTCCTCGTTCGCGCGCATCACGCCGGCCATCAGCCGCGTGAGCGTCGGGATCAGCCGCTCCACCTCGGCCGGCTCGAAGTAGCGCTCAGCCATGAAGGCCCAGGCCGCCGTCCACGAAGATCGCGTGGATCTCCTTCGGCCCATGCACGCCCCGCGTGAGCGTCAGCTCGATGTCGGCGGTGCGGCTGGGCCCGGTGATGAAGTTGATCGCCGCGCCGCGCTCCGGCGGCGCCGGGCCGTCGTGCCAGGCCTCGAGGACCAGGCCGACCTGCTCCAGCGACTCCACGAGCGCGGTGCGATCGAAGACGGCCACGTGGCACGGCGGCAGCAGCGACGTGGTGCGTGGCCGTCCGGCTGCCGAGACGAGGACCAGCGTGCCGGTTTCGGCGACGGCGAGGTCGGCGCCGGTGACGCCGAGGTCGGCCTCGGCGATCAGCGCGCGCAGGCGGCGCCGCTCGGCGTCGGGGGGCCGATCGTGCGGCATGCTCTCCACGGCGATGCCGGCCGCGGAGAGCGCGGGAGCGATGGCCACGCCGAGCTCCTCGGCTGGCCACGCGATCAGCCGCCGCGCCGCGCGCTCGTGGCAGATCCGCTCGAGCTCCGCGGGCACGTCGGAGGCGCTCGCCACGCGGTGGAAGACGCCGGCGACGCGCTCGAACTCCGAGCGGAAGCGGGCCAGGGTCTGCGGGCACCGCTCGCTCAGCTCGCGGCGCAGCAGATCCAGCCGCTGCCGGGGCTGCGTGGGCCGCTCGGCGGGCGAGGCGGGGAAGAGCCCACGCGTCTTCGCCATCTCCCCGCGGATCCGCGCCAGGAATTCTGCCTTGGTCGTGCGAGCCGCAGGACGTCGTGGGGCTGGGGCCCCGCCGTCCGAGGCGAGCCTATGAACGGTCACGCCAGCGCTCCTGGAAGGTGCGCGCGGCCACGGGCGGCAGGTCGCGCGTCCGCGTCCACTGCCCGAAGAAGGACGGCAGGGCCCGGATGCGGCCGTCACGCACGAACGGGCGCTGGAGCGTGCGGCCGATCCGGGCCCCGAGGCGATAGAGCACGGGATGAGCCAGAATGCGCGCGAAGGCCTTGAAGACGACGCGCTCGGGCCAGGGCGCGATGCGCTCTTCGTCGACCTGGCGCCGCAGCTCGATCAGCATCTTCGGAATGTCGATGCGCACCGGGCAGGCATCCGCGCAGGCGCCGCAGAGCGACGAGGCGTGCGCCAGATCCTTCACCGACGCGGGGCCGTTGAGCATCGCGGTGAGGAGGATGCCGATCGGGCCCGGGTACGTGTAGCCGTACGCGTGGCCGCCGATCTGGCGATAGACGGGACAGACGTTGAGGCACGCGCCGCAGCGCAGGCAGTAGAGCGACTCGCGCAGCGGGCCGGCGATCTGCGCGATGCGGCCGTTGTCGAGCAGGACCAGATGGAACTCGTCGGGCCCCTCGAGCTCGCCCGGCCGCCGGGGCCCCTGCACCAGCGTCGTGTAGACGGAGAGCTTCTGGCCGGTCGCGCTCTTGGCGAGGATGGCGAGGAACACGGCGAGGTCGGTCATCGACGGGATGACCTTCTCCACGCCCATCACGGCCACGTGCACGCGCGGCAGCGACGTCGTCATGCGGCCGTTGCCCTCGTTGGTGACGAGGACCACCGTGCCCGTCTCGGCCACCGCAAAGTTGGCGCCGGTGATCCCGAGATCGGCCTGGAGGAACTTCTCGCGCAATTCCTCGCGCGCGATCTTCGTGAGGACCTCCGGGTCGGCGGCCAGGCCGGGCCGGTGCAGCTCACGCGAGAACAGCTCGGCCACCTGCCCCTTCGTCTTGTGGATGGCCGGCGCGATGATATGCGAGGGGCGCTCGTGGGCGAGCTGGATGATGTACTCGCCGAGGTCGGTCTCCACCGGCGTCACGCCGATCGCCTCCAGCGCGTCGTTGAGGTGGATCTCTTCCGTGGCCATCGACTTGGACTTCACGGCCATGCGCGCGCCGGTGCGCCTGGCGATGTCGAGGATGATCCGGCGCGCCTCCTCGGCCGTCGTCGCGAAGTGCACGTGGCCGCCGACCCGCTCGACGTTGGCGACGAGCGTCTCGAGGTGCGCGTCCAGCCGCTGGAGCGTCGCCTCCTTGATGGCGCGGGCGCGGTCGCGCAGCGCCTCGCCCTGGGGAAAGTCCCCGAAGGCCTCGCGGCGCAGCGCGATGAACTTCGTCGTCGCGATGTCGAGCGCCTCGTGCAGGAAGCGGTCCCGCAGGGCGTTGGAGGCGCGCTCGCGGAGGGGCGTGGTGACGATCGGCTCGCTCATCGATCGTCGTGGGGGGCCCCGATATGGCCCCCCAGATCCTTCAAGCGAAAGGGGCTACGCCCCCCTCGGACTCCCCCGGCCATCGCTCGGACGCGCCCCGGCGCAGCCGTGGCGCGCCTCGGGCTTGACACAGGATGTCTCATCGATGCCCCTCCTGGGGGTACTCGAGAACCTCGGCCAGGTGCAGCGCGCGCAGCGGTGAATTGCGGCGCAGGAGGCCACCGCGGATCTGCATGAGGCAGCCCGCGTCGCACGCCACCAGGCAGCGCGCCCCGGAGGCCTCGAGGTTGGCGAGCTTCTTGTCGAGGATCGCGGTCGAGACCTCCGGCAGCCGCACCGAGAACGAGCCGCCGAAGCCGCAGCACTCGTCGCTGCCCGGCAGGGGCACCGCCGCCGCGCCCTTGAGATGGCGCAGCAGCACGCGCGGCGATTCGCCCTCGTGCAGCCCGCGCAGAAGATGACACGAGTCGTGGTACGCGAGGGGGCCCTCGACCGCGCTCTCGAACTCGGTGCGCTCCAGTGCGCGGACGAGGAACTGGGAGAACTCCCAGGTGCGCTCGGCCAGCCGCTCGGCGTCATGCGCCTCGGCTGGCGCCTCCGGGGTGCCGCGTAGCAGGCCCGGGTACTCGTGCTTGACCATCCAGGCGCAGGATCCCGACGGCACGACCACGGCGTCGGCGTCGCGGAACACCGCGACCGTCCGCCGCGCGACGGCCGCTGCCTCGGCGTGATAGCCCGAATTGAAGAGCGGCAGGCCACAGCACGTCTGGCCCGCGGGCAGCGTCACCTCGACGCCGAGCCGGCGCAGGAGCCCGACGATTCGCTCGCCGACCTCGGGATAGAACATGTCCGCGAGGCACGTGATCATCAGCGCGACGCGCCGGGGCGCTGCGCGCGGGGTCGGGGTCGCGGTCATGCGTGGGGCGGCGGCGGCGCCACGAAGACGAGGAGCAGCAGGCGCTCGCGCGAGTCGTTGGCGACGCCATGCTGGCTGCCGGCCGCGGCCACCAGCGCCTCCCCCGCCTGCAACGCGTGCTCGCCGCCGTCGAGCGTGAAGCGGCCCCGCCCCTCGAGCACGACGTAGACCTTGTCCTGACCGTCGTGGGCGTGCACCTTCTGGCTCTGGCCCGGCTCGAGGCAGTAGAGATCGACCTGGGCACGCGGCGTGGACGCGAGGGCGATCTTCGCCATCTTGTCGGGCTGGTACTTCGCGCGGTCGGCGAGCCGGATCTTCATCGGTCCTCCCATCGCATCGCGCGGGCGAGCAGCGTCACCGGATGCACGAGCTCGAGGTCGAGCCCGCGCGCCCGGGCGCCGCGCGCGATCTGCATGAGGCAGCCCGGGTTGCCGGTGACGACGGTGCGCGCGCCGGTCTCGACGATCCGCGCGATCTTCAGCGCGAGCAGCCGGTCGGCCATCTCGGGCTCGAGCACGTTGTAGACCCCGGCGCTGCCGCAGCACAGGTCGCTGTCGGCGAGCGGGACCACGGCGAGGTCCGGGATGCGGCCCAGCAGCGCCCGCGGCGCCGTGCGCACGCGCTGGCCGTGGGCGAGGTGGCAGGGATCGTGGTACGTCACCGTCAGCGGCAGCGAGCCGAGCGGCAGGTCGGCCTCCACGAGCAGCTCGGTGACGTCGCGGGAGCGGGCGGCGACGCGCCGGGTGGCATCCTCGTCCACCCAGTGGCCGTAGTCGCGCAGCGCCGAGCCGCAGCCCGCGGCGTTGGTGACGATCCAGTCGACGTCGGACGGCAGCGTCGCGGCCAGCGCCCGCGCCCGGGCCCGGAAGGCGTCGAGCCGCCCGCCGTGCAGCTCGAGCGCGCCGCAGCAACCCTGCTCGCGCGGCGCGACGACGTCCCAGCCCGCCAGGGCGAGCAGTCGCATCGTGTCGTGGTTGACGTCCGCGAAGAGGTGACGCTGCACGCAGCCGGTCAGCAGCGCGACGCGCCCGAGCGCGCGGCCGCGCGCGGCCAGGAACTCGGGCGGCGCGCCGTCGGTCCTCGGAATGTCGTGCAGCAGCGCGTCCATCGCGGCCAGCGGCGGGATGCGCCGCAGCAGACCCGAGCGCCGCACGAGCGCCTGCAGGCCCCAGCGCCGATACCGCCGCAGCAGGCCGAGCACGATGGCGAGCCGGCGGGGATGCGGGAAGACGCCGAAGATGAAGGCCTCGAGCAGCCGCCGCCGCAGGGGGCGCCGGCCGCCGCGCTCGATCTCCGCGCGCGCCGTCTCGAGCAACGAGCCGAACGGCACGCCCGCCGGGCACGCGGTCTCGCACGCGCGACAGCCGAGACAGAGGTCGAGGTGGTGCGTGTAAGTCTCGGTGACGTCGAGCCGGCCCTCCGCGACGGCGCGCATCAGATAGATGCGACCGCGCGGCGAGTCCATCTCCTCGCCGAGCGCGCGGTAGGTCGGACACGCCGGCAGGCAGATGCCGCAGTGCACGCACGAGCGAATGTCGTCGAGGGTGGCCGGCGCGGCCAACCGGTCGGTCCCCGTCGCCATCACAGCCGTCCGACGAAGCGACCGGGGTTGAGCACGCCGCGCGGATCGAACTCGGTCTTGATCGCGCGCATGACGGCCAGGGCCGCCGCCGGCACCGGACCCCAGGGATCGAGGCGCTCGCGCAGGGCGCGCGGCGCGCGCTCGACGGTCACGCCGCCGCCGACCTCGCCCACCGTCGCGCGCAGCCGCTCGAGCGGCGGGAGCAGCACGGACACGTCGGCGTGCGTGACGAGCGCGCGGAGCGCGCCGAGCCCGGCGGCGCCGGCCACCGCGGCGCCGGGCAGCACCGCCTGCACGGCGCCGAGCGTTTCCACCAGGCGCGCCGGGACGGTGCCGATCCGGAGCGTGACGCCGTCGAAGCCGGCCAGCGCGCGGTCGTAGGTCTTCCAGAAGGAGGCGCCCATCGTCTGCACCGCGCCGGGCGCGCGCTGGACGATCGCCTTCACGAGCCCCTCCTGCGCGCGGACCGCGGGCTCCACCGTGGCGATCGAGATCGCCAGGGCCGCCGCGCTGACCGGCAGGCTGCACGCGGCGAGCACGCGGCCGTCGAGGACCTCCAGGCGGTTCGTCTGCACCGTCGAGTCGAGCAGCGCGGCGACGCAGTCCTGGGCGTGGGCCGGCGTCCGGAAGCTCGCGAGCCACGTCGCCTCGTGGTCCGGCGCGGGATGCAGGCGCAGCGTCAGCTCGAGCAGCACGCCGAGCGTGCCGAGGGCGCCGACCATGAGCTTCGGGACGTCGTAGCCGCTCACCGACTTCACGACCTTCGCGCCGCCCCATGTCAGGACGCCGTCCGCCTGCGCGAAGCGCACGCCGAGCAGGAGATCGCGCATCGTCCCGTAGCGCTGGCGCAGCGGGCCGCTCGCCTGGGTCGCCGCGATCCCGCCGAGCGAGCGCGCGGCCCAGCCCGGCGGGTCGAGCGGCAGGATCTGCCGCCGGCCGGCCAGGCGCGCGGCCAGCGCGCCGGCGGTGCACCCGGCCTGCACGCTGACGGTCAGGTCGTCGGGGTTGTACTCGAGCACGGCGTCGAGCCGCCGGGTGTCGAGCACGAGATCGACGCGCGTGGGCGGGTGCCCCAGCTCGAGGGCGGCGCCGCTGCCGCGCGGGACGACCGCCAGGCGCTCGTCGTGGGCGAGCGCCACCAGCGCCGCCGCCTGCTCGATCGTGGCCGGCGCCGCCGTCCAGCGTGGCGCGGCGCCGTCCACCGGCGCGCCGCCCTCGTGCAGGTGCTCGGCGCCGACGATCGCGCGGAGCGCGCCGCCAAGCGCGGGCGTCGTCACCACCACCACGCTAGACCCACGTGCCCGCGGGCAGCGTCGGGCGCGCCGGCCGAAAGCCCTCGCCGCACGCGGGGTGCGAGGGCAGCAGCTTCGCCGGGTTCATGAGGCCGTCGGGGTCGAAGACGCGGCGCAGGCGGAACATGAAGTTCAGGTCGGCCTCGGCGTACTGCAGCGGCAGGTTCTTGGCCTTGTCCATGCCGATGCCGTGCTCGCCGCTCACGCTGCCGCCGAGCGCGATGCACGCGTGGAGCAGCTCCTCGTTGGCCTGCTGCGCGCGCTCCAGCTCACCCGGCTTGCGGTCGTCGTAGCAGATCAGCGGGTGCAGGTTCCCGTCGCCGGCGTGGAAGACGTTCGCGAAGAGGAGACGGTGACGCTTGCTGATCGCGACCATCTCGCGCATGATCTGCGGCAGCTTGCTGCGCGGCACCACGGCGTCCTGGAGCAGGTAGGCGGCGGTGATCCGGCCGACGGCGCCCGCGGCCTCCTTGCGCCCCTTCCACAGCAGCGCGCGCTCGGTCTCGTCGCGCGCGACGGTCACCATGAGCGCCTGCCGCTCGCGGCAGATCGCCGCGACGCGCTCGGCCTGAGCCTCCACCTCGGCGCGGGGGCCGTCGAGCTCGATGAGGAGCACGGCGCCGGCGCCGTCGGGATACACCTTGCCCACCGCGGCGTTGACGGCGCCGATCATCGCGTCGTCGAGCATCTCCAGCGCGGCCGGGATGATCCCCGCGGCGATGATCGCCGACACCGCCTCGGAGGCCTCGACGAGGCTGGCGAACGACGCGAGGGCTGTCTTCACCGCCTCCGGCAGGTGCAGGAGCCGCACGGTGATCGCCGTCACGAGCCCGAAGGTGCCCTCGTTGCCGACCATCGTGCCGGTGAGGTCGTAGCCCGGCCGGTCGGCGGCCTTGCCGCCGACGCTTACGACTTCTCCGGTGCCGATGACCATCTCGAGGCCGAGCACGTGGTTGGTGGTGATGCCGTACTTGAGGCAGTGCGGGCCGCCGGCGTTGGTGGCGACGTTACCGCCGATCGAGGAGACCATCTGGCTGGACGGATCGGGCGCGAAGAACCAGCCGCGGTCGCGCACGGCGTTGGTGAGCCAGAGGTTGATGAGGCCGGGCTGGACGGTGGCGCAGCGGTTCGCGAGGTCCAGCTCGAGGATCCGGGTCATGCGCGTCATCGAGACCATCACGCCGCCCTGCGGGGCGGTGGCGCCGCCGATGAGCCCCGTGCCCGAGCCGCGCGGCACCACGGGCACCCTGGCCTCGCGGCAGATCCGGACGACGGCCTGGACCTCCTCGGTGCTCGTGGGCAGGACGACGGCGTCGGGCATGCCCTTGTAGAGCGTGAGCATGTCGCTCTCGTAGGTGAGGCGGCCCTCGCGGGTGAGCACGACGCCCGCCGGTCCGAGCAGGTGCTGGAGCCCGGCGACTACGCTGGCGGAAAGCGCCACGGCGTGACGCGGATCAGCCGATCTTCCAGGTGTCGCCCGACGTCAAGAGCTTGGCGATGTTCCCCGGCCCGCGGTCGGAGATCGCCCGCTGCTCCTGCTCGAGTATGACCTCCTCGTAGATCGGAGCCTCGATCGCCTCCAGCACGCCGATGGGCACCGGGAAGTCCGGCGCGAAGAGATCGGCGAGGATCTTGGCTGCGTTGACGTTCTTCTCGTCGTGGATCCAGAGCGCGCTCTCCTGGACGTCCTTGGCGTCGACGACCTTCGGCATCACGCCGTCCATGATCACGGCCTTCCTGGCGTCGGGAGGCCCGTAGAGCAGCGGCTTGCCGTGCTCGAGCCGGAGCTCGTAGGCGAGTTTCGAGGTCTTGTCGTAGATGACGTTCCAGGCGAGATCGTTGTACACGTTGCAGTTCTGGAGGATCTCGATGAACCCGGCGCCCTTGTGGGCGGCCGCGCGCTTGAGCGTCTCCTCCATGTGCTGGATGTTGCGGTCCACGGTCCGGGCGACGAATGTCGCCCCACAGCCGAGCGCGAACGCGAGCGGATTCACGGGCCGGTCCGCCGAGCCCATCGGCGTCGACTTCGTCACCTTGCCGAGCTCGCTCGTCGGTGAGTACTGGCCCTTCGTGAGCCCGTAGATCCGGTTGTTGAACAGCAAGATGGTGAGGTTCACGTTGCGGCGCAGCACGTGCAGCATGTGGTTGCCGCCGATCGACAGCCCGTCGCCGTCGCCCGTGACCACGAACACCTTGAGGTCGGGGCGCGCCACGCGCAGCCCGGTGGCGATCGCCGGCGCGCGGCCGTGGATCGTGTGGAAGCCGTACGTGTTCATGTAGTACGGGAACCGGCTCGAGCAGCCGATGCCCGAGATGAACACGATGTTCTCGCGCGGGATGCCGAGGTCCGGCATGGACTTCTGCACGGCGCTGAGGATGGCGTAGTCGCCGCACCCCGGGCACCAGCGAACGTCCTGGTCCGACTCGAAATCCTTCTTCGTGTACTTGGGCGTCGGCGCGGCCGCCGCCCCTGCCTCCTGGGCGCTCATGGTGTGCTCCCGATGAGTTGATGGATCGCTTCAAGGAGTTCCTCGCTCGCCAGCGGCAACCCGCGCACGCGATTGAAGCCGACGGCGTCGACGAGATATTCCGCGCGCAGCACGCGAACGAGCTGGCCGCTGTTGATCTCGGGCACCAGCACCTTGCGATACTCGCGCAGGATGTGGCCGAGGTCCGGCGGCAGCGGGTTCAGGTGCCGCAGATGGATCGACGCGACCGAATGTCCGGCCGCCTGCGCGCGCTCCACCGCCGCCGTGATCGAGCCGTACGTCCCGCCCCAGCCGACCACGAGCAGGTCGCCGGTGGCCGGGCCGTTGATCGTGGTCGGCGGAATCTCCTGCGCCACGCGCCGCACCTTCTCGGCGCGCGTCCGGACCATGTGGTCGTGGTTGTCCGGATCGTAGGAGATGTTGCCGGTGACGTCCTGCTTCTCGATGCCGCCGATACGGTGCTCGAGCCCCGGCGTGCCGGGCCGGACCCACGGCCGCGACAGCGTGGCGGCATCGCGCAGGTACGGGAAGAAGCCCTCCTTCTCCGTGCGGAACTGGACGTCGATCGTCGGCAGCGTCGTCGGATCGGGGATGAGCCACGGCTCGGAGCCGTTGGCGAGGAAGCCGTCGGAGAGCACGATGACCGGCACCATGTACTTGGCGGCGATGCGCACCGCCTCGTAGGCGATGTAGAAGCAGTCGCCCGGCGTCGCGGGCGCCAGCACCACCACCGGCGACTCGCTGTTGCGGCCGTAGAGCGCCTGCATCAGGTCCGCCTGCTCGGTCTTGGTCGGCATGCCCGTCGACGGGCCGGCACGCTGGATGTTGAGGATCACCAGCGGCAGCTCCGCCGTCACCGCGAGGCCGATCCCTTCGCCCTTGAGGGCGATGCCGGGCCCGCTCGAGCACGTGACGCCGATGGCGCCACCGAAGGCCGCGCCGATGGCCGCCGTCACCGCCGCGATCTCGTCCTCGGCCTGGATGGTTCGGATGCGGAAGCGCTTGTGCATCGCCAGCTCTTCGAGCACGCCGGAGGCGGGCGTGATCGGATAGGCGCCGTACACGATCTGCACTTTCGAGCGCTCGGCCGCGGCCAGCAGGCCCCAGGCGAGCGCGCGGTTGCCCGTCATGGCGCGGTAGAGCCCGGGTGCCATCTCCGCCGGCTCGACGGTGTAGGCCTCCTCGAAGAACTCCGCCGTCTCGCCGAAGGCGTGGCCCGCCTTGAGCACGCGCGTGTTGGCCTCCGCGATATCGGCGCTCTTCGTGAACTTCTTGCCGATCCACTCGAGCGTCGGCTCCAGCGGCCGCGTGTAGATCCAGGAGACGAGGCCCAGCGCGAAGAAATTCTTCGTGCGGTCCTTCTCTTTCGTGTCGAGCTTGAGGTCGGCGATGGCCTTGTGCGTGAGGCCGGTCATGTCGACCTTGTGCAGGCGGTAGCGCTCGGCCAGCGCGGGATCGTCCAGCGGGTTCTGCGCGTAGCCGGCCTTGTCGAGGTTGCGCTTTTCGAAGGCCGCGGTGTTGACGATCAGCAGGCCGCCGCCCTTGAGGTCGCGAAGATGCACCTTGAGCGCAGCCGGATTCATCGCCACCAGGCAGTCGAGACGGTCGCCCGGCGTGTACACGCGCTGGCTGCCGAACTGCAGCTGGAAGCTGGAGACGCCGAACAGCGTGCCGGCCGGGGCGCGGATCTCGGCGGGGAAGTTCGGCAGCGTGGCGATGTCATTGCCCGCCCACGCCGACTCGGTGGTGAACTGCTCGCCCGTCAGCTGCATGCCATCGCCGGAGTCTCCGGCGAACCGGATCACGGCGCGTTGAAGCTCGCGCCGCGCTTTGGCCCCCTTCACGGGCGCCGCCGTCTCGCTCATCGATTCCCTCTCCTGAGCCTGGTCGTCATCGTCCGGGCCTCGCGCGCACACCGCCCGTGCGTCGTTCGGGTCGCGCGGGATTTGCGCTGAGGCCGCCCGTCGGTCAACGGTGTCGACAGGGCGTGCTTCATTTTAATGGACGGGTACTCATTCGGCAAGGTTAATTCGGTGGTTAGACCACCGACCGCCCTATCCCGCGTCCATTTCGTGCGGGTGCTTGAGCGTATCGCCGGGCGGCAGGTTCAGGACCGCCTCCGGGAACAGCTGCGCCAGCCAGCGGATCACGTCGCTGACCGTCACCACGCCGATCGGGCGGCGCTCGGCGTCGACGAGCGGCACCGTGCGGAAGCCCGCCACGCTCATGCAGTGCACGGCATACGCCACCCGGTGACCCGCCGTCAGCGCCTCGGGGTTCGGCGTCATGACGTCGCGCAGCACGGTACGGCGCGGCTCGCGTCCCGCGCCCGCAACGCGCATGAGCACGTCGCGCTCGGTCAGGATCCCCGTCAGCCGGCCGTCGCCGTCGACGACGAGCACGCAGGCCTGCCGGCGCTCGAGCATCCGCGCGATGGCCTCCTCGACCGTCGCCGTCGGCGCCATGCAGATCGGCTCGGCGGGGCCGAGCGTAGCGATGGTGTCGTCCAGCAGGGCGCCGCGTACTTCCTGCAACTCGTCCTCGATGTCCTGGGCGCGATCGTCGAACTCCGTCATGACGGCTCCTCCGCGCTTCATAGGCTCGCCTCGGCCGTCGAACGGCCTGCGGCTCGCACGCTGACGGTCATTTCACCGCTTGCCTCGGCCGTCGAACGGCCTGCGGCTCGCACGCTGACGGTCATTTCACCGCTTGCCTCGGCCGTCGAACGGCCTGCGGCTCGCACGCTGACGGTCATTTCACCGCTCGCCTCGGCCGTCGAACGGCCTGCGGCTCGCACGGCCACTCAGCGGTCGCCGGCCGCGACCTGGGCGGGCACGGCGCTCGCCTCCTTCAGCATCTCGACGAAGCGGCTGGCGGTCGGGGTGAGCGGCTTCTGACGACGATAGATGATCCCGACCGGCCGTGCGAGGTCCGGCACGCCGAGGGGCACCGTGGCCAGCGTGCGGATCCCCGCTTCCTTTTCCACCGTGTGACGCGGCAGGACGCTGACGCCGGCCGCGATGATGATGGCCTGCTTGATCGTCTCGATGTTGTCGAATTCCATCACGATATTGGCCTTCGCGCCGTGCTGCCGCAACGCCCGGTCGATGGCCTTGCGGATCGGTAGCGCCCGGTCGAAGGCGATGAAGCGCTCGCCGTTCAGGTCGGCGGGCATGACGAGCCGTCGGCGCGCGAACCGGTGGTTGGGATGGCAGACGACCGCCATCGGCTCCACCCGCAACGGCACCACGGTGAGCGAGCGGTCGGAGGGTGGGTACGACATGATCCCGAGATCGGCGTCGCCATTGATCACCGCCTCGACCACCTTGTGAGGGTGCAGGCACTCGAGCTGGACGCGCGCCGCGGGATAGAGCGAGGCGAACTGCTGCATCGGCCGGCTGACGTCGTGCAAGCCCACCGAATAGATGGCGGCGACGCGCACCGTGCCGTCCAGCCGCGCCTTCACCGCCGCCACCTCCGCTTTGGCCTGTTCCCACGCCGCCAGCATCGACCGGCAAGCCTCGTAGAGGGCCTTCCCTTGTGGGCTCACCGCGAACGGCCGCTTGGTCCGGTCGATGAGAGGCGCCCCCACCTGCGCCTCGAGCTGCTGGACGGCCTGACTGGCGGCGGACTGGGAGACGAAGTTCTGCTCGGCGCCCTTGGAGAAGGAGCGGAGCCGGACCACGTCGCAGTAGAGGCGCAGCGTCTCCAGGTGCACGGGCCCACTCTACACCATTAGCCAGGCTGATACCTACCATCCGTGTTTTCGCTGCTGACTAATACTGGTTCCTCCGGTAGTATCGTGCAACTGTTCACATAGGGGTAGGACGATGAAGGAGCAGACGCCGGTCGCGACCATCGGCGAAGTTCCCCCGCAGGGTCTGTACGACCCCGCCCACGAGCACGACGCGTGCGGCGTCGGCTTCGTGGTCGACATCAAGGGCCGCAAGTCCCACGCGATCGTCCGCCAGGGCCTGCTGGTGCTGATCAACCTCCTGCACCGCGGCGCGTGCGGCTGCGAGCCGAACACCGGCGACGGCGCGGGCATCCTGCTGCAGGTCCCCGACAAGTTCCTCCGCAAGCAGTGTGGTCGGCTCGGCATTCCCCTGCCCGGGCCGAAGGACTACGGCGTGGGCTGCGTGTTCCTGCCGCGCGACGCCATGCAGCGCGAGAAGGTCCAGGCGCTCATCGCGACGATCGTCGCCGAGGAAGGCCAGCGTCTTCTGGGCTGGCGTGACGTCCCCACCGACGACCGCCTGCTGGGCGCCAGCGCCCTCAACGTCGAGCCGACCATCAAGCAGGTGTTCATCGGCCGCGGCGCGGCGCGCGACGCCGCCCATTTCGAGCGCAAGCTCTACGTCGTCCGCAAGCGCATCGAGCACGCCGTGGAGGCGATGGACTTCTCCGAGAAGCGGCTGACGTACCTCCCGAGCCTCAGCAGCAACACGCTCATCTACAAGGGGATGCTGTCGGCCGACCAGATCGAGTCGATGTACCCCGACCTGCTCGACCCCGACATGGAGTCGGCGCTGGCGCTGGTCCACCAGCGGTTCAGCACCAACACCTTCCCGTCCTGGCCGCTCGCGCACCCGTACCGCTACGTCGCACACAACGGCGAGATCAACACGCTGCGCGGCAACATCAACTGGATGCGCGCGCGCGAGGCGCTGTGCCGCTCCGACGTGCTCGGCGACGACCTCGCCAAGGTGCTGCCCGTGACCCGCGAGGGGCTGTCGGACTCCGCGACCTTCGACAACGTCCTCGAGTTCCTCGTCATGAACGGCCGCTCGCTGCCCCACGCGATTCTCATGATGATCCCGGAGCCGTGGCAGCACCACGAGTCGATGAGCCCCGAGCGGCGCGCGTTCTACGACTACCACTCCTCGCTGATGGAGCCGTGGGACGGCCCCGCCTCCATCGCGTTCACGGACGGCACCGTCATCGGCGCCGTGCTCGACCGCAACGGGCTGCGGCCGTCGCGCTACTACGTCACGCGGGACGATCTCGTGGTCATGGCCTCCGAGGTCGGTGTGCTCGACATCCCGCCCGAGAAGGTGCTGGTCAAGGAGCGGCTGCACCCGGGCAAGATCTTCCTCGTCGACACCGCGCAGGGCCGCATCATCGACGACGACGAGATCAAGGCGCAGCTCGCCGCCGAGCACCCGTACGGCGACTGGCTCCGCCAGAACCAGGTGCGGCTGGAGGACGTGGCGGCGGCGCCGGTCACGGAGTCCGACCACGCCACCGTGCTGACGCGGCAGATGGCGTTCGGTTACACGCACGAAGATTTGAGACTGCTGCTGGCGCCCATGGCCAAGAACGGCGAGGAGCCGATCGGCTCGATGGGCACCGACACCGCGCTGGCCGTGCTGTCCGACCGGCCGCGGCCGCTCTACGATTATTTCAAGCAGCTCTTCGCGCAGGTGACCAACCCGCCGCTGGACCAGATCCGCGAGGAGCTGGTGACGGCGATGGAGTCCACGATCGGGCCCGAGGGGAACCTCTTGGCCGCCGAGCCCGGGTCGTGCCGCCAGATCGTGCTGAAGGACCCGGTGCTGTCCAACGAGGATCTGGCGAAGCTCGCGCACGTCTCCGCGCTGGGCTTCAAGGCGGTGACGCTGCCGATGCTCTACCCGGTGACCGAGGGCGCGCCCGGGCTCGAGCGCGCCATCGAGGCGCTGCAGCAGCGCGCGAGCCGCGCGATCGCCGACGGCCACAACGTCCTCGTGCTCTCCGATCGCGGCGTCACGCGCGAGCTCGCGCCGATCCCGAGCCTGCTGGCCACCGCCGCCGTGCATCACCACCTCGTGCGCCACGGCGAGCGCACGCGCTGCGGCCTCGTCGTCGAGACGGGCGACGCGCGCGAAGTCCACCACATGTGCCTGCTGATCGGCTACGGCGCCGGCGCCGTGAACCCGTGGGTGGCCTTCGAGACGCTCGACGACCTCATCCAGGAGGGCGTGCTGGCCGGCCTCGACCGCGCCAAGGCCGTGAAGAACTACATCAAGGCGCTGAACAAAGGAATCCTCAAGGTCATGGCCAAGATGGGGATCTCGACGCTGCAGTCCTACTGCGGCGCCCAGATCTTCGAGGCCATCGGCCTGAACCGTGCCGTGGTCGACCGCTACTTCACCGGCACGGCGTCGCGCGTGGGCGGCATCGGCATCGACGTCATCGCCGAGGAAGTGCGGCAACGTCACGCCGCGGCCTACCCGGAGCGGCCCGTCGAGAAGCCCGAGCTGGACTGGGGCGGGGAGTACCAGTGGCGGCGTGACGGCGAGCATCACCAGGTGAACCCCGACATGATCGCGAAGCTGCAGGCCTCCACGCGGGCGGGCAGCTACGCCGCCTTCAAGGAATACTCGAAGATCGTCGACGACCAGAGCCGCCACCGCGCGACGCTGCGCGGGCTCTTCACGCTCAAGCCGGCCGGCCCGTCCGTGCCGCTCGACGAGGTCGAGTCGGTGGAGTCGATCCTGAAGCGCTTCGCCACCGGCGCCATGTCGTACGGCTCGATCAGCCAGGAGGCGCACGAGACGCTCGCCATCGCCATGAACCGCATCGGCGGGCGCTCGAACACCGGCGAGGGCGGCGAGGATCCCGCGCGCTACGTGCGCGATCCCAACGGCGACTGGCGGCGCAGCGCGGTCAAGCAGGTGGCGTCGGGCCGCTTCGGCGTGACCAGCGAGTACCTCGTCAACGCCACGGATCTGCAGATCAAGATGGCCCAGGGCGCCAAGCCCGGCGAGGGCGGCCAGCTGCCCGGCCACAAGGTTTATCCGTGGATCGCCAAGGTGCGCTACGCGATGCCGGGCGTGGGGCTGATCTCCCCGCCCCCGCACCACGACATCTACTCGATCGAAGACCTGGCGCAGCTGATCCACGATCTGAAGAGCGCGAATCCCAGCGCCCGCATCCACGTCAAGCTCGTCGCCGAAGTGGGTGTGGGGACTGTCGCCGCCGGCGTGGCCAAGGCCCACGCCGACGTGGTGCTGATCTCGGGCCACGACGGCGGCACCGGCGCCTCGCCCCTGACGTCGATCAAGCACGGCGGCGTGCCGTGGGAGCTCGGTCTCGCCGAGACGCAGCAGGTGCTGGTGCTCAACAAGCTGCGCGACCGGATCGTCGTGCAGACCGATGGCCAGATGAAGAGCGGCCGCGACGTCGTGATCGCCGCCCTGCTCGGCGCCGAGGAATACGGCTTCTCGACGGCGCCGCTGGTCGTGCTCGGCTGCATCATGATGCGCGTCTGCCACCTGAACACGTGTCCTGTCGGCGTGGCCACGCAGGACCCCGAGCTGCGCAAGCGGTTCGCGGGCCGGCCCGAGCACGTCGTCAACTTCTTCCGCTTCGTCGCCCAGGAGGTCCGCGAGCTGATGGCCTCGCTCGGCTTCCGGTCGATGAGCGAGATGATCGGCCGCGCGGACTGTCTCGACGTCTCGGCTGCCGTGGACCACTGGAAGGCTCGCGGGCTCGACCTGTCGTCGATCCTGTATTCGCCGGCGATGCCGCCGGAGGTGGCGCGGCGCTGCGTGGTGGCGCAAGACCACGCCCTCGAGAAGTCGCTCGACCACACGACGCTGATCCCGGCCTGCCGCGACGCGATCGATCACGGCACCCGCGTGGAGCTCTCGCTGCCGATCCGCAACGTCAACCGCACCGTCGGCACCACCCTGGGCTACGAGGTGACGCTGAAGCGTGGCGCCGCCGGCCTGCCCGACGACACGATCAAGGTTCATTTCACGGGCTCCGCTGGCCAGTCCTTCGGCGCGTTCCTCCCCCGCGGCATCTCGTTCACGCTCGAGGGCGACGCCAACGACTACTGGGGCAAGGGCCTGTCGGGCGGACGTCTCATCGTCCACCCGCCCCGCCGCGCGACCTTCGTGCCCGAGGACAACATCGTCATCGGCAACGTCGCCCTCTACGGCGCCACGAGCGGTGAGGCCTACGTGCGGGGCGTGGCCGGCGAGCGCTTCGCCGTGCGCAACAGCGGCGCCCACGCGGTCGTCGAGGGCCTCGGCGACCACGGCTGCGAGTACATGACGGGCGGCCGCGTGGTCGTCATCGGCCGGACGGGACGCAACTTCGCGGCGGGGATGTCGGGCGGCCTCGCCTTCGTGCTCGATCTCGACGGCGACTTCCACCGCCTCTGCAACCGCGAGATGGTGGACCTCGAGCCGCTCGACCAGCCGGCCGACGTGTCGCTGGTGGGCGAGCTGATCGACCGCCACGTGACCTACACCCACTCCGCGCACGCCGCGAAGATCCTCGCCGAGTGGCGGGCGATGCGGCCGCGCTTCGTGAAGGTGACGCCGAAGGACTTCAAGCGCGTGCTGGCGGCGGAGAACAAGGCGCGCGCCGAGGGGCGCGAGCCGACGTTCGCCGAGCTGGTCGGGGCCACGAGTGGGTAAGGCCACCGGCTTCCTGGAGATCCAGCGCAAGAAGTTTCCGACGCGGCCGATCGCCGAGCGGCTGCGCGACTGGAAAGAGGTCTACCTTCCGTTTCCGGTCGAGGACCTCCGCAAGCAGGGCGCGCGCTGCATGGACTGCGGCGTCCCCTTCTGCCACCAGGGCTGCCCGCTCGGCAACCTGATCCCGGACTGGAACGACCTCGTCTACAAGGACCGCTGGCGGGACGCCATCGAGCGGCTGCACGCGACCAACAACTTCCCGGAGTTCACGGGGCGGCTCTGCCCGGCGCCGTGCGAGGGCTCGTGCGTGCTCGGCATCAACGATGACGCGGTCACCATCAAGGCCATCGAGGTCTCGATCATCGACCACGCGTTCGAGCACGGCTGGGTGCATCCGGACATGCCGGCCGTGCGCACGGGCAAGAAGGTCGCCGTGGTCGGCTCCGGTCCCGCCGGGCTCGCCGTCGCCCAGCAGCTCAACCGCGCGGGGCACTCGGTGATGGTGTTCGAACGCGCCGATCGCATCGGCGGCCTGCTCCGCTACGGCATCCCCGAGTTCAAGATGGAAAAGCGGCACCTCGATCGGCGGCTGGGGCTGATGGAGAAGGAAGGCGTGGTCTTCCAGACCAACGCCCACGTCGGCGTCAACGTGCCGGTGGCGGATCTCAAGAAAGACTTCGACGCGATCGTGCTCGCGGGCGGCGCCTGCGCGCCGCGCGATCTGCCGATCCCCGGCCGCGAGCTGGGCGGGATCCACTTCGCGATGGAGTACCTGACCCTCTCGAACAAGCGCTGCGAGGGCGACCCCGTTCCCGACGAGGCGTTCATCACCGCCAAGGGCAAGCGCGTGGTCATCATCGGCGGCGGCGACACGGGCGCCGACTGCCTCGGCACGGTGCACCGCCAGGGCGCGCTCTCCGTCCATCAGTTCGAGCTGCTGCCGCGCCCGCCCGACGCCCGCGCGGCCGACAATCCGTGGCCGCAGTGGCCCAACATCTTCCGCGTGTCCTCGGCGCACGAGGAGGGCGGCGAGCGCGTCTACTCGGTCTCGACCCAGCGCTTCCTCGGCGAGGGCGGCCGCGTGAAGAAGCTCGAGGCGCAGACGGTCGAGATGGTGCGCGCGGGCGGCCGGCTCGACTTCAAGCCGGTGGGCGGCAGCGAGTTCACGCTGGACGTCGACCTCGTGCTGCTCGCCATGGGCTTCGTCGGCCCCGAGAGGCCGGGCATGCTCGCGGACCTCGGCGTCACGCTCACCGAGCGCGGCAACGTCGGGCGCGACGCCAACTGGATGACGAGCGTGCCGGGCGTCTTCACGTGCGGCGACATGCAGCGCGGCCAGTCGCTGATCGTGTGGGCGATCGCCGAGGGGCGCTCGTGCGCGGCCGGCGTCGACCGCTGGCTGATGGGCGCCACCGAGCTCCCGGCGCCGCTGCCCTGACCTGAGCGCCTCGCCCCCGTTCCTCCTCGTCCACGGCGCCGCCAACTCGGCGCGCGTCTGGACGTACTGGCGCGCCGCGCTGGCCGCGCACGGCGTGACCGCCGACGCGCTCGATTTGCGCGGGCATGGCGACGGCCCGCGGGCGGACCTCGCCCACACGGCGATGGCGGACTACGCCGACGACGTCCGGCGTGCGATCGATCGGCTCGGCACCCCACCCGTGCTCGTCGGCTGGAGCATGGGCGGGCTGGCCGCACTCATGGCGGCCGCGCGCGGCGGCGCGCACGCGTGCGTGGGGCTCGCCCCGAGCACGCCGGCGACGAAACGGGATCCTCGCGTGCCGCTGCGCCCCGGGGTCTTCGGGCCCGAGGCGTACGGCATCGTCGATCGCGATCCGGACCGGCAGGACGCGATGATGCCCGATCTCGATCGTGACGAGCGGCTCATCGCCCTCGCCTCGCTGGGCCCGGAGTCGTTGCTCGCGCGGGACGACCGGCAGGCCGGCATCGTGCTCGCTCGGCTGCCGTGTCCGCTGCTGATCGTCGTGGGCACGCAAGACAGGCAGTGGCCACGCAGCCGCTACGCGGATCTGCCGCTGACGTCGGACTGGCTCGAGGCGGACGCGTCACACTGGGGCCTCGTCCTGAGCCGTCGCTGCCTGCGCGAGCTCGTCCCGGCGGTGCTCGCATGGGTGGCGAGACACTAAGGACCGGTCAGCGGCTCGCCCACCAGCGACCACCACGGCAGCGCGACGACGAGCACGGTCACCCAGCCCAGCAGCGTCATCCAGAGCCCGAAGCGGAAGATCTCGCCGGCCGAGACGTGGCCGCGCTTTCATTCGGAGGGGGCCTCGACGGCCCCCTCCGATGCCTCCCCCAAAGATCGATGGCGCCGGCAAAGCCGGCGCTCGAAGCGCCCGCCTCACCGTGGTATCAACGGCTCGCCCACCAGCGACCACCACGGCAGCGCGACGACGAGCACGGTCACCCAGCCCAGCAGCGTCATCCAGAGCCCGAAGCGGAAGATCTCGCCGGCCGAGACGTGACCGCGCTCGTAGATGACGAGCGCGGAGGAGCTCTGCGCGGGGTAGTAGACGACGGCGTCGCCCGTCATCATCACCGCCAGCGCACAGACGACCGGATTCAGCCCCGCCTCGCGGCCGACGGACATCGCGATCGGCAGCGCCAGGGCCAGGAACGCCGAGATGTTCGGCACCAGCGCCCGGAGCAGCGTGGCCCCCAGCACGAGGAACACGATCGTACCGACGGCGCTCCGGCTCAGCCCGGGCAGGCCGCCGACGAGCAGGCGTCCGAGCCACGGCGCCGCGCCGCTCGCGTCGAGGGCGTGGGCGAGCGAGATCGAGGCCGCGATGACGAAGAAGTTCGCCCACCCCACGCCGCGCTCGAGATCGGACCAGCCGAGCGGACCGAGGCCCGGCGTGAGCAGCGCCGCGAAGGCCAGCAGCGCCGGGATCGCGGGATCGAGGTGGTGCAGCGGGTCGGTGAGCCACAGCGCCGAGGCGCCCAGGATGATCGCCAGCGTCCGCCACTCGGTGCCCGAGATCGGCCGGCGACGCTCGCGCTCGGGCACCGGCAGGCCGTGGGCGAAGCCGCGCCGGTAGAGCGCGTACGTCAGGAGGCCGCCCAGCACCAGGATCGCCCAGTACGGCACCGCCATGAGCGCGAACCAGCCCGTCCACGAGAGCCCGCCGATGATCGCCGCGCTCATCACCGGCGTGATGCCCCCGGTGAGCAGCGCCGTGGAGGCGAGGCGGTTGATCGAGGACAGCGCCAGCATCACGGCCTTCGCGATGTCGGCGCCGCGGGGCACGCGGCCCAGCGCGAACACTTCGTCGTAGATATGGATGAGGATGCCCGAGCGCGTCGTCGCCGACGGCAGCACGAAGGTCAGCACGGGGAACGCCAGCACCAGCTGCACGTAGACGGCGAGGCTGCGGCCGCGCGCGCGCTCGAGGATCGTGCGCGCCAGCCGCTCCGCGAGCCCGCTCTTCACGACGGCGGCGCCCATCGTGAGCACGCCGACCAGGAAGTACGGCACGGGGCTCGCGAACCCCTGCAGCGCCGCGCGCATCGTCGGCGTGGCGCCGCTGAGCGGCAGCAGGGTGACGGCGAGCAGCGCGGTGACGCCGGGCTCCAGCGTCTCGCTCGTCCACAGCACGATCGCGATCAGCATCACGAGCAGCGCGCGCTGGCCGGCGAGCGGCAGGTCGGCGAGCCACGGCGGCAGCCACAGCGCGAGGCCGAGGACCGCCAGCGCGGGGACGACGGCGCGGCGCTTCAGGGCTTCAGGTACGAATAGTGCTCGCGCGACTGCAGGCGGGCCACCTCCGCGACGCCGGAGGGGACGAGCTTGGCGTCCGGCACCACCCGCGAGGGCTCGATGTTCCGGCGCTCCAGCGTGAAGCGGCACACGCGGAACTCGACGCCGCGCAAGGCCAGCTCGTCGACGTCGGTGACGAACGCGGTCCCGCCCGGCGTCTTCGCCTCCTTGAGCAGGAAGTCGATGCCGCGGCCGTGGGCGACCACCACGATCTTCGCCGTCGGGTCCGCCGACAGGTGATTGCGGATGTTGGTCATCGTGCGCGCGGCCTGCTCGACGCCCTCGTTGAGGTGATAGACGACCTTCACCGGCTCGGCGGCGCCGGCCGACAGGAGCGGCGCGAGCAGCAGCGCCAGGGCCAGCCACGCGATCGCGCGCGTCGTCATCGTCATGCCTCCAGGCCGGCGCTCAGCGCGGCGCGGCGCTCTGCCAGCGCACGTGCCCGACGAAGAAGGGACCGAGCGTCTGGAGATACTGCGAGGTCTGGGCGGTCTTGCGCATCGTCTGCACCAGGTGCGACAGCGGGTGGAGCTCGCGGCCGATGAGGCCGATCACGAAGTCGTTGTCGTGGACGTCGAGGCCGTGGCAAGCCAGCCGGACATCGTGGGCGAGGTCGGCGTCGCCGTACGCGCGGCCGAGGATCGAGTGCTCGCGGATGATCTCCCCCTGCTCCTTCGGCGAGAGGCGCCCGAACGCCCCCGTGCGGCGCAGCGGGTACCAGATCGCCCACGGCCACGCCGAGTTGAGCACGGTCCGCCGCGGCCGGAGGAACAACCACTCCTCGAGGTCCTGCTCGAAGCCCGCGGCGTACGTGCGTCCGAGCATGGTGAGCTCGCGACGCAGCGACAGGCCGGCGAACGGCTCGGTGTTGAGCAGGTCGCGATACGCGCCGACGAGGGCGGTCGGGTCCTCGCTCATGGCGAGCACGCCGACGCCGCGTGGGTCGTTGACGTCCTGGTATAGCACCGCCTCGAGGCGGCTCGTCTCCAGCGCGGTGACGAGCGGCTTGGGATCGGCGCAGCCTCCGAGCACCTGGAGCTGCATGAAGAGGCGGCGGTCGGCGTGCTGGCCGCCGGCGCCGCGCTCGCGGACGTCGGCCTTGACCTGCTCTCCGCCCGGTTGCCCGACGCCCGCGCTCACCCTCAGCCTCCCCGCGTGTGCATCTCGAGGTGCGGGTCGCGCTTGAGGCCGCTGATCTGCACGAGCGGCGTCCGCTCGCCCAGCGCCAGGCGGTCCTCGGCGCCGCGGTCCGTCCGCGCCGTCCAGCCGCCGGTGATCAGCGCCTTGAGCTGGGCGCTCGACGCGCCGCCCCGCAGCGGGCCGCGCAGGTCGATGCCGCGCATCGCGTAGAGGCAGAGATACCAGAGGCCGTCGGCGGTGAGCCGGCTGCGGTCGCACTCCGCGCAGAACGGCGCCGTCGTGGAGGCGATGATGCCGAAGACGGTGCCGTCCGGCAGCCGGAACCGATCGGCCGGCGCCGACGACGTCTCGACCACGGGCACGATCCCACCGTAGCGCCGCGCCAGCACGTCCAGCATCTCCGTGCGGCTCACGACCTGCTCGGCCGACCAGCGCGTGGCGCCGCCGACGTCCATGTACTCGATGAACCGCACCTCGGCGGGCACGCGCCGGCCGAACTCGATGAGGTCGGCCAGCTCGTCGTCGTTGACGCCGCGGATCACCACCGTGTCGAGCTTGGTGCCGCTGAAGCCGGCGCGCGGCACGGCCGCGATGCCCTCGAGCACCTGCGCGTGGTGGTTCCGCCGGGTGAGCGCCGCAAACCGCTCGGGCCGCAGCGTGTCGAGGCTGACGGTCACGCGGTGCAGACCGGCGGCGCGCAGCGCGGGGGCATGCTCGGCGAGGAGCACGCCGTTCGTCGTGATCGCGAGGTCGCGGAGCGCGGGCCGGGCCGCGAGCAGCCGGATGAGCGCCGGCAGGCCGCGCCGCAGCAGCGGCTCACCACCCGTGAGGCGGACCTTGTCCACGCCGAGCTCGATGAAGACGTCGACGAGGCGGCTGACCTCCTCGAAGTGGAGGATCTCCTCTCGCGGCAGCCAGACGTACTCCTCTTCGGGCATGCAGTAGCCGCAGCGCAGGTTGCACCGATCGGTGACCGAGACCCGGAGGTTTCGGAGCGGACGGTTGCGCGTGTCGACGAGCGCGGTGGCCATGTCGGTCAGGCGGTCCCCGCCAGCGCCGGCTCGGCGGCCAGCGCGCGCTCCCACTCGCGCACGAGACCCGCCTTCTTCACGCCGACCTCGAAGTGATCCCAGGGCATCCGCTCGCCGACCGGCCGCTCGCGCGTCGTGTAGAAGCCGGCGTCGCCGTCCCACTCGCGCAGCGCGCGCCGCCAGTCGCCCTCCAGGCGGGCCGCCAGCTCGAGGAAGTCGCCCACGCGCCGGTCGCCGCGCGCGAGCAACGCCTGCAGCGCCGCCTCGCGCGGATTCTCGTGCAGCACCCGGACGTTCGAGAAGGTACGCACACCGCGCTTGATCGTCTCGAGCTTGGCGCTGAGCGACTCGGCGCCGTCGAAGGGCGCCCACTGGAACGGCGTCCATGGCTTGGGCACGAACGACGAGATCGACAGCGTGAGCTTGCCGAACGGCTTGCCGGTGGGATCGAGCACGCGCAGCCGCTCGAGCATCCGGCCCGCGAGGTCGGGAATCGCCGCCACGTCCTCGGACGTCTCCGTGGGCTGGCCGATCATGAAGTAGCACTTGAGATTCGGGATGCCCCGGGCGCGCACGAGGTCGCAGGCGGCCATGAGCTGCGCGTCGGTGATCGCCTTGCGGATGGCGCGCCGCAGCCGCTCGGTCCCCGCCTCCGGCGCCATCGTGAGCGTGCGGTGGCCGCCGCGCGCGAGCGAGGCGACGAGGTCGTCGGTGAGGCTGTCGGCGCGCAGCGAGGAGATCGACAGCTCCATGCCATTGTCCTCGACGATCTTCAGCAGCTCGCCGATCCACGGATAGTCCGACACGCAGGCCCCGACGAGGCCGATCCGCTTCTCGCCCTGAGCGGCGAGGTCGGCGATGGTGGCGCTCAGCGCGGCCACGCTCCGGTGCCTGACCGGCCGATAGACCTGGCCCTCGAGGCAGAAGCGGCAACCACGGCCGCACCCCTTGCCGACCTCCAGGAGGGCCATGTGGCCGTACTCGGCGTTCGGCGTCTTGACGGCCGCGATCGTGCGGAACTCGTCGACCTGCTTGAGCCGTCGCTTCACCACGATCGGCGGCGCGCCGCGCTGGGGCCGCACGTCGGCCACCGTCCCGTCCGGCGCGTAGGTGACGTCGTGGCGCTCGGGCACGTAGACGCCCTCGAGCCGCACGAGGCCGTCGAGGAACGTCTCACGCTCGCGGTAGCCCTCGCGATACGCCTGCATCAGCTCGCCGACCAGCTCCTCACCCTCGCCGACCACGATGAAGTCCATGAAGGGCGCGATCGGCTCCGGGTTGGAGAAGGCGCAGACGCCACCCATCAGGATCAGCGGATCGTGGTACCGCCGCTCGGCGGCGCGCAGCGGGATCTTCGCGAGCTCGAGCAGGCGCAGGACGTTGATGTAATCGCCCTCGTAGGTCACCGAAAACCCGATGAGCTGGAAGTCGGTGAGCGGGCGCTGCGATTCGAGCGACAGCGGCGGCGTCGACGTCCGCCGCATCTCGTCGAGATCGGCCGGCTCGGGCAGGAACACGCGCTCGCACACGACCGCGGGCAGCGCGTTGAGGTGGCGATAGATCGTCTGAAAGCCGAGGTTCGACATCCCGACGGCGTAGGTGTTGGGGTAGACGAGCGCGATCGAGACGCGGCCGCCCCAGTCCCGGTACACCGTCCCCTGCTCGGCGGCCAGCAGTGCCTGCGCTTTTTGCTTAAGTTTCCATGACATCCGGATCAGTCTACCACGTCGTCCGGCTCAGCCCTTGATCACGCCGATCGGCTTCAGGCGCGCCACGCGCGTCGAGATGCCGAAGCGATGGACGACGTCGACGACCTCTCGCACGTCCTTGTAGGCCTCGGGCATCTCCTCGGCGAGCGACTGGAAGCCCGCGGCCCGGGCAACGACCCCGCGCTGCGCCAGCTCGTCGACGATCCGCCGGCCCCTGGCGGCCTTCACCGCGGCCGTGCGGCTCATCACGCGGCCGGCGCCGTGGCAGGTTGAGCCGAACGTCTCGCGCATGGCCGCCTCCGTGCCCACCAGCACGAACGAGTAGCGTCCCATGTCGCCCGGCACGATCACGGGCTGCCCGGGGAACGAGCGCGTCGCGCCCTTGCGGTGGACCAGGAGCCGGCGGCGCGTACCGTCGACGTCGTGCTCCTCTTCCTTGGCGATGTTGTGGGCGACGTCGTAGACCACGCGCATGGCCAGCCCGGCCGGCGTGACGCCGAGAACGCGCTCGAAGACGTGCCGCGCCGCCTCGGCCAGCACCTGGCGGTTGGCGAAGGCGAAGTTGGCGGCCGCCCGCATCGCGCCGAGATACGCGCGCGCTTCCGGCGAGTCGATGGGCGCGCACGCCAGCTGGCGGTCGGGGACGCTGATGCCGTAGCGCGCGAGCGCGGCGCCCGTTGTCTTCAAGAAGTCGGTGCACACCTGGTGCCCGAGGCCGCGCGAGCCGGTGTGGATCATCAGCGTGACCCCGCCCGCGTGCAAGCCGAGCCGCGCCGCGACGGCCTCGTCGTACACCTCGTCGACGACCTGCACCTCCATGAAGTGGTTGCCGGAGCCGAGCGAGCCGAGCTGGCGCACGCCGCGCTCGATGGCCTGGCGCGAGACGGCCTCGGGGTCGGCGCCGGGAATGGCGCCGGCGGACTCGATGGCCTCGAGATCCTCGCGCGTGCCGTGGCCGCGCCCGACCGCCCACCCCGCGCCGTCCGCCATCACGCGGCCGAGCTCGCGCGCGTCGAGGCTGACCGAGCCGCGCCCGCCGACGCCGGTGGGCACCGTCGCGTAGAGCGCCTCGACGAGCGCGCTCACCCGCGGCGCCACCGCGGACGCCTCCAGGCCCGTGCGCAGGAGCCGCACGCCGCAGTTGATGTCGAAGCCGATCGCGCCGGGGCTCACCACGCCGCTGCGCACGTCGGTGGCCACCACGCCCCCGACGGGCAGCCCGTAGCCCTGATGGATGTCCGGCATGGCGAGCGCGGCGCGCACGATGCCCGGCAGCGTGGCGCCGTTGGCGAGCTGCGCGAGCGCGGCGTCGGTGCGGATCTGGCGCATCAGCGGCTCGTCGGCGACGACGAGCCCCGGCACGCGCATGCCGGGCGCCGCGTCAGGCGGGATGCGCCAGAGGTACGGACCGACCTGCTCGACGCGCATCGCCCACCGCGGGGCTCAGCTCGCCGGCACCGGCGAGGAGCGATGCCGCGTCCACGCGAGGCCGATCACGGCCACGAGCACGCCGAGCACGCTCGCGAGCTGCGGCACGCGGAAGTTGCCGAGCCAGAAGCTGTCGAGCCGCAGCGCCTCGATGGCGAAGCGCCCGATCGAGTAGAGGCCGATGTAGCAGAAGAAGAGCGCGCCCGGGTACTGGCGCAGCGACGGGCGCAGCCAGCTGACCAGCGCGACGAAGACGGCGAAGTCCCAGATCGACTCGTACAAGAACGTCGGGTGGAAGTACTCGAACTGCCCGAAGCCCGGCGGCCGATGCGCGGGCGAGATGTAGAGCTTCCACGCCACGTCGGTCGGCCGGCCGAACGCCTCCTCGTTGAAGAAGTTCCCCCAGCGTCCAATGGCCTGGCCGAGGACCATGGCCGGCGCGATGACGTCGAGCCCTTTCAGGATCGGCACGTGCCACTTCCACGCGAGCAGCACGCCGACCAGGGGGCCGACGATCAGCCCGCCGTGCATCGCGAGGCCGCCCTCCCACACCGCGGGGATCTTCCACGGCTGCTGGCCGTAGTAGTCCCAGTTGAAGATCACCTCGTAGAACCGAGCGCCGATGATCCCGGCGAGGATGGACCACTGCGCCACGCTGATGATGTCGTCGGCCGGCAGGCCCTCGCGCTTGGCCTGGCGATGGGCGACCCAGAGCCCGACCACGATCGAGGTCGCCATGAGGATCCCGTACCAGCGCACGGGGAACGGCCCGAACCCGAAGATCGCAGGGATCTGGAACGCGATGGCGCCGGGTGACGCGAACATGACGGACTACGATAAACCGTGGGAGGCGGTTAGTCCAAGAAACGCGACGGCTTCGGCGAGGGAGCCCCAGGGCCGGAATGCCGATCAGCCCGCACGCCCACGTGAACAGCGTCAGGATGTCTTCGGAACGGTTGTCGAACGAGCAGGCCGGATAGTCTTTCCCGTTGACGATGCGACGGTGGCGACACCCATCGGACTCGATGCAGCCACGGACGAAGTTCATCGGATGCAACCGAACGAGCGCCCCTTGCCACGGCTCCAGAACGATGGCCCGCGTGTGCTTCGGGCCGGGCCCATGCTGCGGGAATAGTCTCAACCACGCGCGAGAGTATGAGCTGACGTAGATGCAGTTTTCTCCATGCTTCACGAGCCCGACGCGTCTCTCGGGAAGCACGACGAACATGGCGGCAGCGCAGCTTCGGATGATGTCGGGCCGGTTGCGATTGAGATAGATCGTCAGACGCGACGTTCGAGGGTGTCGCTCGATGTAGCCGTCGCCGAGATACACACCGAGAAGATAAGCGTAGGCCGAGTGTTGATGCTCGGCAAGCAGATCGAAGCCGCGTTCGAGGAACCGGCTGGGATTGGTGGGGGCGGCAGGATTCGAACCTGCAATTCCCTGTCGGGACAAAGGGTTTTAAGCCCTCCGCTTATACCAGTTCAGCAACGCCCCCGCTTCCAGTGATTCAGCGTACACGGCGACCTGTCCCGGAGCGAAAGAAATGGAGGCGGCGGCCGGATTCGAACCGGCGCATCGCGGATTTGCAGTCCGCTCCCTTAACCACTTGGGTACGCCGCCGTGCGCGAGGAAGAAGTGAAACGCTGGAGCGGGAAACGGGATTCGAACCCGCGACCCCGACCTTGGCAAGGTCGTGCTCTACCACTGAGCTATTCCCGCGTTCCAGCGGAGTCGAATTGTACCACGCCCCTCAGGGGGCGGCGGCCCGCAGGGCCTCCGCGGCGTCCTCCGGCGGGGCGGGATTGATGAAGAAGCCGCTCCCCCACTCGTAGCCGGCCACGCGCGTGAGCTTCGGGATGATCTCCAGGTGCCAGTGGAAGTACTCCACCGCCCCTTCGCGCAACGGCGCCGTGTGGAGCATGAAGTTGAACGGTGGCGAGCCGAGCGTGCGGTTCATCAGACGTAGGAAGGTGCCGACCATCTCGGCCAGCCCGCGCAGCTCCTCGACGCCCGACTCCTCGAAGGCCGAGCGGTGGCGCACGGGCAGGATCCACGTCTCGAACGGAAAGCGCGGCGCGAACGGCTCGAGCACGATGAACCCGGCGCTCTCGGCGACGACCCGCCGCCGGTCGCGCCGCTCCTGGCGGATGACGTCGCACCACACGCAGCGCTCCTTGCGCTGCCAGTACTGCTGCGAGCCCGCCAGCTCCTCGGTCACCATGATCGGGATGATCGGCGTCGCGATGAGCTGGCTGTGCGGGTGCTCGAGCGAGGCGCCGGCGGCCTCGCCGTGGTTCTTGAACACGAGCACGTACTCGAAGCGCGGGTCCTTCTTGAGGTCGAGGATGCGGTCGCGGAACGTGAGGAACACGTCGGCCACCGCGTCGATCGACATCGTGGCCAGCGACGCGTAGTGGTCGGGCGTCTCGATCACGACCTCGTGGGCGCCGACGCCGTTCATCCGGTCGTAGAGGCCCTCGCCGGACGGCTCGAGGTCACCCTCGATGCGCAGCGCCGGGAACTTGTTGGGGACGACGCGCAGCGACCAGCCGGGCCCGTCGCGCGTGGTGTCGGGCGGGCGCACGGCCACGATCTCGGGCGGCGTCTTGTCCTCGTTGCCCGTGCAGAACACGCACGGCCCGCCGCGCGGCCGCACCGGCTCGGTGTTGAAGTCATTCGGTCGGCGCGCCCGCTCGGTCGAGATGATCACCCAGCGGCCGACGACCGGATCCTTGCGCAGCTCAGGCACGGCGGCCCTCGAGCGGCGCGTCTTCGCGCGTGGGCGCGCGGCCGAGCAGCGACGCCAGCGCGTCGGCGGCGGGCTTGCCGTCGAAGAGCACGGCGGCGACCTCGGCGCAGATCGGCAGCGAGACGCCGTGGCGGGTCGCCAGCGCCAGCGCCGAGCGGACCGTCGGCACGCCCTCCGCGACCATGGGCGTCTTCGCCGACGCCGCGGTGAGACTGTCGCCGCGCGCCAGCGCCATGCCCAGCGAGCGGTTGCGCGACAGGGTTCCCGTCGCGGTGAGCACGAGGTCGCCCATCCCCGCGAGGCCGGCGAGCGTGGTCGGCTCGCCGCCGAGCGCCACCGCCAGCCGCGTCATCTCCGCGAGCCCGCGCGTGACCAGCGCGGCGCGGGCGTTCTCGCCGAGGCCGAGGCCGTCGGACAGCCCCGTGGCCAGCGCGACGACGTTCTTCAGCGCGCCGCCCGCCTCGACGCCGACGATGTCGCGGTTGGCGTAGAGTCGGAAGGCGCGGGCGCCGAGCTTGCCCTGCAGCATCGACGTGAGCGCGTCGTCGGCGGCGGCGATGACGGCGGCCGTCGGGCTGCCCTGGGCCACCTCGCGCGCGAACGTGGGCCCCGAGAGCGCGGCCACGCGCGCCTGGGGAAAGCGCTCCCGCACCAGCTCGCTCATCCGGACGTGGCGCACGGGATCGAAGCCCTTGGTCGCCGAGACGATGATCGTCTCGCGACGGGCCGGCACGCTCGCCAGCGTGGCGGCGAAGAACTCCGAGGGCACGACCATCACGATGACCTCGGCACCGTCCACCGCGGCCGCGACGTCGCCGGTCGCTTCGACGCCGGCCGGCAGGTCGAAGTCGGGCATGTAGATCGGATTCCGGCGGCGCGCGCGGATCCCGTCGACGATCTCGGTCTCGCGCGCCCACAGCCGGACCGGCGCGCCGGTGCGCGCCAGGTGGATGGTGAGGGCGGTGCCCCAGGAGCCGGCTCCGACGACGGCGATCATGGCGCGGGGTCCTGGGCGCCGGAGGCGCGGCGCTCGCCGAGGCGACGCTCGGTGCCCGCACGCAGGCGCGCGATGTTCTCGTGGTGGCGCAGCACGACGATCGCGGCCACCGCGACGGCGCCGGCCACCGCCGGGCGCGGGGCGCCGAGCGCCAGCGCGCCGAACGGAACGCACGCGGCGCCGAGGAGCGAGCCGAGAGAGACGAAGCGCGTCGTGATCACCACCACCAGAAACACGGGGAGCGCGGCGAGGGTTGCCAGCGGGATCAGCCTGAGCAGCGCGCCCAGGCCGGTGGCCACGCCCTTGCCCCCGCGGAAGCCGAGAAAGAGCGACCAGCAGTTGCCGACCACGGCCGCCACCGCCCCCACGGCCAGCGCGCGGGGAGCGCCGCCATCGATCCAGCCCGCGAGCGCGACGGCGAGATAGCCCTTCACGATGTCACCGAGCAGCGTGACGATCCCGGGGAGCCGGCCGGCCGTGCGCAGGACGTTGGTCGCCCCGATGCTGCCGCTGCCGTGGCGGCGGATGTCGGCCACGCCGAACAGCCGCGCGACGAGGTATCCGACCGGGACGGCTCCGACGAGGTACGCGGCGACGGCCGCGAGGACGATCACGACCAGCGTTCTTCGTCCGGCACGATCGCGCGGTAGTCCGCCTTGCGGAAGAACCGGTAGAAGTAGTCGACGGCCGAGACAAGGGTGAGCGCAACGGCGACCCAGAGCACGCCGACGGCCGCGCCGTGGAACGTGGGCGAGACGATTCCCTTCTCGAGGATGAGCATCGTGATCGCGACGTACTGGCTCGCCGTCTTCCATTTCGCCAGCCGCGAGGCGGGCACGATGACGCCGTGGCCGGCCGACACCGCGCGCAGCCCGGTCACGGCCAGCTCGCGCCCGATGATCACCACCACCGCCCAGGCGGCGATCTTGTCGATGGTGAGCAGCGACACGAGGGCGGCGGCGACGAGCAGCTTGTCGGCGATCGGGTCGAGCAGCGTGCCGAGCGTGGTCACCTGGTTGCGGCGTCGCGCCAGCACGCCGTCGAGCCAGTCCGTCAGCGCCGCCGCCGTGAAGATGGCCGCCGCGATGAGCGCGTGCACGCGGGAGCTGGAGATCAGGAAAAGGATCAGCAGCGGAACCGCGACGATCCGCGTGAGGGTGAGCCCGATCGGTAAGTTCACGCTTCGCTCCCGCTCGCCCGACCGCTGGGCTGCGCCATTATCCGCGCCCCGCGACGACCTTGTCAACGTCGGCACGGTAGACGGGCACCACGCTGGCCGTGTCCAGGGTCAGGCAGGCGGCGACGTCGGCCGCGCGTCCGCGCGAGGCCAGGTGCCGGGCCCACGACGAGTCCCGGGCCAGCCGTCCCACGTCCTTGCCGTACGGCCGCGCCAGCTCCGCCGCTTCCCTGGCGGCCGACGTCGCGTCCGCCCCGGGCTCGGCGGCCAGCAGCCGCTCGGCCAGCAGCCCGGCGCACACGTGGTCCTCCAGCGAGCGGGCCCCCCGCTCCCCCGAGCAGAGCAGGAGCACGTCGCGTCGCCCGGCGAGCGCCCACGCCGCGGCGGCGCCGAGGTTCACGAAGGCGGCCACCCCGATGGCGGCGGCGCCCCGCGCGGCCAGCAGGGCACGCGTGCCGTTGCTGGTCGTCATGATCACGGCGCGGCCGCCGATGCGCGCGCGCGTGAACTCGAGCGGCGAGTTGCCGAGGTCGAAGCCCTGGAGCGGCTCGCCGCGCCGCTCGCCGGCCACCAGCGCCTCGGGCAGTCCGGCCAGCCGCGCGCGGGCCTCCTCGGGCGTGGCCACCGGCACGATGGCCGCGCAGCCGTTGGCGAGCGCGGTGACGATGCAGGTGGAGGCGCGCAGGACGTCGACGACGAGAACGGTGGAGGTCGGGACGGCCGCCCGGTCGAGGCCGTCAGGGGTGACGGCGACGTCGACGCGCACGCTCAGCCCCGGCGGTCGCGCAGCGAGCGGATCCTGAGACGGAGCGCGTTGAGGTTGATGAAGCCCTCGGCGTCGCGCTGCCGGTAGACGGTGTCCGCCTCGAACGTCGCGAAGTCCGTGCGGTAGAGCGAGCGCGGGGAGCGGCGGCCGGCCACGGTCACGTTGCCCTTGTAGAGCTTGAGCCGCACCGTGCCCGTCACATCCTGCGCGCACTCGTCCATCAGCGTCTGCAGGGCGCGGCGCTCGGGCGCGAACCAGAAGCCGTAGTAGATCATCTCGGCGTAGCGCGGCACGAGCCCGTCGCGCAGGTGCAGCACCTCGCGGTCGAGCGTGAGCGACTCGAGGGCCCGCCGCGCCACGTGGAGGATCGTCCCGCCCGGCGTCTCGTACACGCCGCGCGACTTCATGCCGACGTAGCGGTTCTCCACGAGATCCACGCGGCCGATCCCGTGCTCGCCGCCCAGGCGGTTCAGCGCGGTGAGCAGCTCGACCGGGCCGAGCCGGCGGCCGTCGACGGCGACGGGGTCGCCGTGCTCGAACTCCAGCCGCACCTCGACGGGAATGTCGGGCGCCGATTCCGGGGACTGCGTGAGCTGGAACATCTTGTCCGGCGGCTCCGCCCACGGATCCTCGAGGATCCCGCCCTCGTACGAGATGTGGAACAGGTTGCGGTCGGTGGAGTACGGACGCTCGGCCGTCACCGGCACCGCGATGTCGTGGCGCCGCGCGAAGTCCATCAGCGCGCTGCGCGAGTTCAGGTCCCACTCGCGCCAGGGCGCGATGACCGTGAGCTGTGGCGCGAGCGCGGCGTACGTCAGCTCGAAGCGCACCTGGTCGTTCCCCTTCCCGGTCGCCCCATGCGCCACGGCGTCCGCGCGCTCCTTGAGCGCGATCTCGACCTGCGCCTGGGCGATGAGCGGCCGCGCGATCGAGGTGCCAAGGAGGTAGGCGCCCTCGTACACGGCGTTGGCGCGCAGCATCGGGAAGATGAAGTCGCGCACGAAGGTCTCGCGCAGGTCCACCACGTGCACGCCCACGGCGCCCGTCTTGAGCGCCTTGTCGCGGATGGGGATCAGCTCCTCGCCCTGGCCGAGGTCGGCGCAGTACGCGACGACCTCGCACTTGTAGGTCTCGATGAGCCAGCGGAGGATGACCGAGGTGTCGAGCCCGCCGGAATAGGCGAGCACCACCCGCTTCACGTCAGGCATCGTCGGCCGAGCCTCCGAGGAGGTCGAGGATCATGGCTTTCTGCGCGTGCAGGCGGTTCTCCGACTGGTCCAGCACGATCGAGCGCGGGCTGTCGAGGACCGCGTCGGTGATCTCCTCGCCGCGGTGCGCGGGCAGGCAGTGCATGACGAGCGCGCTCGGCTTGGCGAAGCCGACCAGCGTGTCGTTGAGCTGGTAGCGGCTGAAGGCCTCCTGCCGCTTCACCTTCTCCGCCTCCTGCCCCATCGAGATCCACACGTCGGTGTAGAGCACGTCGGCGCCGGTGGCGGCCCGCCTGGCGTCCTCGGTGACCTCGAGCCGGCCACCGAGCCGGCGCGCCTGCTCCAGCACGCGCCTGTCGGGCTCGTACCCCGGCGGGCACGCGACGATCATCGAGGCGCCGAGGAGCGCGCCGACGAGCACCACCGAGTGGCAGACGTTGTTGCCGTCGCCGATCCAGGCCAACCGCGTCCTGGCCGGATCGAGCCCGCGCTCCCACAGCGTGAACCAGTCGGCGATCGCCTGGCAGGGGTGCTCGAAGTCGGAGAGCGCGTTGATCACCGGGATGCTCGCGTGGCGCGCGAGCGTGTCGACGGTGGCGTGGGCAAAGACGCGCGCGGCGATCCCGTCGACCCAGCGCGAGAGGTTGCGCGCGACGTCCGGCACCGACTCGCGGGTGCCGAGGCCGATCTCCTGGCCGGAGAGGTAGACGGCCCTCCCCCCCAGCTGGACGACGCCGACCTCGAACGTCACCCGCGTGCGCAGCGACGGCTTCTCGAAGATGAGCGCCAGCGAGCGGCTGGCCAGCGGCGCCCCGCGGCGGCCCGACTTCCAGCGCTGCTTGAGCTCCGCGGCGAGCGCGAAGAGGGCCAGGACCTGCTCGCGCGTGAGGTCGCCCGCGGAGACGAAGTGCCTCACGCCTTGGCCTTGGCGAGCACGGTGTTCAAGATGCCGAGGGCCCGGCGGACGTCCGCGGACTCGACGATGAGCGGCGGCACCAGCCTCACGACCTTCTCGCCGGCGCTGAGGACGAGGAGCCCCGCCTCGCGACAGGCGTCGACGATCGGCGCCGCCGGCGTCGAGAGCTCGACGCCGATGAGGAGGCCGCGGCCGCGGACCTGCTTGACGACCGGGCACGCGGGCTGCAGCGCGCGCAGGCCGTCCATCAGCTCGCGGCCCATCCGCGCGGCGCGCTCGGGCAGCTTGTCGCCGATCACGGTCGTCAGCGTGGCGAGGGCGACCTGCGTGACGAACGGCGTGCCGCCGAAGGTCGAGCCGTGCGAGCCCGCCGTCAGCACGGACGCGGCCTCGTCCCGGCAGAGCATGGCGCCGATGGGCACGCCGTTGGCGAGCGCCTTCGCGAGCGTCATCACGTCGGGCTCGACGCCGGCGTGCTCGTAGGCCCACAGCCTGCCGGTGCGGCCGACGCCCGTCTGGATCTCGTCGAAGATCAGCAGCGCTCCCGACTCGTCGCACAACTTTCGCAGCCCCGGCAAGTAGTCGTCGTCGGGGACGTTCACGCCGCCCTCGCCCTGGATCGGCTCGACGAGGAGGGCCGCCGTGTGGCTGTCCATCGCGCGCTCCATGGCGCGCAGGTCGTTGTACGGCACGTGCTTGAACCCCGGCATGAGCGGCTCGAAGCCGTGCTGGTACTTCGGCTGGCCGGTGGCGGTCACCGTCGCCAGCGTGCGCCCGTGGAAGGAATTGTTGGTGGCGATGACCTCGTAGCGGTCGTCGGCCAGCTTCTCCTTGCCGTACTTGCGCGCCAGCTTCAGCGCCGCCTCGTTGGCCTCCGCCCCCGAGTTGCAGAAGAACACGCGATCGGCGAACGAGTTCTCGACCAGCAGCTTCGCGAGGTGGATCTGCGGCGCCGCGTGGAAGATGTTGGAGACGTGCAGCAGCGTCGCCGCCGCCTCGCGGATGGCGCCGGTCACGACGGGATGGCAGTGGCCGAGCGAGGTCACCGAGATGCCCGTGGTGAAGTCGAGGTACTCGCGCCCGTCGGAGTCCCACACGCGCGTGCCCTCGCCGCGGACGAGGAGGATCGGCGTCCGGCCGTAGTTGGGCGTGTGGTACTTGGCGGACCACTCGAGCAGCGTCCTGGTGTCGACCTTGTCGTCCTTCACAGTACGATCTCCGTGCCGATGCCTTCGCGTGTGAACAGCTCGAGGAGGATCGCATGGGGCAGCCGGCCGTCGATGATGTGCGCCTTGGCGGTGCCGCCCTCCAGCGCGCGCAGCGACGACTCGACCTTCGGCAGCATCCCGCCGTCGATCACGCCCGCCTTCACGAGCCGCTCGGCGTCCTTGCGCGCGAGCGTGCTCACGAGCTTTCCGTCCTTGCCTTGGATGCCCTGCACGTCCGTGAGGTGGATCAGCTTCTCGGCGCCGAGCGCGGCCGCGATCTCGCCGGCCACGAGATCCGCGTTGATGTTGTAGGTCTCGCCGCCGCCACCCACGCCGACGGGCGCGATCACCGGGATGTAGCCGCGCTCCTCCAGCAGGCGGATCGGATCGGCGTTGACCCGCTCCACCTCGCCGACGAGCCCGATGTCGACCGCCGTGCCGTTCTCCAGCCGGTGCAGCCGGCGACGCGCGAGCAGCAGCGTGCCGTCTTTGCCCGACAGCCCCACCGCCTTGCCGCCGTGGTGGTTGATGAGGCCGACGATCTCCTTGTTGATCTTGCCGACCAGCACCATCTCGACGATCTCGACCGTCTCCTCGTCGGTGACGCGCATGCCGCCCACGAACGTCGGCTCCTTGCCGAGCCGCTTCATGAGGGCGCCGATCTGCGGCCCGCCGCCGTGGACGATGACGGGGTTGATGCCGACGAGGTGCAGGAGGATGACGTCCAGCGCGAACGTCTCCTTGAGATCGGCCTGGTCCATGGCGGCGCCGCCGTACTTGATGACGACGGATTTCCCCCGGAACTCCCGGATGTACGGGAGCGCCTCCATGAGGATCTCGACGCGCTTGACCTGATTTTCCATCACAGGCTCGCCTCGCCTACGGCTGCGGCTCTCACTCCCATGACTAGAGGATGTACCGGGAGAGGTCCTGGTCCCGCCAGATGTCGGCGAGCCGCTGCCGGACGTGCTCCGCGTCGATCGTCAGCTCCTTGCCCGGCAAGTCCGGGGCGTCGAACGAGATGTCCTCCAAGAGCTTCTCCATCACCGTGTACAGGCGCCGCGCGCCGATGTTCTCCGTGCTCTCGTTCACGCGCATGGCGATCTCGGCGATGGCCTCCACCGCCTCCGGCAGGACGTGGAGCGTGACGCTTTCCGTCTTCAGCAGCTCCACGTATTGCCGTACCAGCGCGTTCCGGGGCTCGGTCAGGATGCGGACGAAATCCTCCCGCGTCAAGGGCTCGAGCTCCACGCGGATCGGAAACCGGCCCTGCAGCTCGGGGATCAGGTCCGACGGCTTGGCGACGTGGAAGGCGCCGGCGGCGATGAACAGCACGTGGTCGGTGCGGACCACCCCGTACTTGGTCGTGACCGCCGAGCCCTCGACGATCGGCAGCAGGTCGCGCTGCACCCCTTCGCGCGAGACGTCCGGGCCGTGGCCGGCGCTCTGGCGTCCGGCCACCTTGTCGAGCTCGTCCAGGAACACGATGCCCGAGTTCTCGACGCGGCGGATGGCCTGGGCGACGACCTCCTCCATGTCGACGAGCTTGGCGGCCTCCTCCTGGGCGAGGATCCGGCGCGCCTCGGCGACGCGGACGCGCCGGCGCTTCGTCCGCGAGGGCATCATGTTCGAGAGCATGTCCTTGAGGTGGATGCCCATCTCCTCCATGCCCTGGCCCGAGAAGATCTCGAGCATCGGCATGGCCTGCTGCTGGGTCTCCAGCTCGACCATGCGCTCGTCGAGACGCCCGGCGCGCAGCTGCGCGCGCAGCTTCTCCAGGGTGGCGTCGCGCGAGGCGCCCGCGCTGACCTGCTCGAGCGAGGCGCTCCCGAACGGCTCGGCGCCCGTGCGCGGCAGCAGCAGGTCGAGCAGCCGGTCCTCGGCGAGCCGCTCCGCCTTCTCCTGCACCTGCACCATCAGCTCGGCCTTCACCATGTTGACGCCGAGCTCGGTCAGGTCGCGGATCATCGATTCGACATCGCGACCCACATAACCGACTTCGGTGTACTTGGAGGCTTCGACCTTGATGAACGGCGCTTGAGCAAGCTTGGCGAGCCGCCTCGCGATCTCGGTTTTACCAACGCCGGTGGGGCCGATCATGATGATGTTCTTCGGCGCCACCTCGTCGCGCAGCTCGGGCGGCAGGCTCTGGCGCCGCCACCGGTTGCGCAGCGCGATGGCCACCGCGCGCTTGGCCTTGCCCTGGCCGACGATGTAGCGATCGAGCTCCAGGACGATTTGCGCGGGGGTCAGCCCGCTGCTCACAGCGTCTCTACCGTGATCTGGTCGTTCGTGTAGACGCAGATCGACGCGGCCACGCGCATCGCCTCGGTGACGATCGCCTTGGCGTCGAGCTCCGAATGCGCGACGAGCGCGCGCGCGGCGGCGAGCGCGTACGGCCCGCCCGAGCCGATCCCGATCAGGCCGTCGTCGGGTTCGATGACGTCGCCCGTGCCCGACACGATCAGCGAATGGTCGCGGTCGGCCACGGCGAGGAGCGCCTCGAGCCGGCGCAGCACGCGGTCGGTGCGCCAGTCCTTGGCCAGCTCGACGGCGGCGCGCGGCAGGTTGCCGCGGTGCTCCTCCAGCTTGGCCTCGAAGCGCGCGAAGAGGGTGAAGGCGTCGGCGGCGGTGCCCGCGAAGCCCGCGAGGATGCGGTCGCCGTGGACCTTGCGGACCTTGCGCGCGCCGGCCTTGACGATGGTCTGGCCGATGCTCACCTGCCCGTCGCCCGCCATCGCCACCTGCCCCCGGTGCCGGACCGCCAGCACCGTGGTGGCGTGGACCGTGGTCACGACGACGCCGCGCGAGCCCGGGGATGCGCGGCTTCGTACGTCTGCAAGAGCCGGGCGGTGCTGACATGGGTGTAGCGCTGCGTGGTCGAGAGCCGGCTGTGGCCGAGCAGCTCCTGGATCATCCGGAGGTCGGCGCCGTGGTCGAGCAGGTGCGTGGCGAACGTGTGGCGCAGCGTGTGCGGGCTCACGCGGCGCGTGACGCCGGCGGCGCGGACCGCGCGCCGGACGATCGTATGGATCGAGCGCACGCCGAGCCGCCCGCCCCGATGGTTGACGAAGACCGGCCCGCTGCGGGCGGCGCGCCGCCCGAGATAGGCGTCCAGCGCGCGCGCGGCCGGCGCGCCGTAGGGCACCATGCGCTCCTTGCTTCCCTTGCCGAGCACGCGGACGGTGCGCGCATCGCGGTCGAGCGCGTCGAGGTCGAGGCCCGCCAGCTCGGAGACTCGCAGCCCCGTCGCGTAGAGCATCTCGAGCACCGCCACGTCGCGGTCGCGTGCGGCGCCGGCGAGGCCGCGCGCGTCGACCACCGCCGCCGCCTCGTCGGCCGGGAGAAACGTCACGAGCTTTCGCGCCGGACGCGGCGCCCGCACCTCGCGCGCCGGGTTGCGCCGCACCACCCCGCGCCGTGCGAGGAAGCGGTAGAGGCTGCGCACGGCCGCCAGCTTGCGTCCGACGGAGACCGCGTCGAGGCCGCGCGCGTGGAGCGAGGCGAGCCAGGCGCGCACGTCGCGCCCGGTCGCCGTACCAACGACGCCGACACTGCGCGCGAAGTGCTGCAGGTCGCCGCGATACGCCCGAATGGTATGGGGTGAAGCGTGCTTCTCCACCTCGAGGTGACGCAGGAAGGCTGTGACCGGCTCCTTCATGCGACGGTGATCTCGGCCTCCTGCTTGAAGTCGCAGCTCTCCCGCGCGCACGTCCGGACCTGGCGGCCCTTGGCCACGCGCTCGGTGAGGAACTGCGCGCCGCACTGCGGGCACGGCTCGTTGATCGGCCGCTGCCACACGACGAACTTGCAGTTGGGGTACGCGGAGCAGCCGAAGAACGTGCGGCCCTTCTTGGAGCGGCGCTCCACCAGCTCGCCGACGCAGCCGGGCTCCGGGCACTTGATCCCGAGCGTGACGGGCTTCGTCGTCTTGCACTCGGGATAGCCCGAGCACGCGATGAACTTGCCGAAGCGGCCGTGCTTGATCACCATCGGCTTGCCGCAGGTCGGGCACGTCTCGTCCGTCGGCTGGTCCTCCGCCCGCTCCACGCCGTTGAGGTTGCGCGTGTAGCGGCACTCCGGATAGCCCGAGCAGCCGAGGAACTTGCCCAGGCGGCCCCAGCGTTCGAGCAGCGGCTCCCCGCACTCGGGGCAGGGCTCGCCGGTCTCCTCGCCCTTCTTCACGTTGCGCATCTTCTTCTTGGCCGCGGCGAGGTCGCGCTTGAAGGGCTCGTAGAACTCCTGCACGGTGTCCGCCCACTTGCGCTCGCCCTCCGCGACCTTGTCGAGGTGCTCCTCCATCTGGGCGGTGAACTCCACGTCCATGATGTCGCGGAAGAACGGCAGCAGGAGATCGGTGACTTCTTTGCCGAGCTCGGTGGGGAACAGCGTGCGCCGCTCGCGGTGCACGTAGCCGCGATCGTTGATGATGGTGCCGAGGATCGACGCGTACGTCGACGGCCGGCCGATCCCCAGCTCCTCCAGGACCTTGATGAGCGAGGCCTCCGTGAAGCGCGCCGGCGGCTGGGTGAAGTGCTGGCGCGGATCGAGCGCGATGAGCCGGAGCGTCTCGCCCTCCTCGAGCTGCGGCATCGGGCGCTCGGTCTCGTCCTCGACCGCCTCGTGGTCCTCGCGGCTCTCGACGTAGATGGCGGTGAAGCCCTTGAATTTCATCGTCTGGCCCTGGGCGCGGAACAGGCACTCGCCCGCGTCGATGTCCGCGGTCACGGTGTCGTAGACGGCCGGCATGAGCTGGCTGGCCAGGAAGCGCTCCCAGATCAGGCGGTAGAGCGCGAGCTGATCCTTCGTGAGGAAGCGCGCCATCGACTTCGGATCGCGCGTGACCTCCGAGGGGCGGATGGCCTCGTGCGCCTCCTGGGCGCTGCCGCGCGACTTGTAGACGGGCGGCGCCTCCGGCAGGTACTCCGCGCCCAGACGCTCGGTCGCCCAGCGTCGCGCCTCTTCCTGGGCCTCCTGCGCGACCCGCACGGAGTCGGTTCGCATGTAGGTGATGAGGCCGACGGCGCCCTCCTCGCCCAGCTCGACGCCCTCGTAGAGCTGCTGGGCCACCGTCATCGTCTTCTTCGCCGAGAAGCCGAGCTTGCGCCCCGCGTCCTGCTGGAGGCTGGAGGTGATGAAGGGCGGCGCCGGGTTGCGGCGGCGCTCGCCGCGCGTGACGGAGCGGACGACGAACGCACGGCCCTCGAGGCCGCCCATGAGCGCGCGCGTGTCGACCTCGGTCGCCAGCGACGCCTTCTCGCCACGCACCTCGCGCAGGGTCGCCTCGAACTCCGGCGGCCGTTTGCCGGCCAGCATGGCGTGCAGCGACCAGTATTCGACGGGCACGAAGGCCTCGATCTCGCGCTCGCGGTCGACGATCAGCCGCACGGCCACCGACTGCACGCGGCCGGCGGACAACCCGCGGCGCACCTTGTCCCAGAGGAGCGGCGACAGACTGTAGCCGACGAGCCGGTCGAGCACGCGGCGCGCCTGCTGGGCATCGACCTTGTGCATGTCGATCTTGCCCGGCTTGGTGAAGGCCGCCTTCACGGCGCGCTCGGTGATCTCGTTGAAGGTGATGCGGAAGATGTGCTTCTTGTCGAAGGGCAGCTCCTGGGCGAGATGCCAGCCGATGGCCTCGCCCTCGCGATCAGGGTCGGTCGCGACGTAGAGCGAGTCGGCCTTCTCCGCGGCCTTTTTGAGCTCGTCGAGGATCTTCTTCTTCGTCGGAGAGATGACGTACTTCGGCTTGAAATTCTTCTTGGGATCGACGCCGAGCTGCGACTTCGGCAGATCGCGCACGTGTCCCATCGAAGCCTTGACGATGAACTTCGAGTCCAGATACTTCTGGATCGTCTTCACCTTCGTCGGCGATTCCACCACCACGAGCGACTTCGTCACGGCTAGGCTCCCTCCGACCGCGCGCCGGCCGCGATCCACCGTTGGCCGCCGAGCTGGCGGGCCCACCCGCCGAGCTCGAGACCGGTCAGGATCGCGCTTGCACGCGCGGCGTCCAACCCCGCCCGAGCGATCAGTCGCTCGATGTGTTGCGCCTCGTCACGCATCAACAGTCGCAGCATCCGCTCCTCGTCACTCCCTTTCGACGGCTGCGCCGCCTCGATCGTTGCGACGCCCGTGTCACGCACGCGACGACGCCACGCATCCGGTAATTCTTGCACGACATCTGTCCAGCTCTCTACAAGTCTAGCACCGTCTCTCAGGAGCTTATGGACGCCCGCGCTGGTCGGCGACGTGATTTTGCCAGGCACGGCGAACACTTCGCGCCCGAGGTCGGCGGCAAAACCAGCCGTCGACAGGCTCCCGCTGCGCTCCGCCGCTTCCACCACCACGACCCCCAGCGCCAGCGCGGCCAGCGTGCGATTGCGCGTCGGGAAGTGATGCGGCAGCGGCGGGGTGCCGGGTGGGAACTGCGTGACGAGCGCGCCGCGCGCGGCCACCGCGTCGGCGAGCCGCGTGTTCTCCGGCGGGTACACGACGTCGATGCCGCAGCCGAGCACGGCGATCGTGCGCCCGCCCGCGTCCAGTGCCGCGCGCTGCGCGGCGGAGTCGATGCCGCGCGCGAAGCCGCTCACGATGGTCACACCGCGCGCGGCGAGATCGCCGGCCAGTCGTGCCGCGACCTCGAGCCCGTACGGCGTCGCGCGGCGCGAGCCGACGATCGCGATCGCGAGCGCGTCGTCGTCGTCCAGCGTACCGCGCAGCCACAACGCGGGTGCGGGCGCGAGCTCGCCCAGGCGCGCCGGGTAGCCGGGATCGTCGGAGCGCAGATGACGGATGGTCGTCGTGATGGCGGCGGCGAGTGTGCCTCTCCGCCCCCGGAGGGTCAACGCCTCGCGGCGGATACGCCTACGGTCGCCGCGCCGCGTGCGCGCGCAAGAGCGCGCGCGCCTTGCCGGCCGACTCGGTGGCCGGGTAGTCGCGCACCACGCGCTGCCACGCCTGCTGGGCGCGCGAGTTCTCACGAAGGTTGGTGTACGAGAGACCCATTTTCAGCAGCGCGTCGGCGGCCTTGGGCGAGACCGGCGCCATGTCGACCACGCGCTCGAACTCGACGAGCGCCTGCCGGTAGTCGCGCTGCAGATAGTACGCCTCGCCGATCCAGTACTGCGCGTTGGGCGCCAGCAGATGCTCGGGATACTTCGCGATGAAGTCGAGCAGGTCGAGCACCGCCTGCCCGTGCTCGCGTGCGCGGAAGAGCACCAGCGCGGCGTTGTACGCCGGCTCGGCGCCGTCGGGGTGGAGCGTGTCGGGCCGCGGGGCCGGCGCGGGCGCGGCGGCTGGCGGCGCCGGCGCCCCGACCGGCGGCGGCGACGCGATCAGCGTCCTGGTCTCGCGCAACTCCTGCTCGGCGGCGTCGAGGCGCGCGCGCAGGCGCGCCGCCTCGGCACCCTGCTCGCGGATGGCCGCCTGGAGCTCCGCGTTGCGGGCGTCCAGCGCGCGCAACTCCTCCATCATGCGCGCCAGCTCCCGCGCGGACAGCTCGTAGGAGTGGCGGAGCTCGCTCACGTCCGCGTGCAGGCCGGCCAGATCGTCCTGCACCTGACGGACCGAGCCGCGCGAGGCGCAGCCGGTCGCGAGCAGCGCGACGGCGGCGAGCGCCGGGAGAGCCCGATGCATCGCGGCGCGACCGTAGCACGCACTATAAAAGGATGGCAAAAGTCGAGGGTACGCTTCGAGAACTCTCAGAGGGATCAGGTCCTAACCTCTCTCAGAACCATCACTTCCACCTCTCCCCCTGTGGCC